>OGXL01001641.1_pt1 | contig 18028 bp, 16 predicted proteins | sample 1576311 | NCBI WGS metagenome assembly OGXL01 (sample SAMEA3541564, study PRJEB24748) | human gut metagenome | biome: human gut; feature: human-associated habitat; material: faeces | place: China | collected 2012 | reverse complement strand
AGCTGCGAGATGAACGTCTGCTTGCAGTGCAGCAGGTTGAACTTGTAGCTGTCCAGTGACTTCTCCACGGCGTAGATGATGACATCCACGTTGTTCCCTGCAAAATGCTTGGCAATCTCGTTGCCTGCTCTAACTCCACGTCCGTCACGCTGTTGCAGATCAGACGGTCGCCACGGTGTATCCAAATGATGGATGGCGACACACCTTTTCTGTGCATTCACGCCCGTTCCAAGCATGGAGGTAGAGCCAAACAACACGCGCACCGTCCCGGCATTCATGGCGTCTATCACCGCCTTGCGAGCCTTGTCAGTCTTGCATTCCTGAATGAAGCGCACTTCGCTTGCCGGTATGCCGTAGTCCTCCGTCAGCTTCCGCTTTATCTCGCTGTACACGTTCCACCCGTCGCCCGGCTGGTACGTCCCCAAATCAGAGAATACGAACTGCGTTCCCTTGTGCGCGTCGTATTTATGGTAATACTCCGCTATCATCTTGGCGCAGTGGCTCGCCTTGTTGTCGGGATGGTCTTCGTAATTGGGGTCTATCATACGCATATCCAAAGCCATCTTCCGCGCGTAGTCAGTGGCGATGAGCATTTTCGCCTTTTCCTCCGTTTCCGACAAAGGCAACCTGCCCAACAGTGTGGCGTCACCCGTCTTGGCAAATTCCATCAGTTGTTTGATGAAATACTCTTGGTCGGGCGTAGGCGGTATATTGTGCAGTATCTCGTTTTTGCTCGGACGGTCCACACCCACATCCTCCGCCGTGCGGTAATCGGTGATTTCGTTGTAGAAGGCGGCAAGCTCTGGTACTTTGATGAAGTAGCGGAAACGCTCTTTTTGCACCACATTGTTCGTTACATTGAACTCAAAGTCGGTCGTCTTCTTTGCAAAAATCGCCGCCCATGCGTCGAAGCACCGAATATCCTGCCGTTCCAGTTCCTTCGGGCGCAGATACTTGAAGAGCAGGTACAATTCCGTCAGGCTGTTGGAAATGGTTGTGCCGGACAGGAACGTAGCCCCCAAGTCCTTGCCCGTGCGCTCCTGTATGGTGCGTATGGCAAAGAGCATATTCAGGGCTTTCTGGCTTCCCTCCGAGTTTCCCAACCCCGCCACACGGTCATGTCGGGTGTTGAAAGTCAAGTTCTTAAATTGGTGGCTCTCGTCTATGAAAATGTGGTCGATGCCCATCTGCTTGAAGTCCACCACGTCATCCGTGCGCGACTTGATGGCGTGTTCCACTTTCTCTAACTTTGCCACAAGGTTGTGCTTGCGCTTCTCCAATCCTTTCAGCATCGCCCGCGACACGTTCTTTCCCTGCTGCCGTAGCACTTCGAGGTTTTCCTCCACCGTGTCAAGCTCTGCTTGCAGGATGCGCTGCTGCAATTCCGGCGACTGCGGTATCTTGCCGAACTGGTCGTGCGACATGATGACGCAATCGTAGTCGTTGTTCTTTATATTATTGAAGAAGCGCACACGGTTGGCGGTCGAAAAGTCCTTCTCCGAAGCGTACAGAATACGTGCGTTGGGATATGCCGCCTGATAGGTGGCTGCAATCTCCGCAACGTTGGCTTTCAGCCCGATAATCATCGGCTTGTGTGCCAAATTCAGACGCTTCATCTCATGCGCGGCGATGCACATTATCAGCGTCTTACCGGTTCCACAGGCTAAGCGCAAAGCGCCTTGCCGTCCTTTCGGACGGTAGGTTTCTAAACGCTCGCCACCGAACCGTACGTACACGTCTCCATGTATACGGCTCTCCATGGTTATTTTCAGTCTATTTCTTTTCATGAATCTTACGATAACAATTTTCACATACTGCTATTGTTTTTCTCTGTCTGGCAATCATGAAGCGTTCCCACTCCTGTTTGCCTTTCAGGTCTTTTAGCTTGCGGACATGCACCATTCTAAGGTTGTCCTCCGCTCCGCAATATTCACATTCACGGGCTTTCAACCGAGCCATAAGGCTGGTACTTTCAGTCCCGCGATAACTGGGCATGATATGCGCATTGTCAATACGCGCGTCTTTTCTCTGCTTGAACCCTCCATGATAAATAGTACGTTCCAACATTTCGCCCTTGTTGTTTTCATACCTTACTGTAAAGACTTTATTCCGGCAATATTTACGGATTATTTTCCTTACGGTTGATTCATACTTGGATGATAATGTTTTATACATACTCTCTTTCATGTAGTAATAGAAACTATTGAGAATGTTGACATTGTTTGCAATACAGTAGTAGTTATAGATTCCCCGAATTTCCGAATTGTATCGGTTGAGTATTTCAAGGTCATCATTACTACGGAGATACGGGCGTGAGGTCGATTCCCATGCTTCCTTGCCATTCTTGATTATTATGCGCATCGCATTATAGTCAAGCAGTTTCTTTCTCATAACCTCATAAGGCAGGAGAAGAACCACTTTATGGTCAAGTGAGCGTATGGGGATTCCTCTGAAATCCTTTCTCGTCTTGTCCGTACTGCGGACTGTAACATCAAAGCCGAGAAATTTGGCTGCGTCGTGTGAGTTGGTGATTAACGTCTTTTCATCCGAAAGTTCGAGTTTCAACGTATCTTGCAGAAAGGTCTTAATGTCCCCCTTTGCTTTTACACAGTCCTCTTTACTTCCGATTACGCAAATCAGAAAATCATCGGCATAGCGTACCTACCTCATGCGTTTGAAGTTTTCGTCCATGTCAAGAGTTGCAGGAAGTTGTTGCATCTCACGGTGGAGAATGGCTATCTCCCTGCGCAATGCTTCTTTCTTCTGCTCGTCTGTTTCATTCTTCAGTTTCTTTACACGTTTGTCCTTACGATTTGCAACCCTTTTATATTCGGGGTTGCGTACACGTGCTTTACCTTTATTGAAGACGTTTATGTAGTTCCGCATAAATTTATCGAGTTTGTCAAGATAAATATTCGCCAAAATCGGACTTATTATGCCTCCCTGCGGTGTTCCGATATAGGAATTTTTGTACTCCCATTGTTCCATGTAGCCTGCTTTGAGGAATTTACGTATCAGTCGCAGGAAACGCTCGTCATTGATTCTTTCAGCAAGGATTCCGATTAAAACATCATGGTTGATGTTGTCAAAGAAACCCTTGATGTCTCCCTCGATGAACCAACGTGCTCCCGTACCTCCCTTTTGTAAGGAAGCCATAGCCGTATGACAGCCACGGTGTGGTCTGAATCCATGCGAGCAGTCTTCAAAATGACCTTCGTAGATGGATTCAAGAATCATCCTTACAACTTCCTGTACAAGTTTGTCCTTAAAGGCTGGTATGCCTAAAGGACGTTGCTTGCCATTCTTTTTGGGAATGTAAATTCTCCGTGCAGGGCACGGACGGTAACTTTCGTCTTTCAACTGTCCAATGATAGAGTGAATGTGCTTTATGCTCATTCCGTCTATGGTCTGCCCGTCTGTGCCTTTCGTATAGTTGCCCGCATTCTGCGACAACTTTTGATAGGCAAGTGCGTACAGATTTTCATTGAACAGCAGTCGGTAAAGCCGTTCAAACTTGTAATTAGGGTCTTGGCTGTGCCCAGCCAGACTGTTTAATACATTTGCTGAATCTCTCATAATGTCTCACACATCATTCGTTAAACATATTAAATAATAACTCACTGTCTCCCTTCGCCATGTACAAGGCTTTCCCTTGCTCGGACTACTACGGAGACTCTGTTGTCATATAGGATATTCAGGGGGCAAACCCCATAGCCTTTCGGCATTCCTACTTAGACAATCCCCATTTAGACATATAGTAACATAGCTCAATAGATTGTCGGATGCGATTTTCGTCCTTTTCCGCTTATTGCGGCTGTTCTGCAATCGGTTTTCGGCTCTCGTACTTGAGGTAGGAAAGTAGAAGTATTGCAGCCCGACGTTTGTAACTATCTTCCGTCGGGGTTTACCAACTAACAACTCGGACTGTCGTTCAAACAGTATAGTCTTCATCCTCATATCTATCATTTCATTTAGACATTCAGTAGCAGCATGATAGTTAGCTGACTTATGCCGTTTCCAACATGCGACACTCCCCACCGCCTTTCGGCTAAGTGGATAAGTTGGCTAATGACCGGCGTTGAAAACCCTTGCCGGGTAGGTTGCTAAGCCTACATTTACTATATGCCCTTATGGGCGCAGTACTTCATGGTCGGCTATTCCTCCACCGTTCTGCTTCAGCATCCAGATACAATCTTTCTGTGATGGGTACAAATCCTTATAATCGAACTTTTCAAAGCTCAAATCTGGGAACGTCTGGCAGGAACCGTCATAATCCGGACGGACAAAGCAGTTGAATCGTTCATTATACATGTCTGCTAGCGATTGTTTCACTTCATCAGGCCGGTTATTCAACCAGTCAATGAATTTGTCCTGAATATCCTGCACCTTGCTGGCTGCAAGCTGTGTTGATTCTGTATCAACAACAGTTTTTTTCTCACCGTCGATATAGACAGTTTTCGTAATCTGAGGAAATGTGTTCTGCAGTGCATTGTTCATGATATCCTCTGCATTCATTTGGTAGTTGATTCCATACAAGGAGTTGGCTGCAGAAGAATATTCTTTCATTTTAACAAGGAATGAGTCTGAAGCGGGCGTATAGGTGATGGCCGTTTCTACACCGAACAGCTCAGATGCAAAACCTGAATATAATTCTTGTGGAATCCACCTTTCACCTAAATTGAAATCCAGTTCATTGAAAGGAATAGGCTTCGGCTTAACTTCCTCGAGTGCATTTAATGTATCTTGAATATCATGTGCTCTTTCCGGTCTTGTTGTAAGATAGGGTTTAATCTCCGCGATTTTCCTATACACGTTTCCGGATAACATACTTCCGGAATGTTCCCATTGATATGTTGTCGGGTTATAATATATTTTACCTTTCAGTTCTGCTTGTATCTGATTATCGTCAAGCCCGGTACGTTCTTCCAGGTGTGACCAGTCAACACAGCCATAAAGGTTAAGTGAAGATGCCAGAGCTTCGTCACATGTAAGAGTTTCTGTAACTTTCTTGGAAAATGCAACCGGTTCAAAGAAAACGTCTGCCTTGATGCGTTCTCCGTTCTCGTATCTTTCCAGAGGTAAAATATCGGACGATAAATTATCCGACATGATAATACTTGAGGCAGATTCACGGAGGCCTTCATGTTGCGATACAAAATAATCGTAACTATTGTTCAGCTTATCCCGAAGTGTCCGGCTCTCTGTCTGTGTGTCTTTTTCAAAGTCAAACAATCGGTAATAGTCATCCCGGACATGTATGTAATCCTTCATCACACATTGCTCGTTGCGCGTCAGGTAGGTGGCAGGGATGAAGCCGAGAACTCTTTTCTCGTTGTATTCCATAGTCCCTACTCTGTCACGATATAGGACGAAGGTGCCTGGCTTATAATGGTCCATAAGCCATTCATTGGTCATGACTTCGTCTGTAACCTTTTCAAAGGTTTCTATTGGCTCAGGCTTTTCTTCAGGAAGATTGAACAGATCACCAAGACTTACAAGTTTTTCACCGGTTACAGATTTCTGCTCATCACCTGTTACTGATTTACCAAGATAACTATGCTTCAGATATAACTCCAAGTTAAATTTCTCATTGAAGTCTCTTTCAAGTAATTCAGACAAGGTGCTGTAAGTTGTATCATTGCTTTTGAATTTAGTTACAGCTTTCCCATATTGGTTAGTACCTGTATATGGAATGCCGAGATAATGTAATTCAATCGGATTGTTTACATAATTATTGGGTGTAATAGGATTATCTTCACGGCTCCCTATAAACAGTTTTTCATCATAACTAAGCTGGCGTTTTTGTGTGTTCTTTTGAAGGATAATAAGGTCCGACCCCACTTCTATCCCTCCAGTTCCGGTGAATAAATCATCGGTAAGACGGATTGTACTAATCAGATTAGCATTCTGCATCAGGTAACGGCGGATTTCTTTATTTGATGGAGAATCAGCAACGCCTCTGGTAGTAATATATACTACCAGTCCCCCTTCTTTTACAGCATCAAGCCCTTTGACGAAGAAATAATTATGCAACGTATTTGTTGCCATCATCTTAATCGCGTTTCCTTTCTGATAGCTATAGTCATATACCTTCACTGTTCCGAATGGAATATTTGACATAACCAGGTCGTATATTCCTTCTTCCATTTCCGGAAGATTTTCAAAACCTTCTACACGGACTTCCGTTCCCGGTTCTTTGGCTGATAGAATTAGTCCAGTCAATAAGTCCTTTTCGTACGCTGTACGATGTACCTTCCCTTCCGTGAAATTCAGGAATACTCCGTTTCCGCTTGAAGGGTCCAGCATATAATCAATATTTCCCTTGGTTGAATTTTCTAATTGCTTTCCTATTGTCTTGACGATTTGTTCTGGCGTATAGAAAGCTGTTAGCACGGAGTTCTTCAGGCTGCGGTAGAAGGACTCTGCAGTAGATTCGGAATCACTGTTTTCCTTAATTACTTGTTTGAGTTCTTCAACAAGTGGAAAGAGCATCTTTTCCGAAGCTGGCCACTCTTCTACCGGACGCGTATCAAGGATACATTTAAGCCCACCAAAACCACTGTATTTCTCCAATATAGCCTTTTCTTCCCTATTGGCTGCACGGTTCTCTGATTGAAGAAGAAAAGCTGTACGAATGGCATTTATGTTGTCTGTCAGTACCTGACTTTTATTGTAGCTCATAATCCTTGATGTATTGGTTAATATGTTGGCTGATTTCTGTATATAGTTTGTCATATTCTGATGTTCTCTCAAAATTGTCATCCAGTTTGTATTTTTCTGCAATGGGCTGGATGAGCAGGAACATTTGCATGATGAACTTATCTTTATCGCTGAATGAGAGATTCATTTCCTCTATTATATCCTCGACAAGCTGATAGAGAGAAAAATGAAGTCCTGAATACAGAACTTCATTAACTTCATTCTGGCACTCTTCTATGTTCATGCCTTCTCTTGAACATTCGATGAATGTTTCCTGTGCAAGTTCACTACGTAATGAGATGAAATCATCATCCATAGCCATATCTGGATGGTATTTGACTAAATAGTCTTTAAGCTCATTGTAATATTTTGAATGTACCATAATATCATGCTTCTGCTTGACCCTGACGTGTCAATGTATTAATCACATTATAAACTTTTAATGTATAGCCGGCTGGGGTTTGTATCTTGCTGATAATTTTTCCTCCCGGAATGTTGGCGAACCCTTTTTTCTCAATATCTCTTAATTGAGCTTTAGAGAGGTGGATTTCTTCTACACTTTCCTGAGATTCCTGAAGTTGCATCTTGGGTAATTCTTTGACAGCTTCTCCAGTCTGATCATTTTGTTTTTCTGTTATCTTGATTTTATATCCAGACGGTTCTTTCTTAAGTTTAATGGTTTTGTCCTTAATTGATGTTTCTCCACTTTTGATTAATTCGCTGATTTGGTCAGTGCTCATTTCATCTAATGTAAGATTGTTGTTCTTTAATTCACCCAACAGTTCTACTTCAGTTATTTTCTTCTTCGTGCCTTTCAGACATTCGCGAAGGTGTGTTTGTTGGGGTGAAATTCTCTCTACTTCCGGTGTTATCTTCACTGTCTCTTCAGACTTGACATTTTCTTTTTTAATATCTGATTGCTTTTCTATCTGTTTTTCTATTGTTTCTTGGTTTATATTTATGTTATAAACTCCATCTTTCTGTGATAGCACGATTTCTTTTTTCCCTACACGGCACATACCGGTCGTAATAAGTTCCTGCCATTGCTTAATGCTCATTCTATCTACATTGATAGACTCTTTAATAGTGTTATAGATGTCTTTTATATTGTTAGCTTTAAATTTTGTGTAGTTGCTTAACCAGGTAATAAGTTCTTCTGTTGGAATGTTCCATGATTCTTTCCCACGGAATATCTCATTAAATACTTTTTCTTGTTTGTCATTACTTAAATTCAGATCCCAGAGTCTCTTGTAATCATCTCCTACATATACTTTAATCGTTTCTAATGAAGGGTTTTCAATTAGTTTGATACATTCAGGAGATGCGGACACTACTTTTAACTGAGTTTTTAATGTAGGGTTTTTAATATTGACTATTTGTGTAGGGTCTTTACTTATCGCTAATAACTGTAGTGTTTCAGGTGGATTTGGGATAAGCCTTATAAAAGATGGATTCTTAGTAATTGCAATTCGGCTGACTTTTTCTGAAGGGTTCTTCAGTAAAAGAAAGACTCTGCTGTCTTTACTTACAGCTGAAGAGAGTAACTTTTCTGAAGGGTTGTCCAGTAAAACTATGCTGAATGGATCTTTCTTTATCGCTCTTGCATTGAAGAGTGAGCGTAAACTTTCTATTAAATTGAATCTCATAGCGTATCGTTTAATTTAAGTTTTAAAATTTCATTCTTAAAATATTCCTTGTAGTTCAGCTCATTTTCTTTGAGCTTATAGCATTGTGTAATGATTCCTGTAATGGTATCCAAATTCTTGTCACTTGGGAATATTTTGAAACCTGCAAGTTTCTCAACGGCAACCAGCATTGTACGGATACCTGGTTTAGGGATGCTAAAAATAGTCTCTGGTGTGTTAAGAACAGCAGTAAGTTGAGCAGCTTCACATGGATTCTCCAGCTCACTTATGAGGCATGGAGATTTCTGAATTGCCGACACCTGAATCTCTTTATCCGGATTCTTTATATATTTGATATTTTCGGGTTTAGAATATATGCATGCAAATTTTGCACGCAAACAAGGTTTTTCTATAAGTTCGATTGCATCAGGTTCTTTGCTTACAGCGAGAATCTGTAGTTCCTCAGAAGGATTCTCGATGAATTTAATGTGGTATGGATTTTTGAGTATGACATATTTTTTTGCACGCTCACAGGGTTTGCTGATCATGTTGATAGCATGCTCATCGAGACGAACTGCTGTACACTGTAAGTCCTCAGAAGGCTCAGATATGCTTCCTATTGATATTGGGTTTCTTAGAATTAATCTTAGTTCTTGATTGAATAGTGATTCAAATATTTCAGAAATTTTGGCTTTCATCGTTACTTAATGTTTAATTTAGATGTTATAGAACTTTATCAACTTTCCAGGCATTTAGCGTATTATATCCTTTGTTTTCCCATTCTCTGGCTTTCATGTCAAACTGTACCTTGACTTTGTCCCCTTCTTTAATATTGAACCTGGTACAGTTATCATTCATTAGCAGGAGGCAGGCACTTTGTGGGTATCTGTCTTCTGTTTCTAATAAAAACTCCATGCTTTTCCAAGGTTGACCGGTACTTTTACTTGTTCCTTGTTGTAAGGGGTAGATTTTCTTGATAATTCCTGTAATTTCCATATAGTTTTATTTTAAGTTATAGTGTAATTTCGTTAGATGATGTTTTGCTGATACACGGTTTAATCACTTTATTTGCTTGTTCCTGGGTGCTGATATGTGTGTTACCCTTGACAATGGTATCTCCTGATAGTTTTATATAACCGTCAATCTTGGCATTTTCAGTGACACATACATTTCCAGTTAGTTCAGCAGTTCCACTCACCTGCCCTTTTTTACGTATCTGTACATTATCATACAGTTGTGCGGAGCCAGATATATTACAGTCACCTGAGAGTTTTACATTCCCACAAACATTGCAATCATCCTTCAGCTTTGCATTGTCTTTAGCTTGTGCATGTCCGCTGATGCATGAGTATTCACTCATTTGTACATTCCCGGAAAGGCGAGCATTTCCGAATGCAGAGCTTTCATCACACATGAGTACATTGTCCTTTAGTTCTGCAAATTCTGAGACAGAGGATTTGTCGTATAGACGGACATTTCCGGAAATCTTCGCATGCCCAAAGACAAGTACTTCATTATGGAGGTGTACATTATCTTTTATTTCAGCAAATCCGGATGCAATGCTATCTCCTGACATTTGCACGTTCCCGGAAAGCTTTGCGTGGTCACTGACACGTGCTCCATCTGTTAATATTACGCTGCCTGATAATTGTGCATATTCTTCTGCACGGCTTTCACCTGACATTTGTACAAATCCCAAAATCCGGGAATAGCCTGAAGCCTGTGCACTTCCCCCTATACGGGTGTTCCCTGATATATGAGAAAAGTCATATGTTCTGGCATATTCTTCGAGCAAAGCATTGCCTTCCAATCGTGACTTGCCAAATACTCTGGCTTCATCCTTAACTAATGCGTTTTCTCTTACAATTGCTTTGGGAAAAATCCAGCATATCCCGTCCTGGGATAGATTGTGCTCTCCTGCTACGTACCCGCCAAGTTCACCTGCTTTCACACCGGGGAAACTCTTAACAGCACGGATGCGGTACAATGTTTGACCGTCAACTTGACAGGTGTAATCGGTAAGGATATATTTCTTCCCTTCCGGATTTCCGATTATTGGTATATCACTGTAGTCCTCTGGTTTTCCCGGAAAAATTTCGCCGTCACGAGTACAGACGTATTCTTTACCGTCCACCGTCTCAATATAGAGCTGATTCACTTCATCTTTAATATTGTCCACATATTCTTTTGTGGGTTTCAAATTAATAATTGATAAAGCAAATCGGTTTCTAAATTTCCCATCGGTAATTATCATGTTGCCTGAATACACCAGGTCTTGAATCTTTTGAAGATTCTCATCACTGAAAGTTTTATTTGGCTCAATTCTAAGCCTTCTATCATTAGCTATATAAGCTCCATATTTCTCGTCACCTTCTTCACGGACATATATTCCTTCAAATTGAGGCTCGAGTATTAACTTCCTTTCTTTCATACTTTTTGAATTAAGGTTCAGCTTCTATATTCGCTGTTTTGGTTATATTTTTAGCAACACTCATAACCTTCATACCGTATCCTGCCGGCGTTTTAGTAATGCTGTATACAGCCTTTGTTGCTTTATTTAGCTGTAGTCCCTGGCCTTTTAGAAGCCTCTCCCACTCCGATGTACTTATTGTGTCTACATTAATGTTGTCTTTCTTTAATGCTTTGATAACATCAGTAGCGTCATAATTTTTACCTGCATACTCAATAGTGGCTGTATCACCATCAAGTATGAGCGTTTTACGGACGCTTTTTATTTTCTTGGAAAGGATATTGTTCTGCAATAAATCATTTACTGTTTTTGCTTCTCCTGGTGTAAGAAAGTAGGTTTGCATGTTTTTACTTCCGATATTTCCCATTGAGAAGCAGAATTCATTTCCACGTGGATAAATCACCACATCTTTTATATGGTCATTTTCTTTTACGCTGGCATTAATGATTCCGTCATTGTCCTTATAGAATTTCATTATCTCAGGATGCTGTTCTGGCTGGACCACTTGCTGGTTGGATACTGCTGATACACTGTTCTCAATCATGGCTACCGACCGTCCTACGTCTTTCAATGTTTTAAAGAGGAACTCCGGATCTTTATCAATAGCCTCCAGCCATCCTTTCAAGTATTGTGCATTTTCCTTTCGTGGAAGTGGGTTCATCCCAAGCTGTTTCCCTGCGAAAGCAGAAGAAAGTTCGGCTACAAGTTCTTCCTTGCTGTAACTATCATCACCAAACTTACCGAATGTGCGGTTCAAACGCGAATGATGTCCGGTTGAATGTGCCATTTCGTGTAATGCGGTATAATAAAATTCTTTCTTGTCAGCGAACTGCTCAAATGTAGGCAAAGTAATAGCATCTTCCTTCCAATTATAAAAAGCTCTGTCCTGCTTCTCGAGGTGGATTGGACATGCCCAATTCTGTTCTTTAATCAGCTTGTCAAGGAAAGGATTTACATATTCATTACCTTGTGCGTGTTTCTCGAATGTAAACCGGTCTAACATGTGTTCCCAGGCTTCAGGCTGTATCTCTTTTAAGTTAGTCTGTTCAACGTTGAATACATGATAGAATGTAGTATACGGCTTAACTGTATATGCCTCTTTTTCTGCGTCAGTAAGGCTGGAATATATATCCATTGAAATTTTATTGCCTTCTTTATCTGTAATTATTGGCGTATATAGATTAACCGGGAATCCCTTTTCACCTTTCAGGACGCTTGTGCCCATCTCCTTAGCCTGATTGAATGTCAGAAACACAGGTACCTTGTATCCTTTTTCTTCACTTATAAACGAAAGAAGTATCTGGTTGAAGTTATTATACTTTCTGCCATTGATGTTTTGCGCCTGACCAGACCAATCTGTTCCAAACCAGGGTTTCTTCCAATCGCTGGCATCTACTTCCTTTATTTTTTGGACCATTAATTCTGCATACATTTTCAATGCTTTAGCTCTAAGTTTTTCTTTTTCCATATGCCTTTATTTTTTTTGATTTATACTGCAAAGCTATGTATGCACCAGTGCAACAACATTGCACTCTAAATGTATTTCTTTCATCCTTTATATGTGAAAAAATATTAATGAGGGGGAAATTATAATGCACTTGATAAGGTGCAAATAAAAAATTAATTGTATCTTTGTGTTATAAATTAAATAGAAGACGTTATGAAAATTCGAAACTACATGCTGATTGGACTTTTGCCGTTATGTTTTACGGCTTGTCAGACTGACGAAATTCCGGTACCTCCGGAAGGAAATGGTAATACCGAGCAAACACCTGAAGAACCGGGAGAATCAGAGGATGATTCTGATAAACCAATAAATGAAGAACTGCTGCTGGGGTTGGATGCCACACTTAAAAATCTGGTTGAATCCAGAAGTGGAGTAATCAATGCCTGGCAGACTGGCAATGAAATAGGCTTGTACACGGAAGACAAGAACCTGAAATATACCTATAATGGAAGCAAGTGGATAGCCGCTGAACCGTACGAGGTGCAGAAGGAACAGACCGTTTATGCTTATCATCCCTATTCGGAAAACATTAGGGACATGTATCTGGACATTGATGTGACGAAGCAGGAAGATGTGATGTATGGCCAGTGTGTGGTTACGTCTGATTTCCCGACTGCAAAGCCGGAAATGAATCATGCGCTTTCGCTTGTCAGGGTAAAGATTCTGCGTGACGAATATTTGGGTGAAGGAAAGGTTACGGACGTGACCATTCGTAATGTGACTTCCTACCTGAGAATGAATATCCAGGACGGAGCTGTATGGAAACAGGATAAAAAGAGTGATATACCTATCGGTGGAGGATATATGCTGAATGATGCCAATCCGACAGTTCCGGAAGCTATCTTGCCCCCGCTTTATCATCCGCAGGACGTATCTGTATCCTTCAAGCTGGACGGAAAGGATATGAGTTATACCTTCCCATCCTATCATGAATGGGAAGCGGGAAAAATCTATACTTATTCCATCAAGATTAAGGGTGCGTATAATGGTGAGGTTAATAAGGAAGATGTGCCCATTGATGTGGAATACTGGAGTCAGTTCGGTAAAACGGATGATATTGTTATCAGAGAGGTGGATTTCACAAATTTTGAAGACATGTTTTTTATAAGAACCAATCATACACAGTTCGGTTACGATTGTTACCAGAATGAAGGGAAACCCTTTGGTTTGTTCTACACACATGGAGGAAGTGAACTGTTTGAGGGAAAGTTGCGTTTTGTGTTTATGCAAGGCAACCAGATTGTGGAGAAGTTCCAGCCCATTGACATCAAAGTTCAGGGAGATTGGGACGGAAAAAAGATTCAGTGCTATGTGACGGCCGCACCGGGTACATACCAGCTTGTACCGTTGTTCCAGCGGAAAGGTGAATCTACCTGGTTCAAGGCAATTGATTATGAGCAGAATGGTTCACCCGAGGAATGGATGTATGAGGTGAAAGCTCCTGCTCCGGATAATCTGCCGGCTTTAAGGGATATTTTGCTGGAGAAAGAAGGTGACAATACGAATTTTTTAGGCTATGATATTCCCTACAATGAATCATTTAATGTGGTGTATACCCTTTCCAATAAGGGAAAGAAGGCCTTGAAAGGTGAAATCAAGGCGGTCTGGGAACGTGAATTTAAGCTGAAGTCAAATTCTTATCGGCCCGGCACCCAGAAACAGAATACCACAAATGATGTGCAGTGGGCGGATGAAATCGGCAGGGTGAGTGTGGACATTCAGCCAGGTATCCGCTACTGGAAAGGAATCATGGAGTGTAAGGTAACTAAATACTATGCAAAGCCGACAGACAGCTATGGTAATGCATATGCGGTTCCTGTAATTCATCTGTACTGGAAGCCGGATGGTTCATCCGAGTGGACGCTGCTTCGTCTGGATGCAGATTATCTTTTCAATAATAATTACCAGGGAGCAGATGTGTGGGATGAAACATTGAACTATATTAATGTGACTTTAGCTGATTGGTATAATTGAACCCTCGAATTTTCTATACATCTATTTAACTTTCCCCGCTGCAGTGATGCACCGGGGTTTTTTATTGGATGATACAATGTGTACACAAATATGTACACAAAAATTTGATAATACTGATATTTTCGCTATCTTTGTAGCGTGAAATAATTAATAAGAATTATGCAGGTAGTTACGACACGTGAATTTCGTGCCAATCAAAAGAAGTATTTTGAGATGGCAGAAAAGGAGACAATTCTTGTCTCTCGACGTAATGCGGCCCCGATTATGGTGAGTGCAGTTAAGGAAGATGATTTCCCTTCAAAAGAAGAACTGATAGCCATCCAAAGAGGCATTGAGGACATTAAGAATGGAAATACCTTCAAAATGGCAAAGAACGAATCTTTGGACGATTTTCTTAACCGTATAGAGGGTGAAGGCAATGTATGAGATAGAATTTTCCAGGGAGGCCATAAAACATGTTCTGTTGATGAGAAAATCCTCTCTACAACTTTACAAGAAACTGGAGAAGCTGTTGGATGAACTCAGGGAACACCCATACACTGGAACAGGTCATCCAGAACAGCTGAAATATCTGGATGGTGTCTGGTCAAGACAGTTGGATAAAAAGAACCGTATCAGGTATATCGTAAATGAATCGACAATAGTCGTATTTGTTGTTTCTGCCTTGGGGCACTATGACGACAAATGAATGATCAATTCATACATCTTTGAATATATTTCCCCCTCCCTGCAGTGATGCACTGGGGTTTTTTATTTTAGATATATAGATGCGTAGATATACAGATGTGTAAATATATGGATGCGCAGATATATAGATATACAGAAATATCGAATTTTGAAAGATTTTTTCCCCTATTAGTTTGAAGAAAATGCTCAGTTACCGCAGATTTTGCGATAACCGACCATTAATTTTTTATTTCATTTTTTTGTTGCTCTTTCTTGTCCTGATGGTTGAAGTATATCACTCCTACGATGGCTATTACAGAAACAAGTCCAAACATTACCAATGCTCCCATCTTATTCTCTTACCTTTTTGAGCTGTCGCAAATTTTGCGACAGTTGCCATATCATTCAACTCTTCTTTTAAACTTTATTATTAGCTTTATGTTGCTCTTTCTTGTCCTGGTAGTTGAAGTAAATCACACCCACAATTGCTACGATTGTAACAAAAGCTGAAACTACGATTGCGCCCATATTAATCCTCCTTTCTATTTGTGTTTCTAACCAACCAAAGTCCGGCTCCTAAAGTAGCTGCAGAAGCAACAACAACGCAGGCTACAATCAATGGATTTGTCATATCTCCAAAAGTCGAAGATAACAAAAGTGCCGTGACCATATACTTGGCTATATCCATCAGCCATTTTCCTAATTCTTTCCTCATATCTGCAAATATAATATTTTTCTCCCTAACCAGCTACATTCTAATGTTTTTTCCCCTATTGGATTGAGATGATATTTCTATATATCTACAAATATAGATGCGTGGATATATAGATATACAGAAATATAAATGCGTAAATATATAGAAATATGAATATTTCAAATGTTGAAACCTTAAATTTCATTTCTATATCTTCATCTTTCATAGAATGTCCAAAATCATTTTTGCAGGTATAGAGAGTCTGGAGAACGCGAACATTTTTTTGCCCAGATCCTTCAGTGAGGCTCCGATATGGTACACTTCCCTATCGTCGATTATCAGGAACCGGTCGTGCCCGTTCCGGTAGGTTCTCATGTTGATGGGCGGGTACTGGTCATTATGCTTGTCAAGGTCAAGCTGCAGCTGCGGAGTTATTTTTTGCGTATAGACCGTGGCCGACACGCCCGGATTTCGTTTGCTCAGCATGAGCAACACCGATTCATCGACATAATTGTCTATCAGCAAAAGGGAAGTCTTGGCCGACTTAATCAAATCTGTTGCGAACTTGTATGCATCGAATATCTGTCCGTCATAAAAGATACCTTCCACCGGCGGCAGTGAAGTGCGGACAAAGAAGTCTATCTTCTCTGAATGTAAAGCAACAGTTTTCTCCAGCTCTGAAAGACGTCGGTTTATGGAATATCCCTTCAGAAGATATTCTTTTAATACCTTATTCGCCCATTGACGGAACTGTGTACCTCTGATACTCTTTACTCTATATCCTACAGATATAATTACGTCAAGGTTATAAAAATTGGTACGGTATTTTTTCCCGTCAGCAGCAATGCGCATTACAGGCATGCCCAAATTTACAATTTTCAGTAATTTACCATCATAATCATACACAAAAACCGTACGGGGACATTTACTTGCATTACGTCCGACAGTCCTTTCATCCAACGGATCAACTTCCCGGTCACGCTCCAGAGTAACAATATAATCTTTAGTCATGCATATATCTCTCACTCCCATCACGCTACGATCAAACCTAATCGCCCCATCAACAACAGAATAGTTTTCTTTTTCAGGCATGCGTTCCCATAATAACTTAAAATTATCCCCTTCCTTTTTATACAAAGCCAAATAAGAAAAATTAAAAGGACCAAAAGCAAGGAGTCCACGATCTTTATCGTAAGTTTTATATGTACCCATATGGTGTTTCACTTCACGAATCGGATAAACCCCAAATGTAGATTTTTTCCCATTTGAACTCACTTTAAAATAATCGTTCTCACCATTTTCGGTTTCAGTCAGATACAGTTGTTCGTCCAATTTAGCCATTCGTATATTCCGATCAAAATCTGATAAAGACATAAAAGGTTCTTTTCCGACAATTAAACTGTCAATAGATAAATAGCCTCTGGTTTTCCCGTTAGCATCATGAGCAGCAATACAGCGATTAATGGAAAAACGATTGATTAAAGGACTTACAAATTCCTGTGGACCTTCTCCCTTTTGCCCCATAGAACCGATATATTTTCCATCGGAAGAACGATGTACATGCAGAAATTTGTTATCAGAGAAAGGATCAGACCAAACTAAATAATCGTCAATCAGCAATAAATCACCAGGCATAGTTGTCAAAAGACTATCATTCATTACCTGGGGTTGTAAACTCACCTTATCAGGTACATCAGTAGTTGTGCAGGAAGTAAACACTGTTAAAACAGAAATAATATATAGAATTATCTTATGCATAACTTTAATAAAGTTACCAAAAGATGTGTCACAAATATTACAACTGACACATCCTTTTTATTAAATTTTAATTTGTATAATGGCTACATCCACTTACTGTATAGCAGCTATTACCAGTCACTTCTATTGCACAAGCATAAGTATAATGAATATAATCACACTTACAACATTCTTGTGACCAAGAACCTTCACAATTTCCATTCGAAAGTTCTCCATTTGCCAATGCTTCTACGTTAGCCATTGCCAAATCAGATAAAGAGGCATCCGCCTTTTGACTCTGATAAACATTATATCCCGTAAATGCAATAACAACTACAGCTAATAACGCTGCATAATATTTCTTTTTCATTCTTTTTATTTTATATTGATAATAATAATTTTGTCTATGTCTCCTTTCCTGGAAGATGTACCTGTTAAACCTCCTTTTCTAAAGGTTGTCAGGAGCGGGAAAATAGCTTCCATATCGACAAGTTGGCTTTACCCGCTCCTTTTCGAACCTGTTACACTTGACTTTAGCCAAAGCGGAACTCCACAATGGGTTGGTCGTTATTAACATCTGTTGCTGTAATAGTCTTATTTCTTTCATCAACATGGAAACCTGTGATATAACGATCTAAGGTATATTTACATAAAGG
>OGXL01001624.1_pt1 | contig 18196 bp, 12 predicted proteins | sample 1576311 | NCBI WGS metagenome assembly OGXL01 (sample SAMEA3541564, study PRJEB24748) | human gut metagenome | biome: human gut; feature: human-associated habitat; material: faeces | place: China | collected 2012 | reverse complement strand
CAGGTGCTGCTACTCAATCTGTAGCCGATCAGGAAGCTATCAAAGCATTATTCCCTAACACGTACGGAATGCCGTTGATTACATTCGAAGCGGGTGAAGCTGTTCAACTTCCTGCTATGAACGTAGGTGTAATCCTTTCCGGCGGACAAGCTCCGGGCGGACACAATGTAATCTCTGGTTTGTTCGACGGTATCAAAAAGCTGAATCCTGAAAGTAAGCTGTACGGCTTTATCCTGGGTCCAGGCGGTCTGGTAGACCACAACTATATGGAACTGACTGCTGACATCATCGACGAATACCGTAACACAGGTGGTTTCGATATCATCGGTTCGGGACGTACGAAGCTGGAAACTGAAGCTCAGTTTGAAAAGGGATTTGAGATCATCAAGGAATTGGGCATCAAAGCACTGGTTATCATCGGTGGTGATGACTCTAATACAAACGCTTGTGTGTTGGCTGAATACTATGCTGCCAAGAAGTACGGTGTACAGGTGATCGGTTGCCCGAAGACGATTGACGGTGACTTGAAGAACGATATGATTGAAACTTCTTTCGGTTTCGATACAGCTTGTAAGACTTATGCAGAAGTAATCGGTAACATCCAGCGTGACTGTAACTCAGCCCGTAAATACTGGCACTTTATCAAATTGATGGGTCGTTCGGCTTCTCACATCGCACTGGAATGTGCTTTGCAGGTACAGCCTAACGTATGTATCGTTTCTGAAGAAGTGGAAGAAAAAGATATGTCTCTGGATGATGTAGTAACATCTATCGCTAAAGTGGTAGCTGACCGTGCTGCACAGGGAAATAACTTCGGTACAGTATTGATTCCGGAAGGATTGGTGGAATTTATTCCGGCTATGAAGCGTCTGATCGCTGAATTGAACGACTTCCTGGCTGCAAATGCAGAAGAGTTCTCTCAGATCAAGAAATCTCATCAACGTGATTACATCATCCGTAAGCTGTCTCCGGAAAACTCTGCTATCTATGCAAGTCTGCCGGAAGGTGTAGCTCGCCAGCTGACACTGGATCGTGACCCGCACGGAAACGTTCAGGTATCACTGATCGAAACAGAAAAACTGTTGTCTGAAATGGTAGCTACCAAATTGGCTGCTTGGAAAGAAGATGGCAAATATGTGGGTAAGTTTGCTGCACAGCACCACTTCTTCGGTTACGAAGGACGTTGCGCTGCTCCGTCAAACTTTGATGCTGACTACTGCTATTCTTTGGGATACACAGCTTCTATGCTGATTGCTGACGGTAAGACCGGTTATATGTCTTCTGTACGCAACACAACTGCTCCTGCTGCCGAATGGATTGCAGGTGGTGTGCCTATCACCATGATGATGAATATGGAACGCCGCCACGGTGAAATGAAACCGGTGATCCAGAAAGCATTAGTGAAATTGGATGGTGCTCCTTTCAAAGCATTCGCTGCACAGCGTGACCGTTGGGCTGTTGAAACGGATTATGTATATCCGGGTCCGATTCAGTACTTTGGTCCTACAGAAGTTTGCGACCAGGCAACTAAGACTTTGCAATTGGAACAAGCTAAATAAGAAAACTTCACCGGACTGTAGTAAGAAACAGTTGCAATGAAGAGCTCTTTCAGGCACGGATTACGCGGATTGACGCGGTTTTAGTTATACTATTTCTTAAAACCGTGTATTCCGTGTAATCCGTGCCTATCTATATTACATTCATCACTCAAAGTAAATGTCGTCACGTAATAATCCGATTTCTGCTGTCCAAAAGAAAAGAACTGCTTCCACTACCCCAAAAAAGAGGACGGTTTCTTCTTCCAGACCTTCCCGTGCTCCGAAAAAGGCACCGGTGAAGCAGCATTATTCGATGCCTGGTTGGCTTCGAAATATATTGGCTGTGGCAATTGTCGGTTGTTTCTCTATGGTTTTCTATTATTTCTTTATACGTCCTTATGCTTATCGGTGGAAACCTTGTAATGGTTTAAAGGAATATGGAGTTTGTATTCCTTCCGGATATGATATTCATGGGATTGATATTTCCCATTATCAAGGAAAAATAGACTGGGGGAGACTTTTACAGAATAAACAGACGGCAACTCCTTTGCACTTCATTTTTATGAAAGCGACGGAAGGGGGAGATCATAACGATACTACCTTTCAAACCAATTTTGCTAATGCGCGTAATCATGGCTTTATCCGTGGCGCTTATCATTTCTATATTCCCGGTACAGATGCTTTGAAACAGGCGGACTTTTTTATACGTACGGTCAAACTGGATTCCGGCGACCTGCCTCCGGTTCTCGATGTGGAAGTGACCGGTCGAAAAGAGAAAAAAGAATTGCAGCAAGGCATTAAGCGCTGGTTGGATCGTATAGAATCCCATTATGGGGTGAAGCCCATTCTTTATACCTCTTATAAGTTCAAGACCCGTTATCTGGACGATTCTATTTTCAATGCTTATCCTTATTGGATCGCTCACTATTATGTCGATTCGGTGAAATATCAGGGCAAGTGGAATTTCTGGCAACATACTGATGTCGGAAATGTACCCGGTATTAAAGAAGATGTAGACCTCAATGTATTCAACGGTACATTAGAAGAACTCAAAAAGCTGACGATCAAGTAGGATGATTGATCTGTCATACAACTAATCTCTTCTCTCATTTGTTATAATCGTATTATTACTAAAAAGATACGATTATGAACTTTGATATAGCTATTATTGGTGGTGGCCCTGCTGGTTACACAGCTGCCGAAAGGGCAGGGGCAAACGGACTGAGAGCCGTTTTGTTTGAAAAAAAGGCAATAGGTGGGGTGTGTCTGAATGAAGGATGTATTCCTACTAAAACGTTGTTATATTCTGCTAAAATTCTGGATAGCATCAAGAGTGCTTCCAAATATGGCATTTCTGCCGAATCTCCTTCGTTTGATTTAACTAAAATAATGAGCCGTAAAGAGAAAACGGTGAAAATGCTGACTGGTGGGGTAAAGATGACTGTGAACTCTTACGGAGTGACGATCGTGGAAAAAGAAGCCTTTATAGAAGGAGAAGAAAACGGGCTGATCCGTATCATCTGTGACGGAGAAAGATATGAAGTGAAATATCTGCTGGTATGTACCGGTTCCGACACGGTTATTCCTCCGATACCGGGACTGTCGGAAGTTAGTTACTGGACGTCAAAAGAGGCTTTGGAGATCAAAGAGCTTCCTGAAACGTTGGTTGTTATAGGTGGTGGAGTCATAGGAATGGAGTTTGCTTCTTTCTTCAACAGTATGGGAGTGAAAGTGCATGTTGTCGAGATGATGCCGGAGATACTGGGAGTCATGGATAAGGAAACCAGCAGTATGCTTCGTATGGAATATGCAAAACGTGGAGTCACTTTCTACTTGAATACAAAAGTAATAGAAGTGAAACCTGACGGAGTCGTCATAGAGAAAGATGGGAAGGCTTCTACTATCAAAACGGAAAAGATCTTGCTCAGTGTGGGGCGTAAAGCAAATATTACCAATGTCGGATTGGATAAGCTGAATATAGAACTTCATCGGAATGGGGTTAAAGTAGACGAATATCTTCAGACTTCTCATCCCGGAGTATATGCGTGCGGTGATATTACAGGCTATTCTTTATTGGCGCATACGGCAATTCGGGAGGCGGAAGTGGCAATCAATCATATTTTAGGAGTGGAAGACCGGATGAATTATAACAGTGTGCCGGGAGTTGTCTACACCAATCCGGAAGTGGCCGGCGTAGGTAAGACAGAAGAAGAGCTGACCAAACAGGGCATTCCTTATCGTGTTACGAAGTTACCAATGGCTTATTCCGGACGTTTTGTTGCGGAAAACGAACAGGTAAATGGAATATGTAAGCTGATACTTGATGAAGCTGATCATATTATCGGTTGTCATATGCTTGGAAATCCAGCGTCGGAATTGATTGTGATTGCCGGAATAGCCATTCAGAAGGGCTATACGGTTGAGGAATTTCAGAAGAATGTATTTCCCCATCCTACGGTTGGAGAGATTTATCATGAGGTGCTTTCATAACACTTTTACAGATATTTATTTTCATCTGGCGGCAGAAGAGTATTTGCTGAAGCAGGAAACAGATTCTGTTTTCATGCTTTGGCAGGACACTCCTTCTGTAGTGATGGGAAAACACCAATCTGTACAGTTGGAAGTGAACCGGGAATGGGCGGAAGAACAACAGATTCAAATAGCCCGTCGGTTTTCGGGTGGGGGAGCTGTATATCATGATTTGGGTAATGTCAATTTAACTTTTATCGAAACAGTGTCCCGCTTGCCTGATTTCAGTCTTTATCTTCATCGGATACTGGATTTCTTAAAACAGATAGGATTGCCGGCAAAAGGAGATGAACGGCTGGGTATCTATCTTGATGGTCTGAAAATATCGGGGAGTGCCCAGTGCGTACACAAGAACAGGGTGCTTTATCATTGTACTTTGTTGTATGATACGAATCTTACCGCTTTAAACAAGGTACTGAATCCGGAGAGGAACATTGAGACGGGTGTGGCATCATCTGTGTATGCTGTTCCGTCTGTCCGTAGTGAAGTCACAAATATCAGTCGTTACTTACCTATGGAAACGGTTGATCATTTCAAAGCGATACTTTTCGAATATTTTAGTCAGAAGGGATGTGCTGATACTTTCAGTGAGAAAGAATTGGAAGCAATCCATAAACTTCGGACTGAGAAATATATTTGCGAAGAATGGATCTTCAGTCGTTGAGTCCGGTTAAAAATACTTTAACTTAAAACTTTCTTTTTCAGCGGGTTGTTCTAATAGTTCAAGGTTGAATAATAAATTTACTGTCTATGTCAAGATTCGAAATAAAAATGCCTAAGTTGGGCGAGAGTATAACCGAAGGGACGATTGTCTCTTGGTCTGTGAAAGTGGGGGATATCATTCAGGAAGACGATGTTCTCTTCGAGGTAAATACGGCGAAAGTCAGTGCGGAAATACCTTCACCGGTAGCCGGTAAGGTAGTGGAAATCCTGTTTAAGGAAGGAGATACAGTCGCTGTGGGTACAGTGGTTGCTGTTGTAGATATGGGAGGTGAAGAGGCATCCGATGAAGAAACTGCAAGTGGAAAAGAAACTCCAGAAAGTAAGGAGAATACTTCTTCTGATGCAGGAAAAGTATCTTCTCAGGTAGCAAAGGCTGAAGAACGCTGGTATTCTCCTGTGGTGATTCAATTGGCACGAAGTGCGAATATTCCGAAAGAAGAACTTGATTCGATACAAGGCACAGGATACGAAGGCCGGTTGAGCAAGAAAGATATAAAGGATTATATTGAGAAGAAGAAAAGGGGAATTTCTGAAGTATCGAAGGCGGCAATACCTACCGGTGATGCACCTACGGCTTCTATGCCTTCTTCGACTGGAGGGGCTGGCTCTATGACAACTTCTCCTGTGGCGGCTTCCGTGCAAACTCCTGTTGCTGCACCGTCTGCTCCATCTAAACAAGCACCTGCGGCTGCCAATATTCCGGGAGTAGAAGTGAAAGAAATGGATCGTGTCCGCCGGATTATTGCGGATCATATGGTGATGTCCAAGAAGGTTTCACCACACGTAACCAATGTAGTAGAGGTAGATGTAACCAAACTGGTACGCTGGCGTGAAAAGAATAAAGACGCTTTCTTCCGTCGTGAGGGAGTGAAACTGACCTATATGCCTGTCATAACAGAAGCTGTAGCAAAAGCATTGGCAGCATATCCTCAGGTCAATGTATCTGTTGACGGATATAATATTCTTTTCAAGAAACATATCAATATCGGTATTGCTGTTTCTTTGAATGATGGCAATCTGATAGTTCCTGTGGTACACGATGCCGATCATCTGAACTTGAATGGATTGGCTGTAGCTATAGACTCGCTGGCATTGAAGGCTCGTGATAACAAATTGATGCCGGATGATATTGACGGAGGTACGTTTACCATTACTAATTTCGGTACATTCAAGAGTTTGTTCGGTACGCCGGTAATCAATCAGCCCCAGGTTGCCATTTTGGGAGTGGGATATATTGAGAAGAAGCCTGCCGTAATAGAGACACCGGAAGGTGATACGATTGCTATCCGTCATAAGATGTATCTGTCCCTGTCTTATGACCATCGTGTAGTTGACGGTATGCTGGGAGGCAACTTCCTGCACTTCATAGCCGATTACCTGGAAAACTGGAAGGGCTGATAACAGATTGTTTCATTCATTAAGAACTTCATTAACTATGAAAAAGAAATATGATATAAAGACTACGGATGTTGAAACACTGAAAAAGTGGTACCATCTGATGACATTAGGGCGTGCTTTGGACGAGAAGGCGCCGTCTTACCAGCTGCAATCTTTGGGTTGGTCATACCATGCTCCTTATGCGGGGCATGATGGTATCCAACTGGCTGTCGGTCAGGTTTTCACATTGGGAGAAGATTTCCTGTTCCCTTATTACAGAGATATGCTGACCGTGCTTTCTGCAGGAATGACTGCAGAAGAGATTATATTGAACGGCATTTCGAAAGCAACCGATCCCGGTAGCGGCGGACGTCATATGTCGAATCACTTCGCCAAACCGGAATGGCATATTGAAAATATATCTTCTGCTACCGGAACGCATGACCTTCATGCGGCAGGTGTAGCAAGAGCAATGGTATATTATGGGCATAAAGGAGTAGCAATCACTTCGCACGGAGAATCTGCTACTTCCGAAGGCTTTGTTTACGAGGCTATCAATGGAGCTAGTCTGGAACGTCTTCCGGTGATTTTCGTTATACAGGATAACGGATATGGCATCTCTGTTCCTAAATCCGAGCAGACTGCCAATCGTAAAGTAGCTGAGAACTTCTCCGGTTTCAAGAATCTGAAGATTATCTACTGCAATGGAAAAGATGTGTTCGATTCCATGAATGCCATGACTGAGGCACGCGAATATGCGATCAGTACCCGTAATCCTGTGATTGTACAGGCTAACTGCGTTCGTATCGGTTCTCATTCCAATTCGGATAAACATACACTTTATCGGGACGAAAACGAACTGGAATATGTGAAAGAAGCTGATCCGCTAATGAAGTTCCGGCGGATGTTATTGCGCTATAAGCGCTTGACGGAAGAGGAACTGCTGCAAATTGAAGCTGAATCAAAGAAGGAACTATCTGCTGCCAACCGCAAGGCGCTGGCTGCCCCTGAACCTGATCCTAAAAGCATTTACGATTTTGTGATGCCCGAACCTTATCAGCCGCAAAAATACAAAGAAGGTACTCATCAGGAAGAAGGAGAGAAGACTTTCCTGGTCAATGCAATTAATGAAACATTGAAAGCGGAATTCCGCCATAATCCGGATACCTTTATCTGGGGACAAGATGTGGCTAACAGAGAAAAAGGCGGGGTCTTTAATGTGACCAAAGGCATGCAGCAGGAATTTGGCGAGGCGCGTGTATTCAGCGCACCGATTGCCGAAGATTATATTGTAGGTACAGCCAATGGTATGAGCCGATTTGACCCTAAAATCCATGTAGTGATAGAAGGAGCTGAGTTTGCAGACTACTTCTGGCCTGCCGTAGAACAGTATGTGGAGTGTACTCATGAATATTGGCGCAGTAACGGTAAGTTTGCTCCGAATATCACTTTACGGCTTGCTTCCGGAGGATATATCGGTGGTGGATTATATCATTCTCAAAATATAGAGGGTGCTCTGACAACGTTGCCGGGTGCACGTATTGTCTGCCCTTCTTTTGCAGATGATGCAGCCGGATTGTTACGAACCAGTATGCGTTCAAAGGGATTTACCTTGTTTTTGGAACCGAAAGCTCTATATAATTCGGTAGAAGCAGCAGCTGTTGTTCCGGAAGATTTTGAGGTTCCTTTCGGAAAGGCACGTATTCGTCGTGAAGGAACGGATTTGAGCATTATTACTTATGGTAATACTACCCATTTCTGCCTGCATGTAGCAGAGCAACTGGAAAAAGAAAGTGGCTGGAAAGTCGAAGTGATCGATATTCGTTCATTGATACCATTAGATAAGGAGGCGATTTTCGAATCGGTGAAAAAGACTAGCAAAGCATTGGTTGTTCACGAAGACAAGGTGTTCTCCGGTTTCGGTGCGGAACTTGCGGCTATGATCGGAACGGATATGTTCCGTTATCTGGATGGTCCGGTGCAGCGTGTCGGATCTACATTTACTCCTGTCGGTTTCAATCCGATTCTGGAAAAAGAGATATTGCCGGATGAGGCGAAGATCTATGAGGCAGCTAAAAAGCTATTGGAATATTAATGGAATAAAATGGAGGTATAGTATATGAAGAAGATTGGTTTGTTTTATGCCACCAAAGCTGACAGGACTACTTGGGTGGCGGAAAAGATTCAGAAAGAATTTGGTAAGGATAAGATAGATATAGTGCCTATTGAACAGGCATGGCAAAATGATTTTGCAGCTTACGATTGTTTTATAGTAGGTGCTTCGACTTGGTTCGACGGAGAACTTCCGACTTATTGGGATGAGTTGTTACCGGAACTTCGTACGTTGGATTTGAAAGGGAAAAAAGTAGCTATCTTCGGGTTAGGAGATCAGATACGTTATCCCGAAAACTTTGCTGACGGAATCGGGTTGCTTGCCGAGGTATTTGAAGGAGACGGGGCTACGCTGGTCGGTTTTACTTCTTCCGAAGGATACACTTTCGAACGTTCCAGAGCGTTGCGTGGTGATCGGTGGTGCGGTTTGGTCGTCGATTTGGATAATCAATCCGAGCAAGCGGAAAAGAGAATCAGGGAATGGTGTGAACAGGTAAAGAATGAGTTTGATTCAAAACCTTAATACTTTATATCTGTTTCCCGGTAACATAACAGAAGGAATATTATACCATACCATTCTTTTCATTAAAGGATGGTATGTACCAGATGCTCATCTCGTACACTACCGGATGAGCATCTGGTGTATAACAAGATGAGCATGCCGTACAGCACGAGATGAGCATCTCGTACATCTTATCTCTACTACAAATATATGCTGTCTTTTAAAGATACGTGGTCTGTGTCTTCTTGAAACAGATAAGGAAGATTAATGCTTAATATGTGAACTTCACTGCTGCCCAGCGGTTTTTCTCCTTATGATGTACGAAGGTCAGTCCGTTCTTTTCTGCTTCCCGGCGGATGAAAGGAATGTCGTCCACATAAAATCCACTCATATAAAGTTCCGATCCCGGGTGCATACAGGCGACATATTGCTTCATGTCGTTCAATAAGATATTCCGGTTTATATTAGCGATGATGATATCAAAGGGGCCTTTGCCAATAAGCGATGAGGCGTCTCCTTGTGAAACGGCAATGTCGTCTACACGGTTTAATTCAATGTTCTCAATGGAGTTTCGTACACACCATTCGTCAATGTCGATAGCGGTACATGGACGAGCTCCCCGCATACGGGCAAGAATTGCTAAGATTGAAGTACCACAGCCCATATCCAGAAGTGATTTGTCTTTCAACTCATTGTCCAATAACTCTCCGATAATGAGGCTTGTCGTTTCATGATGTCCCGTGCCGAAAGCCATTTGCGGATTGATAACGATATCATAAGTTGCTTGGGGTACATCTTTATGGAAGGTACTATGGATAACACATCGGTTGTCGATCACAATCGGCTGAAAGAAATTCTTTTCCCATTCTTCGTTCCAGTTTTTGTCTTCCGCTTCAACGTACGTATAGGAGATTTCCGTATCAGGCAGTGGGAAGTCGGCTATTGCATCTTTTATTGTATTTTCATCGCATAATGCCTGTTGTATGTATGCAGTCAGTCCGCCTTCGCTTTCAACAAAACTTTCAAATCCGGCTTCACCTAATACGGCAGCCAGTACGTCATTTACTGTTTCTGTGCATGGACTTGTATGGAATGTGAACTCAAAATACTTCATAGTTGTTTTTATTTTGGTGAATCTTTTGCAAAGATAGTCAGAAATAGGGATTTCCCTATTATCCTTTGGGGAAAATCTCCCTAGAGTGGCGAATCTCTTCCTTATCTTTGTAATGTGAATAAGTTTAAGTAATTACATAAACCGAGATGATATGAAAAAGATTGTTTATTTCTTGCTAATTGCTTTATGCCTCCCTATAGGCTTGATGGCACAAAGCGTTGATGACGACCTTTATTTCGTACCTTCTAAAGACAAAAAGGAGAAGAAAGAAACGACTCCGGAAAAGAAGGAACCGAAAAGACAAGTCACGACCAACATCTATACATCACCGGGCACTACCGTTGTAGTTCAGGACCGCAAGGGAAAAACACGGGATGTGGATGAATATAACCGCCGTTATGACGCTCGTGAGAATGAATTCGTAATGGAAAACGATACCTTATATATAAAAGAGAAAGCTCAGCCAGACTTGGAAGGAGAATGGGTAACCGGTGAATTTGATGGTTCGCAAGAGGACTATGAATATGCCGAACGTATTATCCGTTTCCGTAATCCACGTTTTGCTATCAGCATTAGCAGCCCACTCTATTGGGACGTAGTTTACGGACCTAATTCATGGAACTGGAATGTATATACCGATGGCATGTACGCTTATGCTTTCCCGACATTTAGTAATCCGCTTTGGTGGGATTGGCGTTACAACTCCTACGGTTGGGGATGGAACTATGGCTGGGGATGGAATCGTCCTTACTATGGCTGGGGATATTACCCGGGTTCATGGGGCGGCTGGTATGGTGGCTACTGGGGTGGCTTCTATGGCGGCGGTGGCTATTGGGGACATCATCACCACTGGGGTGGTGGTCCTAGCTGGGGCTGGGGCGGTGGAGGCGGTCATAGAGACATGCTATACACCAATCGTCGCTCTCCTAACAGGAGTGTTAACCGTACAACTAGTGGTACTAGATATACTTCTAACCGATATCAGTCTTCTCGTCCTTCATCTGTTCGTACATCTTCGAATAGAACAACTTCAGGACGTGTAGTAGGAACCAGAGAAAATAGTACACGGACAGGGGTAAGTACAAGAACTAGCTCTTCTCGTAGAGATACTTATACTCGCCCGAGTAGTACTCGTACTAGTACATCTTCAGGAATCAATCGTAGTAGTAGCACTCGTACCTCTTCTTCAAGAAGTGAAGGTACTTATAATAGGGGATCTTCTTCTAGAAGTAGCGGAACTTATTCAAGAGGAAGTAGTAGTTATACACCTAGTCGCTCTAGTAGCTCTCGAACATATACTCCTAGCAGCAGTAACCGCTCTAGTAGTAGTTCTCGAACATATACTCCTAGTAGCAGTAGTCGTTCTAGTAGTTCCAGTTCTTATTCTCCTAGCAGCAGTTCTTCTCGTTCTAGTGGTTCTTCATATGGCGGCGGAAGCAGTAGCAGTAGTCGTGGAAGTTCTTCCGGTGGCGGAGGTTCAGCTAGAGGTGGTAGCAGGAGATAAAACTATAGCATATAATAATATTTAAGGAAACGTATGAAAAAGAAAATAAATATAGCTGCACTTGCTCTTATTATGGTGGCAAGTGCAGGCGCCCAGACAATATACGATGGTGCTAAGTTTACGCAGAAGGATTTGAATGGAACTGCCCGTTTTGTAGGAATGGGAGGAGCAATGGGCGCATTAGGAGGAGATATTTCTACTATGGGGACAAATCCGGCTGGTATTGGTATATATCGTAGTAATGATATAATGGGAACTTTCGGCTTTTCTTCTTTTGGTTCGGAGAGTAAATATGAAGGATCAAAGTTTAATGTTGATAAGACTCGTGGATCATTTGATAATATAGGATTTGTGTTTTCTTCTAAAATTGGAAATCAGACCGCTTTGCGTTATGTGAATTTTGGATTCAGTTACACTCGTTCCAAGTCATTTGATAAGTATATGACAATGGAAGGTTTGATAAATTTGGGTCCTGGAGGAACAATTCTTTCTCAGACTAATCAAATGACGAATCAAGCGAACACTATGATTGAAGCGAACGGTGACTTTATCAGTAAGTTAGCTGATGATAAGATTAATCTGTTTACTGATAGTCAGACTGGTTGGCTTGCTGCTACTGGTTGGAACGGGTATTTATATAATCTAAATAAAAATAAGGATGGTTATATAGGTTATTTGCCTCAGCCATATTCATGGTATGATGGACATGAAAAAGGAGGGATCAATCAGTATGATTTTAATGTTGCTTTTAATATCAGTGATCGTGTTTATTTAGGATTGACCATTGGTGCATACGATGTTAATTATTCAAAGACTTCTACTTATGGAGAGGAGTATGGGGAATATATTGTAGAAAATGTGAATTATGGTACTCCAAGTTATGAAATGACTACTGAGAATAAAATAGATGGTTCAGGTGTGGATTTTAAGTTTGGAGCTATCGTGCGTCCATTTGAAGACTCTCCATTCCGTATTGGTGTTTCTGTTCATACTCCTACATTTTATAATTTGAAAATTAAAACGAATGTTAGAGCAGTGACATATACCCCTGATTTTGACTCTAAAAAATTAAGTGAGGCTGTTGTAGATTCTTATGATTTTACGAATGGTGTTGATTATGGATATGACTTCCGTTTCCGTACACCATGGAAATATAACCTAAGTCTTGGGTATACTTATGGATCATCTTTCGCTATTGGAGCAGAATATGAATATCAGGATTACTCCGCTATGCATTTTAGTTATTCGGATGGAGAAGCAATGGGATGGCAGAATCCTACAGCAAAAGAAATGTTGAAAGGTGTGAATACTTTCCGTATCGGTGCTGAGTGGAAAGTTATTCCTCAATTTGCTTTTCGTTTAGGCTATAATTATATGTCAGCAGCATTCAAAAAAACAGCTTTTAAGGATTTGAGCTACAATTCAATTAATACGGATACGGATTTTGCGAATGCAAAAGCAAATAATAATTATACATTAGGTATCGGTTATAGAGGATCGACTTTTTACGCAGACTTAGCTTATATGTATAGTACTTATAAGGAAGATTTCTATCCATTTGATGATGGAGCTTTAAAAAAGACTGATGTGACGAATAGCCGTAGTAAAGTGATGATGACTTTAGGTTTACGCTTTTAATTAGAAACTGTTTTCAATTTCAATAATAACTTTTGTGTGTTAGAGTCCCTGGAATGCTGAGTGTCTACAGCGGTTCCAGGGATTTCTTTTTTGTTTTTTATCTAAATCTCAATGTTATTGTAATTAACGGTTTATTATTATGATAGCTTGTTTATAAAATTGTATCTTTGGAAGAAAAAAACACTTGATTATTCACAATGAAGATTTTATTAGGTTTTATATTGATAACTATTGTCATGTGTGTTTTTATGTCATGTGATAAAACCGTTAAATATGATGATAACTTATTGTTTGCTATGAAGCTATTAGAGGAAAATCCAGATAGTTCATACTCTATATTGGAAAGTATAACTACTCCTCAAAAAATGTCTCAAAGAGATTATGCTTTATATTGTTTGTTGTTGACACAATCTATAGAAAAAACTTATCGTCCTTTATTATCGGATTCACTTATAAAAACATCATTAAACTATTTTAAAGACAATATGGATCGAAAATTATTAACGCAATCATATTTTTACGCGGGTAGGGCTAATGAAGAAATGAAAAATGTCTTGAAAGCAATAGAGTATTACTTAAATGTTATAGATTTATTAGTTGACTCTGATGAGAATTATAAGTTATTATTTTTATCTCATTACTATCTAGGTAATTTATATTCAGAACAGGAACTTTTTGAGGATGAATTGTTAATGCATAAAAAAGCATATTATTATTCTACTTTATTGGGAGACAGTATGAATATTGCATATGCCTTACAGGCGATAGGTACTACCTTTTTAGAAATGGAGAAGAAAGACAGTGCTTTATGTTATTATGAAAAAGCAGCATCTTGGATACATTTAGATGACAGCATTTCTTTAGCCTATATATATAATTGCGTTGGAACTACTTATGATAGATTGGAGAAATATGATTTAGCTTTGAAATACGCTAATAAATCAGGGAATATTCAGCCTGAAAAAGACGAATTGTGCTATTGTTATATATTAAAAGCACAGATTTTTGTGCATATGTGTCAATTTGATTCTGCAGGAATATATTATGGTAAAAGCATAAATAGTGATAATCTATATACTAAAGCTGCCAGTTATGAAGGACTTGCTGATGTTGCTGAGATGGTGGGAAATTGTAAACAGGCTTTGAGATATAGGAGGATATATGATGTCTATAGGGATTCTATAGAACAAGAAACGTATACGAATACAATAACTAAAATGCAGGAAATATATCAAAATGAGAAGTTAGTAAATGAGAATGATTCTTTAAAGCTTTCGAAATTACAGATGGAAAAAAATATATATAGGATATGTCTTTTATTTTTTATAATAATTCTATTTATAGTATATTCATATTATAAATATCGTATAAAAAAAGAATTTAGGATTCGGTTGCAACAGAAATTAATAATGCAAAAACAAAAGGAAGTACAAGATATAGTATTAACGCAATTGGAAACCGAGCAGAAATTACTTGTAATGCAACAAAAGGAGATTTTATTACGTGAAGAGTTTTTCAAAAGATTAATAACCGTCTCAGGAATTTCATTGACTACTGGGAAAGCGGGGCATATTAAATTCTCTAATGAAGATTGGGATAATATAGTTAACAATGTAAATGTTGCTTTTGATAATTTTACGCTGAAATTGAAAGAGACGTATCCTGAATTAACAGATTTGGATATTCGTTTTTGTTGCTTATTGAAAATGAATCTAACAATAAATGATTTGGTTGCAATTTATTGTTTAGACCGTAAATCTATTTATAAGAAAAAAGAGCGCATTAAAAAGGATAGAATGCATTTGAATGATTCGAGAAGTTTAAATGAAATTTTGAGGGCGTAATCTGAACTCTGTCCCCAAACAATTATCTTTGTATTATGGATAGAAACAGTGAAGAGTATCAGCAGATGCGTGACAAAGCGTTATCTCAACTGCGTAGTGGCGAATCGCTCACGGGCAAAGACGGAGCCTTTGGTCCGTTGCTAAAAGAGTTTTTAGAGGCCGCTTTAGATGGCGAGATGTCCTCCCACCTTGATGATTCAGAGCGTCTTAAAGGCAATAAGCGGAATGGTCGTGGCAGCAAACGTGTCAAAACCATGGCCGGCGAGATTGAGATCGTGACTCCTCAAGATCGTCACAGCAGCTTTAGTCCTGAGATCCTTAAAAAGCGCGAGACGATTCTTGCGGACAACATGTCTTCCAAGATTATCAGTCTGTATGGTATGGGTTTGAGCCTTAGGGATATTTCCTCCCATATCGAGGAGATGTATGATGTTGAGATCTCCCACAACACCCTAAGTGAGATTATTGAACGCATAGTTCCCAAGGTGAAGGAGTGGCAAAGCCGCCCCCTGGAATCAATGTATACCATTGTGTGGCTTGACGCAATGCACTACAAGGTGAAGGATGGTGGTCGTACCGAAAGTCGAGCTGTCTATAATGTTCTGGCAGTCAATAAAGATGGCCATAAAGAACTGATAGGCATGTATGTATCAGAAAGCGAAGGGGCTAATTTCTGGCTGAGTGTCTTGACCGACCTGAAAGCACGTGGCATGAAAGATGTTCTGATCGCTTGCATTGACAATCTCACGGGATTTGCTGAAGCAATCAGCACTATTTTTCCTGAGGTAATCATCCAGAACTGCGTCATACATCAGATTCGCAATTCATTGAAATACATAGCCTCAAAAGATCAAAAAGAGTTTATGGCAGATTTGAAAACAGTCTATCAAGCCCCTAATAAAGATTTAGCAGAGCTCAACCTTGATAAACTACAAGATAAATGGGGTAAAAAATACCCTGTTGTCTTGGAATCATGGCGACGAAACTGGGATAATCTATCGGCCTATTTTGCTTATGATGAGCATATCCGAAGACTGATTTACACAACTAACGCCGTCGAGGGCTTCCACCGTCAAGTACGAAAGGTGACCAAAACCAAGGGTGTCTTTCCCAATGACATGGCATTGATGAAGTTGATCTACCTGGCTGTGATGAACATCTCCAAGAAATGGACGCAACCGCTCCAGAATTGGGCGTTAACTGCCGGGCAACTACGAATCAAGTTTGGAGAGAGAATGCCTCTGGCGATATAACCCATTTCCCCTTTTTTGCTTTTCAAACGCAAAGAAAAGGTAGTTCCCGGATGTGAGCAAGGGTATATAAACGGCTCATTCTTCGCCGCCCTTGCACACATCCAAAAACTACCTTAAGAAGCATTTGTAAATCCAAAAAGAAAAAATTATATTTGTTGTGATTTATAAATTCAGCTACAGTAGGTGTATTGGGAGATTCTGCGTCATAAATAAACACATGTAAGGATTTCACAGTGTTTTCCGCTGCAATTCCCGGATCTGTAGATACTGCACGTGTCTTCGATGCGTGGGGAATGTTGATGGAAAAAGAGGCATATGCATCCGGGGCAATTACGTCCGGATTGCTGGACTGGTCAACCCAATCATTGTCATTGCTGCATGCAGCCATAGTCAATGCAACCAGTGTAGTCATAAAGATTTTACTTGTTTTCATTATATTTCTATTTAGGTGGATATACTACATTTTTTTCAGATAACAAATATACCTTCCAGACAGCAACGATTTGTGACTTTAAAAATGTATTTATAAACAAAAAGTGTCTATTGAAGCAATCCCTGAAAAAGAAAGCTCTGATAATGCAACGCACCGTCATCAAAGGGATTGTTCGTTTCGATAGGCGAAACAAAAGTTACAGATTACTTGTTTACAGATAAAAATATAAAAACAATGATTATGCGTAATATAAATACAGATTTAATAGATGCAATGAAAATATACTTACCCAAGGGGAATAATCTTGCAAATGCGCTGATGGATATTCTTTACCTTGGCAAAGAAGCTACTTACAGGCGGTTGCGGGGTGAAGTACCGTTCACTTTTGCCGAAGTTGCCACCATATCTCAACACATGGGCATCTCTCTTGATAAAATAGTAGGGGCCGATTTGAATGACAACGCTATTGTTAATCTGAATATGTTGCAATGCCAACGCCCTACGGAAACCTATTATTCTATTATCGATTCGTATATAAAGTTGTTCGGTCAATTGATTGAACGGGAAAGTTCGGAAAGAAGCACCTCTTCAAATACCGTTCCACAAACCCTGTATTTAAAGTATGAAGCCTTATCCAAATTCCAACTTTTCAAATGGATTTACCAGCATGAAAGTACATATGCAGGCAGACATTATGAAGATTTGGAGATTCCAGAAAAATTGATTGACAAGCAAAAAGAATTTGTAAATCTGTCTCAGCTATTCCAGTCAACCAATTATATATGGGATAAAGAGATATTTATCAGATTGGTCAATGAGGTCAAGTTTTTCTTAAATATCAATCTGATATCAGAAGACAGTGTAAAAAGAATAAAAAAGGAATTATTGATATTGCTGAATGAATTGGAAAAAATTTCAGCTCAGGGAAAATATTCATCCGGAAAAGATGTGAAAATATATATATCCGATATCAATTTTGAGTCTACATATAGTTATGTAGAAACAGATATTTACCATCAATGCCTGATAGGGGTCTTTTCCATTAATTCCATAACTTCGAAAGATGATTTTCTATTTCAGCACTTGAAGCTATGGATACAGTCATTAAAGAAGTATTCAACTTTGATTTCGCAGAGTGGTGAGGTTCAGCGAATCCATTTCTTTAACCGGCAACAAGAACTGGTGAAAAGTTTATGACGAAGTTTCGAAAATAGATACACGTCTTTACACACATTTCCGATTGTTGCATAATTGGACAATAAATTCATGTGAGATGTGATAATAGAAAAATCTTTGTTTACACCATTCATTAAACGCCACGGATTCTTTCCTGAAAAAGTCCATCTTTGTATCTGAGAAAATAAACCTAAACCCTAATGAAAAAATTAATGGTAATTCTGATAACCGGCCTTTTATATATGTCGTGTACCGACAGTATGGAGGTGTCCGGAGATGCAGATAGAAATAATACAGAGGATGTATCGGTAAGGTTAGTGATAACCATACCGGCCTCCACTACATATGCCCGGACGCGAGGAACATTTGCGACGACCGATCATGAGTCTAAAATCAGTGAGATTCAAGTGTTAGTATTTGAAGAAGGTAAATATAAGTACCGTGTACCTGGCA
>OGXL01001622.1_pt1 | contig 18201 bp, 9 predicted proteins | sample 1576311 | NCBI WGS metagenome assembly OGXL01 (sample SAMEA3541564, study PRJEB24748) | human gut metagenome | biome: human gut; feature: human-associated habitat; material: faeces | place: China | collected 2012 | reverse complement strand
TAAAGCTATTTCGTAATTAGTTTCAACCCTATTTGAAACTAAAAGTTTCACGCCGGGAAACAAAGTGTTTCACCGTATGAAACGAAGTGTTTCTCGGTGTGAAACGGATTGTTTCAAGCCTTGAAACAATTTTTGAAACTAATCGCCACAGGTGAAGAGATGGTGAAGTTATTGCACTTCACCCGCAAACTCCTTATTCATCGGAGAGACAGAGAAAAGGTGAAAGGGGAGATGGAAAGATGGAAAATAAATATCCAGTGGGGAAATTTATTCGATACTGTAATGATTCAGTACTATACCGAAATGAATATTACTTTATAAGCTCTCTACTTCTTTTCCTGATAATTAACAGCTATCGAATGCTGTATCTCAAGAATTTACCTCCTCGCAAACTCTCATTTCCATACCTTTATACACTACCACAATCTTGTGTAGTTGCGTAGTGCCAATAGCGTTCTTCACCCTGTCGGTGTCAGCATAGCGGTTGGTCTGGGCAATAGCTTCCGCCCGCAATTCCTCCACCCGGCTTTCGGGGTCTTTGTATCTGGCATACTTCAGCTCGATGATGTAGCTATGGCTCATGTCAGGGTAAATCTCCAGCATGGGAGACAGGAAAATGTCAACATATCCGGATTGCGTGTCTGCTTCGGAAATGGGACGGTAGAAACGGTTTTGCGCTGTCATGGCAAGCGTGAAGCCATGTACGAAGGACTCTCCTTTCTGCTTGTCGCGCTGAGAGGCGTAGCGTTTCAGGCAATCGGCGATGTAGTCGAAGTAAGATTGCCATGCGCCATCGTAAGCCAAAGCAGAGGATAACTCATCTTTTTCATGGTTGTTGAAACTGAGGTCGGCTTCATTGTATGTATTCAGCAGATAAGTATAGAGTTGTTCACGCACCACTTGGTTGGGAATGATAAGTTTAGTCTTACCTTTGTACGTTCCGCTCACGGTGAGCATGCCGAAGTAATAGAGCAGGCTCACGAAATTATCGGAATCTACAATGTTGGCAGCTGGGAAACCGTCTTTCAACTCGCCGGTGATGTATCCCTGGCTCACTAAAGTCTGGATAATGGAGGCATCGTGCGCAAACTCTTTATCCTTGCGGATAAGCATACGCAGTTTCTCGTAATCGATACGAATGTTACTTTCTATCATATTTCGCGGTGCCTTTCCGTTATTATCAATATAGTTCTTAACGAAATAGAGCACCATATTGGAGTTGTACAAGGTTGGCTGATCATAACACTCCTGCGCAAAGCAATAGTTGTCATACCACGGTTTCATAAGTTCTATCAACTCATCTACAGTGTGATGGAATGGAGCTTTAGTAGAATAATAAGTCAGCATTTCGCGGACTTCGTCCTCGGTGAAACCCATCATTGCGTTGAATTTCGGTGTGAGGGAATAGTTGGTGCCAATATTAAATCCACTGGTGAGGTCATCCATCGTGACGGGACTCACTCCGGTGATGAAGCAACGCTTGATGCTGGAATAGGTTCCGGCTTTCACCCTATTGAAGAAGGCGCGCAGGTAGCCTTCCTTGTGGGTCTCTTCCGTATATCGGTGAATGCTTTCGGCATCCGAGAGGATGGCATTGGTGAAGTGGTCATATTCGTCAATGAAAAGATATATTTGCTGCCCGGCAAGTTCACACTGATGATATAGATAATCCAACTGCTCAACAGCTCCTGCTTTTTCATTCAAGACTTCCTTAATGCCTTTCGGCAGGTATTCTGCATAAATATCACAGAAATAATCGAAGCTGGTATTGCAATGTGCATCCAACCCTTGACGGTAGTTGTGCAACTCTCCACTAATTCCTGAGAAATTGAGATACAGCACCAGATAACTGTTACGGTCTCGTGTGGGATGCTTTCCGATATAGAGGTCGCCAAACAGAGCATCGAACTTGTCACGTGTACGCACATCATAATAGTGTTGCAACATGTTCAGCGTAAGGCTCTTGCCGAACCGGCGCGGGCGGATGAAAAAGAAGAATCTGTCCGATTGTTCTATTACAGGGATGAACGAGGTTTTATCCACGTAATAATAATTATCAAGACGAATATCCGCAAAGTTCATCATGCCGTATGGCAGCAACTTTCTTTCTGATGATACATATTCCATAATCCGGTGTATTTATGAGTTCACTTTTTATCAGTGCAAACAAAGATACGCTCTTTCCGCTACTTTCACAAACAAATGATTTTAAAAATGTTCTCTGCCCTGATACTCTTCCAGCAGGAATTCATAATGAGTACTGCAAGAAACAATAGATCAAAATGGACTCATCATCGTTGCTTTCTTACACACCTTATCTATAAACATGTTCATTGGGGTCGATATTGCAATGAGGTCCTTATATGCTTCGGCATATAATTCTTCCCGGCTCATACCTGTCAGATACATACTTGTTTTTATATAGGAAACAAAGGTAGTATTTATCTCCAGACCGGACATCATCCGTCGGAGTGTTTTTCTTTGAAAATTGGATATACTGAATGTAAACCAGACCCGGTTCTTCATTAGAAACATCTTACCAAACCCACAAAGAAGCACTTTTAGCGATTTTTAAAAGCCTATTGGTAAAAATTGAAACCAACCCGCTAGACAGAATCTTAAAAAACAAGTACCTTTGTATCTCACATTCCTTTAAACAACACATATTATGAAAAAACTCTGCCCTCTTATTCTTTGCACACTTTTTTCTCTTTCCGCAGCGTCCATAGAGACGGTGGATTATACTCAAGGGCTTTCCGTATGGTTCGACACTCCCAACAATCTCGATGGACAAGCTATCTGGCTACGTGCCAACGGCACAGGGGCGAATCCGGACAAAGCATGGGAAAGCCGTTCGCTACCTATCGGGAATGGCAGCCTGGGAGCGAATATCATGGGCTCCATATCCGCAGAACGAATCACACTGAATGAAAAAACTCTCTGGAAAGGGGGGCCGAATACCGCCAAAGACGCCGAGTATTATTGGAACGTAAACAAACAGTCGTCAGGTGTACTGAAAGAAATCCGGCAGGCTTTCCTGGACGGGGATTCTAAAAAGGCGGGGTATCTCACGCAGGAAAACTTCAACGGGCTGGGAGCTTATGAAGAAAAAGACGAGACTCCGTTCCGCTTCGGTGCTTTTACCACGATGGGAGAGCTTTATGTGGAAACCGGACTCAGCGAAATCAATATGAGCAATTACCGCCGCATCCTGTCGTTGGATTCGGCGATGGCTGTGGTGCAATTTTACAAAGACGGGATACGGTATCAACGTAAATACTTCATATCCTATCCAGACAGCGTTATGGTCATGAAGTTTACTGCCGACAAAGGCGGAAAACAGAATCTTGTACTTAGCTATTGTCCCAACAACGAAGCAAAAAGCCATCTGGAAGCAGATGGAAACGACGGATTAGTATATACCGGCGTTCTCAATAACAACGGAATGAAATTCGCTTTCCGAATCAAAGCTATCCACAAAGGGGGAACACTGAAAGCAGAAAACGACCGGATTATTGTGAAGGATGCTGACGAAGTGGTATTCCTGCTTACGGCAGATACCGATTATAAGATGAACTTTGCCCCAGACTTCAAAGACCCGAAAGCCTACGTCGGCAACGACCCGTCACAAACGACTCTGGCTATGATGGACAATGCCCTGAAAAAAGGTTATGACGAGCTTTATCGTAATCACGAAGCCGATTATACCGCGCTGTTCAATCGGGTACGTTTTGAAATCAATCCGGAAATCGGCACTCCCAACCTGCCGACCTACAAACGACTGGCTAGCTATAAGAAAGGCGTGCCGGACTATCAGCTCGAACAATTGTACTATCAGTTCGGACGCTATCTGCTCATAGCCAGTTCGCGCCCCGGCAACATGCCAGCCAACCTGCAAGGATTGTGGCACAACAATACCGACGGCCCGTGGCGGGTAGATTACCACAATAACATCAACATTCAAATGAATTACTGGCCTGCGTGCCCCACCAATCTCTCTGAATGTACATGGCCTTTGATTGACTTTATACGCAGCTTGGTAAAACCCGGCGAGAAGACAGCACAAGCCTATTTCAACGCCCGCGGATGGACAGCATCCATCTCTGCCAATATCTTCGGATTCACAGCTCCCTTATCCAGCAAATCTATGGCATGGAACCTGAATCCTACCGTCGGTCCGTGGCTGGCAACGCATATATGGGAGTATTATGATTATACCCGTGACACGAAATTCTTAAAGGAAATCGGCTACGACCTTATCAAAAGCAGCGCACAGTTTGCGGTAGACCACTTGTGGCACAAGCCCGACGGGACTTACACCGCCGCTCCTTCCACTTCTCCCGAACACGGCCCGGTGGACGAGGGAGTCACTTTCGCGCATGCCGTAGTACGTGAAATATTACTGGACGCCATCCAGGCAAGCAAGGTGCTCGGAACGGACGCCAAAGAACGCAAACAATGGGAAAACGTACTGACCAAACTGGTTCCGTACCGTATAGGACGCTACGGTCAGTTGTTGGAATGGTCTACCGACATAGACGACCCGAAAGATGAACACCGCCACGTCAACCACCTGTTCGGATTGCATCCGGGGCATACCATCTCTCCCGTGACTACCCCCGAACTTGCACAGGCAGCCAGAGTGGTACTGGAACATCGCGGAGACGGCGCTACCGGTTGGAGCATGGGTTGGAAGCTCAACCAATGGGCACGACTGCAAGACGGAAACCATGCGTATAAACTATACGGCAACTTATTGAAAAACGGTACACTGGACAACCTCTGGGATACCCATGCGCCTTTCCAGATAGACGGAAACTTCGGCGGTACGGCAGGAATAACCGAGATGTTATTGCAAAGCCACATGGGATTCATCCAACTTCTTCCCGCTTTGCCGGATGCATGGGCAAACGGCTCAATAAGCGGAATCTGCGCCAAAGGAAATTTTGAGGTTTCCATCTCCTGGAAAGAGGGACAACTGGAGAAAGCTATCATCCATTCCAAATCCGGAATCCCCTGTAACGTAAGATACGGAGACAAGACGCTCAAGTTCAAGACCGTAAAAGGGAAAAAATACGAAATCACCTTAAAAGGGGACAAGTTAGCCGTATTATAAAGAAGGCATCTGTCCTCATAAACAAACCTGCTTTACATGAAAACCAAATACGCTGTTCTGTCAAGCCTTTTCTTTATCATACAGTTAGTCGGTGTTCTCCCTCTCCGGGCAGAACACTATTACTTTAAACAAATCTCTCTGAAAGAAGGGCTGCCTTCCAACGTGCGCTGTATTCTCCGGGATGAGCAGGGTTTCGTATGGATAGGTACCAAATCGGGACTGGGAAAGTTCGACGGGCACGAACTGAAAAGATACAAACACCAGGCAAACGACCCGAACTCGCTTCTCCACAACCTGGTTTATCAAATTGCCGAAGACAAGCAACACAACATCTGGGTACTGACCGAAAAAGGTATTGCCCGCTACCAACAGCAGAGCAACGACTTCACGTTCCCCACGGACGAGGACGGGAAGAATATCACCGCCTATTCCTTCTGCCTTGTCCCGGACGGAATCCTCTTTGGCGGCAAGGACAGGATTTACAAATATAGTTATGACGATTCTTCTCTCCGGCTTCTGCAATATTTCAACGCCAACTCTTTTAAAATCAACGCTCTCAGTATGTGGGATTCAAAGACGTTGCTCTGTTGCAGCCGTTGGACAGGCATATACCTCGTAGACCTGCATACCGGAGAGCACAGACGCCCCCCTTTCGACTGCGGGCCGGAAATTACCACCATGATGACCGACAGCCGGAAAAGAATATGGATTGCCCCTTACAGCGGCGGACTTCGTTGCTACTCATACGACGGCAAACTACTGGCTTCGTACTCCACCCGCAACTCCGCCCTCAGCAACGACATCGTCCTAAGCCTCGCCGAAAGGGAAGGGCAACTGTGGATAGGAACAGACGGCGGCGGAATCAATATCCTCACCCCCGAAACCGGGGAAATCTCCCAACTGGAATATATCCCGGGACGTGAAAACTACTCTCTCCCCGCCAACTCCATTCTCTGCCTGCACAACGACCACAATAACAATATATGGGCAGGAAGCACCTGCAACGGATTAATCAGCATCCGGGAAGTGTTCATGAAAACCTACACCGACGTAGTCCCCGGCAACGACCGCGGACTAAGCAACAGCACCGTGCGAAGCCTTTACCGCCAATCGCCCGACAGTATCTGGATTGGTACGGACGGCGGCGGTATCAACCTCTTTAACCCGCGTACCGAGAAATTCACCCATTATCTTTCTACCTGGAACGATAAAATAGCGTTTATCAGCGGATTCACTCCCGGAAAACTACTGATTTCCCTTTTCTCCAAAGGAGTATTTGTATTCAATCCCGCAACCGGGGAGAAACAACCTTTTACCATTGTCGACAAAGAAACAACGACGCAACTTTGCAACCGGGGAAAATCGGTCAACTTATATCAGAACACCCCTAACACCGTGTTATTACTGGGCGACCATGTCTACCAGTATCACCTGAAAGAAAAGAAATTCGACAAGGTCACCGGAGAAGAAGGGAAAAGTATTGTCGGCACGCTCGTCCCCTTCAAGCACGAGAACAACCGGACTTACATCAACGATTTCAAACATATCTACGAACTGCACGATGGGGATTCCTTGCTGCAAACAACCTTCGAATGTTATCAGGATACCGTAATCAGTTCGGCGTCACACGACGAGCACGGCGATTTCTGGATAGGAAGCAATTTCGGCCTTATCCACTACAACCCCGTTTCCCAAAAGCAGACGCACATCCTTACCAACCTGTTTACCGAAGTCAACATGGTGCAATGCGACCAGAGGGGCAAAGTATGGATAGGTGCGGATAATCTGCTTTTCGCCTGGCTTATACAGGAACAGAAGTTCGTTCTCTTCGGAGAGTCGAACGGAGCTATCCAAAACGAATATCTGCCCAACGCCCGGTTGGTAAACAATGAGGGGGATGTCTATATCGGCGGTGTAAAGGGTATGCTGCGCATTGACGGCCAGCTGCTGCTGAATACATCGGAAATGCCGGAACTGCAACTGTTGGATATTATCATCAATGGTGAGCCTGCACAGAACAAGCTATATAGTCATCCGGCAGCAATCTCTGTCCCATGGGACAGCAATATCACCATCCGAATCATGTCGAAAGAAGAGGATATCTTCCGTAAGAAAGTCTACCGCTATCGGATAGAGGGGCTGAACGACCAGTATATCGAATCGTACCAGCCGGAATTGGTAATCCGGTCGTTACCACCGGGCAATTACAAAATTATGGCTTCATGCACAGCGAAAGACGGCAGCTGGATTCCCAACCAGAAAATACTAGAACTAACCGTACTCCCGCCATGGTATCGCACGTGGTGGTTCATTCTCGGTTGCACCATTCTCATTGCCACCATAATCATCGAAACTTTCCGCAGAACATTGAAACGTAATCAGGAAAAACTGAAATGGGCGATGAAAGAGCATGAGAAACAGATGTACGAGGAAAAGGTACGTTTTCTTATCAATATCAGCCACGAACTACGGACTCCGCTGACGCTGATTCATGCGCCACTCAATCAGATTTTGAAGTCGCTCTCTTCCGGAGACAGCCAATATCTGCCGTTAAAAGCCATCTACCGGCAGGCACAACGGATGAAGAACTTGATTAATATGGTGCTCGACGTGCGGAAAATGGAAGTAGGGGAGAGTAAACTGCAAATTCAGCCTCATCCGCTCAATCAATGGATTGAACACGTTTCGCAGGATTTTATCAGTGAGGGGGAAGCAAAGAATGTGCATATCCGCTATCAGCTCGACCCACGGATAGAGAAAGTCAGTTTCGATAAGGACAAATGCGAGATTATCCTAAGTAACCTGCTTATCAATGCCTTGAAACACAGTCCGCAGGACACGGAAATAACGATTGCTTCGGAACTGCTGCCCGAAGAAAACCGGGTGCGTATCTCCATCATCGACCAGGGATGCGGACTGAAACAAGTGGATACGCACAAGCTCTTTACCCGCTTCTACCAGGGAACGGGAGAACAGAGCGGAACAGGAATCGGCTTGTCTTACTCCAAGATTCTGGTGGAACTGCACGGCGGCTCTATCGGCGCACAGGATAATGAAGAAACCGGAGCCAGCTTTTTCTTTGAGTTGCCGTTGAGGCAGGAACCGGAAGAAATCATCTGCGAGCCAAAAGCTTATCTGAACGAGTTGATGATGGATGATAACAGCGGGCAGCCGTCCGCGAAAGAGGTATTCGACACCACTCCATACACTATTCTCGTAGTGGATGACAATCCGGATATGACAGACTTTCTGAAAAGAACGTTCGAAGGATACTTCAAACGGATAATTATCGCCGGAGACGGGGTGGAAGCCCTTCAACTGGTCAGAAGCCATGTCCCTGATATTATAGTCAGTGACGTGATGATGCCTCGGATGAACGGGTATAAACTTTGTAAAACGATTAAAGAGGATATCAATATCAGTCACATCCCAGTCATTCTGCTAACTGCCAGAGATGACAGGCAAAGCCAAATAAGCGGTTATAAGAATGGAGCGGACGGCTATTTAAGCAAACCTTTCGAAGTGGAAATGCTAATGGAACTTATCCGCAACCGGTTGAAAAACCGGGAATATACCAAGAAAAGGTATTTGAATGCAGGATTAATCCCCACTCCGGAAGAAAGCACCATCAGCCTGACAGACGAAACATTCCTGATTAAACTGAATAGTATCATCCAGGAAAATATAGAAAATTCCAACCTGGGCATTCAGTTTATCTGCCAGGAAGTAGGATTGGGCCGTTCTTCGCTTTATAACAAACTGAAAGCACTTACAGGCATGGGAGCGAACGAGTATATCAGTAAGCTCCGTATAGAAAAAGCTATTACATTGATATCCGGCACGGATATGCCCTTCTCTGAAATTGCAGAGAAAACCGGGTTTACCACTCCGAGTTATTTCAGTACGGCTTTCAAGCAATATACCGGGGAAACACCCAGTCAATATAAAGAAAGGAAAAAGAAAGGTCTGGCTGATAAATAATACCATCATTATTCTTTATGCTGGCTGAAGTTTCCGGCTGCAAGCCAATTCGCCGTATATTGACCGATATTGACCGATTAACAAACGGGCTGCCACAGAATCACTTCTCCGGCAGCCCTTCTTTCATTAAATTAGAAAACAGAGAGTATGATACAGTTTATTCCTGACCTCCTCCTAAAGCACGGTATAGGTTAATTAAACTTTGTATTTCAGTAAAATGATTGACCGTCTGCGACAGTTGCGCACTAAGCAACGACTGCCGGGAGGTAAGCACTTCCAGATAGGTTGTATTACCATGCTCCATCAACAGAGTAGTGCTTCGCAGAGCCGTTTGCAGGGAAGTGATCTGTTTATCCAGCAAGATTCTTTTTCCCTGACTGGTTTGATAGGCAATCAACGCATCATTCACCTCACTACCGGCATTGAGCAACGTTTGCTGAAAGCCGAGCGCTGCTTCTTCCTGTTGCGCACGGGCAATGCGGTATTGTGCCACCACCTGCCCTCTGTTAAAGAGCGGCTGCGTAAGCGAACCTACCGCTGACGCGAGAAACTTGCCCGGATTGATAATCATCGCCCCGGCAGAGTTTGTCCATCCGGCACTCCCGCTCAAAGTGATGGAAGGATAGAAAGCCGAACGTGCCGCATTGGTGCCATAGAACGCCGCTTCCAGCGTCCGTTCTGCCGAGCGGACATCCGGACGGGAAGAAAGCATCCGTACAGGAATCCCTATCGAGAAGTCGGCAGGAAACTGTTGCTTTGCCAATACACCACGCTCATAGTTGCGTGGCGTCTCCGCCAATAATAAGGCAAGACTGTTCTCCACCTGATTGATCTGCTGCTGCAAATCGAGAACCGAACCCTGCACCTGATAATAGGCCGCCTCCATCTGCGACACAGCGGATTCGTTTGCCAATCCCGCATTCATCAATGCACGGGTAGACGCAACGGTTTCTTTCCATGCCTCTTCCGTTTGACGGGAGATGTCGAGTTGTTCATCCAGCATCAAAAGGGTATAATAGGTATTGGCGATACCTGCTATCAACTGTGTACGGACTGCCTGACGGTAATCCTCGCTTTGAGCATAAAGCGCTTTCGCCTGTTTCTTGGAGTTGCGCATACGCCCGAAAACGTCCAACTCCCAACTGGCAGTAACGGGCAACGAATAAGTCTGCGTAGCCTTCTGCGTATCGAAACTGCTCACTGTTCCCTGCGGAGCAAGAGCAAAAGCGGGCAGAAAAGCAAGTTTGGCAGACATCAGTACGGCCTGTGCTTCTTCCACACGGAGCTGGGCAGACTGATAGTCGGTATTGGTCTGCAATCCCACTTCAATGAGGGATTGCAGATAAGGGTCGGTGAAGAGTTCCCGCCAGTCCATATTACCCAGACCGGCAGTGTCTTCGGTCACCACTTCCCCGCCGTAAAGATCGTCGGGCACGACAGTGGCGGGTTCGTATTTGGTATAGATGCCACAACCGCTCAACGACAGACTGATGGCAACTAATGTGATGATATTCTTCTTCATTCTTTCTTTCATTTATTTACGTTCGCGTTCAACTTCACTCTTTTCTTTCTCTAAAAGCACCTGTACGTCTGCTTCCTCCTCCATCGGTTTGCGGATTTTTTCCTGCAAAAATTCAAAGATGATGTAGAAAACCGGAACGACAAAGAGCAATGCCAGTGTCCCGACAACCATACCGCCTACTACACCCGTACCCAGCGAACTGTTACCGTTGGCACCTGCACCGGAAGAGAACATCAGTGGAAGCATACCGAAAATCATCGTCAATACCGTCATCAGGATAGGACGCAAGCGGACTTGTGCGGCAGAGTAAGCAGATTCCACGATACCCATTCCTTTGCGACGGCGCTCTATGGCGTACTCTGTAATCAGAATTGCTGTCTTAGCCAACAAACCGATTAACATAATCACCCCTGTCTGCAGATAGATATTATTCTCCAACCCGAGTATTTTGGCGAAAAGGAACGACCCCATCAGTCCGAACGGCACGGAGAAGATAACGGCAAACGGTATGAGGAAACTTTCGTAAAGACAGGCCAGAATCAGATAGATAAGGAAGATACAGATGGCGTAAATGAAAACCGTCTGCGCACCACCGCTACTTGCTTCTTCGCGTGCCATACCACCATATTCATATCCGTAGCCTGCCGGCAAAGACTGTGCAGCCACTTCTTCAATCACTTTCTGCACCTCGCCGGAGGAGTAACCATCGGCAGGATTCACATTGGCGGTGATGGTGCTGTAAAGATTGAAACGGTTGGCCGTTTCCGGTCCCAGCACTTGTTTCAGCGTCACGAACTGGCTCACCGGAGCCATCTGCGTACCATTGCGTACAAACATATTATTCAGTGCCTGCTCGTCGAGGCGGTATTCAGGCGAAGCCTGCATCATCACACGATATACTTTACCATACTGGTTATAGTTGGAAATATACGCGCCACCACAATAACTGCCCACCGCATCGAGCACTGCACTCGGCGAAATTCCTGCACGCTTACATTTGGCAGCATCCACTTCCACCGATATCTGCGGGAAGTTGATAGCATACGATGTATACGCCATCGCTACCTCCGGACGTTCGTTCAGAGCACCGAGGAACTGTATAGCCGCATCATAGAACGTAGCCAGTTCTCCACCCGTCATGTCCTGAAGGTTCAGTTCGAGGGAGTTACCCATACCGTAACCCGGAATCATGGCAGGCTGGAAGCTGAATACCTGCGCTTCCTTTATCGCCTGGAATTGTCCGTTGAGGCGGGACACCACAGCATCCGAGCTATGCTCCTTGCCCTTTCGTTCGCTCCAGTCTTTCAGGCGGATAATAATCGTACCGTACGAAGTTCCCTGACCGGATATCAGTCCGTACCCTGCTACGCGGGCGTAGTGTTCTATTTCGGGTGTATCTCTCAGGATATTTTCCAAGCGGTCCATCACTTTCGTGGTTTCTTCGAGCGTACTTCCCGGTGAAATACTGACCATTTGCTTTTTTGATAAGCTCACCATCAGGTGGACTGACACCTTCCAGTGTATAATCGATTCCTAATTCTTTCCACTTAAATACGCCAAGTGTATGATATGGAAGTACCTCAACACGGTCAATTGTCTTTAACGAAGAGATAAAGTCGCTTAATTTCTGTAAATCCTCTTCACCATCAGTATAACCCGGAACTAATACATTTCTAATCCACATCTTCTTGCCGTTATCAGAAAGATATTTTGCCATATCAAGAATATTAGAGTTATCCCACTGTGTTAAATCCTTGTGCTTAACAGGATCAATATGCTTAATATCAAGAAGGAATAAATCTGTATATTTTAAAAGTTCGTTAAATTTGCTAAAGAACGGCTCTTCCCTTGTAAACGGATTACCTGATGTGTCAAGTGTCGTATGAACTCCCTGTTCTTTTGCAAGCCTGAAAAGCTCTGTCACATAATCAATCTGTAAAAGTGCCTCTCCGCCGCTCACAGTTATTCCGCCTGTTTCCTTCCAATAAGCCTTGAATCTCATAGCCTTCTTTAATGTCTCGGCCGGAGTTTCCTCATAGGAGTTCTTGTCATTTAAAGCCCATGTGTCGGGATTGTGGCAGTATCTGCAACGCATACGGCAGCCCTGCAAAAATACGATATACCTCACACCCGGTCCATCTACGGAGCCAAAACTTTCAATTGAATGAATGATACCTTTTATCTCTTTATTTTCCATTAATTATTGTCCCTTTCAGTTTTACATAGTCGGCAACAGCCGCACAGTCCGTACATACACGCACTTTAACACTGTTGTCGCTTTAATCAGAGTATATCATATATTTTTGTATGCTAAAACTGAATCAGACAATGTTTTTAATAAAAAACTGAATTTTTGTGTTTCTTTACAATGCCAATAACAGTTAATACAAAGCCGCTGATAACAACTGCGAGTAACATAAACGCTAAAGGTGCACTGTCCCCCGTATTAGGTGCAGCTGCCTGCGTACCTGAACCGCTCACGTGAGTCTGTGTAAGCTTTGTTGTTGTAAGAAGATATACAGAACAGTGGTCCTGTTCAACTGTTATAACACCATTTTCATCAACTGCTGCCGACATAATATTTTCGATTGTGCCGTCATCGTAAAGCCTGCTGTAATAAAGAGTACGTCCTGCATACTGTGTTCCTACAGGTATCTTGATTTCCGCCTTTGCAGGAAGCTGTCCCGAATATGCGAAATCAATTTTCTGAATAAAATTTTCTGATGTTACCCCGGCAGGGAGCTTTCCGGCATTTTCAACTTCCTTTACAACTTCTGTTGTAAAATCGTATTTATCAACACCATCAACCTGATTCATAGTACCTTTTTCAAACTTAAACGAAATATCGTTATTAGAATTGATAATTACATCAGAATCCTGATTTTTGTTGATTATCTCGTTGAAATCGTCCGCTTCGACAATCTTGTCATCTGACGGAATTTCAATTACTTCTTCATCTTTTTTGACATCGTTATTTTTATCATCCAAAGCTGCAGATGAACCGATAAACTCTACCTTTTCATTCTTTACAGACACATTATAAATATTGGTCATCTCCTCGCCGACAGCCTCGTAACCGTCAGGAAGCTTAACATTATATTCGTTAGGATTTGCAATATCAGCAACAGGATTATCAATATCAACAAGACATGTCTCCTGATTATATTCATCAATACCGAAATTTGCGATTATCTTGCAAAGATAGCCCTTAGAATTTTCATATTTTGATACTACGGCATATGCTTCTTCGCCTGTCTTTGTATCTTTTACGAGAGCTGAAGTAGAACCGCTGAGAGAATCTGCACTATACCATTTTACAATCTCGTCTGTCATCTTATAATCAGATGACTTTTCGCTTAACTCTTCTTTTTTAACGCCTATATAGCCTTTGTCGAAACCGTCGTATTTCTTTAACTCATAATAACAATAAGTTACTGTTCCGTCAGATTTTGTTGATTTTAAACAGTCATATTTTGCACTGTCGCCTTCCTTTGTATACACATTACCTTCCCACGGTTCTAATGTATCGCTGAAATAACCTGCAAATATCATTGTCATTTTTACAGGATGAGTTACTTCTGTCTGAAGCTGTGTACTAATTTTGCCTTCCGCTTTTATTATATCACTTGTAGTATTTGATGAAGATACGATGGCATTCCGTCCCGAATATACATATACACTACATTCAGGTCCGACAGTAATCACTGATTTTGTATTCTCGGCATTCATATAAATGCCCATTTCATAGGACTTGTTTTCGTTAATGTACAGCGTACCGTTTCCGGTAAGTGTTATGCTTCCGCCCCAGCCGTCTCCATACGAAACAAGTTCTCCGATATGATTTTCACCTTTTATGTTGATTTTGAAATCATCACCCATCATATTCATTGCAATTCTGTTTTTTGTATTATTGTAATTTTCGATTGTAAGGGTGTTTGAAGCTCTGTCGTAAGATATTCCTTCCACTGTTGAAATATCTTTTGAGTTGACAGAATAGATAGTCTTGTATTCTCCCTGCGGATTGCTCGAATCACCATCGTTTCCGACTGAAATATAAGCAAATGCCCAATCACCCGTATCACACGGACCATTTTCTCCCTTTGCCGGAACTAACAGACATGCTGCACACATTAAAAATGCCAGCATGGCCGCCGCAGACAAGCAAAGAAATTTTTTTAATTTTTTGTTTTTTGCACACATAAAAAATCCTCCTTTTGTTGTAATTTTTACAATAGAATATTACAAAAAAAGGAAGATTTATAACAGGTGACATATGTATCAACCCGCATATTTACTGTGATACATTTATCCCAAGTTCCTCAATTACATCTTTTACCGTCTGAAGCCTGCCAATGCTTCCGACTCTGCCTCCGCAGAAAATAAGTCCGTTATCCACATCACCTTTTACCGCATTGATAAGTGCATTGGTTATGCAATATGGTATCTGCGATGGGTTACAGTGTGAAAGACACGAAAGACATTTTTTTACAGGTATATTTTCTTTTTCGATTCTTTGGACAAATTTATTTCTTATCGCCCTGCCCGGCATGCCAACCGGACTTTTTATAATCTGGATATCTTTTTGAGTGGCATTTATATAAGCATTTTTATATTCCGGTGCAGCATCACACTCGTATGTGGCAACAAAACGGCTTGCAACCTGAATCATATCCGCCCCACTCTCTAATACTTTCTGTGCATCTTCTTTTGTGTAAATGCCGCCTCCTGCTGCTATAAGAATTTTTTTTGAAAATTTTTCACTATATTCTTTTACACATTCCGCTACATCTTTTATTATCTTATAAAAATCAACTGCTGCTGGATTCTGTGCTTCATCCTTTGTATAACCTAGATGTCCTCCCGCAAGAGGGCCTTCGACAACCACAATATCCGGACTGTCATTATATTTTGCACTCCAGTGCTTCAATATAAGCTTTGCCGCACGCTGAGATGATACAATAGGTGCTATAAGAGGCTTTTTAACACCCGACATTTCACATTCGTCACGGACAATTCCCGGCAAATCAAGCGGAAGCCCGGCTCCGCATACAATAATGTCTGCACCGCTTCTTACTGCCTGTGCTACATGCTCTTTGTAATGTCTTAACGCAGTCATCACATTCACACCTACAAGTCCACGTCCCTGTGCTATTTCTTTTGCTCTTTTTATCTGTCTGTCTATTGCCCTAAGGCAGCTTTGAAGCGTATTTGTCTCAAAATCAGGTTCTGCAAAACCGGCCTGTGCAGTTGATATAATTCCTATGGCATTACATGATGCAACTGCTCCTGCAAGCCCCGAAAAACTTACTCCTACGCCCATCCCGCCCTGCATAAGCGGAATAATATTTTTTTCTTTTAGTAAAATATGTTTATTAAAACTTCCTAAATCTGTCATATCTTTTACAAATAAGCTCCTCCGGCGTCATTTTCTGTGTTTTTATAAGAAAATCCGCTATAGCGGTTTTCATATATAATCCAATAAAACCTAATTTTTCTCTTGTCATGATTCCATATTCGGGAATTATCTTTTCTATCACGCCCATGTCCAACAGGTCTTTTGCTGTGATTTTCATATCTTCGCTTGCTTTTTCTGCCATTTTTGCATCTTTATAAAGAATACTTGCAAATCCTTCAGGCGATAGTATTGAATAAATGGAATTTTCCATCATCCATACTTCATCAGCAACAGCCAGTGCCAATGCACCACCGCTTCCGCCTTCGCCTGTCACAATTGTAAGTACAGGCGTTTTTATATCTGACATTTCAAATAGATTATCAGCAATTGCACAACCCTGTCCACGTTCTTCTGCCCCCATTCCCGGATATGCCCCAGGTGTATCAACGAAACATATTACAGGTCTGTGGAATTTTTCCGCCTGTTTAATCAGACGCAGTGATTTTCTATACCCCTCCGGTTGTGGCATTCCAAAATTTCTGTATATATTATCCTTTGTATCCATACCTTTCTGGAGGCCAACAACGGTAACGGGCTGCTTGCCGAACATTGCAATTCCTCCAATTACAGACTTATCATCTCCATATAATCTATCTCCGTGAAGTTCGTAAAAATTCTTTGTGAGCCTGTCTATATATTCAAGAGCCGTAGGACGCATGCTGCTTCTTGCCGCCTGCACTTTCTCCCATGAATTCAAATGATTTTTATCTTCATCATATTCATATTTATATTTCAGTTCATTCATCTTATCACTGAGATATTTTTTATAATCTTCCATTTTATTGTCGCATTTACTGTGAAGCTTTATTATAAGCGACAGTGTCTGCTTCAAATCTTTTCTTTCAACAATATTGTCAATAATTCCGTGTTCAAGAAGAAATTCCGCACGCTGAAATCCCTTAGGAAGTTCCTGTCCTATTGTCTGTCTTATTACACGCGGTCCTGCGAACCCAATAAGAGCCCCCGGTTCCGCAAGAATGATATCTCCAAGCATTGCAAAGCTTGCCGTAACGCCGCCGGTTGTCGGGTCAGTAAGCACCACTGTATACAAAAGTCCTGCCTCATCATGTTTTTTTATTGCAGCACTTGTCTTTGCCATCTGCATAAGAGAAATTATGCCCTCCTGCATCCTTGCACCGCCTGAACATGTAAATACAATAACAGGAAGTTTTAATTGTGTAGCCTTTTCAAACGCCCTTGTAAGCTTCTCACCGACAACTTTTCCCATGCTTCCCATAAGAAAACGTGTGTCGCAGACCCCTATTACTGTATCTTTTCCGTCTATTTTCCCTTTTCCTGTAACTATTGCTTCATCAAGCCCTGTTTTAGACTTTAAATCAGCCGTTTTTTGTATATATCCTTCAAAATCACACGGATTTTTTTCTTCTATGCCTGTGTCCCATTCTTCAAACGTGTCTTTGTCTATAACCATTGATATTCTTGTTTTCGCATCTATTTTAAAGTAATATCCGCATGAATGGCACACACAATTATCAAGGAAAAGCTCATCTGTAAGTATCATCTTTGAGCATTTCGGACATTTGGTAAACAGCCCGTCCGGAACATTAACTTTTCCTTTTTTTGATATATTATCATTATCTTTTTTAAATAAAAAATTAAGATGCATGATGTTCTCTCCTTTTCACAACATCAAAATTCATTTATACAATATACCGGTATAAAATAATACTGATATATATTATATAAAGTCAGAAAATTCCTGTGCAATAAAGTCAGTTGTTATATCACCTGTCTCAAACCGCTTATTATTGCAGATTTCATATTGAAAATCACGATTTGTTGTAATACCATCTATAACTACTTCACCCAGAACGCTTTTCATTTTATTGATTGCCTGTCTGCGATCTTTATCGTGAACTATAATTTTCATAATCATTGAGTCGTAAAACGGTGGAATTGTATAGCCTGTATACACTGCCGTATCAACCCGCACTTCATTTCCTCCCGGAATATGCAAATCACTGATTTTCCCCGGACATGGAGCAAATTTTTTATAAGGATTTTCTGCATTAATCCTCATTTCTATTGCAGCACCTGAAAGCTTTACATCCTGCTGCTTTATTGCAAGATGCTCCCCTGTGGATATACACATGTGAAAGGTCTGTA
>OGXL01001619.1_pt1 | contig 18242 bp, 16 predicted proteins | sample 1576311 | NCBI WGS metagenome assembly OGXL01 (sample SAMEA3541564, study PRJEB24748) | human gut metagenome | biome: human gut; feature: human-associated habitat; material: faeces | place: China | collected 2012 | reverse complement strand
CATCAAATGGTGCCGTAAACACAGGCCCTCCCGCATGGATTTTTTCGTGGTGATAAACCGGGAAGACTGTACCGCGTCCACCAGCAGCTTTAATTCCGGAAGTTCAAACGGACGCTCTACCACATGATAATGATAGCGGTTTCCTACAGGCTCGCCTTCAACTTCTATTCCCAGCTTTTCCAGATCTTTCAAATCATTATAAATACTTTTCCGGTCCGCAGTGACTTCGTATTCTTCCAGCTTTTCTTTAATTTCCGGCATTGTGATATAGTGCTCTTCATCTGTATTTTCTAACATAATCTGTGCAAGTCGATATAATTTGAACTTCTGATTCTTTCCTTTTGGCATCGCAGTACTCCTCCTCACCTGATGATAGTTTCATTGTATCACAGGTGGGGAGAATATGGTACAGCTATGTATTTTGTCGATTTAATCCTTACGCCAACTTAAGCTCCATACCGGCAAATAGTTCTCCAAGTGAACTGCTAAGGTGCTCGGAAGGTTTCTCTGGCATCTCATAACTTACCAGTTGATAATCTGGATTTAATTCTAACTTTTCAATCAGCAGACCTGTATTGACCGCATCGTTTAGCCCATCGTGGAATCTTCCCTCCGGATCTATGTCAGCCCGTCCCATTGCTTCTTCCAGACTCATTTTTCTGGACATCTCATATCTCTTCATAAATATATCCTGATAGTCTACCCATCTGGATTCTTCCATAAAGGACGCAATCTTTTCATCTACAATATTTTTTGCTTTTATCTCATGAAGAATCTGGGCACGGTCACTTCCACTCCAGGCATAGACTTTATACTCTCTGTCACCAATCCAGTTGAGCATATGTAATAACGCTTCCTGAAGTCTCGGCGCATGCTTCACCTGGCCGTTCTTGATACCTGTCAGATTTTCAATAAAATAATCTATCACACCATGTTCTGGGTGTACGAACTGACTGAGTGTTCCAATTCTCTTGAACTCCTCGTCCAGAAGCACCGCACCAATTTGTATCGTTTCATTCGCATATTTGTATCTTTTACTACGATAATCTCTCGGCACCTTGCACATTTCCAAATCAATAACCAGATAATTCATATAACATTCTCCCTTCCGAATCTTACAACATATGGTATTTTACTTAACTACTCGCTTCTCTAGTTTTCATTCAAATCCTTTGTTATCTATATTCTATCCGAAGAGGTGGGGTATAAAGTTCCCTCATCAATACATTTTCAACCTGCTTCTTTATTTTGTCACTATCTTTATATTACCACAGCATTATCGACCCGCTGCAATATAGAAAAATGCAGGACTTGCTCGTTTCTTTTTTATTTTCACATTTAACGCATTGCGTTAATGCTTTATCAAAAAATAAGTCTTACGACTCATTTTTTACCTTCCGTTCTATTTCTGCCCGATATTTCATTAATCTCAAAAGATATTCCGGTAATTCTCTTTTCTCCGCTTCCCAATCTTGAACGGTACGGTATGGAATTCCATAGTAATTACTAAATTCCCTGCGGTTCATTCCCATCTTTTCTCTTAGTTCTTTTACTTCTTTTCCACGCCCCATTATGCACCTCCACAAATACGCATTGCGTTATATATTTATACTATAATATGTATCTTTTCACTCGTCAACAAATTCATATCTTCTACCTTTACCAATATCATCAGTACTTCCTCCAAATATGAACATTAAGACAAAGTACAAATATTGGACACAAAATCTCCCCTACACAAAAACAAGCTGACCTTTCGGCCAGCTCATTTCTTCTTACTTTTATTATTCTCTTTTAATCCAGTGAGACTACCTTGAATCTATTGCACTGCTCCACCTTCTACAACCAGATCCTCTTCGTAGTCTTTTCCGTAAGTGTCTACAAGTGTCTCTTCGTAATCTTTGTGGAAGAACTGTTCATCACCAAGTGATTTGATTTCCTCATTTACCCAATCAAGCAATGTATTGTTTCCTTTGGATACTGCTGGTGCAATGGTGTCTTTATTTCCAAGTTCAGAGATTCCAACTGTGTAACCTTTGTTCTGAAGTGCAAATGCAATAACCTCTGTGTTGTCGTTTGCCCATGCTACACCATTTCCATTTTCCAAAGCGTTCTTTGCTGTTGCGTAGGAATCATATTTCTGAAGTGGAATATCCGGATAATTCTCTGTCAGGTAAGTCTCTGCTGTTGTTCCGGAGATGACGATCATCTGGTCTTTACTGTTCCAGTTGTCCAGGCTCTTGATAACGTTGCTGTCCGGAGATACAACTCCAAGTGCTACGTTCATGTATGGAAGTGCGAAGTCTACTTCTTCTGCACGCTCGTCTGTGACTGTGAAGTTTGCAAGAATCAGATCAACTTTTCCTGTCTGCAGATACTCGATACGGTTTGCAGCTTCTGTAGATACAAAGTTGACTTTTACACCGAGATCTTCACCGATTCTGTTCGCGAAGTATACATCATATCCCTGATATTCACCGTTTTCATCAACATATCCAAATGGATTCTTATCGGAAAATACTCCGATATTGATTGTTCCGTCTTTTTTGATTTCATCTAATGTACGATAAACAGTTCCGGAATCTTTTTTTGCTGAGGAATCGCTTCCTTTAGAATCATCGGAGCTTGAGCTTCCGCATGCTGCAAGTGCAAATGTACTTGCGACTACGGTTGCCAGTGTAATTAATTTTTTCAGTTTTCCATTTTTCATAATACAAACTCTCCTTGTCTCATTTCTTATATCAAAACTCTTATGAGTCTTGCTTTTTCTAAAAATTTCCTGTTACAGATTGATTCAAATATCTCTCTTTACAGACTCAAATGTAAATGTATTCAAGAATTTCTTCGCCCGATCTGTCTTCGGGTGTTCGAAAAACTCATCTGGTGTTTCATCTTCTTGTATTTTTCCGCCTTCCAGAAATATGATCCGGTCTGCGACAGCTCTGGCGAACTGCATTTCATGAGTAACGATGATCATCGTTCTGCCTTGCGCTGCCAGGTCTAAGATTACGTCCAGTACTTCACGGACCATTTCCGGGTCAAGTGCTGCTGTTACTTCATCGAAAAGTAAGATTTCCGGGTGCATGCACAATGCACGGACAATTGCAACTCGCTGCTTCTGTCCTCCGGAAAGCTCTCTTGGATAACTTCCGGCTTTTTCTTCCAGTCCAACTCTTCTAAGAAGCTTCATGGCTTCTTCTTTCACTTCATCTTTTGATCGTTTTTGGACTTTCGTAGGTGCCAGTAAAATGTTATCTAATACAGTCAGATGTGGAAACAGATCATAGCTTTGAAACACCATTCCAATCTTCTGCCTGAGGCGGGTCAGGGATTTGCTTTTCGGGTCGATGACCTCACTTCCCAGTTTGACCTCGCCGCCCTGAATCGGCTCCAGGGCATTGATACATCGAAGTAACGTACTCTTTCCACAACCGCTTGGACCAACTACCACAATGACTTCGCCTTTCTTTACATCAAGACTTACATCGTCTAAGATGATTTGATCTCCATATTTTTTTATCAGATGTTCTACTGTAAGTAATGTCTCTGCCACGATCTATCACCTCCATCTTCTTTCCAGATATTTTGCAAGCATACTGATTGGCCAGCATGCGAAAAAGTATAATAAAAATACTACAAGATAAATGCCAAATGCTGCATTTGGACTGCTCATTCGATTTGCTTCGATGATCTGCTGTGAGACTTTCAATACTTCCACCACACCAATCATCAAGATCAGGCTTGTAGTTTTGATCATTCGTGTGATCAGATTGATGGATAGTGGAATGAGTCTGCGAAGTGTCTGCGGAATGATAATGTACCAATAAGTCTGTACTTTGCTCAATCCTAATGCCTCGCTGCTTTCATATTGATGTTTCGGGATACTGATAAGCGCCCCTCTCACCAGATCACTCATTTCAGCTGCTCCCCAGAATGTAAATACTATAATTGATGCATTTTCTCCTGATAAATCCCAGCCAAACGCTCGCGTTGTCCCGAAAAACACGAGAAATAACAGTACCATTTGTGGCATGATTCGTACAATTTCCAGGTAAATGCGAAGAATCGCTTTGGTAATTGGATTTTTCCAGGTCATCAAAACTCCCAGCACGATTCCAAGTGGAATGCTTATGACTACGGAAATCAGGCTAATCTTCAGTGCCACTCCAAGTCCTGCCAACATTCGCATGAAGTTCTGTCCTTTTAATAAAACACTAATCCCCAAATCCGGCATAACGCAGCCTCCTTTCCAAGAGACTTCCCAATATCGAAATTGGAAGTAAGATCAACAGATAAAAGACTACCAGTAAAAACAGGCTTTCTGTTGTCTTGTAATAAAGTCCGATTAAGTCTTTTGCGGTAAACATAAGGTCCATAAGACTGACTGCACTAAAGACACTCGTTTCTTTCAAAAGAAAGATTACATTTGCCATAAAGGCCGGTACACTTATTGAAAATGCCTGTGGCAGTACCACGTACCTCATAACCTGCAGACGGTTCATGCCGAGGCTCAATGCGCTTTCTGTCTGAACCTCTGCGACTGTCTCCAGTCCGCTTCGAAACGCTTCTGCCATATAGCTTCCTCCAAGAAATGTCAATCCTGCGATTCCACATGTCTGCGGATCTGTCTGGATTCCAATCTTTGGAAGTCCATAATATATAAAAAATAATTGTACAAGCAGTGGTGTATTTCGACTGAGTTCGATATAGACCGCTACAATTTGTCTTGCGACCGGTACTTTTTCATACTGGATGATCGCACAGATCAGTCCGACGATAATTGCACAGATAACTCCGGCTAATCCAAGTTTTACAGTCAGCAAGGCGGCTCGTTCATACATTGGCAAATATTTGATAATAAATTCCCAGTTCATTGCCTTACCCCTCTCTCACGATTTTTAATCTCTTGCTCCTTTCGATTTCATGAAAGCAATGTTATCACTCTTTTCCTAGCTAGTCAATAGGTTTTATATGAAATGTTGGTTTTTACTCAAACCTATAATCAATATCCAGTTATAGATGTTGACTATAGCAATTTAAAGTAAGACACGCTTTGCCGGCATCATAGATATTTTTTATCAACATTGCCTGATTCTATTATATGCATACTGACTTATATAAGTTATGAATCTTCAGAAAGTAGAAAAAAGCCGACACTTTGCATTCTTCGCAAAGTGTCGGCTTTTTTCTACTTTCTGATATCCACAACTCCTGCTTCCAGCATACCTTCGTTAAAATCATAGGCACCGCCTTCGCCATCCAGATTCAGGTACATATCCGCCAGACTATCTTCATTGACGATCCATGCCATATTGACTTGAATGCTCTCGCCCGGTTTCAGAGACGAAATATAATTACCACCATTCCCATAATCTTCTCGCACACTACTGTAGGTCATTTCTGCAGTATGCGCCACGCCGTCCCAACTCACACGGTCATATCCGTTACCGGACTGTTCCATTGCATTATAAATATGGTATTCCCCGTTTTCATGATGAATCAATGCCAGATTTCCGATATACAACATGTGCTTGATTTCCTTATCTGAATTATTTGTATACGTGACTGTTGCATAAACAAGTTTCTGATTTACATTTTCTGTTTTAATAACCTGATCTACAGAATTCACACCATCGCCGGATTCGATATAAGAAACTTTATTCTTTACAAGTTTTCCGTTGGAATCGATTACATTTTTCCATTCTTCCGGTAAGTCTGCACCGTTAAGCAACTTCAGATTATCCGCTGTCTGAACTGAATCTACGTGGGCAGAAATTTTATCATTTACGATATTGTTTCTGTCTTTATCTTCTCCTGATACAGATAATGTAAAATCTTCGCCAATCTTGTACACCTTTAATTTATCCTCAGACACAGACGTTACCATTTCATCTCCGGTCTCAACGTTCGGGTTGACCTCATCGCTCCAGGTATACATCTTCGCTGTTTCCATCATCTTGTCATTTTCTGTAATCTCAAGATTTTCTGCTACTTTCACAGCATCATCTTTCGATACATCATCTCCGATATAGATTGTGATCACACGGTATTTATCCGGGCATAAGAGATAGATTCTTTGATCAAATGCACCTTTTTCAGTCTTTAAATTGTTATATTTCAGATATACACCTTCGTATTTGCCAAATGTTCTCTCCTCGGACTCGACAACATTTTTATTTTCCAGTGCCTGATTCAGATCATCATTGTCCAAAAGTACGGACGCAAAACTAAATCCACCCATACGTTTGCTTTGCGGATATTCCAGATGTGACTCGTCTACCCATTTCATGCCATCCGGAATATATCCGGTCTTGAAATCAATATCGTGAATCTGCACCGGAAGATCTGCTAATTTATTTTCTGATGTTATCCCCGTCTTCACACTGTAATCGCCCTGTTTTTCCACATACATGCGGTACATTTTCACACCCGCATAAGCTGCTGTGGAAGTTGCCAGCACGCAGACCGTTGCTGCCGCTGCCACTCTTGCACCGTTCCATTTCTTCTTTTTCTTCGGAATCTGTATAATTCTAGTTCCCTGAAGCTGTCTGTCTACTTCATTTTGTATCATTTCATGGATAAAATCCGGAGTCTCCGGAATATTGTTTTTCATATCTTCAAACCTCATATCGCCGCCTCACTTTCTCGCAGATTGCATCTAAGTTTTCCTCTTGCCCTGGCAAGTCGTTTCTGTACTGCACCTTCTGTAATATCCAGAATCTGTGCGATTTCCCGGATATTAAAATCCTCAATATAATACAAAATTACCGGAAGTCGCAATTCTTCTTTTAATGCATTGATTGCCTGGTACAATTCACTGTAATCAGCCTTTTCCTTTGTCATCATTATTTTTTCTGCCTTCGTCTGCTCATCCATCATATCCAACGAAGTCAGTTTACTGGATTTTCGCAAAATGGTATAACATTCATTGATCAGGATCCGAATCAGCCATGTTTTTGCATATTTGTCATTTTTCAATGTTTGAATCTTGGAAAATGCCTTTACAATCGTATCTTGAATGGCATCAGCACAGTCCTGATCACTGTATAAGATTGTCTTGGCTGTAGAATATAACTGCCTCTCGCAGTCGAGAATCAGTACTCCCAATTGCTCTTTTGTCACTTTAACACCACCTTTATATCGGCCGATTTATTTTTTCTTACATAGATTAGACGCATATAGATAAAAAATATCCCGAAAAATATGAAAAAATAGCTGCCCTGTATCGTAAATATTTTCAGGACAGCTATCTTGTGATAACGAATTATGAAATTTTCCCTGCCTACTCTGCTTTTTTTATAATTCCAACCCCTATTGGATATGGTCCTGTGTGTACTCCGATCGTCGCACCGATCTGGTGGATTTCAATCTCTTCGATTCCGAGACGTTCTTTTACGAGATCTTTTAACATCTCCCGGAATTTGACTGCCTCTTCATAATCATATCCATAGCCGATGCAGAAGCTGTACTCGCCTGGTTTTGCGTTGATTTCATCCAGATAATCTTTTGTCATCTCCACAACCTTTTTCATAGATTTGATGCGGTTTCTTGCAAGTCCGGAACTGAAGATTTCCCCTTCTTTCAATGTGATCATCGGTTTTATCCCCAGTGCACCTGCTGCTATCCCCGCAAGTTTTCCGATTCGTCCGCCATGCCTTAAATAATCAATGCTTCCGATTGTAAAGAAGATCCGGCCGGTCTCACGGATAGGAAGGATTCTTTCAATGATTTCCTCATAATCCAATCCCATGTCACGCATTCTGCATGCCTCCAGTACAAAAAGTCCCTGAAGAACGGTATTGACCGTGGAATCAATAACTGTGATCCTGAACTCTGGATATTCGTCCTTTACCATCTCTTTTGCAACCGTTGCAGATTGCAGGGAACCACTGAATTTTGTCGTAATACAGATGCAGATCACCGGAATATTTTCCTTTGCACTTTTTACAAATGTCTGATAAAAATCATCTACTGACGGCATAGATGATTTTGGAAATACATCCGGGTGGTCTACCATTTCCTGATAAAATTCCCGAATTCCAATCTCTTCTATTTCTTTCTGATAAGTCTCACCGTTAAATGATACATAAAATGGTACGACTTCTATATCATGTGCATCTGTGATTTCCTGTGGAAGATCCAGTGATCCGTCACTGACGATCTGAACTTTCTTTTGCATAACTACTACCTCTTATCTCATGAAATTACGATTCTATATTGTTATGATTTCCTTTGCATACCTCGAAAATATCAGTCTTACAGAATGAATTATTCTAATACATAGTTTCTAATACTACTTCTTATAGAAACGTAAAGCAGTATAACACAAAGGCAGTATTATGTACACGCTTTTGGCAAATAATTTTCTAAAATTTTAGAATTAAACCATATGCTTTAAGTTTGGATCTCTTGTCACTTTATACTTGATTTATAAATCTTAAAAATGCTTCTTTTCCTTCTGGTGTCCGTTTGTAAACTCCGGCCTGTTCCAGAACTTTTGAAAAGACAATTCCAGTCTCTTTCTGAACGATTTCTTTTACATTTTCTGCTGTAATTTCGTAGTTCGCTGCAATGTCTGCCGCCCACTTTGCATGAGACTTGGTCAGTGGATCTTCTGTCATATCCTCACCGGAAAGGAGTTTTTCTTCCACTGCCTCCAGCTCTTTTTTCAGACGTCCCGGAAGAATTGCCAATCCCATAACTTCAATCAGGCCGATATTTTCCTTCTTAATATGATGGAACTCTTCATGTGGATGATAAATTCCAAGTGGATGATCCGGCGTTGTCAGATTGTTTCGAAGCACCAGATCTAATTCAAAATCTTCTCCTCTGCGACGGGCAATTGGGGTGATTGTATTGTGAGGTTCTCCATCTGTCTCTGCAAGAATCATAGCTGCTTCATCTGTATACCCACGCCAGCTTCCAAGAATTTTATCCGCAAGATTAATTAATCTTTCCGGTTCTTTTGCATTTAAACGAATAACAGACATTGGCCATTTTACAATTCCTGCTTTTACATCTTCGTATCCTTCAAAAGAAATCTCCGTCTCAATCGGTGCGCGTTCCATTGCAAATGTATAATGTCCGCCCTGGAAATGATCGTGCGCCAGAATGGATCCTCCAACAATCGGAAGATCTGCATTGGAACCAACAAAATAATGCGGGAACTGTCTTACAAAATCTAATAACTTCGCAAAGCAGGCTTTATCAATTTTCATCGGTGTATGCACTTTATTAAAACAGATGCAGTGTTCATTGTAATATACATATGGAGAATACTGCAAATACCAGTCAGTATTGTTGATTGTCACTGGTACAATACGGTGATTCTGTCTTGCCGGATAATTGAGTCGTCCGGCATATCCCACATTCTCCTCGCAGAGCATGCAGCGTGGATAATCGGAAGCTGGTTGGTTTCTTGCTGCTGCGATTGCTTTTGGATCTTTTTCCGGTTTTGACTGGTTGATGGAAATGTCAATCTCACCATATTCTGTCTCGGTCTTCCAACGGATATCTTTCGCAACTCTGTCCTTTCGGATATAATTCGTGTCCTGACTGAACTGATAATACCAGTCCGTTGCCCTCTGGGAAGATTCTTCCTGAAGTTGTTGAAACTTCTTCATCACCTGTACCGGTCGCGGTGTCAGGCTGCCCATGAGTTTTGTATCAAAAAGATCGCGGTATACGACTGAATTTTCTTCCAGTACGCCACGCTCATATGCATCATCGATCAATGTGTCCAGTATCTCTGTCAGACCAGCTTCTTTTCCCTTTGCTGACTCTTCCCATGAGAAAGAATCTGCCTGCATAACCTCCAAGATCCGGTTTACTGCCCATACTTTTTCTTCCTGCTCAATCAGCTCTTTCTCCAATGCATAATTCACTAACGCAGTAATTGCTTCATTTCGATTCATCTCATTTCCCCCTCATTCTTTAAAGGATAAGTCCACCAGCCGGACGGATACTCAATACATGACAGCATCCTTCACTCAACATAGTTTCCATCGTTTTCTTAAATTCACACACATTTTCCACCGGGACAAATGCCTGGATTGTTCCGGCAAATCCACCTCCATGTACGCGGCATGCGCCCTTTCCATTCAGCGCTTTCTCAGCCACGGCCAATGCAACTGCCATGTCCTGATGTGTGATGGCTGCTGCCGGTGTAATATTCTGAAGAAGTTCCCATGAAGAACGTCCGGACTCTTTTACAAGATTTAAAAACGCCTCTTTATCTTTCCGCTCCAGTGCATCTGCTTCCTCTGCTGCTCTTCTGTCATCTGCATAGAAATGTAAAGCCCTGAGAACTGCCCTGTCTCCTGCTTCTTTTCTGACCTGTGCCAGATCTGCCAGCAGATCTTCTTCTTGGACTTCGCGAAGTACTTTTTTACCAAAATGCGCTGCCACTTTGCTCATTTCTTCCGGAATAGACGCATATTCATTGGTAAGTGCTGCATGATCCGCACCACAGTCGATGATACAAAGTGCAAGTCCCAGTCCTGTAAGATCTGCATTGATGGATCTTACTATCGGGTTTGCCGGATCTTTAAAATCAATGGCTACTGCATCTCCCACGGAAGAAGCAGTCTGATCCATCAATCCACACGGCTTACCAAAATATTCATTTTCTGCTGCCTGACCAATTTTTGCGATTTCTACTGCATCAAACTTGTCCTGACAAAACAGATGATTTCCCGTTGTTCCAATCAGCACCTCACACGCTGCGGAGGAAGACAGTCCGGATCCAGGCAATACCGTTGATGTCACATACATATCAAAGCCTGCTACCGGATATCCTGCTTTATGAAGCTTGGCCAGCACGCCTCTTATCAGAGAAGCAGTTGTTTCTTTTTCTTCTTCCTTCACTTCCAGATCAGCAAGATCAACACTTGTCATTGGCCAGCCTTCTGACTGAAAATGCACAACACTCGTTCCGTTTAATGCGACACATGCCAGAAAATCCAGATTCACTGCTGCCGCCAGCACTCGTCCATGCTGATGATCGGTATGATTTCCACAGATTTCTGTACGCCCAGGCGCAGAACAAAGTGCGACCATCGTATCTTCTGTTGCTCCAAAGCTCTCCTTAAATCCTTCCATCACATGTGTGGCTCTTTCTCTTGCTGCCTTCAGATTCTCACACCCGGTCTTCAGAAGTGACGCGTCCAAATCTCCATTTTTTACCATCTGATATACTTCATTCCACTTTTTCAAAATATAGTTCCTGCCTTTCCTATATGATTTTATATGATGTTGGGGTCAAAAGCCCCAACTATGATGCCTACGGATTGTTACGTGCGCTGCACTCCCACAACCCTGGCATCATTTATATGTTAATATATTTAACATGCTTATTTTTTCAGAAAATGTTCCCGGTTCGGGTATTCCTGACGAAATGCCTGAAGTGCCGCCTCCTGTAGAAGGGCAAATTCTTTATCCATGTGCAATGCATGGGGTGCCTGAAATGCAATGGCGCTGATCTGTTCCGCGATTTTTTTCACAACTCCTTCATCCGATAGCTGTCCCATTCCAAACACAAGTGAAGTAAATCCTCTTCCGTCTCTGCTGACTTCCATAAATTTCAAAAAGACATTTTTTAATTCCAGCAGAAGATTTTCTCTTAATTCTTCGTCCAAAGAATCTGCATCTGCCAGACATAATGTACTAATAATCTTTGCTGCCTGTTTTCTTCTTTGTCCGCCAAAATCTAACGATGTGCCTTCTGCCAGACATTTCAGTTCCATCAGGCTTCCTACGAATGCATCTTTTGTCGGTTTTCTCTTTCCATATCTGGCGACCCATAATTTTTTTCGGAACACATCCGCCTGCGTTAATTCATTTTCTGTATTCTGTTTTAGTAATTCCAGCCTTTTTGGTGCATCTGTCTCCTGATAAAATGTCTCGATCCATGCTGCTTCCATTCACTTCTTACCTCGTCTGTCGTTTTATAAAATCTTCCACATTACTGCTGTATACCGGCTGATACTCAGAAACATAATACCTGCCTTCTTTTAACTTGTTTCGGTTCACATCTTCTCCTCGGAAAATCTCTACAGCTAGCTTCGCTATCTGCAACGCCTGATCTTCTTTATCATTATACACTGTCCCCTGCATTTCACCAGCTTTTATTGCTTCCAATGCATCATCTAATCCATCAATACCGAAAATGACCGGCCACTCTGCCTGTTCATATCCGGCTTTTCGATATGCCTCCACAGCTCCAAGTGCCATTTCATCATTGTTAGAAATGACAAGTTCAATTCCATCTTTATACTGACTGATCAGGCGGTTCATCCGGTTTTCGGCCTGTCCCCGGTTCCAATCTGCGAACTGATAACTTAATTTTTCCAGATTTACCTCTTTCTCGATCAATGTTTTTACAGAGAAATCCGTTCTGCTGATTGCATCCTGATGCCCAGCTTCTCCTTCCAACAATACATATTGTATTTCACCATCCTGATTCTTGTCTACTTCCGGATGATTTTTAATATAATCTGCCGCTATCTCTCCCTGCATCACTCCAGATTGTTCTGCGTCACAACCTACATAATACAGGTCTTCCCACTGCATCAAATCCTCCCAGACCGGTTCCCTGTTAAAGAAAATAATCGGGATATCATTCTGTTTTGCCAGCCTGATGATCCGGGACGGAGCAGTTCTGTCTACCAGATTGACGCACAAAACATCACAACCAGCATCAATCATCTCTTCCACTATATCATTCTGATCCTGCTGATCATCATTTCCATTTTTTACAGATACGGTAATCTTCATATCTTCTGTTTCCATAGATTTCAGATTTTCTTTTAGCTTATCTGCCAATGCATTGATAAAAGGATCATCCTGTGTATATGTTACAACACCTACACGCAACACTTTATCAGATTTTATTTTTCCTGATCCACAGCCGGAAATACACAGCATCGCTACCATTACAACAACTGCACAGACACTTTTTTTTCTACATTTTTTACTCATAGGAATATAAAAACCTTTCTATTTCGTCATCTAAAAGCTTAGTATCCTGATCCATAATCTTTACTTCCGTTTCGTGGCTTTCCATTTTGTAAAGTCTGTTTTTTATTTTCTTTGCAATTTCTTCTACACTTTTATATCCTATCTCATATCCATCCAGTACGACAAGCCCTTGTGTCTTTCCGTAATCCTGAAGTGCAATTGCTTTCATACTGCTTCCGATCCCATAAATCTTCGTTCCTGCTCCCTGTTCTTGTGTTTCTTCCTGTGCTTCCTCCTGCGTTTCTTCCTGCGTTTCTTCCAACTGGTCTCCCAGTTGATCTAATGCACCGGGATCTAACACTACCAGCGTATCTACTTTTGGCTGTTCTTTCACTTTCTCGCAGACATCCTGGTCTTTTTCCTGATAATAATGCCATAGAATCTGACAGTCGGAACCTTCCAGTGCATCCGTAAGCCCGCGGACTGCACTGGCTGCCGCTTCCGTATCTTTCCTTCCCACAACAATTCCTATGGTCTGTTTTCTTGAATTTATCTGTCCGCCAATATATTTTCCCATCTCATAGTAATCTGGTGCGACTACCGAAAACTTCGATGTTGCTTCTGCGTCCTCGGTATACAGATCTTCCACGACCAAAACAACCGGAACATCTGAACATTCTTTTGTCAACATCTCTTTTGTATCTGTTCCAGGTGCAGGAAGCACAATAAATGCATCGATATGATTATTTTTCTGCTCTTCGATAGCTTCCTTTTCTGCTTCTGCATTTTCAATATCATCTGTGTTGCAAATGACCAGATGTATATGATTCTCTTTTGCCGACTGCTTCATTCCTTTGATCAGAGAATCCCATCTCTGGTCTCCGGATTCCGGAAGTATTACGGCTACTCTTTTTTCCGGCACGTTCTGAATAAAAATCTTCCACACAAAAAACAGTGCCAATACAAGAAGAATCAATTCCATAGCAAAGAATGTTATTTTATTCTTTTTCATGTGCATTCCCCCTCTGGCTGTATTTTTGCATTTCCAGCTTTTCTGCATTTTCTTTTGTGTATGGGATTGCCGGAATGTGAATAACGACTTTCGTTCCTTCATCAGGTTCACTGTAGACAGTAAGTCCGTATCCTTCACCAAACATCAGTTTAATTCGGGAATGAACATTAATAACTCCGACTCCTGACCCATGTTTTGGAACTTTGTTGTTATCTGTCAAAATATTTTCCAACACTTCTTTGCGCATTCCCATTCCATTATCTTCTATACTAATGTATATATCATTGTCTTTCTTTTCCCCGGATACTACAATTCTTCCATCATCGTCTTCATCCATATGTCCGACTCCGTAATAGATCGCATTTTCCAAAATAGGCTGGATGACCAGCTTTACAATACAGTAATTATAAAGTTCTTCATCTATCTGAAAATCTATCTTAAATCTTTCTTTATAGCGTACCAGTTGAATATTCATATAACTACGGCTATGCTGAAGTTCATCCTTGATCGGAATAATCGTCTTACCCCTTGACAGGCTGACTCTCAACAGTTTTGCAAGCTCAGAAATCATAATGACCGCTTCTCGATTCTTCTGTGCTTCTACCATCCAGGTGATAGATTCCAACGTATTATAAAGAAAATGTGGATTGATCTGGCTCTGAAGCGCATCCAGTTCACTTTTTCTCCGCTCGTTTTGCTGACGCATAATTTCTTCCATCAGCTGTTCGATCTGTTCATATGATTTCTGCACGGAATGTCCAAGATGTCGTACTTCCAAAGATCCCCCGATATAAATATCCGGTTTTTCTCCGGCTTCATAAGCCTTCACAGAAGCATCTAATTCGCGGATCGGCTTTGATACTTTCTGGGAAATTAACCGGTTTCCCTCTAAAAGCAGCATCATCAATATAATGATCGTTGTAAAAATATAATATCTGAAGTTGTTAATATTGGCTGTCTGCACACTTTCCGGTATCACACCGATCAGTTTCCAGCCTGTATAGGAAATACTTCCGACAATAACATTTTCTTTACCATCGCCAGATGATATCTCATAGACTCCATCCTCATATCCTGCTGCCTTAAGGCTGTTCTCTTTGAATAATTCACGGTCTATCTCTGCTCTTCTTGGATGATAGAGAAGCTCCCCGTCCCGATTACAAACATAATAGTAAACTCCGTCCGAAGACTCATTGATCTGCTTTAAAACATTTTCAACAACAGAATATTTCATATCTACCAGAAGCACTCCGCTCCCCGGTCTATCTCCGTCATTAATATCAACCGAACGGCTGAGCGAAATGACTCGATGATACCGATAAGTTCCGTCCTGGAACAAGTTCTGTACATGAGGCATGGAAAAATGAATATTTTCAATCGCATTTTCCGCATTCTGATACCAGTCCTGGTTTTTAATCTCTACATTTTCTTTTTCTAAAGATACCGGCTCTGAAGCAATAAGATTTCCGTCACTTCCATACAATGCCATACTCTGTATCTTATCTGAATTCGTCTCATACAGCAGACTGAACTGCTTTGCAAATTCCTGACTGGAAATATCAAATTCCTGAATAATATTGTAATTAGCCGCATTAAAAATCTGTCTGATATCTAACAGATCAGAATTCAACCGGTCCACGCTGCTTTCGACCGTTGCTTCCGTATTCGATACAGCGGTATTATCCATTGCCAGTTTGAATCTGTAGTAAAGCAACAATCCCATTATAGTAATTGTAATCAGTGTCGATGCCATAAGAACAGACATGATAATGGATTGTATGTTAAATCCGCCTTTTCTTTTCTTCACGCTTTCTTTTCCCCTCATATGGATTATTTCTTCAAATGTTCATTCCGATATTTCGAAGGTGACATCCCAAATTTCTTTTTAAAAACATAGCTGAAATAATTTGCATCCAGATATCCTACTTTTTCTGCAATGGTATAACTCTTTTCTGTCGTATTCAGTATCATCTCTGCCGCAATATCCATCCTGTAATCGGTCAGATAAGAAATAAAAGATTTTCCCATCTCCTTTTTGAATATGGAAGAAAAATATGAATTGGAAACTCCAAGTGCTGAACACACATCATCAAGCGTGATCTCTGACTCCATATATCTTTCTCTCACAATATTCTGAGCCTCTGTCACAAGACGTCTTGACGTACTGTTTCTGGCATTTTTCAACTGTTCGCTGATTTTCAGCGACATACCTATGATCCAGGATGTCAGTGCACTTTCATCCATCTGGGATACTTTTTGATATAAATTCGGTACATTTCCGGACATTTCATTAAAATCCAGTGAATTATTGGAGCAGAATTTAAAGTAGCCGCTTACGATCTCCATGGTAGCAAGGTTGTACTGTCCAATCGTCTTTGCATTTTTATGAAGTTTTTCAATCTCTTTTCTGGCCGCTTTCTCAATCTCTTCCTCATCGCCTACATGAATAGCACGAAATAGCTCTTGCATTCTCGCTTCTTCCTGCTGCGTCTGGATTTTCGATTCTTTTGGTACGATTTCTCCAATATTGATTGCCCGCTTTGTTCCATACAAAACTCTATAGGAAACTGCTTCTCTGGCGCCTTCGTAGGATGTACTGATATCATAAAGACTTTCACATGTCGTTCCTACTCCTGCTGTGACAACTGCTCCCATAATCCGATAGGCCCATCGACAGAACCTGTCACATTCATCGGTAATCTGAACCAGATTCTCCTCCGTGTCCACTTCCAGTACTAAAACTGTATTACCAAGATAGATAAACTCCTGACACTTCCATTTTTCTGTCAGCCTCTGCTTGATTTCCCGGTCTACCGACATGGACAAAAGCAGCGAATCCATCCCCTCCGGTACATGATTCGCCGAAGTATGAAATACAACACAGCAAAAAAGCGGTCCCTTCATATCGACCTGATATGCTGTCAGAAATCTCTTGTAATCTTCTTCACTCACTCTTCCTTCAATCAATGAGATCAAAAAATTAGATTTTAATGCCGGGAGCGCTTCCTGGAAATAATCTTCCAGTTTCTTTACATTTAGCTTCTCTTCCCGTTCTTTATCTAACGTATCTTTTAACCTTGTCAGACATTCTGATAATTCCACCGCATTGATCGGCTTTAACATATATTCCTTGATTTCAAGATGTACTGCTTCCTTCGCATATTCAAACTCATCAAAACCGGTACAGAGCATAATGTATATATTCGGATAATCCGCACGCACTCTTCTGGCCAGTTCCAGTCCGTCCATATAAGGCATGCGAATGTCGGTTAAGATCAGGTCAGGCTCCAAAGCTTCAATCTTTTCTAAGGCATCTTCCCCGTTTTCCGCATCCCCTGCTACTAAAAATCCATTTTCCTCCCATTTGATCTTGCGGATAATGCTCTTTCTTACCTCTTCCTCATCATCTACAAGGATAATACGATATAGTTTCATGTATTTTGTCCCCTTTTTATTTTATCCCATATAGCAAAGCGTTGCAGATTGCCGCTGCTACGTTGCTTCCACCTTTTCTTCCTTCTGCCACGATGTAAGGCGTGTCTTTCAATGAAAGGATCAGTTCTTTGGACTGGATCACATTCACAAAGCCTACCGGCGCACCGATGATCAGGGCCGGTTTTATTTTTCTCTCCTGGATCAGCTCATACAGGCGGATCAGGGCCGTTGGGGCATTTCCAATGGCAAAGATACAGGGTCTTGTTCCGTCTCCAAACAGATTGGCTGCCTTATCCATACTTGCAACCGCTCTTGTGCTGCCGTTTTTCTTTGCCTCTGCTGCCACATCTTCATCTGCCATAAAGCATAAAGCTTCTCCTCCGTAGCTTTCCAGCCGCTTTTTATTTACGCCGGACCAGCCCATTTTCGTATCAGTAATGATCACTGCTCCCTTTTTAATGGCTTCTCTTGCCTTTTCTACAGCATTTTCGGAAAATTTCAGATGATCTGCATAATCAAAATCCGCTGTTGTGTGGATAGCACGCATGATCACCGGTGCCTGTTCCGGTTCCAGTTCCTTTCCCATTGCTTTTAATTCTTCCCCGATGATCTCAAAGCTTCTGTTTTCTATATCCGCCGGAAGCACCTGTTCTATATGCACCTTCTCTTCCAGCCCCATGATCTCATATATCTTTTCCATATCCAGACTCTCCCGCAGTATTTCTGCCAGTTTATCATACTGTTCTTCCTTGCTAGAAAAATCAACCTTGTCGACATGCTTCATGGCTGTCAGAGCATCGTAGACCTTATGGTAATTTTCATTGGTCACGGTTTGACC
>OGXL01001613.1_pt1 | contig 18287 bp, 19 predicted proteins | sample 1576311 | NCBI WGS metagenome assembly OGXL01 (sample SAMEA3541564, study PRJEB24748) | human gut metagenome | biome: human gut; feature: human-associated habitat; material: faeces | place: China | collected 2012 | reverse complement strand
CATGCTCAAGTTCCTCAAGAACAACAATGCCGGCACCTTCACCCAATACAAAACCGCTGCGGTTTTTATCGAAAGGAAGGGAACATTTTTCCGGATCATCGGATGGAGAAAGCGCCGTCAGTGCACCGAATCCGGCAATCGCACATGGACATACGGCTGCCTCTGTTCCTCCGGCTACCATGACATCTGCCTCTCCGTACTGAATGCTGCGGAACGCATCACCGATATTATTCGTACCGGTCGCACAGGCAGTTACATCATTGGTACATTTTCCCTGCAATCCCAGCTGGATGGAGACATTTCCTGCTGCCATGTTTGAGATCATCAATGGAACGAAAATCGGATTGACTCTGCCCGGTCCTTTTTCCACAATCTTTGTATACTCGCGCTCGATTGCCTGAAGACTTCCAACACCGCATCCAACGGCTGTACCGCAACGGTAAGCGTCCTCTTTTTCCATATCAAGCCCTGCATCCGCAACGGCTTCTTTGGCTGCTGCTACTGCGTACTGTGCAAACAGTTCCATACGCTTTGCTGCCTTAAAATCCATATGCTCTTTTCCGACAAAACCTTTGACTTCTGCCGCAAGATGTGCTTTATATTCACTTGCATCAAACTTCGTGATAGGACCAAATCCAATCTGTCCGGCATGGATTCCTTTCCAGAATTCTTCCACATTCAGACCGATCGGCGTGATTGCTCCCATTCCCGTCACAACGACTCTTCTCATTTTCCTTTTCCTTTCTTTCTATCAGGTTCCTTAAATGGCCATACCACCGTCTACGGAAAGTATCTGTCCGGTAATATAATCCGACTCCGGTGATGCAAGAAATGCGACTGCATGCGCAATATCCTGTACCTGTCCGGCTCTGCCAAGCGGGATCTGCTTTTTTAATTCTTCCTGGGTCTTTTCCGGCAATACTGCGGTCATCTCTGTCTCTACAAATCCGGGAGCTACCGCGTTGACGCAGATTCCCCTGGATGCAAGCTCCCTTGCAACAGATTTTGTCAGACCGATCACGCCCGCCTTGCTTGCTGCATAGTTTGACTGTCCCGCATTTCCAAGGATTCCGGACACCGAAGAAATATTGATGATTTTTCCGGCACGCTGCTTTAACAGATAGCGTGACAGATGACGAATGGTATTGAATGTTCCCTTGAGATTGGTATTGATCACAGCATCAAAATCGCTTTCCTTCATGCGCATCAGCAGATCATCCCTTGTAATTCCGGCATTATTCACCAGAATATCCATATGCTTATATTCTTTGATAAGGGATTCAATCATCTCCTGACAGGCTGTAAAATCAGAGACATTGCAGCGAACACTCACGGCATCTCCTCCAGCTGCTTTGATCGCTGCAACTGTTTCATTTGCAGCATCTTCAGAACCATTGTAGTTCACCACAACAAATGCTCCGCGTTTTGCAAGTTCAAGCGCAATGGCTCTTCCGATTCCCCTGGAAGCACCTGTAACAAGTGCATTTTTACCGGTTAACATATTTATTGAAATCCTCCATTTTGTCGATGTTGCATGTGGTAACCTCGCGATTGATCTTTCTCATAAATCCGGAAAGGCTGCGTCCCGGTCCGATCTCCACAAATTCCTCTGCTCCGTCTGCAATCAGGCGCTCAATTGTCTGCTGCCAGCGCACGGAAGAAGAAACCTGACGTACCAGATAATCCTTGACGTCTGCCGGATCTTTGACATAATCTGCAGTCACATTGGTCAGATACGGAATGGTGATCGGCTGAATCGATACATCTTCCAGTGCCTCTTTAAGTTTCTTTCCTGCTTCTGCTAAAAGTGCAGAATGGAACGGGCCACTGACTTTAAGCGGAACCACGCGCTTTGCTCCGGCTTCCTTGCAGGCATCTCCTGCCTCACCTACAGCATCTGCTGCTCCGGTGATAACGATCTGTCCCGGACAGTTGTAATTTGCAATGGAAACAACTTTGTTTGTTTTTGCAGCGGTTTCCTCACAGATTGCTGCGATCTTTTCCGCATCCAGTCCAAGAATTGCAGACATACCGCCGCCTACCGGATATGCCTGTTCCATATAAATACCGCGCTTGCGGACAACCGCAAATGCATCCCGCATTGTCATCGCTCCGGATGCAATCAGCGCACCATATTCGCCAAGGCTTAATCCTGCCGTAACGTCGCAGCCAATTCCCGCTGCTTGTAATGCTGTATAAATAGCCGCCTCGGTTGTGAGCATACAGATCTGTGTGTACTCTGTAATGTTCAGCTTATCATTTTCTTCAAAGCAAAGCTTCTTAAGGTCAAGATTCACTGCCTCAGATGCCTGGTCAAATATTGTCCTGGATAAAGGACTTTTCTCATAAAAGTCTTTTCCCATTCCAACTGCCTGCGCGCCCTGTCCCGGATAAATAAAAGCAATCTTACTCATTTACACTTACTCCATTCATCAGTCTGCATGCATCGGATACAGTAGATTTAATAATATCCTCACAGGAACGTTCTTCTTTGATCATGCCTGCGATTTGTCCTGCCATCAGACTGCCATTCTTAGCGTCACCCTCCTGAACTGCTCTTCTGAGACTGCCAAGAGTCATCTTTTCCAGTTCCTCAAACGGTGCGCCCTCTTTTTCCAGTTCCAGATATTTGCGTGCCATATCATTGCGAAGAACACGGATCGGATGTCCCGTACTTCTGCCTGTTACACGGCTGTCGATGTCTTTTGCTTTAAGAATACTGTTCTTATAATTTTCATGGATCACAGATTCCTTAGAGGCTGCAAAAACAGTTCCCATCTGGATTCCTCTGGCACCCAGCATAAAGGCTGCTGCCATACCTCTGCCATCTGCAATACCACCCGCTGCAATCACCGGGATATTCACTGCATCGACAACCTGTGGAACCAGTACCATTGTGGTAAGTTCTCCGATATGTCCTCCGGCCTCTGTACCTTCGGCAACGACCGCATCTGCACCGCAGCGCTCCATACGTTTTGCAAGTGCTACAGAAGCAATGACCGGAATAACCTTAACTCCAGCTGCTTTCCAGTCTGCCATGTATTTTTCCGGACTTCCTGCACCTGTTGTCACTACCTTGATGTCCTCTTCCAGGATTACCTTTGCGATCTTGTCTGCTTCCGGATTCATCAGCATGATGTTTACACCAAATGGTTTGTCAGTCAGCTTTTTTGTCTCGCGGATCTGTTCTCTTACCCACTCTGCCGGTGCACCGCCTGCAGCGATCAGTCCAAGACCGCCTGCATTGGATACGGCTGCTGCCAGATGATAGTCTGCAACCCAGGCCATACCGCCCTGGATCACCGGATACTCAATTCCTAATAATTCTGTGATCTCTGTCTTCATAAATTTATGTCCTCTCGATCAGCCAGGTTGACGATTACGCCTGATGCTCTGTCAGATAGTTCATTATATCTGCAACTGTTGTGATCTGCTCAAGATCCTCGCTTGGGATTTCTACAGAAAATTCTTCCTCGAATGCCATTGCAAGCTCAAAGAGATCCAGGGAATCTGCATGAAGATCATCTTTAAAAGATGTCTCTGCTGTGATTGTTGCTGCGTCTGCTCCTAAGTTTTCTGCTGTAAGTTCAATAATTCTTTCTAACATTTTTGTTTTCTCCTTTTTCTGTTTGATTTTAATTTATAGTTAAGTCACAGAATCTGGTCATATTCTTAAATTCTGTTCCTTTTTTACTTTTTATCTTTCCAGGTCCCACTCCAGTACGCTGGCTCCCCAAGATAATCCTGCTCCAAATCCTGCCAGGACCAGCTTCTGTCCCTTTTTCAGGACACCTTCTCGATTCAGTTCATTCAGCAGAATCGGAATGCTCGCGGATGACGTATTTCCATAATCCTGAAGATTCATTGGAAATTTTCCAATATCCAGACGAAGCCGCCTTGCAACCGCATCTACGATTCGCGCGTTTGCCTGATGAAGAACAAACCAGTCAATGTCTTCTGTGGAAAGTTCATTTTCTTTCAAAACTTCCTTTATCACCTGTGGAACCTTGCGGACTGCAAACTGGAAAACATCCTTGCCATTCATGGTAATGTATTCTGTTTTTGTTTCTTTTGGATCCTGATCAATACTGCGGGCTCTTCCAAGCACTCCCGGTCCGGTCAGTGCCGGTCCGCCTCGTCCATCGGAATGTGAAACCGGCTGATAGCTTTTTCCTTCCTTCGCCTGAAGAAGAACCGCTCCGGCTCCATCTCCAAACAAGATGCAGGTTCCACGGTCAGTCCAGTCAACAATGCGTGAAAGACTCTCGCTTCCAATGATCAGAATCGTACGGTAGATTCCAGATGCTATGTACGCCTGCGCTGTATTGTAAGCGAAAAGAAATCCACTGCATGCAGCATTGAGATCAAATCCAACGGCACCCAAAGCTCCAAGAGCCTCCTGTACCTGGCAGGCTGTACATGGAAAAACCCGATCAGCTGATCCGGTAGCCACCAGGATCATATCGATTTCTTCCGGTGAAACACCGGCTTCTTCAACTGCCTGGCGACCGGCCTCAACAGCCATGGAAACGGTTGTTTCCTCTTCTGCTATATGACGCCGCTCCACACCTGTACGCTCCCGGATCCACTCATCACTGGTCTCAACAAAACCGGCGATCTCGTCATTATCCATGACTCGCTTTGGAACACAGGCTCCCGTTCCCCGGATGACACCGGTTAAGGTCTGTTCTTTATTCATAATAATTGTTTCCTCATATTCCTGATTTGTTTTGGTTTTAGAATATTTTGATTATCAAAGTATATATCCAAAAAAAATAAATGTCAAGCATAAATTTGAGCTGAAGAGGTCATCTGACCTTTTCAGCTTTTGCTTTTTCTATCTTATCTTTCTCATTTGTACGGATCAGGCCAAACTCCAGAAACATGCTGAAGATATATGAGATTCCAAAGATCTGCCCGATTGATTTTGGTCCACGATATTCCGGAGGAAGAAGATATGCTGCTCCATTGATTTCTTTGAATTTCATCTCGGCGAGGACTTTGTGGAATGCCAGCATCACGGAGCTTCTGGTCAGGGTCTTGCTTGTCTCCTTACGTGAGATCAACAGTTCTCCACTGTAGTCTCCGTTTTTCTTATGCTTTACCATATAGGAAAATTCCAACCCGGAAAGCGTATAGAAAGCTTTTCCCTGGTATGCAAGCACCCCTGCCCAGAGAAGCCCCTCTAGCTCCTCCATATTCCTTTGCTCCACGATTGCCTGATGGAGTTCCTCAATGACTGCTGTATTTGCTGACATAACGCTCCGCCTCTTCCTTCTGAACTTTTTCTGCTCTTCTTCTGCTCTTTCTTTTAAACATACCCATACCAGCCATGATTGTCAACAGGTGTCTTTTATATGTTTTTGTCAGAGTCGAATTACGCTTCCCTCTGTACCTTCCTCCTACAGCTGTCCTGGGGACTGCATTCGCAAATTTTCCCATTTGTAGATTATCTCTGCTCTATACTTGTGACTGCATTCGCAATTTTTTTCATTTGTAGATTATCTCTGCTCTATACTTGTGACTGCATTCGCACTTTTTTCCATTTGCAGATTATCTTCCCCTCCGAACCAGTGACCGCATTCACAATTTTTCCCATTTGTAGATTATCTCTGCTCTATACTTGTGACTGCATTCACAATTTTTCTCATTTGCAGATTATCTCCCCCACCATATTTGTGACCGCATTTGCAATTTTTCCCATTTACAGATTATCTCCCCTCCAAACCAATGACCGCATTCGCAATTTTTCCTATTTGAAGATTATCTTCTGTGCCACACCTCCCCTACGACTGTGTCTGGGGATGCTTGCAGGCAGGATTAACCCGTGTATGGACAATGAATACTCGCGAGGCTTGCGTCACGAGATGCAGGCTAGTTTCCGCCACCAAGCCCACTGTCTGAGCGACAGCGAGTTTGGGCGACTGGCAGATAACAGACGCATGCAGCGAGTAGCAAACGCAGCGGTATTACAAGTCCATACACGTGATAAGCCTACCGTAACTCCCCACCACATCCATTCATATAATGCATATCTCTGCCCCTTTTTTTCATGCTTCCGCATCCCCCCAGGAGGCTTGTTTTCCCCCTTCATTTTGTTAAAATAAAGACAACACAAGCAACTGTGTTATCTCCCAAATAAAGTGCATGACCTCCACATATTGATGCACATTCAATTCAACCCATAAAAAAGATACTTCCAATCCGCGGGAAGTATCTTTTTTATAGTGTTTCCAGTTCATGATCTTCATTCATGACCGCAAATCTTTTTCCCAGCTTCTCAGCCAGCTGCCGATTATGTGTGATCGTGATCAGAGTTTTCCCTGCCTTATGAAAATCCTGCAAAAACTCCGTCAGCATATCCTGTGTTTTTTCATCCAGTCCGGCAAGCGGCTCATCAAGAATCAGCACTTCCGGATTCAGTGAAAGAATACAGGCAAGAGACACCTTTCGCTTCTCACCCCCGCTCAGATGATAAGGCGGTCTTTCCCTAAGCTTCTCTATCCCGAACAGCCGCAGACAGTCTTCTGTTCTTTGCCGTATTTCAGCTTCAGGCAATCCCATCTGGATCGGTCCAAATGCAATTTCTTCCTCTACACTTCCACAAAACAACTGCGTATCCGCATTCTGAAACACATATCCCATCTGCTGATGGAACCATTTTGCAAATTGTCTGTCCTTCAAAGTTTTTTCCGAAATCTCATGGTCCTTGTAAAAATAACTTCCTTCGGATGGAAATATAATTCCATTCAGCAATTTGATAAGTGTTGATTTTCCACATCCATTCGGTCCCTGAATGACCAAAGAATCACCCTTTTCAATATGAAGATCAATATATCTGAGCGCCACCTCATGCTCATAAGCGTAGCACACTTTTTGCAGATCGATCATATTTATCTCCTCTCAATCACATCCATCACGCAGCTATTTTATTCAGATAAATAAACAACGCTGCACAGCCAGCCATTATCAAAATATAAAAAATATCACTCACGCACGGCTCATATTTTTGTTTTTTCTCATACTCTCCTGTAAATCCCCTGCAGCACATAGCTGCATACATTTCCTCTGCCATCTCACTGGATTTGAGAAATGTGATGCCAAGAACACCTGAAAATGCTTTTGCCTTATCCGTGTTCTTTCCCACCGATCTTAAACTGATTGAGCGAAGGATATCCACACAGATCTCACCCAGGACTGAAATATATTTTAACGTGATATCCAGTGTAAAAATAAACAGTGCCGGAACATGAAAAGTCCTCATACTGCCGGTGAGTTTATTCCATGATGTCCCTGCTGAAAGGATGCCAACAAGTGTCACCGAAACATACACCCTCGCTGTGATATTTGCCATAGTCTGCGGATTGCCCATAAACACTGCCGGCAAAAGAAGAAAAATTGAGATCAGCACCGCCCCGGCTGTTCCGCTTAATATCTGCCGGATTGCTGCTGCCGAAAAGAAAGCCAGACGGACCGTCACTGCTGCACACATGATCAGCACAAACAGATAATTTTTTGAAGAAGCTGTCAGAATTATAAATAATATCGTATAAAACAATTTAAGAGAAGGAGCAGCAGAAAATCTGCCATCCTTCCCTTCGTTAAATCTTAATTTAGAAAGCACAGACAAAACAGATTTTGTACTTTTAGTCAGAAAAGCCTCTTTGTCTCCAGAAGGCGTGTAGTCCTCTTCCTGACACATCCATGATGGAATCCCTGTTTTTTCTGTTCTATGATCATTCATCTTTATGCCGCTTTCTTTTTAAAGTCAACCTTGTCCTTCATAAGTGAAGAAACGATTTTAAAGAAAATTACCAGAAGTGCCACACCAACGACAGCTGAAAGAATATATCCAGTCCATTCCGGCATGCCTGCCATTGAATAATCCGGAAACAGTGTAGAGAGTTCAAATCCACCTTTCATTCCTGCCGGAGTGTACCCTAGCTGTGTACCACCACTGACAAGCGTTGCCATCTCATCTACGCCCCATTCGCCCCAGGCTGTTCCTGTAGCTAAAAGGCCGATCGGTGTTAAAACAATGAGCACTGCTGCCAGTATATATAATGGTTTAAATGTAGTCTTATCCGGAACCGCATCCAACGCTGCCGGAGCTGCTTTTTCTACGAATGTCAGTACCACTACCGTAAGCACGATCTCTGCCAGACCAAACAAAGTAATATGTCCGATCATCATTGCTGGTATTGACACACTTAAAGGATATGGACAATAAAGAGCCTGTCCTGCTGCATCCCTAAACAATAATGGCTGTATACCAAATTCAACTGCCGCACAAAAAGCGGCCGCATTGATTCCCAAATAGGACCCGATCGCTGCACTGAGTTTACGCTTTCCAGTCTTTTTAAAAAGCAGCTTATACAAGAAGAATCCCAGATACGGCAATACAAACGCCATATTAAAGCAGTTTGCACCAAATGCAAGAATTCCTCCATCTCCAAAGAGCAGCGCCTGTATCAACAATGCAATGGAGACCGATATGCACCCGGCCGCCGGACTTCCTGTAAGGATTGCAATAAGAGTTCCTCCTACAGCATGTCCTGTTGTTCCCCCTGGAAGCGGTACGTTAAACATCATTCCAAGAAATGAAAAAGCTGCACCAATACCAAGAAGCGGCATCTTTGCCTTTGGTATTTCTGTTCTTACTTTGTTGATTGAGTATCCCCAGACCGGGAGCATGGCTGCTGTCATTACAGCACATGTTGACGGACTTAAATAGTTCTCAGGTATATGCATAAATATACTTCCTTTCCCTTTGAAAACTTTATTTCATTTGGTGCGCGCCTCTTAATAAGCTATATTGTAGCACCACATTAAAGCGTCAACAACCCACCCTGGGGGATGCATAAATATTCCATTTTGATATACGTAGCTATCTTTTTGTTATAGGTCGAGACTACTGTAAACATCCGCTTCCAGTTATCATCATACGCATAATCTGCCACCTGCCGGTGGAACAAAAGCCCCCGACTATAAAACAGACTCAACCAGTTTCTTTGTATAATCCATCTTCGGATGATTGATGATTTCATCCGGAGTCCCGCATTCCACAACCTTTCCCTGATAGAGTACCAGGACTCTGTCACAGAATTCCTGCACCAGCGCAAGGTCATGGCAGATAAAAAGAAACGACAGCTCTTCCTTCTCCTTTAATTCTTTCAAGAGCTCCAATATCTGCTTCTGCACCGTCACATCGAGAGCACTCGTGGCTTCATCACAGATCAGAATCTCCGGATTGACCGCAAGCGCTCTGGCAATCGCAGCTCTCTGGCACTGACCACCGCTGACCTGGTGTGGATAACGATCTGCATATTCCTTCTCCATTCCGCATTTTTCGAGAAGATTTTCCACACGCTTACGTGTTTCAACACGGCTTATCCCCATATTCCGAAGACTTTCCCCAATTCCGTCTCCCAGTGTACATCTTGGGTCAAACGATTCCATCGGCATCTGAAAAACCATCTGTACATCCTGGTAAATATCACGCAGAGCCTTCCCCCTGGCATGCGTAATATCCTGCTCTTTAAGAAAAATCCGTCCCTCTGTGGCAGGTTCCAGATGCGTGATCATCTGCGCGATCGTGCTCTTTCCAGAACCGGATTCACCTACAATCCCGAGACACTCACCCCGCTCCAGTTCAAAGCTCACATCATCCACAGCTGTAAACTCTTTTTTCCCTGATACAAAGACCTTTTTCAGATTCTCTGCCTGCAAAATAATTTCTGACATATCAAACATTCCTCTTCAGAATACAAACTTTATAACAATCCGCCATACTCACATCCCTGATTTTTTCAGTCTCAGTACAAATCCCATCAGCTTCTTTGTATACGGATCCTGCGGATTCTCCAGAACGTTTTTCGTCTCCCCATACTCTCTGACATGCCCATCCTGAAGCACCAGAACCCGGTCTGCCATCATCCTCACCACACCGATGTTATGGGTTACAAGAATCATCGCTGTGTTGTATTCTTCCCGCATAAACAGAAGCTCTTCCACTACCTGTTTCTGCACCGTTACATCAAGCGCACTCGTTGGTTCATCCGCCAGCAAAAGCTTAGGCCGCATGATCATGGCTGTACAGATTCCCACTCTCTGATTCATTCCCCCTGAGAGCTCAAACGGATAGCTGTCCAGCACGCGATCCGCGTCATTAAGCCCGATCTTTTTCATGATCTCACCTGCACGATTCCTGACCTCATGCCTGCTTGCTTTTTCATGTTCTGACACTGCCTCATATATCTGAGCCCCAATTTTTCGTACCGGACACAATGCAGATTTGCAGTCCTGAAACACCATTCCAATCTCTTTTCCAAGATACCTGCGGAGTTCTTTTGTACTCATATCGGTAAGATTTTCTCCCTTGTACCAGATATCCCCTTTTGTAACCAGACCTTCCTCGCCCAGAAGCCCCATGACTGCCTTGATGATCGTACTTTTTCCGCTTCCAGACTCACCTACGATCCCCAGAATCTCGCCCTGCTTCAATTCAAAACTTACGTCCTGGACCACTGGTTTTCCATTATAAGAAATTGTCACATGCTCTACACGAAGCAATGAACTCATAACCAATCATTCTCCTCAGAATTTAGCTGCTGCAAACAACCGTAAAATTTACTCTACATCCAGATCTGCAGTGATCTCATAATAATCACATGGATGTGCTGCCATTCCCTTAACATTTGATTTTGTCACGATTCCCATGTTCAGATGAGATACAAAGAAGAATGCATCATCATCTAAAATATCCTGCTGAAGTTCCACTGCAAGCTTGCCTCTTTCGTCCTTATCAAAGGTCTGATGAAGCTTCTCTGTCAGCTTGGTAACCTCGTCATTCTGGTATTTTCCATAGTTCTTGGAACCAACTACTGTACTGGTAAAGAAGTACTCCGGATCACCGGTCGGTGCAGTTGTTGTAGAGCTTACATACACATCAAAATCTCCATTTTCTGCAAAGGTTCTGTGGTCAGAAGTGTTGTTTACCTGCACGTCAATACCGATATCTTTCAGTGTAGCCTGTGCATATTCTGCAAGCTTTGGCTGCTCCAGACGAGTCGGATAAGTCAGCCAGTTGATGCTTAATTTTTCTCCATCCTTATCCACATATCCGTCACCATCTGTATCCGTCCAGCCAGATTCTTTAAGGAGTTTTTTTGCTCCATCCGGGTCATAAGAAACCGTTTCTACCGCATCATTTCCATAAGAAAAACTGCTCGGGAAAGCTGCCTTTGCCGGCACTCCACGGCCCTGCATGATCACAGAACAGAAGCCTTCTTTATCGATTCCCATCTCAACAGCCTTGCGGATATTCTGATCCTGCATAAGCTCTGATTCCATATTAAACTGTCCAAAGAAACAGCGACTGGTCGCGCAGGAATTGATGGTATAATCCGGATTATTTTCAAACAACGGATAGTTGTCATACTGCAGTCCATAGGTACCCTGGATGTCCCCTGTCTGCAGTGCTGCTGTCAGCGCGCTTCCGTCTGCAAAGGATTTTACTGTGATATTATCAACCTTAACATCGCCGCCCCAGTAGTCTTCATTTTTAACAAGATCGATCTGGGTAGGTGTAACATTCGTTGCAACATATGGGCCTGTTCCAGCTACATTTGCAGAACCGCCTTCCCCTTGGATTCCATAGTCCATATCAATGATCGCACCATATGGATCACCAAGATAATTGATGATCGCCGGACATGGTTCTGTGGTATAAATAGTAAGTGTCAGTCCATCTGCGTCAATATGATCAATCTTCAGATCATAAGGTGCACGGTCATGAACTGCGATCAGATCTTCCAGACATTCCTTAACAGCTTCTGCATCCATGGTACGTCCACTGGAGAATTTTACTCCGTCACGAAGCGTGATCTTTACGGTTGTATCATCCACAAATTCATAATCTGTTGCCAGCCACGGCTCCACTTCCATATTGTCATTGTATTTAAAAAGAGTCTCTCCAACACCATAACGGAGTGCACTCCAGCCGGAATAATTGTCATGCGGATTCAGGCCTGCATCACCCATTTCTTCGCTGTATCCGGTTGTTCCATAGACAAAAGATTTTCCTCCGTCTGCCCATACACTTGTGGTCATTCCTGCTGCAAGCATAGCTCCTGTAAGAATTGCTGCGATCAGTTTCTTCTTCATAATCTGTACTTCCTTTCTAATTTTTAGCTCTTTCTTTGGGGTCCATAAAATCCCTGAGCGTATCGCCCAGAAGATTAAATATCATAACTGTAATAAATATCGCCAGTCCCGGTGCAAGCGCCATCCACGGCGAGATCTGAAGCATACTTCTTCCATCATTGATCATACTTCCCCACTCTGCCATTGGTGGTTTTACACCAAGTCCAAGGAAGGAAAGCCCTGCCAGTTCCATCATCATCGTTCCGATATCAAGAACCGCAGTGACCAGGATCGGTCCTGCAATATTCGGCAAAATATGCTTAAACATGATCTTAAATGTACTGCTCCCTGACAGCCTTACCGCCATCAGATACGCGGAATCTTTCTGTGCAAGTGTCAATCCCCTGGCTAGTCTGGCAAACTTTGGCCAGCCGATCACAGCAAGCGCAATAACTGCATTTTGTATACCGCCGCCAAGCACACCCGCTACCGCAAGTGCAAAGACAAGGCTCGGAAATGCCAGAAAAAGATCCGATATACGCATCAGGATTGTGTCTGCAGTTCCACCACACCAGCCACAGATAATACCGATCACTGTTCCAACTACCGTGACAATTGCTACCAGAAGAAGCGTCGCATAGATACTGATCGTACTTCCCACCAGCACCCTTGAAAACAGGTCTCTTCCATATCGGTCGGTTCCCAAAATATGCTCCGCGCTCGGCGGTTTCTGTGCCTGCAGAAGATCCTGAATGTCCGGATCATATGGGCATAACTTCCGCGCAAAAGCTGCCACGATCAACAGAATCAACGCCAATATTGCAAAGAAGATCAGCTTCTCTCTGACATGATTTTCACGCACCTTCTGCCTGCGGACAGAGACTGTTTTTTTCCTGTTTTTCTGCTCTCTCATGCTCTGTTACCTCCCAGTCTTACGCGAGGATCCAGATAATGATAGATGATATCCGTGATCAGATTTACTACCACATAAATGATCGCCATCCACGCCACATACGCCTGGATGATCGGATAATCTCGCATTGTAATGGCATCCACTGCCATCTTTCCAACGCCATCCCACATAAAGATCGTCTCAACGATCGTCGTGCCTCCAAGCAGATTTCCAATCGACAGAGCAAGCAGAGTAATGATCGTAAGCATCGAAGATTTCATGACATTTCGCCAGATGATCACGCTGCCTCGCACTCCTCTTGCACGCGCTCCGATCACATAATCCTTGTTCAGTTCCTCCAAAACTGTTGCTCTCACCTGCCGCGTATACTTAGATGCCATCGATATCGCAAGTGTAAGTGTTGGCAGAACAAGGCTTAATGCCACGTTGTCTGTTGTGATCACCGGAAGCCATCCAAGCTTGATCGAGAAGAAATACATCAACACCAGCGCTGCAAAAAAGTTGGGCATGGAGTTCCCGATAAAACTCAAAAACCGGATCAGATAATCACTCCATTTATTGTGCTTTACCGCTGAAATAATACCTAACGGGATTGCAAGCAGCATCGTCAAAAGCACCGAAGATACCGTAAGAAGGATCGTTGCCGGAAGCTTTTCTGCAAAAGTATCATAAACATCTCTCTTGGAAACATAGCTCGTTCCCATGTCCCCGGTCACCATTCCTGCAAACCACTTTGCATACTGTACAAGAAACGGCTGATCCAGCCCATACTCCTTTTTCGTCTGGTCAATGACCTCCTGCGAGACAGAAGCACCTGCGTTATCATACATATAAGTAACCGCATCACCACCCGCAAGCCGCATCATCGCAAAAGACAAAAAAGTGATCCCGATTAAGATCGGAATCAACTGAAGAAGCCTTTTAAAAATGTATTTAATCATGAGTACTCCTTTATGTCTGTCTGAAATAAATCAAATTATCCGCACATTAATTCGTTAAATAAAGTCTAACAAATCAAAAAAAAGCACACAACCCCCAGGGAGGGTTATGTGCTATTCCAAAAGGGAATATCACTTGTACATTATGGAATAAGTCTTTTTTAACTTTTATGCAGCCGAGTCATCAGGAAATCAATCAGTTCCTGTACACTTTCGTCAAGTTTTTCCCCTTTATGAACAATATAACCAAAGAGCACCTTGCTGTCCCCCATATCCAGAGGAATTCCTGGTGTTGTACCCGTTTTATTCTCTGAAAGATAGCTTCCACTCACATTGGAAACCCTGCTGTTTTTCAGCATCTTTTCCATAATGTAGTCACTGTTTGTCAGTACGGAAATGTCAATAGCCTTCCACTGAAAAGAATCCTCATGCACAGAACCAATGTCAAAAAACTCATCCTGATAGTTCTGAATAAACCGGACTCCCTCCAGATCCTGCAGCTCAACTTTGCTCCGTCCAGAATCATAAAGTTCCGTCTTTCGTCCCGGATAAAACACCACATCCGTCTCATACATCGGAACAAACTGCAGCTTATTCCGGGATATTTCATGCAGAAAATTCTCCTTCTGCTGACTCAGGATATAGACAAAACCGATGTCGTCCACATAGTCTCTGACACGGTCCATAACGCTCCGAACACCTGCCGTAGTCAGCTGAAAATGATAGTTTTTCTCATAAGTTTCGTTATAAAAATCCACAAACTGATTCGCAAACCAGGAGCTCGGGTTCAGCGAAACACGGATCCATTTTGTCATTCCGTGCGACGCCATATTCTCCAGTGCATCGATCTCATTTGTGATCCTGCACGCATATCGATATACCTTCTGCCCCTGTACCGTCAGCCGGATTCCCCTCGGAAGCCGCTCAAAAAGCTGCATTCCAAGCGCATCCTCCAGTGCTTTGACCACCTTACTCACACTCGGCTGCGTAGAATAAAGAACCTTCGCTGCATCACTGAAAGAACCCGTCTGTGCACATACTACAAAATACTGTAATTGTTTTAAATCCATATTATTTTACCGTCCTCAGCATAAACAGCGGTGTCGGATTATAGAACTCATCTTTCTCAAGATAGATCCTGCTGCTGATGCCCAGATCCACATGGAACTCCTTCAGACTCATCGCACCCAGCGTCTCCAGATCCCACGCCGGACGACTGTACGAACTGATCGGAAGCTGCCGTTTGATTTCCTCACACTCACGCATCATCTCGTTTCCAAGCATATTGTGGGCATGATTTTCCGGAAGGTCTTCTACATTGGAAAAATCTGTAATTCCATAATTTGCATCAAAATTCAGCAGAACACCGCCTTTCCTAAGTACACGGAGCCACTCCTGATAAGCGTGACGTACATGCGGCAGTGTCCAGGTAAGATTTCTGGAGATGATAACATCAAATGTATCATCCGGAAACTCCGGATTTTCGGCATCCATCACCGCAAACTCACACTCTACCTGCTCCTCTTCTGCCAGCTGCTTTGCATTCTTGATCATATCCGGTGTCAGATCGATACCTGTCACCTGATGGCCAGCCTTTGCCAGAAGAATCGTAAAAAATCCTGCTCCACATCCAACATCCAGGATGCGAAGCTTTTTATTATCATCAGGAAGCTGTGCCTGGATCTCCTTCATCCAGCGGTCCGCCATCGCACTGTGAAGCTCCGCACGCCTCTGTTCCAGAAAGCTGTCGCTGCGTTTTTCCCAGTAGTTAACGATACGCTCTTTGCGCTCATCATAGCGGCTTACAATACGTCCATAGGTCACCATCGGACCATTTCCAACCACCTGCAGCGTGCCCGTCTGATACAGGATCACCCCGTCAAACTCCGCCTCACTGACTTCCTTAACCTTTCCTTCATAGTCACGGACTTCACCCAGGATATCGCCCTCCTGGATCATGTCACCGACCTTTTTAAACGGATACCAGAGCCCGTTTTCTTCCGCATCCTGATAGCGCACATCTGCCACCTCGAGCGGATAATACGTACGAAAATCCTTCAATCCCTGATAGATTCCCATGTGACACAGAATATTCCGGACGTCTCTTCGAGTCGAACGGACCTCCTCATAATTCCAGTCGCCCATGCCGCCACGCTCGATCAGGATACTCGGGATTCCCTGCGAAGCCGCATAATTATACGAACCACCCGAAGCCACGTTGGACTTTACCATATATGGCACATCCACCTGCTCCGCCATCTCACGAGAAACCTTCACCACATCCTCCGGTGCAGCTCCCGCATAATACACATACGGAGTCAGCTTCTCATAATCATCTCCACTGTGCAGATCAATATAAAGATCAGCCACCGGCTGCAGCTCCTGCGAAACCGCCCATGCCAGACGCTCCATCTCCGTACCATCCGGGTTTCCCGGAAATTCACGGTTCAGGTTCTTTGCATCCTCCAGCCCCATACTTCCATTACGCGCCTCAAAAGCCGGACGGTTCAGCACCTTCACGATAATGATCGTACCAGTGACCTTCTCAATCTTAAGCTTTTGTGAAAGCTCGATTGCCGCCTGGATTCCCACATACTCCCCGGCATGCACACCGGCAGTGATCAGCATCGTCTTACCTGTTCCATGTCCATGAAATACTGTTATCGGAAAACGCAGTTCTCCATTCGCCAGTTCCAGCTCGCCATTCCATTTTTCACCAGGCTCAACCGTAATGTTTTTCAGATGAAAAGCCTCTCTTTTGCGCCCACTTAAAAGGAAGATTGGAGAAGAACTATTGTTGATGATCTCTTCCTCCGTCCAGACCTCTTTCCAAACATTTTCGTCACAGGAAACATCCAGAAATCCTGTCTTTCGCATCGTTTCCTGATCCCATTTTGGACGTTCCAGACGACTCAGCGGAACCTGGCGCGCGATCTCTTCCATCTTCTCGATGTCCGTGCCACTGTAGTAATCTTCTACATTCTGCTCTTCTGTCTGCTGACGATCCTTCTCGTATCCGCTGCGTTTCTCTTCATTATATAAATGTCAAAACCAGTCTGCATCAAAATTATAGAGAACTCCGCCCGGTTTCAGCGCACGAAGCCATTCTTTATATGCCAGATCCGGTCTTGGCAGATTCCAGGTCACATTTCGCGTCACAATTACATCAAAACTGTTACTTTCCACATCAAGAGCCTGCGCATCGCCTGTTTTCCACACAATACACTTCGCTAATCCATCGGCATTCTGCTGTGCTTCCTTCAACATTTCTTCTGTATAGTCAATCGCAGTCACCTGATAGCCGGCTTCTGCAAGAAGTATTGCAAAAAATCCAGGACCCGTTCCAACATCCAGGATTTTTATTTCTTCTGGTTCACGTTCCGGGAACGCCTCCCCCAGCAGGCTTAAAAGCTTGTCTCGCCACATCGTCCGTCTCGCATCTGCCATTTCCTGCTGATTATATTCTGAATAACCCCTGGCACGATTCGTCCAGTAGTCATGAATTTCATTTTTCAAGTCAGTCATAATTATTTTCTCCGCCTAAAATAGTATTCTTTTAGTATATAAAAAAAAAGCCCCCACCACAAGCCTGTGGGGGGGATAAAGCCAGCGTTTCTATTATTTCTTTCCATTAAAAATGCCTATGATTTTGTTTACAATGACACATCCGATCACACATCCTAGTCCATTGTGAATCATGTCATCCCATTCGAACAATCCACGCATTGTGATCAGTTGGCTCATTTCTATTGTAGCTGATATCAGCACGCCAAATACCAGCGCCTCCTGCCATTTCACCTTCCGATTCATGATCAGCGGCAGCAACGCTCCCGCCGGCAATAGCAATATACAATTAAGCAGATTCTCCTTCAGCAATTCCATGTCATGGTACCTGAGTATGGCAATCCATGACCAGAATGGAATCAGTTCATACTGCCGGACCGAACCCGTCCTTGTAAATACCGTAGAACCAAACACAATCCCAAGAAAGACCAATTCTGCTAAGATTGCTGCCGCCTGGAGCCTATTCATTTTTTCCTTCCGTATCAAATAAATCATCATAATAACCGCGCTCACCATAACGCACGAGAAACAAAAGATTTCCCGGCTTGACCACGGATTATTATATTCCGTCAAGATCTGATAGATGTCCATCTACTGCTCCTTCACATAAAATATTCCAAGTGGTCTTATTATACACTATCTGTCAAATCTTTTGTAAATGTCTCACGTTCTCCTGCATTCTCCCTTCGCCAAATGGATTTTCAATAATAAAACTGCAAAAACTACTT
>OGXL01001611.1_pt1 | contig 18298 bp, 16 predicted proteins | sample 1576311 | NCBI WGS metagenome assembly OGXL01 (sample SAMEA3541564, study PRJEB24748) | human gut metagenome | biome: human gut; feature: human-associated habitat; material: faeces | place: China | collected 2012 | reverse complement strand
TCTGCAATCCTGCCGGAGGCTATATCAGCTGGGGGATTGACTCCCAGCTGATATAGCTAATATTTTTAGCCGATAACTTTATATAGTTATCCCCCCTGAAGAAAGGGTGCTTCAGATACGGTCACAATATGACCTCTGAAACACCCTTTCTCTCTCATTAGAAAACCTTGCAGAATCTGAGCCACCTAAGAAGTTCCTGCGACTTCAGTGCAATGGAGATGAGATATAAGAAAAGTGCACGCCTCTGCGTACACTTTTCTCGTCTTATATAGCTCATCGTAATGTTCTGCACTGGGAGCTTGAACTCTCAGGCGGCTCAGATTCTATAGCAATTTTCTATTACCATTTTCTAAACCAGTTCAGCCTTAATCTTCTCAATCATCTGAGCATATTCTTCATCACTTAAGAATTTCTTACCCGGATTCATCTCAAATGTGCCACCCCACTCATACTCATCCGTATACTTTGGTACAAGATGGAAATGCAGATGATGTCCTGTATCTCCATATGCACCATAGTTCACTTTTGCAGGTTTGAAGATTTTGTGGATTGCCTCAGATACCTTTGCAATCTCCTCTAAGTATGCTGCTCTCTCCTGCGGTGTCAGCTCCAGAATCTCACTGACATGTTTCTTATGAGCAACTACAACTCTTCCTGGATGGCTCTGCTCTTTAAAAAGATATACTTTAGAATTTTCCAGTTCACAAATCTTAATTCCAAATTTTGCTAATAATTCTCCCTCTACACAATATGCACAATTCTGATCTACCATTTTATTTTCTCCTTTCACGTTATGTTGGAAATATTTTTATTTCTAATTTAACTAAATCGTTTCCTAAGTGTTCTTTACATTTATGTAAAGTTTTCAAACTTTCATTTATAATAAAAGCTTTCACCTTATAAATTATAAATTCTAAATGTCTATTACTATTACCTGCAAAGCATCACCACAAGCGGTATTGTTACCAGACTTGCCAGTGTAATAATAAATACACCCTGCGCCGCATAATCAGCTTCTGTTGAACCGAAGCTTTCTGCCATAATCGGAATACTCGCCATACTCGGAAGTGCAATAATCAGCGTCCAGATATTTCTCGCAAGATCATTCACGCCAAGCCACGTCATCACGCGAAATATGACAACCGGCATAACTATCAGCTTAATAATTATGACAAATACAACTGGCCATGCTTTCTTTAATGATCCTGATTCCATCAATGCAATCGTTCCTCCGATATACAAAAGTGCCAGTGGCTTTGCACAGCTTCCTATTGTATCAAAGCTTCGAAGAATCAGTAAATCTGATGGCACTTTCAAAATCATCAACACCAGCCCGATCAGCACTCCTACTATAACAGGATTAGACAGCTTCTTTATGATCAGCTTCAAGGATAATTCCTGTCCTCCTTCTGATTTAGAAGTGAGCAATACTCCTTCTGTCCAGAGGAACAGATTATCTATTACAACGCAGAAAGAAAATGCTACTACTGCAACCGGATCAAATATCTCTTTTACAAGAGGCAGCCCAAAGAACGCCATATTTCCGAAAAGACATTGGGCAGTAAAGATTTTTCTTTTATCTCCTCGGAAATGCAATAACGTTCCTGTAAGGAATCCAACTCCTGTAAGCAGCGGATATGTAATCAGTGCATAGGGAATTACAGATTTTGCAATATCCCATGCATTTTCCTCCTGCACTGCTGACGGAAATACTGCAATCAGCATCAACGGACAGATAACGCCCATAAGCAGACTGCTTAACCCATGAATGACTTCGGCTTTCAAAAGCCCTAATTTTGCTCCTACAAATCCACATCCGAGAATGACAAAAAACATAATCATTTGACTAATCAACGTATTCATATCTATAGACATTATTTTGTTTCCTCCATTCTCTCATTTCAATTTTATATCCATGATATGAAACTCTAATTCAATTCATGGTCTATATTTTCAAGCTGATATATATTTTTTAATTTGTATGTTTCATCAAAAATCCCACTACAACACTGTCATATGGCTCAGGATATTCCCACTGATGTACATGTCCGCCTTCCGGTGCAAGATAGAATTCTGCCTGTGAAATTCCATGTACTAATTCCATGGTCTTCTCTATATTCATGAACAAATCCTTTGCCCCTGCAGCGATCAGTACCGGCATTTTAAGCTCATGCAGTCTGCCTGCTGTATTGTGGCTGAGGCATGCCCCACACTGTGCCTTATAGGCATACACAGGCATTGGATAAGGGTACGCTGCATCTTCTTCAATAGATTTCTCAATCTTCTCTGGATGATGTATCTGCGTGTATTGTCCATAGGTCATCCAAAGATTCAACTGCTTTAATACTGCCGGATCTGTATCTTCTTTCAGCTCACAGATTAGATTTAAAGCCTTTTTAAATGCCGGACTTACACTTGCAAATGTACTTGTCAAAATCAGACTCAGAACTCTGTCCGGAACTTTCAGTGCCACCTGCTGTGCAATGGCGCCTCCCATAGAGACACCCATAACATGGGCTTTTTTGATATCTAATGCATCCATGATACCGATGATATCGTCTGCCATCTGCTCTGTTGTATAACTCTCTGCTTCCGGTTTGTCGCTTAAGCCTGCTCCTCTGTTATCCGGAACAATACACCAAAACCATTTACTTAAAAGCTCATAGTTATGCTTCCATTTATCTCCCGGTGCTCCAAGTCCCATAATCATAATAATAGGGACACCGCTTCCAAATGTCTGTACATGAAATTTCAATCCATTTACATGGACATCCATACATTCTTTTTTCTGATTCATTTTATGAACCTGCACTTTCTGCTTTTTCTACTCTTAACCGACCTTTGAATATTCCTTTTGGCTAGTCGCGCTCCTTACGTGGTGTCTTGCCATCATAAATGTACATCTTACGGCTGTCGCACTCTGGAAGATCCTTTCTCATGCGGTCAAATACCGGCTCATAGTCCAGATCCTGAATCGGCAGGTCTACACGCACATTGTTCAGTGCTGACAGGCACATTCCCTCCAGAATTTCATATCCGTGATATGCTGTATCAATGTTGCAGCTGTGAACTTTTGAATCATCCTCCATCCACTCTGCAAACTCTGTATAGTAAGGTGTCTGAATCGGAATCTGCTGATGGTTTCTCCAGCCTGGATCCTTTCCTTCTATCAGACGACCATTTGTAGCCTTTGTGCATGCTCCCCAGAACCCGTCTGTCTCAGCATATACATAACCTTCTTTACCATAAACAGTCAGACGATTATCACTGCTTCCATACTCCGGTGGGTTGTGAGCCTCTGCAAGATATCCACACTCTACATAAGCATGTACTCCATTTTCCAGTTCCATAGTACCAAGCAGGTAATCTGGTGCCGGATGGTTATCATCCAGACAAATCGGACCGTGTACATGTCCACATACCCATTTTGCACGATGTCCGCCATTCGCCCAGAGAATATAGTCTACATAGTGTGTTCCAAGCTGGCTGAACCAGGCCTGACACTCTACATGTATCTTTGTGATCTCGCCAATTTCGCCGTCCTCAATACGTTTCTTTAGTGTCTGCATCTGGGACAGATATTTCTGCTGATGACAAACAACTGCTTTGATTCCGTTATCATGGCACAACTTTACAATTTTCTTTGCCTCCTGAAGACTCTCAGCCATCGGTTTTTCAAAGGAAATTCCTTTTACACCGTATTTTACTGCCAGTTGAATGACAGAGAGCCGGAGATCTGGATATGTAACAAATACAAATATTTCCGGTCTTGTCTCCTTTAACATCTCTTCTGCATCCGTAAAAAGTGGTACATCGTCCAGATGGTATTCCTCAGCAACTGCTTTCATCTTAGGCTCATCAATATCGCAAAGGCCTACTACTTTATAATAATCTGGATTTTCCAGAAGCCCGTGAAGATGAATCTTACCACGGACTCCGAGACCCATTACCGCAACTGTATGCATACTCATAGTCTCTTTTCCTCCTGAGAAAAAACTTTTTTGTATCTTTACTGAAATATCTCTTCTTCCAGCAAAGTCTGCTTCTGTCTGATTGCTTACCTGTGAATCTGCCGGCACATATATTTTCCGTCCTCAGCAACAACCCCGTCACTGTCTGTCTCTGCACGCGGGCTTTCATCTTCCACCATAATCCAGCCAAGGTATCCTGTCTCTGCCAGATATTTGATAATTGCAGGATAGTCAATCTTTCCTTCTCCCATAACAGCCCATTCATTCTGAGCAATACGGTCTTTAAAATGTACGTGGCGGATCAGATCTCTGTGTGCTTTCATCTGTTCAATTGCACTCATACCACCATTCTCAATATGTCCTACATCCGGAGCCCAGCCAATAGCAGTCGGCTGAATCAACTCAAACATGGCTTCATAATCTTCTTCTGTACGAAACAACGAATTCTTTGCACTGTTCGGATGGAAACAACATACGATTCCTGCCTCTGCTGCCTTAGCCGCTACAGATGCCATGCAACTGATCAGACATTTTCTTCTTTCTGCCAATGCTTCACCTTCTCCTCTAGGTACATTTCCTGCATGATGACTCAGCATAATCTTGGCATTTGGAAAATGTTTCACGAATTCAATTGCTTCACGGCTTAACGCTGCTTCTTCCGCAGTCTCCTCCATGCCATTCCAATCCTGATGAAGAACAAGTGCCGCAAATTCCATGTTATATTTCTCAAGCTGTTTTTTCACACCTTCCGGGTCATGGAACCATGTTCCAAGCATGTCGATTTCGCACTCAATGCTCTGAAATCCTGCCTCTGCTGCCACTTTAAGCATTCTCGGCAACTGACCAAAATGCTTTCCCATCTTCCATGGATAGGACTGACAGCCAAATTTTAAATTGTACACTTCTTCCGACCTCCTTTATAATTTTCTATAAATATCCGCATCAAGCTTATTGTATAAAATACCGATAAATGAATAAATATTCTTATTTATTGCAAAATTGTCTGGATTTTTTTACAAAAAAGGCTCTCAACACATAATCTCGCATAATTATGTCGTAGAGAGCCTGTTTTATTGTCGCGATGCAGCTAATGCATTACGTAAGATACTATACTAAAGCTTTGATAGCAGCAATCTGATCTTCATTCAGATCTAAAATATCGCTGTTGTCCATGGATGTGTTGGAGTCCTCAATCAGGATCATCTTTGTATCCTTGCATGTTACTGTGTTATGCCACAGTGTAGCTGGGATATTGTAAACCTTGTTTGGCTCCATCTTAACTGCCTTGATATCAAGACCGCCTTCTACTTCATTTGCATAGATCAGTGTGCAAGATCCGGCAACAAGTACGAAAAGCTCATCAGTCTTGTTGTGACGCTCCAGATTGTTGATTCCTGTGATGTCGTTAGCTGGTTTCCAGTTTTTGATACCAACTGTCCATTTCTCGTTCTCGAATACTCTCTGCATTCCTTCCCCGTCAAATGAATAATTTAAAATTTCCATGATTCTTATCTCCCTTTTATATAATAAAATGAATTTGATCAGATTCTTATGCTAATGTTGCTTTGCATTTTTCAACGATGTTCTCAGCTGTAAGTCCATAAGCTGCAAACAGTTCAGCCGGTTTACCGGATTTTCCGAATTTATCCTGGATACCAACTCTTTCGAATTTAGCTCCGGCATGTCCTGCAAGGACTTCTGCTACAGCAGATCCAAGTCCACCGATCACAGAATGCTCCTCAGCTGTTACGATACCTTTGCACTTCTCGTTCATAGCAAGGATTGTCTCAGCATCGATAGGTTTTACTGTGTGCATATTAACAACTGCTGCAGAAATTCCTTCTGCCTCAAGCATCTCAGCTGCTTTTAATGCGATTGGTACCATAAGTCCCATTGTGATGATGCAAACATCGTTACCATCTTTTAAGATGTTAGCTTTTCCCGGGATAAATGGTGTATCCTCTGTTGTGATATCCTCACAAACAGGTCTTGCAACACGGATGTAAACTGGTCCGTCAATCTCTGCTGCTGCAAATACGGCTTTCTCCATCTCTGTAGGATCACATGGTACAAATACTGTCATGTTCGGCATCTCTCTCATAAGAGCAACGTCCTCGATAGACTGATGACTTCCTCCGTCCTCTCCTACTGAAAGTCCGGAATGAGATAATCCAAATTTAACATTTGTGTTTGTGTATGCAATAGAGTTACGAATGATCTCATAAGCTCTTCCTGATCCGAAAAGAGCAAATGTGCTTGCAAATGGAATGTATCCTGTATGAGCAAATCCAGCTGCCATACCCATCATATTACACTCTGCAATTCCTGCGTTGAAGAAACGATCTGGAAATGCCTCAGCAAATGTAGCTGACATTGTTGCGTGTGCAAGGTCTGCATCTAATGCAACGATCTTATCGTTCTTCTGTCCTAATTTAACTAATGCTTCTCCGTAAGCAACTCTTAATGATTTTCCCATCTTCTTACGCCTCCAATTCTTTCATAGCTGTCTCGAACTCTTCTGGTTTCAACGGTCTTCCGTGCCATCCTACCTGGTTCTCCATGAAGGATACACCTTTACCTTTGATTGTGTGGCAGCAAATGAATTTTGGCTTACCAGATACTGGAGCCTCAATTGCTTTGTCGATTTCTTCGATGTTATGTCCATCTACTTCAAAGCATTCGAAACCGAAGGCTTTAAACTTCTCAACGATGTTTCCAAGTCCCATAACTTGATCGTTAGTTCCATCAATCTGAAGTCCGTTATAGTCAAGTAAAACGCAAAGGTTATCAAGTTTGTAATGAGCTGCTGCCATAGCTGCCTCCCATACAATACCTTCCTGACACTCGCCATCACCAACTACTGCATATACTTTGTAGTCGGCTTTTGCATGCTTAGCTGCAAGAGCAAGTCCTGTTGCCAGAGACATTCCCTGTCCAAGAGATCCTGTGTTCATATCAACACCTGGAGTCTTGTTGCAGTCCGGATGTCCCTGAAGATGGCTGTCAATCTGACGAAGGTGTGCCAGATCCTCTTTCGGGAAATATCCCAGATCTGCCAGGATTGCATATAATGTAGGACAAGCATGTCCCTTACTTAATACGAGACGGTCTCTGTCTGCTTTTTTAGGATCCTTAGGATCAAGATTCTTCATCTCATCATAGTAGAGAGCCATAAGAATCTCAACACATGATAATGATCCGCCCGGATGACCTGACTGGCAGGCAAATAAACTCTTCAATATCTCTTGGCGCAATTCCTTTGCTTTTTTCTCGTAATTCATTTTTCTTCCTCCTTATATTAACCTTTAACAGCTCCTGCTGTTAATCCCTCAACTAATCTCTTCTGTGCAAAGAAGAACATGATACATACTGGAATGATCGTAATAATTCCACCTGCTGTTAACAGACCCCAGTCAACTCCAAGCTGACCGATCAGACTCTTCAGTGCTACAGGTATTGTTCTTGTCGCATTGTTCGTAAACATTACCGCAAATGTATACTCGTTCCATGATGTCATGAAGATATATACACCGGTGGCAACAAGGCAAGGACCTAATATAGGTAAAATGATCTTGAAAAATGCCATCCTTCTATTACATCCATCAACCAATGCTGCTTCTTCAAGTGATAGTGGTAAGTCATTAAAAAATCCATTCAGCAACCATACAGAAAATGGAAGTGTGAACGTTGTATATGCGAGTACAAGAGCCCATGGAGTATAAAGTAACCCCAGATTTCTCATTATAGAGTATAATGGGATTAAAAGCAATACCGTAGGGAACATATTATTGCTTAAAAACAATGCCATCATTGCTCTACGTCCTGCAAATCTGTATCTTGAAAACGCATATGATGCTAATGTTGATGCTGTCAGAGAAACAACTGTTGTTACTGCCGCAACAATAAAGCTATTCTTCATGGCAGCCAGGAAATTTACTGTTGTAGTAAACAGTTTCGTGTAGTTCTCCCATTGAACTTGTCTCGGCCAGTATGTAACTGCTCCGTATAACTCTGTGTCCGGTTTTATAGATGTAATAAATGTCCAATAAAACGGGAACAGGATGAAAAGTAATATTACGATCAGTGGAAGATATAATGTTAAAAATCTCTTAAAGAATGATTCCCTCTTCATACTACTTATCCTCCTCTCTAAATGTAAAGATCAAATACGGAACTGCAACCAGGCAAAGTACAAGTGCAAGCAAGATCGCCATTGCTGATGAGTATCCTAAGTTCAATGCCTGAGCTTTATTAAATACATATACACTCAGTGTCTGTGTTGCATAAGCCGGTCCACCTTCCGTCATGTTGAAGATAACATCGACTGAGTTTGCAACCCAGATAATTCTCAGAAGTCCTGTGATAAAGATTGTATTCTTAATACTTGGAATTGTAATCTTAAATAACTTCTGGAATCCTGTCGCGCCATCCATATCGGCTGCTTCGTAAAGTTCTCCTGGAATCCCCTGCAGTCCTGCAAGGATCATCAGTGCAAAGAATGGAATTCCCTGCCAGATAATCGTTACTACAACTGCCGGAAATGCTGTATTCGTCTGTGCTAAAAATGGTATGCTCTTATTAATTATGTGCAATTTCTGAAGAATGTCATTGAGTACACCATAGTTACCGTCATACATCCATCTCCACATAAGACCGATCAAAATACCAGGTGTGACCCATGGAATCAGGCTGACTGCACGGACAACACCGCGGCCTCTGAACTTCTTGTTAAGAAGTAACGCCAGTATAAAACCAAATACAAACTGAAATCCAACGCCAAATACCACCCAGAGAATCGTCTTCCAAAGTGCTTTCCAGAACAGCTCATCTTTAAATGCCGCGATGTAATTTGCAAGTCCGACAAACGCAATGTCATTCGGTCTTCTCAAATCATAACTCTGGAAACTCATTCCAATCGCATTAATAACCGGAATGAATACTACGCACAAAATGATAATCAGAGCAGGTGCTACCAATAAATATGGATAGATACTTTTCTTTTTTACCATCGTGTTCTTTCCCTTTCAATCATACTGCCCTGCCAGTTGCCTGACAAGGCAGTCTCATAAATCAATTATTATCTAGTTGTTACAAAATCTAGTTTCTACTCGTTAAGAGCTTTGTCCAGCTTATCCATACACTCTTTAGCTGTAATCTCGCCTGTCAGAGCCTGAGAAATTGTTGCTGGCCAGTTTGTAATCCACTCAGTTGTTGTATCTTTTACCGGAACTGTACCCGCGATATCGACACCTTCCATAGATACTTTCATGAATTTGTCATTCTGGAAGTAATCTTCCTGCTGAACAGTCTGGCTTACTGGAACCTGTCCTGTTCCTTCACACCACATTTCCTGTCCTTCTTCTGTTGCAAGATATTTCATCCACTCAAATGCTGCTGCTTTGTTCTCGCAAGAATCGAACATTACAGTCTCTGTATCTCCCATGGATGTCCACTGTCCTTTTCCTTTTGGAATGATGAATGCATCAACATCATCACCAAGTTCTTCTACCATACCTTTAGAAGATCCAATATGGTGAATGAACATTGCTGTCTTTCCAGATTTGAAGTTAGCAACTGTCTCGTTGAATCCATCGTTCGTAGCTGACTCCGGAACATATCCGTTCTTATACAGATCAATGAAATCCTGCATACCCTGTACAGATGCATCAGATGTCAGATCATCAAAGCTTCCGCCTTCACCATAGATGAAGCTTCCCCATGGCTCCTGTCCACCGGAAGCACCACGCATACCAAATCCGTATACGTCTGTCTTTCCATCACCATTTGTATCCATTGTACATTTCTTGATGTCCTCAAGGAACTCATCGTATGTCTTAGGTGTCTCTGTGATACCAGCCTCTTTGAAGATTGATGGTCTGTAGTATACATAGAGTACCTGAATGTTCCATGGCATCAGATAGAGTGAATCGTCAGATCCGCCTGCCTTTTTCATTACGTCGTAGATGTTGTCAGAAATGTCATCTTTCTTATCCCATGCATCAACATAAGGTGTTAAGTCTGCAAGCAGGTTGTTGTTTGTGAACATCGGTGTTGCGGAAAGCTTAAAGGTTGCTACATCCGGTGCTCCACCACCCATAGCTGCGTTGAACAGTGTGTTGGAATATCCTCCACCATCCCAAGGAACTTCTTCACCTTCAACAGTGATTCCGTACTCATTCTCCTCGTTGAACTTCTTGATGATGTCCTGCATCAGGGAAGAATAATCTGTGTTATCTGCCCAATACTGGAACTTGATCGTGCACTCTTTGATATCATCGGTTGACTGAGCTTCTTCTTTTTTGTCTGAGCTTCCGCTATTGGATTTAGATCCGCAAGCTGTCATTCCGAGTACCATAGCTGCTGTCAGTAATACTGCTAATAACCTCTTTTTCATTGCTTGTCCTCACTTTCTATATTTTGTTGTAACTAGGATCTCTGACTGATAACCTGTGCTTTCCTGATCCCCCTGTTTCAGCCATCTTCCTAACGCAACGAAGAACTTTTCGAACTGAAATGCCATACGAATTGTAAACGCTTACATTTTAAATTTAAAAAAAATCGTAAGGCATTTACCGTCCTTGTAAGCTCTTACATTTGATAGTTCAATTATATCCTTTTGACACTTTCCCGTCAATGAAAGAAAGTACCAAAATAGGGAAAGCTCTTTTGTTACATTTCACCAAGAGTACACTGTATACTCCTACACTTCCTCACGAGTTTCACAAAAAGCACGCATAGAACTGACCACCATTCGATAGATAAAATCTGCTGCGAACTCTGGTGTACAGGACTTTTTATCGGCAAGCCAGGTCTTTACAAATCCAAGACAGCCATTCAGACAATATGCATAAAAATAATCCATCTGATCACTTTTTTCCGGAAACATCTGCTCTAACACTTTCCTGCTGTTTCTTGCCAGAATAACTTCCACTTTCTGAATGAATCGCATATCTCCGTAAGGTCCGACCAAAGCAGAAACAATCTCTCGATTGTTGTCTAACACTTGAAATATGTCCTGAAGAAAATAAAATCCATTATCCTCTCGCTTTTCAATTGGATGCTCTCTGATTGCACGTTCCATCTCCTCTGCCAGATCATTCTCAATCTCATACAACAGCCCTGATATATCTGGATAATGCAAATAAAAAGTAGATCTGTTAATATCTACCTGATCTACCAATTCTTTTACTGTAATCTCACCTACACTTTTCTCCTTCATAAGCATGGCGAGCCCATTTCTAAGCTGGGTCTTTGTCTTGCGGACCCGACGGTCTGTCTTCTTCTGCATATGTTTCCTGCTCTTTCTTTCATTATAATGTTAAATTTTTATAACATATTGATATAATGCAACATTTTTAATATTTTCTGTCTATTAATCAGCACTTTTTAACCTTTTAACGGTTGTAAATCACTTTCTTCCTTAATATAATACTTTTTGATAAGATAATCAACATCGTATCTATTACTAGAAAAATATTTACACAAAAGGAGCATTTTACTTATGAGGAACGCATTTCGGATTTTCCGCCGGGACATGAAACGTCTGCTTCGCAGTCCTGCTGCCGTGCTGGTCATGATCGGCGTATGTATTATCCCCTCTCTGTATGCCTGGTTCAATATTGCAGCCAATATCGATCCATATGGCAATACATCCGGTATCAAAATCGCAGTCGCCAACAATGACACGCAGGCAATAACGACAAAGATGCAACAAGCAATGATCTTACAATCAATGCCGGAAATGAAATTATTAAAAATTTAAAAGAAAATGATCAACTCGGATGGACTTTTACGGATGAAGAAAATGCTGTTGAAGGAGTCAAATCCGGAAAATATTACGCGGCAATCGTAATTCCGGAAGATTTTAGCAGTTCTCTTCTTAGTATCCTCTCCGGCAAGATGGAGACTCCGAAACTGGATTATTATCTTAATGAAAAAATCAATGCAATTGCACCAAAAATCACAGACAGTGGTGCCAGCACAATCCAGCTTCAAATCAACAATACCTTTTCATCCATTGCATCTGAATCGGTTTCAAATGTATTAAAGCAGTCTGTTACTGACCTGGCCGGTACTATCGATACTGTCAATTCTGATCTCGTTTCAATGCTTGACAAAGTAAATGATAATATTGCCGCGTACCAAAAGATTCTGGATTCCTTCAATTCCAGTGTCGGTGGTACACAGACTTTAATCGATAACGCAAAAAGTGCCACTTCTGCTTTAGGCGACGCAGCAACTTCCGGTGCAAATGCACTTTCCGATGCAGACAGCGTATTAAAGGAGACACGAACAGCTACCGGAGACTTCACTTCCGCATTATCCCAGTCTATTTCAAATGGTCTGAGTATTATTGAACAGGCTTATGGCCAGGCTTCTGAAGGATTCGGCAAGCTGTCTGGCCAGGCTTCTGATATTAATCAGAAAGTGGGAAATGCTTTGAATAATGCCCAGGAAGTCAATACCAAAAACGGTGAAATTATTGCAACATTGCAACAGCTTGCTTCACAATTACCGGCACAGTCCGATACAATCAACTCTGCTCTCGCAAAACTTTCTGAGCAGAACCAGAGCAATCAACAGTTGATCAGCAGCCTGACTGCCGGAAACGATGGTATTAGCAACGCACTTTCCACAACAACCAATACACTTTCACAGTTGGAAACAATCAACAAAGCAAACTTAAGTGGTATTCAGAGTCTTCGCACTTCTCTCGATGAAAATGTATTTCCACAGTTGAATCAGACTATGGATATTTTTTCCAGTCTGACAGGTGAACTGAACGGAATACTGAACGGTGTACCTGCTACCACTGAGCAGTTAAACAGTATTCTGACACAGCTTGGCACAAGCCTCACAGAACTAAACAACGTACTGAATGGAACACAGTCTTCTCTGAATGCCGTAATCAACCGACTGGACAACGTCCGTACCGACATCAATGCGATTACAAGTTCTGAGACATTCCAGAAGCTTACCTCTTTGGAAGGCATTGATTCCGATACGATTGCTGAATTCGTATCATCTCCGGTAAATGTGGATACAGAAACTTACTATTCTGTTAAAAACTACGGTTCTTCCATGACACCATTCTATTCGAACCTGGCAATCTGGGTTGGAGGAATCGTCCTGATTGCTATCTTCAAAATGGAAGTGGACCGTGACAGATCCATGCGTTCTTACAGTGCCACAAATATGTATTTTGGGCGCTGGCTTTTATACATGCTGCTAGGTCTTGTCCAGGGACTGATCGTATGTGTCGGAGATGTATTTCTTCCAGGCGTTCAGTGCCGTCACCCATTTGCGCTGGTACTGACCGGGCTTGTATGCTCCTTTGTATATGTCAACATTATTTATGCTCTGTCACTGACATTTAAGCATATTGGAAAAGCGTTATGTGTAATCTTTGTCATTCTTCAGATTCCAGGATCTTCCGGAACCTATCCGATTGAAATGACACCGGTATTTTTCCAGAAAATACACCCGCTTCTTCCATTCACTTATGGAGTTGCTGCTATGCGTGAAGCAATTGCAGGCATGTATGGAAGTGTTTATATCCACAACCTTTTAATCTTGCTCTGCTACGTTCCGATTGCACTTTTAATCGGACTGGGAATAAGACCTCTTCTGGCAGGGCTGAACCGCCTGTTCGACCTGAAGCTGTCTGAAACAGAATTTATGGTCTGCGAAGAACCAGATGATCAATTAAGCAGGAGCGCTCAGTTGTCTATGCTTTTAAAAGCCTCTCTTTCACAAGACGACTTACGTACACAGACCGCTGAGAAAGCTCAGAATTTTGAACAGAATTATCGGAAAATGATTCGCTATGGTTTCCTTGCGATCATTATTATTCCGTTGATTTTCCTGATACTGATGTTCAGTCTGGAATCGAAAATTGTATTTTTGGTTCTTTGGATCATATCTATCATCGCCATCGCAACATGGCTTATTATTGTAGAATTCATTCACACAAGACTCGCCGAGCAACAACAGCTGGCTGGTATGTCTTTTGATGAGATGGTGAAAAAATTCCGTGGAAAGGAGGAGGAATAATCATGAAAAATATTCTTCGCATTTTTAAGTATGATTTAAAGAAGATCCATAAAAATGTCATTGCCATGATCGTTATTATGGGAATCACTGTTATTCCGACTCTTTACGCATGGTTCAATATCGCTGCAAGCTGGGATCCATACGGAAATACAGGAAACTTAAAAGTTGCTGTAGCAAGCTCTGATGAAGGTTATAGTGGTGAACTTCTCTCAGTAAACCTTAACCTTGGAGATCAGGTTCTTACAACTCTTAGAGGTAACTCGCAGCTTGACTGGACATTTACAAGTGCTAAGAAAGCGAAAGAAGGAGTAAAATCCGGAAAATATTATGCGGCAATCGTAATCCCAAAAGATTTCAGTAAAGACATGATGAGTATTTTCACATCCAATGTAACACATCCTGAAATCAAATATTATATCAATGAAAAGGAAAACGCAATTGCCCCGAAAGTCACCGTAAAAGGCGCAAATGCCGTACAGCAGCAAATTAATGATACATTTGTACAGACGGTATCCCAGACCGCATTAGAAGCCTTTCAGCTTGTTAATAACGTTGCTGACGAGACCGATGAGCAGACAATCGCCGACAACCTCTCAGCCGCACTGGCGCAGATTTCAACAGACTTATCCTCTGCCGCCGGCACTGTACAGGCATTTTCCGATATGGCAAATTCTGCGGCAATTATGTTGAATACCACTACAGAATTCTTAAGTCAGTCCGGTTCCGGTACAAAAGCCAGTGTAAATGCTCTGGGCGTGGCTGGAAATGGTATTGATTCCCTGAATTCAGCTTTAACAGGAACAACAGATTCCATCAACCAGGCACTTTCACAGAGCGCTTCCTTCTACAGTGCGGTATCCACCTGTGTCGAGAATGCACTGGATTCCTATAATTCAGACGCACAGGCTTGTGCAAATGCACTGAATGCCGTAAGTGGACGTGTGCAGAATCTGATAGATGGTTACCAGTCACTGGAAAACTCGCTGAGCCAAATTGCTGACTCTATTACTGAGCCAAATTTAAAAGGTATGCTTATGCAGGCAATCGGCAATATTCAGAAAGCGAAAGCTTCTCAAGAAGCAATCCGTAATGCCATTAACGATGCAGCTACTGGTATTACTTCCGCAACTGCAAATGCAACCGAATTAAAGAACAATATTGACAGCTTGATCGCCCAGAGTAATTCTTCAATCAGTACTGTGAAAAAAGATTATGAGAACAATGTTAAGGGTAGTCTGGATGATCTGGCAAATGATCTGACTAGCACAGGCAGCTCTATTACTTCACTGCTTGGACAGTTAGATAACAGTCTGAAAGACATTTCCGGGGTGACAGGCTCTGCAGCCGGAAATCTCACAGAGGTACAGAAAGCTTTATCAGATTCCGCTTCTCTTTTAAATGAAGCATCCGGTAAAATGTCTAATGCAGCAACTGCAATGCTATCTTCCGATGACAACGGCATCCAATTACTGACCAGCCTTCTCTCTGAGGATCCGGAGGCAATTGGTTCATTCCTTGCATCACCGGTCAAGCTTAATGAAACACATATCTACCCTATCGAGAACTATGGATCTGCTATGGCTCCATTCTACTCAACACTCGCGATTTGGGTCGGTGCAGTTGTAATGGCTGCCATGTTAAAAGTAAATGTTTCAGACAATTTAAAACACAAATTAAATAATCCGAAAGAACACCAGTTATATATTGGACGCATTCTTCTTCTCCTTTGTATAGGATTTTTACAGAGCGCATTGATCTGTCTTGGCGATCTTTATTTCCTGGGCATCCAATGTGAACATCCTGTATTATTTGTACTGGCAGGATGCTTTAGCAGTCTTGTATATGTAAACATTATTTACGCGTGTAGCCTTTCCTTTGGAGATATCGGTAAAGCAATCGCAGTTGTGCTGATGGTCATGCAGGTAGCCGGAAGTGGTGGAACTTTCCCAATTCAGTGTGCGCCGGAATTTTTCCGGAAAGTATATCCTTTACTTCCATTTGTCCACAGCATGAATGCAATGCGTGAATGCATCGCAGGTTTCTATAATATGAACTACTGGATTGAACTTGGAAAATTAGCACTCTTCCTGATTCCGGCATTGTTGCTCGGTCTGATCCTCAGGAAACCAGTCATCAAGTTAAATGATGCATTTACAGAAAAATTGGAAAGTACACACCTGATTTAAAAAGAATCTCGCTTTCTAGATTCTCCGCCTGCGGCGGGTCGCAGTATGCAACATACTTCTTATCCGCCGCAGTGCGATCATCAAGAATCGTTTTTTCTACTCTAACTCAATTTATTTACTTCACGGTCATATGTATAGATTCCATTAATCTCATCTTCTATATCACTCCATTGTGTATACACACATCCACATAATCCCTGTTCTTCTAATTTTTTTATTTTATATTCTAGTTGACGATACGCCTTCTGATACTCTGCCTTCGTTTTATAGCCTCCATAACCATATTTCTTTTCTGAAGCAGTATGTTCTTCTACTTCTAATGTAAAACCTCCGTATTCGCTCAATACGGTTGCTCTGACGTCTTCCGGTTTAACTTTTAAAGGGAAGAAATAATTATGTATACTTTGAAAATCTCCTGTTCCCTGATCAAACCAACCACTTGCTGAATCTATCAAATGTTCTGAATCTATCTTTCTCACCATATCCGTGATTCGTTGTGTAGCAAATTGTCCCCATCCTTCATTAAAAATGACCCATGTGCATATACTCGGATGTTTTTTTAGTAACTGAATCGTTTCTTTTACCTCGTTGATAAATTCAATTCTTCCTTTCTGACTTCGTCTTGCAAATAATCTGGAATAATGATCTTTTACTGTAATCCCCAATCCGGAAAGCACCGTTGCCAGATACGTGACGAACCAACTCTGATACTTTTCTCCTCCATTTACCATATCCTGCCACACAATCACTCCAAGTCGGTCACAATGATAATACCAGCGTTGCGGTTCTATTTTAATATGCTTTCTGACCATATTAAATCCTATTTTTTTCATTTCCAGAATATCAAAGATCCATGCTTCTTCTGAAGGTGCTGTATAAAGACCATCCGGCCAATAGCCTTGATCCAGAACTCCTTTCAAAAAGCACTTCTTGTTATTCAAATAAATGCGCGGAATATGGTCTTCATCCTGTTGAATTGTAAAATCACGAATCGCAAAATAACTTTCCACTTCATCTAAAACGTGCTTCTTATCTGTCTCATCCTCACATTCAATCAATGATACATGAAAATAATACAAATATGGAGTTTCACAAGACCAATATTTTGCATTTTGAATTTCTACCTCTATCCATGTATTTGCTCTTCCTGATATTGATTTTTGCACATCAGGTATCGTGTGTGATAATGCAATAAAATCCGTTACATTATCTTCCGCATTCGCATATATCTTCGGAAATCTAATATCTATTTGTACAGTCAAATCTTTCTGTTCTGAGACTGTCTGAATATATATTTTTACCTTCTCTGATACATTTACGCAATTATTTAAAGTTGACTTCTCTTTTTGTTTTTCAGTTTTTATATATTTAGTTTCTACATTTTTTATCCGGTCCTGCGGAACATATTCCATCCACACAGTCTGCCATATTCCACTTTGAGCAGTATAATACATCCCTCCACGTTTCAATTTTTGTTTGCCCTTTGCATGATACGATGTATCTGACAGATCCTGTACCATAATTACCAATTCATTCTCTCCACTATGAACATACTCCGAAATATCACAGGAAAATGGCAGATAACCACCCACATGACTTACTACAAAGTGTCCATTCATCCAGATTTTACAACTTTGATCTACTGCTCCAAAATGTAATAATAGTCGTTCTTGTAATGCCTTATTATCCCATTCCTGACACTTTATCTTTGTTCTGTACCACAAATATTCATTCGGCATTAACTGCCTGGATACCCCTGATAAAACACTCTCTGGTGAAAACGGGACTAATATTTTTCCATCATATTGCTTTGGTTTCTTCTGATTCTGTGTAAAGGCATATTCCCACCAGCCATTTAAAATTTCATAATGCGTTTCTCTCATCATAATTGGTCTTGGATATTCCTGTAAAACATGTTCAGAATCTAGATTTCTTCCCCATCGTGTAAATAATTCTTTCATCTTTCCCTCACAGATATCATTTCTTTATTGTACAATCTTGCATAATCCTTGTATTATTTATATATGATGTTGGGGGCAAAAGCCCCAACTATGATGCCTACGGATTGTTCCGTGCTTTGCACTCCCA
>OGXL01001610.1_pt1 | contig 18310 bp, 15 predicted proteins | sample 1576311 | NCBI WGS metagenome assembly OGXL01 (sample SAMEA3541564, study PRJEB24748) | human gut metagenome | biome: human gut; feature: human-associated habitat; material: faeces | place: China | collected 2012 | reverse complement strand
AGGGCAAGGGGCAGGTTTTTCATACATTCCGGAGCGTCGCTGTCTTCCAGCCGTTCGCGGATGCAGGAAAACAGTACCAAAGCCAGAGTATAACCGACAGCGGTGCTGACAGCGTTAAGCAGACTTTGCCAGAGCGTATAGTTTTTTTGGATATTGATAAGGGCAACGCCTAAAATAGCACAGTTAGTAGTTATGAGCGGCAGAAATACGCCCATGCTTTTATGCAGTGCCGGCAGCATTTTCTTGATGAACATTTCTACCAGCTGCACTAAAGACGCGATCGCCAGAATAAAGACGATGGTCTTTAAATAGGTCAGGTCATAGGGAGCCAGGAACATATAATAAACCAGCCAGGAGATCAGTGAAGCCAGTACCATAACGAAGGCAACGGCGGCGCTCATCCCCAGCGCATTACGCAGGCTTTTGGAAACACCCAGAAAGGAACAGATGCCCAGGAATTGTGATAAAACGATATTGGAAATAAAAACTGCAGAAAAGATAATGGCGAAATTACTGGCCCTGGTTTACCTCCCGCCTGGCTTTGATATAGTTGAGTGCCCCAAACAGCAGCCCCATGGTCAGAAAGGCGCCGGCAGGCAGGATCAGCAGCAGTACGGGCTGCGTTCCAGGCAGTGCTACGGCATGTCCGAGCAGGGTACCGGCTCCGAAAAATTCATTAAATCTGGCTCTGCCGTCCTTACTGATCTCATTTTTAAACGGACTCCTTGCCGCATATGACCAGTGTTATGTGGTAGTCGTCGGAATCTATTACAAGCTGCAGACCTTCCTCTACCTTCCTGCCAATGGAATTATCCAGGGGATGCGTCCGCTGGTGGGCTTCAATTACGGTGCCGGTAAAATAAAGCGCGTAAAGAAAATCTATCATCTTACCCTCTGTATGAACGGTGTCATTATGCTTCTTGGTATGATTATCTGCTTTACTGCATCACCTTACCTTATCGGAATGTTTACAGACAATGCCACCACAATTTCCGCGGGAAGCAATGCCCTTCGGATTATCTGCTGTGGTTTCCTGATTTCCACCGTATCCATTACTGCCTCCGGTGCTTTGGAAGGGCTTTCAAAGGGCGGACAGTCCTTAATTATTTCACTGCTCCGTTATATCCTTTTTATCATTCCGATTGCCTTTGTTCTCTGCAAAGCCTTTGGTCCGCAGTATGTGTTCCATGCTTTCTGGATTACGGAAATTCTCACTGCTGCAATTGCTGCCCTACTGATGAAATCAAGCCTCCGGCTTCCGGGCACACAGGCATAAAATACATTAGAGAAAGCTGCCAGCAAAATTTTGCTGACAGCTTTCTCTATGCTATTTCTTATACATATATAATTGTTACGCCGGAAAAATTACATTCTCCAGTAAGTATCACACTGTGCACACCATCCGGTACATTCTGATTTTTCTCTTCCACTGCACCAAATGCTGCATGGACTTTATTTATCATTGCCCAGCTCTTTGGAATATAAAGCTCTACTCCGGAAAAGGATGCATCCAGATAAATCGTTGCCTGTGGCTGCTGCATCATCGCATTATCAAAATACACTTTCATACTGCCAAAGCTGCAGTCCAAGGAAGCAGACTGGAAATCATCCGTATTCACATATTTGATGGATGCGCCAAAGGAGGTATCGAAAGAAATCCGGTTACCATCCTCTTCATCTATAATGGTCTCATAGTCCGTATCTTTTTTCTTTTTCCAACATTTTGTGGTATTCTTCTTAAAAATGATACCGAAGCCGATGGATAAAAGCAGTGCCGCTCCAAGTATCGGCCATGGTGTAATCGCCTGTATGCCAAGCTGTTCATCATAAATAATTCCTAGAAATGCCAGTGAAAAAAAGATTCCGGTAAATCGAAGCTTTATCAGGCTGCTTAATAAAATACAACCGAAAAATATTGTTCCGATTACCGTCCAGAAGCCAATGCCTTCCACCAGTCCCAGTTTGCTTACAATCAGGAATACCGCTCCAAAAATCAGAAACAGTCCCCAGAAGATTCTCTCTTTTTTCATTTTCTTATCCTCTTTTCTTCCAGTTTACATTTTAATGGTTTGTAGTAATATCTTGATACATATACCTGTTTATGGCTTCCCATAAATTCCACCACACTTGATGCCGTAAGATTTCTTGTAATGGAGTAAATCCGGTTGGTATTTAAAATTGTGGATTTGGAAACCCTCATAAAATGTCCCGGCAACAGTTCTTCCAGCTCATACAGTTTATATCTGGTCTGATACATCTTATCTGTTGTATGCACCCATACCTCTTTGGTCTCTGTCTCAAAAAACAGGATTTCATCCAAAGACAGATAGTATTCCGTATCTTCCTTATAACAGATTAACTGCTGTTTTCCGGTAAGCACCTGTGACACGGCTTCCTGTATTTTCCTTACATTTTCATCTAAGGATCTGCAGCGAATCAGCACTTCATCCTCTATTAAGTTTTCGTCTAATTCAATCCGTATCTTCATTGTCGTTCCTTCCTATGTCACTCATTATACACAAACACATTTTTCTGTAAATGTCTTTGGAATAAGTGGTAAGAAATACGAACCAAGTGGTAATTATTTCCGTTCTTTTTCTTCTTTCAGACGCTTCTCAATTGCTTCTACCACCGTACGAAGCACTTTAATTCTGGCATAATACTTGCAGTCTGCCTCTACTAAAATCCATGGTGCATAAGTGGTAGAGGTACGAATCAGCATTTCATCCACTGCCTTTTCATAAGCATCCCATTTCTCGCGGTTGCGCCAGTCCTCATCGGTAATCTTCCACTGCTTTGCCGGATTTTCCATACGTTCCTTAAAACGACGCTCCTGCTCATCCTTATCAATGTGCATCCAGAATTTTAAAACAATGGTTCCATGATGCGCCAGCTGCTCTTCCATTTCGTTCATCTCATGGTAAGCACGCTTCCATTCTTCTTCCTGACAGAAGCCTTCGATTCTCTCGACCATAACGCGGCCATACCAGGAACGGTCAAATATTGCCACATGACCATCCTTTGGAAACTGTTTCCAGAAACGCCACAGATAATGATGTGTTTTCTCCGCATCATTGGGTGCTGCCACCGGATTTACCTGATAGCCCCTTGGATCCAATGCCTGGGTCAGCCGTTTGATGGCTCCGCCTTTTCCACCAGCATCCCAGCCTTCAAATGCCAGCACCACCGGAATCCGGTATTTATAAAGTTCATTATGAAGCTCGGAAAGTCTTGCCTGAAGACGTGCAAGTTCTTTTTTGTACTCCTCTTTTTCCATCTTCTTTGAAAGGTCAACTCCAGCCAATACGGAGCTCTCAAGTACCTGCTCCTTTTGTGATGCGGCTCCTGCTTCCTGCAAAGTATTCTTTTCCTGCTTTATTTCCTGCGCTTTCTGCTGCGCCTTTGCTTTCTCCTGCTCCCTCTTCTCCTGTTCGGCTTTCTTATCTGCGATTGCCTGTTCCAATACAGAAACTACGATTTCCGTCATTTTTGCTGCCGCATATTCCCGGTCGGTACATTCTAAAATATGCCACGGTGCATATTCAGAATCCGTCTTTTCCAGCATTTCTTCATTCATGGCAAGGTATTCTTCATAATGCTTATTTCTCGCCAAATCGTCCTTTGTTACCCGCCATGCAGTCTTCTTATCTTCCAGAAGCTTATCAAACCGCTTCTTCTGCTCCTTCTTTGACACATCTGCAAACAATTTGATAATTACCATACCATCATCCGTTAATTGTTTTTCAAAGGAACAGATTTCTCCGAACGCATAATCAAGCTGCTCCTTTGTGGTCACACCGTCAAAGCGGTCCACCAACACTCTCCGGTACCAACTTCTGTCAAAAATTGCAATTCTTCCCTGGGATGGAATCTTCGTCCAGAAACGCCACAGGAACGGATGCATTTTCTCTTCCTTGGTCTCCACTGCGGTAGCGTATACCGAAAATCCCCTCGGGTCTAAAGGCTCAATGATTTTATTAATCAATGTTCCTTTTCCTGCTGCACCAAATCCCTCAAATACAATCATAACCGGAATCTTCTGTTCCTTACAGGCTCTCTGCAGATAAGAAAGTTTCGGCTGCAAATCGTCCATCCACTCCTTATATTCCTTTTTCCCCATCTTCCGGTTTAAATCTACCTTCTCTAACATCGCATGTCCTCCTTCGCTTATAACTCCACAATACGTTGCATTTTTATATATAGAAATAGTATAATATTTTTCTTGAAGAATATCCAGTCTAATGGGTATAATGAAACAAATATGTGATTGCAAAAAGAAATTATTATTTCAAAAGGCTATATTCGAAGAATGTTGGCTTTAATATGAAATACCGCAGTTCTAAGCTGCATATTTTTCTTTTTGTGATAGAAAGCAGTCTTTCCAATGTTTGACAAGATGCCGGTACTATCCGCCGGAGTACGGATGCCTTTTAATGGCTGTTAGGGGCACTTGAAATTTCGTCAGGCACCCGGCAACGCTGGCACAGGGACGTGCCAGCGAGGCACATATGAACATGGATGTGAATTTGTGCCGGTTGCCGGACCTGACAAAATATGTCTCGAAATTCTTAGTGCCCCTTGCAGTTATTATGTGGCATCCGCACCCGGCGGACAGTGACGGCATCCGGTCAAAGCAACGGAAAGACAGTTTACCATCAAGAAAAATATGCAGCTAAGAATTGCTGGCATTTCACATCACATAAGCCACCAATTCTTCGAATACAGACCTTTTTCAAATAAAACACTGCTTTTTCGCAATCACCGATATGTATCAATAAAAAGGAGACTCACTATGAAATTTATTTCCTGGAATGTAAATGGCTTACGTGCCTGTGTCAATAAAGGATTTTTAGATTTCTTCCATGAAATCAATGCAGATGCATTCTGTATTCAGGAGACTAAACTGCAGGAGGGACAGATTGACCTTTCCCTTCCGGGCTATTACCAGTACTGGAATTATGCGAAGAAAAAAGGCTATTCCGGCACTGCCATCTTTACCAAAAAGGAACCTCTTTCTGTAAGCTATGGCATTGGCATCCCGGAGCATGATGAAGAAGGACGTGTTATCACATTAGAATATGAAAACTACTATCTCATCACCTGCTACACACCAAACTCCCAGAGCGAACTGGCAAGGCTTTCCTACCGTATGGAATGGGAAGATGCTTTTTTACAGTATTTAAAGGGATTAGAAGAAAAGAAACCGGTTATTTTCTGCGGTGACCTGAATGTTGCCCACAAAGAAATTGATTTGAAGAACCCGAAAACCAACCGTAAAAATGCCGGATTTACAGATGAAGAACGGGAAAAATTCTCTATTCTTTTAGAGAATGGTTTTATCGATACCTTCCGTTATTTCTACCCGGAACAGGAAGGCATCTACTCCTGGTGGTCCTACCGTTTCCACGCAAGGGAAAAGAATGCCGGATGGCGTATTGATTATTTCCTGGTTTCCCAGCCCTTAAAAGAGAAGTTAAAGGGAGCTGCCATTCATACGGAAGTCCCTGGTTCCGACCATTGTCCGGTGGAACTGGAGATAGACTGCTAAATTTAAAATGGGTAAAAAGCTTTCCTTCCATCAGCTTTTACCCATTCTTTTTTTCTACAGATACTTCTTTTCAAAGTCCTCAGCACGCATTGGCTTACCATAATAATAACCCTGAATATACTGCACCTTCATGCTGCGGAGCTTCTCCACCTGTTCCGTTTCCTCTACCCCCTCTACACAAATCCGTACTCCGATGGTCTCTGCCAGTTCTGATACCATCTTTACAAAGGCCTCTGCATACTCATCTTTTCCAATGTCAATGATAAAGCAGCGGTCTATCTTGATAATGTCAATCGGCAGCTCACGGATATGGTTCAAGGAAGAATAACCTGTTCCAAAATCGTCCAGTGCAACCTTTACTCCAAGGCTCTTGATATCCGAAAGAATCCTCTTCATACGCTTCATATCGTTAATTGCAAGGCTCTCTGTTACTTCAAGGGTAAGGTTTGCCGGATCCATCTTTGTCTCTTCCAACACTTCCCTGACTTTTTCTTTCATATCATTCTGCAATAGCTGTACCACCGAAAGATTTACATTGACATGATACTCCGGATGTCCCATGTCATTCCAATATTTACAGCGGTGGCAGGCTTCTTTCAATGCAAAGCTTCCGATTGGATTGATAAGTCCTAAATATTCTGCCAGTGGAATAAATTCAGACGGGGAAATCATCCCCATTGCCTCGGAATTCCAGCGGATAAGTGCCTCTGCTCCACTACATGGATCTCCCGGTCTGGAAATATCCACAATCGGCTGATAATACACCTCAAATTCCTGGCAGGAATTTGTAGTGGCATAACGCATATTCTTCTCTAAATCAAGCCGCTTAAAGGATGTTGCTTCTACATTCTCATCATAGAATTCTATACGGTTTTTACCGCCTTTTTTTGCTTCGTATAAAGCAATATCTGCTTTTTTGATTAATTCCTGTACATTGTCTCCGTCATCCGGGAAACGTACCACCCCCATACTCATGGTACAGTAGTAATCTCCACCTTTTAAGAACCACGGCTTGGAGAAAATATTCCTAATCTCTGTTAAAATCTCATCCAGACGCTGATATTCTTCCTGATTAACAATGATGATAAACTCATCACCACCCATGCGGTAGCAGGTAGAATCCAGTCCGGTCACTCCCTGCAGGCTTCTTGAAATCGTCTGCAGCAGAATATCCCCATACTGATGTCCCAGACCATCATTAATATGCTTAAAGTCATCCAGGTCAATATAGCAGAGTGCTCCCTTGCCACCCTGTTCCCTGGCTCTCTGGATATAGATTTCCACATCATGCTCACAACGCATTCTGTTATAAAGTCCCGTCAGGAAATCATTATTCGCCTGGCGTTCAATCTTCTGCTGATAAAGCTTTTTATCCGTCACATCATAAACCGTCAGCAGCATAACCCTTCTGCCATCCACCCAGTTAATCTGAGTATGATAAATGTCAAAATACCGGTTATCCTCTTTGGAATAATATTCTACAAAATTACCATTTCCATAACGCTTATTACCGGAGCGAAAAATCTCATCCTGCTGCTTTTCAAACCGGCCATCTGCAAATAACCTGTGAAACTGCTGGTTCGTATAAAGAATCTTCTCCGAAAGCATATCCCTTACACAGATTCCACAGCCTACATTTTCAAGGATTGCCTCTAAGGATGCATAAGAACTTGCCAGCGAATTCTTTGTAATCCGCTTAATCAAAATACTCTGCACAATCTGTTTTACTTCATTTAAAAATTTAATATCGGAAACATCCCAGATACGGCGTTTCCGCAGTTCAAAGAAGCATAAATACATGGCAGCTTCCCCGTTAATCTCTACCGGCAGGCTGATTGCCGCCTGAATATTCCATTTTTCAAAAAACTGTGCAAATGCGGGCGGCAGTATGGAATCTGCTGAAATCATATAAGGCTTGCCATTGGTAAAAGGAAATTCTGATGTGGAAATGCCCTGGCATTTTGCAATCAATGCATCCTCTTCCTCCAGACAGCATTCACTTATCATATCCGCAGTCTCGCCATCCCGGTTAATACGAAGCAATGCTGCATTACTGATTTTCAGATAGTTGCATACATCTGTCAGAATTTCGTCTGCAATTTTGGAAAAGCCATTTTCACTCTCCAGCATTTTCACGATAGAAGTCATGACCTCTGTACGCTGTAATTCTGTCTTAATCTGCTCCTGGATTTCCCTGTTTTTGGCAAATGCTTCCTGTGCCAGAAGCTCATCCAACTTTGTAGCAAAATACTGTTTGGATATATAGGTTAAAAAATCAAGTGAATTGTAATACTGCTTTGTCGTAGTCTTCTGGATATTCTCCGGAATCTCCTGTTCTGGTGCGGCTATATCAGAAAGCACACCAATGACAATCCAGATTGCTGCAATCTTACCGCCTACACGGATTGCAACACCGTTCATTTTCAAATAATCCTCTTCCAGCGGTTCTTCCACTACATCTTCCATCTCAGAGGTAATCAGTCTGTTCAGCAGCACAATATGGCGTGCCATACCGACTTTTTCATGAATATAATTCAGTTCTTCCTTGGAACCATATGCCTTGGTCACAACCCCCTGCATCTGGCTTAAGCATACACAATATAAATTATTACAGGCACAGAAACGGTCCTGTAATCCCTGAAGCACTCTTCCGTCGAGTAATTCCGCTCCAAACATTAACTCATCACTCCCCTGCATGTCCAACTTCTGCTTCATTTTTGTTACCCCTTTTTACCGACTATAAATAAATAAAAACCTTCTTTTTCCCGTATACAGAACTCGTCTAATAGACGATATTCCATATGTCTCCGCAGCTGTTTCTTTACAAAGCCGCCCTCATTGGAATATAAAATCATATGACCACCATTTTTCAGGAATTTTCCTGCACAATCAAAGAACTGACTGTAAAAGGCATCCTGTTCTTCTCTTGTTTTCTTCCCTCTCAATGGCATATTGGAAATGATTTCATCAAAAAGGTATTTATGTGTAAAATCAAAAAAATCACGATTAATATAATTAATCTGCCTTCCTGCCGCTTTGGCATTTTCTCTTGCCTTTATCACAGCCTCTCCGAAAATATCCAGTCCATACATATCTCCCGCCGGCACCAGAAGGTCGCGTTCCATTAACATGGTACCAACTCCGCAGCACGGATCTAATACCTGTGCACCCTTTTTCAGATAAGGTTCTGCCAGCTTCATAAATAATGCTGCATTTGCCGGATGAATGGATGCTGCAACCGCTTCCTTCCGGTAAGAAAATCTCCGCATTGGAATCGTAAATAATTTACAGGATGGATATAATGTGCCATCCGTATTCTTCGTAAGCCGCAATTCTATTTCATAGCCATCTACCGTATTTAACAGCTGATGTCCGGTTAAATCTTCTAATGTTGCTGCCGCTTTCCGGATAAAGCTGCCTTTTTCTTCCGGAGCAATGCCCCTTACTTCCATGCGGAAGCGAAATGGTGGATTGCCCTCATGCAGCCCGTTTAATAACTCCATAAGATTTGATTTTGCATATGCCTCTGCTACCGCTTCCGGTTCTGCAGCAATCCGGTGTCCCCCGGACAACAGCAACAGCATCTCCCGGAAAGTACGAATCTTTATCACATCCCTGAGATGTGTCGTCTTTACTTTTACACCTGCCGGAACCAGCACCGGACGATTTTTTTTTATCTGTTCTGCCGTAATCTCACGATATGCAGGATTGGTTGTCAGAAGCACTTCTACCTCTTCTTCATATCCAGTAAAACGATGTTTCTTATTCTGGTTCAGCCCACCTAACAATTTATCCAGAGCATGCAGTTCTTCCGTTCTGTGCTTCTTTTCATTCTCTGCCGGAACTTCTGTTAACAATTCCTTGTAACGCTTCCCGAATGCGTCCTGATAAGTCTCTATATCAAGTCCATTCATTGCAGTAAGATAAGAACTTTTCACAAAGCGTGTATTCTCCCTCTGGTATGCCTCAAACAGTGCTTTTGCCGCCCCTGATTCATTTGTCTCACCCAGAATAAGTGCTGCATTTTTCCGGATTTTAGCATCTTCGGAGCTCAAAAAAGCATACAAAACCGGATGCGTTGCATGGTATTCTTTCCATTCCTTCAATGCATCCTGATTTTTTATGCTTTTCTTTAATTCTATCAGATTTTCACGTATATTCGTCTCTTCGTCCAGTGCCTTACAAATCTCTTCTAACATGTTTTTCCTTCTTACAACCAGTGGACTTTTCGTCTCTCCACTATCAATGATTTAATATTACTTGAAATCAGAAGATTTGGCAAGACTTACTCCTTGTCATTTTTTAGATTTTCCGGGTCAACTCCATTCTTTTCTATATAATCTGCCACATCCACCTTAAACTGCTTCCAGGCATCCTCATGTTCCACATAATATTTCGGACAGTTTTTTCCGGTTACGTCATAATGACGGATGACATCATCCATGGTCAGATCATATCTGCCACAAAGCCATGCCACCAGATGCACTAATGTCTGGTAGGTGGCATCGTTGAATCTTCCGGTATCGTCCGGGATACAGCATTCGATGGAAATAGTATCACTGTTCCTGTCATTGGATGCATAGGAAATCTCTTTGCATGGAATGCATTGAATCAGTTCACCATCCAGTCCGATGACAAAATGACTGCTGGCATGTGTTTCATGGCTGTCCTTTAAGCCTTCAAAATAATCACGGTTCTGCTGCGCTGTGGTTCCCGGATTTGCAGTATAATGCACCACAATGCCATTTACCTGATCAATTGCAAGTCCCGGTCTGGAATAATCATTTATCGTAAGAAGCTGCACATCATAATCCGGCGGATTTTCTACCACTTTGGTAACGGCTGCCGGCACATCTGCTGCTGCCAAATGTTTTCCCCTTATCCAGCGGAGCAATTTCCCACCTAATACAAATATGAAAATTACTACAAGAACAATTCCTAAAAGTAGCAGCATTCTCTGAATCCGCACCTGCTGCTGTCTTCTTCTGCGCCGGTATTCTGCTGCTGTATGTGGTTTCTCATATGTATATTTTTTTCTTCCTGTTTTTCTCTTTCCTCTTCCGGTCTGTCTCATTTATTTTTATCTTCTCCTATATGCGTTATCTGTTATTTCATTCCTTATCATCATACACCAAATGTTCCTTACATTTTATTAACAAAAACTTAATTTTCTTTTATGGTAATTTTACACAATTTTTTCACATCTTTTTTGTTGACATTTACCAAAGGTAAGTATATAATACTAAATGAACAAAGAGGTTTGTTCAGATAATAAATTGCATAAGGAGGGATTTGTATGTTCTTAGAGCAGGATGCAGTGCTGGGTCTTTCCAGGTTCGTAGCAAAATACGAAGCATATGTAAGAGAGATGAAAGCACAGAAGAAAGAACCTGTTACCATGTTAGCTTATCTGGTAGAAATGGTTCAGTAGACCAGTTGACCAAACGGCGCTTCATAGCCGCCGCTTTCCGTCACTGGTCTTTTTTTTTGTTCTTTTTTTCTCACTCTTTTGGAAATAACAAAACACAAATGGAATGCTGATGATTGCAGTCAGCCCATCTGACAATGCCTGCGCAATCTCCACTCCCGCCAGTCCGATCCATTCCGGTAGAAGGAAAATCAACGGAAGAAATACAATTCCCTGACGGCACGCTGATAGAAATGCCGCCTTCCCCTGCTGCCCGATTCCCTGAAACAGCATATTACTTAAAATTCCTATGGGAATCAGCGGAAGAATCAGGCACTGGCTTCGAAAAGTAAAAATGCCGATTTGTGCTGCCATATCCTCTTTTAAAAAGAAGTTCATGGTCATCGGTGCGAAAAGGAATCCTGCCAGACCGATTCCTGCCGCCGCTATGGTGCTGCTCCATAAAGTAAAAATAAATGCCTGCTTTAACTTTTTTTTATTTTCAGCTCCAAACTGATACCCTGCCACCGGCTGAAAGCCCTGACCATATCCGATAAAAAGGCTGAAAAATACCATAAATAACCGTCCGTCTACAGACATTGCTGCTACTGCCGCATCTCCATATCCTACCGCCTGCCGGTTTAACAATACAGCTGCCACGCTGGCAAATCCCTGCCTGCAAAGCGACGGCAGACCATTTTTTATAATGTTTCCATAGTCCTTTATTTTGAAAAAATTTTTACTTTGTTTCTTTCCATTCAGTTTCATTCTGCCATGCCAGAAACAGCCTCCCAGTACCATCGCTGCCACTGCCTGTCCGATAAATGCCGCTAATGCGGCTCCTTTTACTCCAAGATTTAAGACAAACAGAAACACCGGTGTCAGTATAATATCAAGAATTCCACCGGTTACCATTCCTGCCATGGATGCTTTCGCCCTGCCTTGTGCCCGAAGAAGCGTACCAAGTACCAGTGTCTCTATGGTAAAGGGTGCCGACAGCAATACAAAGAGGGCATATTCCCTTGCATATGGAAGCAGCTCTGTTGTTGCACCGGAAAGCTTCAGCAAAGGTGTCAAAAAAATCAGACCTGCCCCCAGACTTATAAGTCCAAGCAGCAGCCCTGACATAATTGCCAAATTTGCAATCTGCTCTGCCTGCTCTTTTTCTTTCTTTCCAAGGAGCCTTGAAACAAGGCTTCCCGCTCCCATGCCAACAGTATAGCCCACTGCCTGTATCCATGCCACCAGTGCAAATGTAATTCCGACCGCTCCGGTTGCCCTGCTGCCAAGTCTTGTTACAAAGAAGGTATCCACGATACTGTAAGCAGAAATTACCAGCATACTAAGTACCGTAGGTGCCGCCAGTGACAAAATCACACGATGCACCGGTTCTGTTTCCATCCTCTGTTCCAGGCTCTTATTCTCCATGAGTGCCCTCACTGTCTGATGGAACATATTTATATCCGACTCCGTGCACCGTTATGATATAACGCGGCCGTCTGGGATTCTTTTCAATTTTCTTCCGGATACTCTTAATATAGGAATCTATGGTTCTGTCATAGCCATCAAAGGCATCCTCTAACGCATAAGTAATCAACTGGTTTCTGCTATATACCCGGTGGGGAGATTTCACCATGGTATATAAAATTTTATATTCATTAGGTGTCAGATGAATCTTTTTCCTGCCTCTTCTGATACAATGATTGTCTACTTCTAAGATGCAGGCCGTTCCAATTTCAATCTGACTTCCTGCCCGCCTGTCTTCTTCGTATACAATGCGGTAGCCCTCTTCTAAAAGCTGCTGGCAGAGTTCCTGGGGCATCCTTCCTTCTGACTCCTGAATGATAATGGTTCCCTTTGTTCCCATATATCTTCTATCCTTCCTGCTGCAATCTTTTCTACTAATTTATAATCTTTTCTATTGTAGTCAGTATCTCCACGGATAAAATTTTTTATTCTCTTTATACAATTCTTCGGATAGAAAGAATCGTCCGGTAGCCTGCATTTGATACTTTAATTCCGGTCTTTGCTGAACTTGCATGCACAATCTGTCCGTTTCCGATATAGATTCCGATATGACCGGAATACCAGATTAAATCTCCCGGCTGTGCCTCTGCCAAAGATGCCACTGCGCTTCCGCAGGCTCCCTGCTCACCGGAGGTTCTTGGCAGATTAATTCCAAAATTCCTATATACACTCTGCACGAAGCCGGAACAATCCGCCCCATTTGTAAGACTGGTTCCACCATATACATATGGATTTCCTACAAACTGCAATCCATAATCTGCAATCTGCCTGCCTAAACCGGCATCAGATGCAGACACCGCTGTTCCGCTGTTTCCGGATGCAGCATTTCCAGATGTTGAAGCTTTAGATGTTGCATTCCCTGCTGTTGTATGATTGGTGCTCTGCTTCGCTGCTGCCTTCTTTTGTGCTGCTGCCTGCTGCTCTGCCTCTTTTCTTCTTTCTTCCGCTTCCTGTGCCGCTCTTCTTGCTGCTTCTTCTCTTGCTAACCGTTCTGCTTCTTCCTGAACAGATTCTGCATGGGGATATTCCGTATAGGTTTCTACATAATCTGCTGCTACATAGCCTTCCCCTTCCTCTGCATCAACCTTTAACCAGCCATCCAGTGTCTCTGTCACCGTTAGTATATCGCCTCCCGGTACCAGTCCTAATACGGCAGCATCTGTGGATGCTTCCGTACGCACTTTTAAAGTTGTTGTAGTTACCCGGGCAAGCTGTGTGCCAATTTCTTCCGCAAGTGCTCTTGCTTCTTCTCCCACACAGACATATTCTGCACTGACATATCCGCTGACTGAACCGGAAGTAATATAATACCAGCCCTCTTCTGCCGCCTCTATCACACCTACCGTATTACGGTAAAGTTTTCCAAGCACTTCTCCTTCTGTAGACGGTTCTTTTCGAATATTCACATAATTCGGTGCGATTGCAACCGCAAGTTCCTGCTGGTCTGCTGCCGGCATTTCCTCTTCTGCATTTCCAAGTGAAAGTTCTGCCACATCATTTATTTCTGCTTCGCCTGCTGCTTCACCTTCTGCCAGTTCACCAGCTCCTGTCTGTATCTGCTGCAGTGCATACTGCTCAGATAAAATGCGCTGCTCATTCAGTGCCCGGATTACGCCTGCACCGGATGCAGCTGGTGTCTCCATGGCATTGACATTGGTCCATAATGAAGTTGTAGTTGTCAGGATTGCGGCTGCAAGCCATAATTTTTTTACTGTTTTGTATTTCATATCTGTCTCCTTACCTATGTAATCATCAGGTATTGCAGAAGAGATATTTTGTTTTTAATAAATGAATGAAATAGCCGGGCAGTCCGGCAAATGCAAAGACCGCATCATGTCTGCAAGGGGCACTAAGAATTTCGGATTGTATTCTTTTTATCCGGCAAGCGATGCAAATTCACATCCATGTTCATCTGCGCCTCGCCGGTACTTCCATGTACCGGCGTTGCCTGTTCCCATACGAAATTCCAAGTGCCCCTAACAGCCATGAAAATGCCTTCGCACTTTGCTGGCCTGCCTGGCTATTATTCATTTTCTAAAATAAATTCAAATAATTTTCTCTTCTCGCAATTTCCTATGTAATCATTCGCAAGTTGTTACGAACTTGTTACATCTTATTACATAGATATGGAGATAGTGTGGAGATGGAAGGATTACCTTCGTCAAATACAATTTAGTCAAGTACGATTGACTAAATCATACTTGACTAATTTTCATCACACGGAAATACAATTCCGGCATCCGCTCTTGCCCGGGCGGGGGCCCCCGGCGCCGCGCGGCTGTGACGAACTGGGGAATCCTGTCAGTACAGCATGGCGGTTCCTTACATTTGTATAAAAGAAATAAAAACTTTTTCTTAATAATCTGTTAATTGGTATGTAACACTCTTGTAATCTTTTTGAAACGTGGTATGATAGGCACTACGCGCAAACGGGGCGTCTCCCGCAGCGCGTGCTCCATCCGCCCAAACTATGGAGGATTACAAGAATGACTATGTTGGAACTTGTCAAGCATCTCAATTTTGCTGTGGTGGTTCTGTTTACCCTGCTCTACCTGTACCAGGGCTTCTATGTGGTGGTGGGACTGGTTCGCCGCCGCTGGCAGGACCGGCACCAGCCAAGCCGCCTGCACCGCTTCGCCGTGATCGTATCCGCCCGCAACGAGGAGGGGGTCATCGGGGAACTGCTGGAGAGTCTGAACCGGCAGAATTACCCAAAGGAGCTGCTGGATCTCTATGTGGTGGCTGACAACTGCACCGACGACACCGCCGGGGCGGCCCGCCGGGCCGGCGCGTTCGTGTACGAGCGCTTCGACCAGGTACATAAGGGCAAGGGCTACGCCATGGACTACCTCTTCCGCCGCCTCAAAGAGGAGGGGAAGGACTGCTATGACGGCTACTTCGTCTTTGACGCGGACAATCTGGTGGACGCCAATTTTGTCGCCGAGATGAACCGCACCTTTGACCAGGGCTACGATGCGGTGACCTGCTACCGCAACTCCAAGAACTTCGCGGCCAACTGGATCTCCGCCGGCTACTCCATCTGGTTCCTGCGGGAGGCCCGGTTCCTCAACTTCCCCCGCACCCTGCTGGGCACCAACTGCCACGTGTCGGGCACCGGCTTCCTGGTGTCCGCCCGGGTCATCGAGGACAACGGCGGCTGGCCCTTCCACCTGCTCACCGAGGATATCCAGTTTTCCGTGGACTGCGCCATCCAGGGCAAGAGGATCGGCTACTGCGACAAGGCGGTGGTCTACGACGAGCAGCCCACCACCTTCCGGCAGTCCTGGGATCAGCGGCTGCGGTGGTCCAAGGGCTTCTACCAGGTGGACCGGGAGTACACCCTCCCCCTGCTGAAGGGCTGCTTCCGCCGGGGCCGCCTGGGCACTTCCTGCTACGACATGTTCGTGACGGTGGCGCCCGGCATGCTGCTCACCCTGCTGATGATTCTCTTTAACGGCGTGATCCTGGCCGCCTGCCTCACCCAGCCGGCCTATCTGGCCACCCGCATCATCCATGAGACTGTGGGCTTCATGGGCTCCGCCGTGTGGAATTTCTATGTGGGCCTGCTGTTCTACGGGCTGATCACGGTGCTGTCCGAGTGGCGTCACATCGATGCCGCGCCGGTGCAGAAGCTGGGGTATGTCCTCACCTTCCCGATCTTTATGTTTACCTACATTCCCATTTCCATTGCCGCACTGGTGCAGAAGGTGGAGTGGAAGCCCATCTACCACACCGCCACTAAGAAAATCAACGAGCTGGGATAAACAAAGAGGGGCCGCGGATACTCCCGGCCCCCCTTTGTTTTTGTCTATATGAGGCTGTACTTGCATTCCCATATCGTTTTGTGATATACTATCTCCCAATCATGCATCCATGCAATTTTAGGAGGAATAAAACAATTATGGACACCATCCCCCCCTTATCCCTGCCCATCCTGCTGGACGGAGCCACCGGCTCCGAGCTGTATAAGCGGGGCATGCCCGCCGGCGCGTACACGGAGCAGTGGGTGCTCGGCCACCCGGAGGCCCTGCTGGAGCTCCAGAGGGGTTATGTGGCGGCGGGCAGCCAGGTGCTGATCGCCCCCACCTTCGGGGCCAACCGGGTGCGGCTGGAGCAGCACGGTATCTTCGGGCAGGTGGCGGACTACAACCGCCGGCTGGTGGAGCTGTCCCGGCAGGCTGCCGGCGGCCGCGCTCTGGTGGCGGGGGACATGGCCCCCACGGGGCTGTTCATCGCCCCCTTCGGGGAGAGCAGCTTTGAGGAGCTGGTGGCCATCTATACCGAGCAGGCGGCTGCCCTGGCGGCGGCGGGGGTGGACCTCTTCCTCATTGAGACCACCATGACCATGCCCGAGGCCCGGGCGGCGGTACTGGCCTGCAAGAGCGTGTCGGATCGGCCGGTGTGGGTCACCTTTACCTGCGACGAGAACGGTCGCACCCTCTCGGGCACCGACGTGCTGGCCGCCCTGATCGTCATGCAGGGCATGGGGGTGGACGCCTTCGGGCTGAACTGCTCCTCCGGCCCGGCGGAGATGCTGGAGCAGATGCGCCGCCTTACCCCCTACACCACCGTCCCGCTCATTGCCAAGCCCAACGCGGGCCTGCCCGAGACGGTGGAGGGGCAGGCGGTGTACCACTGCCCGCCGGAGGAGTTCGCTTCCTACGCCGCCGGCTTCGCGGCGGCAGGCGTTCGTATCTTTGGCGGCTGCTGCGGCACTACGGCGGAGCATGTGGCCGCCCTGCGCGCCGCGGTGGAGGCGGTGGATTTCTCCGCCTTTGTCCCGCCCAGGCGGGACCCCGATGTGATTCCCTGCGCCAGTGAGAAGGAGGCCCGGTTCATTACGCCCGACATCGATGTGGGGGAGACCATCGAGTGCACCTCCGATCTGCTGGAGGATATTCTGGAGGCGGAGGAGAACGCCCCCCAGGGCGCGCTGAAGATCGCCATTTACGACGAGGACGACCTCTACACCTTTGCCGAGAACCAATACGCGGTGAAAGATGCGCTGTGCCTCTGGACCGACGTGCCCGAGCTGCTGGAGCAGGCCCTGCGGCTCTACCAGGGCCGGGCCTTCTGGGACGGCACCGGGGAGCTGGAGGCGGCCTTCCTCCAGGAGATGGCCCGGAAATACGGCCTGGTGCTGCTGTAAATCCCGTCAAGTCCCCTGTTCCAAAATCAGCGAAACCGCCAAAAAGCACGCCCTGTTTTTGGGGCGCGCTTTTTGTTTTGTGCCTTGACGGGCTAACCAAGATACGGTATCATAGGAGACGTCAAGAACATAAGAACACAAGATGTAGTGCCAAGCCTGGACGGGGTGTCTTTCCCTGTGTTGGCTTTTTTCATGAAGGAAGAAGGGGGCGGACAGCCATGACACTGACAAAGATCCGCAAGCGGGACGGCCGCCTGGCCGAGTTCAACGAGGAGAAGATCGCCCGCGCCATTGAGAAGGCGTTCAACGCCACCTACAAGCCCGGACGGGGGGAGGAGGCCAGAAAGCTGGCCGACGAGGTGCTCTCCATCCTGGAGGTGGAGGGGCAGGCCCAGCCCGATGTGGAGCACATTCAGGATCTGGTGGAGCGGGTGCTCATGGACAACGGCTATGTGCAGACCGCCAAGTCCTACATCCTCTACCGGGAGGAGCGCAGCCGCGCCCGGGAGATGAACACCCGGCTGATGAAGACCTATGAGGACATCACCTTCTCCAAGGCCAAGGACTCCGACATCAAGCGGGAGAACGCCAACATCGACGGGGATACGGCCATGGGGAGCATGCTCAAGTTCGGCTCTGAGGGGGCCAAGCAGTTCTACGACATGTTTGTGCTCAACCC
>OGXL01001607.1_pt1 | contig 18387 bp, 13 predicted proteins | sample 1576311 | NCBI WGS metagenome assembly OGXL01 (sample SAMEA3541564, study PRJEB24748) | human gut metagenome | biome: human gut; feature: human-associated habitat; material: faeces | place: China | collected 2012 | reverse complement strand
GCTTTCAGAAATGATTTTTACCATACCAATTTTTCCGGTAGCCGATACATGTGTATTTTATTGATAAAAACTTAAGCAAATGCAAAAGTCTGGGAATTCATCCACTTGAGAACACAGCAACTGTATTCCTCTCATTTAAAGATCTGGATAAGTTCCTGTGGAATCTGGATGTCGATGTTATGAAAATCCGGTTGTAACAGGCAAAGAGAAGCAATGTATCCATTTGGACACGGAGCAAAAACCCCGGAGCGGCAACTCCGGGGTTTTCTATTCCTACTTTTGGCATGGGAAGGCTTAACTCCATAGGCTGATTGCCATTATTTTTCATCGCCATCCAGCCATTTGATAATGTAATGGCAAATTACACCACCCATAACAGCGATAATAAGAGAAGCAATAAACTCCATTTGGATACCCCTCCCTTCTGTGCCAGTATAGGAGGTGGCAACATTATAATCATATCATATATTTCTTATATTTTCTATATCCAAATTTACTTTTAACATATTAATTATATAATTAACATTGCATCACCAAAGGAAAAGAATCTGTATCTTTCCTGTACTGCTTCTTCATATGCTGCCAATACGTGTTCTCTTCCTGCCAGTGCTGATACTAACATAATCAGTGTTGACTCCGGCAGATGGAAGTTCGTGATCAATCCATCTAAAATCTTGAATTTATATCCTGGATAGATAAAAATCTCTGTCCAGCCACTTGTCGGTTTCAAATGTCCGGTCTCGTCCGCTGCCGATTCAATGGTTCTGCAGCTTGTCGTTCCAACACAGATAACTCTGTGACCGGAATCTTTTGCGCGGTTGATCTTCTCAGCTGCTTCTTCGTCCACCTGATAGAACTCAGAATGCATATGATGATCTGTAATCTCATCTACCTTTACAGGACGGAATGTTCCAAGTCCTACATGAAGTGTCACTCTCGCAATGTCAATGCCTTTTTCTTCTATCTCTTTTAATAATTCCGGTGTAAAATGAAGTCCCGCTGTCGGTGCCGCTGCGGATCCGGTATGCTTTGCATAAACAGTCTGATAACGATTCTTATCTTCCAACTGATGTGTAATATACGGAGGCAGCGGCATCTGTCCGAGCTGGTCTAAAATCTCTTCAAAAATTCCTTCATATTCAAACTTCACCAGACGATTTCCTTCTTCTACGATTCCAACGACCTCTCCAACAAGAATACCTTCTCCAAATACGATTCTTGTTCCAACTTTTGCCTTCTTACCGGGCTTTACCAGTGTCTCCCAGATATTATTCTCTTTTCTCTTTAATAATAAAATCTCAATCTTTGCTCCGATTCCTTCCTTCGCTCCAATCAGTCTTGCCGGAATAACTTTGGTATCATTGATGACAAGACAGTCTCCTTCTTTCAGATATCCTGTAATTTCTTTAAATATATGATGTGAAGTAGCTCCCGTCTCCTTGTCAAGGACAAGAAGTCTGGAACTGGAACGATCCTCAAGCGGATCCTGCGCGATTAATTCCTCTGGCAGGTCATAATAAAAGTCCTGACGTTTCATGATTATAAATCCCCTTCCTGTATGTTTTCTTCTATACTATCTTCTACTTCTTCTCTGTTTTCTTTTATTTTTGTTACATTTTCATCTGTTGACCCGGTTGCTTTTTCAGATTCAGCTTGTGTAAACTCCTTTTTCACTTGCCCGGCATCACTCACGAAACTATATCCTCCATCTGGCACAGCTCTATACGGTTGTCCTGGCTGTGACTGCACTGGTCCCCGCGACTGTACAGACATCTGCGGTCCTGCCACACTCTGATACTCTGGATACATTTTCACTTTCTTCTCATAGACCACTCTTGTGTCGCAGAGCATATCGTGAAATCCCCTTTTTTCCTTATCAATTCCCACAATAATATATCCAATCCAGATAGATATTCCACATAAAAATCTTCCCACAGTCTCCCGGTATAATACATTCACAAATGAAAGCTTTTCATTCCTGTCAGCAGATACTACCTTAAGATTCATCAGCCGCTTTCCAATCGTTGTTCCAGTACACCATGTCAATAAAACAAAATACATGACTTTAAAAATGTACAACACAATATCCTTTAATGAATACTGAAACAATACATTTCCATCCAGTATTGTACCACTGATTATGGCTCCGACTCCGATCCAGATAAGCCGTACGACAAGAAGCACAACTGCTACGATGATGCTGTCAATAACATAGGCTGCTAAACGCACCCAGAACCCGGCATAATTATCATTACTGTAACTGTTCTGCATAATACATCAGCACCCCGCTTTCCTTCTCTTCGGCAGTTTCCTTTAATATCTGTGCCTCAGATTTTGGAACAAGCTTTTCTGCTTTACTAAATATTGCTGCCAATATACTTTCCTCACTGCTCGGTGTATAGAACTCGTCTACTCCAAGCTCAGAAGCCATCTGATTCATTACATCCTGATAAGTTGCGATATCATCAATAAGCCCATTCGCTTTTGCCTGTTTTGCAGTGTAAGTGCGTCCGTCTGCCAGTGCTTTTACCTGGTCTGCCGACATATCTCTTCCGTCTGCAACAATATTTACGAACTCCTGATAGCACTCATCGACTTGTGACTGGTAAATTGCGACCTGCTCGTCTGTCAGCTTGGAACTGTCCTTGTTCACACCACTCGTAATACTGACATAACGAATTCCAAGTTTCTCATAAAGTCCGCTCATATCATACCCTGACATAATGACGCCGATAGATCCTGTAACCGTATTCTTATTCGCATAAATCTTATCTCCGGTTACAGACGTCATGTACCCGCCAGAAGCTGCATAATGCGCCATATAAGTCCAGATTGGACGGCCTGTCGTATCTTTATATTCTATCAGCTTGTCATGAAGTTCTTCCGACTCATAGACCGCTCCGCCTGGAGAATCCACATACAGCAGAATCCCTTTATTATCTGAATCGTCCATAAGATTGTCAATATAATCCATCGTTGTATTGTGCTGATATCCAGACGATGTATCCAGCACACTGCTCTGCGTCTGCTCCTGAATCGTCCCCACTACATTCACAACTCCAATATAATCATCTGCCGGCGGATCAAATTCCAGTTCTCCAGTCAGCATCGTTGTCACATCTTCTGCCATTGTATTTGCAGATAAAGTATTCGTCAATACGCTTGTAACACCTGTCACAATAAATACAGCCCCAGCCACAATCAGACCGATTATCTGTTTGTTCTTCATCTTTTTTCTCCTTTAAGTTCTAAATCTCCATAGCTTTTTTATTGTAACATATGAAGGATTGTTTTTCAAAAAATAATACATTTAACGCGTAGTAAACCTCGAATTTACTACGCGTCCTGCTATTTTGCTAACTTTATTAATTCTTCGACTCTTTTATTACATTCTCCCACCGGCACATCTGTTACAATAACTCTCTTACACTTTTTCATCACTTCAACTGCTCTTGCAAAGGTCTCATCACTAATCTGCCGGAATGGTTCTTCTGTAATCACTTCCACTGCCAGAAGTCTTGCAAGCTGATAATCAATATCATTCTTGTAGAGGATTCCTGCTGCAAATGGAATGTGTTCTTTCTGTAACTGTCGATAAATTGGGATTCCGCTTCCTCCGGACGAAATTACAAATACCTCTGGTTCTCCTTCTATCTTCGGAAGCTCTATGCTTCCAAATACCGGATCAAAAGAACCATTGTCAATTTCATAAAGACTGCGGATTGTATCTTCCTTAAATACCTCTTCTGGCTTTCCATAATGTGCAATGGTATCTCCCTTCACACAGATAATCTTATCCGACACTTTCTGTGCAAGATCAATCTCATGCAACGACATAATGACCGTAATATGCTTTTTTCTTGCCATACGTTCCAATATTGCAAGTAATTCTAATTTATATCGTACATCTAAAAAAGATGTCGGCTCATCCAGCACAATAATCTCCGGCTCCTGACAGATTGCTCTTGCAAGAAGAACTCTCTGTTTTTGTCCATCACTAATAGCGTTAAAATCGCGGTTTCCCAGATTTTCTGCATGAACTGCCTTCATTGCCTCATCTACGATTTGTTCATCTTCCGGCGTCAGTATTCCAAGCCGCCCTGTATATGGGTAACGTCCTGTTGCCACAATTTCATGACAAGTCATAAGCTCCGTTTTGATACGTTCTGTCAAAACAACAGCCATATTGGAAGAAAGTTCTTTATAAGACATTTCCTGAAGCGATGTGTCATCGAAGAACACCTTTCCTCCAATTAATTTCAATTGTTTTGTAATGCTCTTTAAAATTGTAGATTTACCGGATCCATTTGGTCCAATGAGCGTTACAATTTCACCTTTATCAATACCAATATTAATGTCATGGATCAATGTCTTTCCCTGGTATCCAACAGCCATATCATCCATTTTAAAATAATAATCTGCCATGTTACATTCTTCCTTTCTCGCGCTTCACCATCATATAGATGACAATCGGTGCACCAAGTATCGATGTGACTGTACTGATATTCAGCTCCACCGGTGCCAGTGCCATACGAGCGATCAGATCACAGATCATACAGAATACAGCCCCTATAAAAAATGTACCCGGTATCACCACAATCGGTTTTGATGTTCCGAACGCTTTTCTCGTAAGAAATGGAACTGCAATTCCCACAAAAGAAATGGGGCCGGCAAATGCAGTCACACACGCAGAAAGAATACTTGACAGTAATATAATAACAACTCGGAATACTTTAATATTCACTCCCATACTCTGTGCATATGCTTCTCCAAGCTGATATGCACTGATTGGTTTTGACAGTAAAAATGTACACACTGCCGCAATTCCAACTACAACTACAGCTACTTTTATATTTCCCCAGCTCATACCGGAAAAACTTCCCTGTGACCAGCCATGAAGATTTACAATATCAGAATCATCTGCAAATGTCACCACAAAATCTGTAATTGCGGAACAGATATATCCAATCATGATTCCTCCTACCAAAAGGGATGCCATATGATGAATCTTCTTTGACATCAAAAGAATGAATCCCGTCGATATCAACGAACCGATAAATGCTGCCACTACTAATGTGTAAGACGAAAAATGTCCTACATATTTTAAAAATACAATCATAGTCAGTGCGACAGCCATCTTCGCTCCGGAAGAAATTCCAAGTACAAACGGTCCTGCGATCGGATCAGAGAAAAATGTCTGTAATAAGAAACCGGACAGAGACAATGCTCCGCCCAGTAATGCTGCCATGAGGATACGCGGCAGACGTATCTTCCATATGATACTGTACTCTACTGCCTCTCCATCATGTAAAAATAATATTCTCAAAATCTTCGGCACAGAAATATGTACATTTCCCGTATTAATATTCAGCACTGTAATGACAAAAAATGCTGCGATCATACACACAAATACAAATGTATATCTGGATCTTTTTCTGAAATTTTCAGTATGAAAACTTAACTGTTCCTGCTTTGTTTCCTTATTTTGCATATTTCTCCACCAGTTTCTTTTATTTTTTGACTTTTATTTCATCTTTTCAAGAAATGTCATCTGACTGGCATCACCATCTGTCAGCATCAGATGAATATCTGAAATCAGTTCTCCGACTGTGTCTGTCGCCTGATATAAGTTTTTACCAGTATACCATACATTTCCATCTTTGACAGCTTTAAACTCTGCAAACAGATTGCTCTTGGCTTCCAGATCACCAAGACTACTCACCTGCCCGTCAATGGTTCCGTTGTAAATAAGATAATCTGCATCCACTGCCGTTGCATAAAATTCTTCCATCGTCAGTTTTACAGATGGCGCATTCCCCTCAGAATTCTTTAGGTCCTTGAACACATATCTTCCACCGGCAATCTCAATCATAGTCGGAATGTAGTCATCGGATTTGCGGACAACCACAGAACCGTCTGTATTGATGTAAAAATATGCCACTGTCTTCTCTGTATTCTTAAAATCCTTCAGATCTTCGATTACCTTTGCCTGGTCATCAAAAAATGCTTCTGCCTCTTTTTCTTTATTCAACATTGCTCCATAGACTTTGATCCACTCTGTTCTTCCAAGTGGATGAGACTCATAACTGGAATAATCTACAAATACTGGGATATCAAGGTCTTCAATCATCTCCTGCACCTTCGGTGAGTGAAGGATCATCGTAGATTCTACTGCCAGTTTGCAATCTCCATCTACAATCTTCTCATAATCCGGTTCACTGTATTTTCCTGCAAATGTTATGGCTCCGGATTCCATTGCTTTCTTCGCACTTTCTATATACCAGCCGGAAGCCTCTAAACCAGAAAATTTCACAGTATCAATTGCATCTAATGCATCAAATAATGACATGATTGCTGTAGCAGCCATATAAATATTCTGAACCGGCTGATTGATGACAACAATATCACTGTCCAGTCCCTCCGGAGCCTCTTTGCCTTCTGGAACGATCAGATACTGCCGTCCCTCATGAACATCAATCAGCTTATATCCATCTTTGTAATAAAATACATCGAATTCCTGCGCATACGTCAGATCCATCGCAGACTCATACGTCAGCCCGTCAATTTGAGGGGCTTCTGCTTTTTTTGAATCATCACTCTTCTCTGAAGAAGTCTCAGTCTTCTGAGCCGCGCTATCCACACTATTCTTACCGCTTTTCACTGAGTTGCATCCTGCAATACTCATTATAATCATCGCAATCGCAACGCCAATACATAATTTCCTCTTTATCCATTTATTCATTATTTTGTCAACTCCGCATAAATTGCCTCTGCTTTATCTTCACAGCCAAAGATTGCTCCATAGACTTTCAGCCATTCAGCCTGTGCAAGTTCATCTTCTTCATCGATGGAGCGATCAATAAATACCGGAATATTTAAAGTATCATATTTGCTTAAAATTTCTTTCATTGTATTCAACTGATCTTCCAGAGTCTCCTGTGTCTCTGAATCCTCTTTCGGAAGAATCTCAGTATCCATCACTGTCAGATTACATTCATCTTTTATCAGTTTTTTATAATCAGGCTCGTCATATTTCCCAATACTGTCTACGGATTTATCCTTTAAAGCATTTTTAATTATTTCATTTGTGCAATCCTTCTCTTCACTTGCCACAGCTTTGACCTGATTTAATGCTCCAAGCTGCTCCAGTTTATCTAAAATCACATCTGACGCAACATAGGTCTTATCTGTCGGCTGCTGGATCACAATTGTTTCTTTATCCAATCCTACCGGAATCTCAACACCTTCCGGAACAATCAGATATTTCACAATATTGTTCAGATACAGCTCGGATTTATCTTCCTGCTCTGACTGATTTTGGGAAGCTTCACTTGCACTGTCTTCTGTCTGTTCTTCCTCTTTTTTGCTCTGATCTGTAGTCTTTGTTTCAATACGGCCATTCTGAGTCATTTCTGTGGACTGTTGTACTTCCCCAGATTCGTCTTCCTGATTTTCTCTTGGTGTGCCAGATGCCAGATCTATCTCTAATAATTTAATTCCCTGCTCATATTCATATATTTTAAAATACTGTGCATGGTTTAATTCTACCTCGCCCTGATATTCCAGTCCGATAATACTTGGTGCTTCCTGATCCAGCTTCTTACTTTCAGAAGCCATTCCAGCTCCGATCACAGAACTTCCTTCTGCTGCCTGCGCACCTGCAAGATATACAAAAATGCTATATGTAATCTCATGCGCCTGAGACATTGCCGTTGTCATACCGATAATCTTATTGTTCTTATTCAGTTCCACCGGAATCTCAAATGTTGTAGAGCCTCCCTGTGATACCGGTAAATATTTACTTCCATTTGCTTTTACATACTGATAATGTGAGCTGCTGAATGTAATTGTCGCATATGCCTGGCCACCGGAAATTCTAATCTGTGAACAAGTAATACCGACCTTACCAGTTCCGCCGGACCATAAAAAGCCATCCGGCTTATAAGTTCCATCTTCCAGTCTGGTAGATGTATTCACACGACTGGTTGTGCCATTCGTGCTGGAGCTATACTGGTTATCTGAATTATTTCCATTCTGACTGCCATTGTTCCCCGCATTTGTTCCACTGCCGGAACCGGTGCTATTACTGGATCCGCCAGTTCCACCCGGATTTCCAGAGCTACCTGAATTTCCACTGTCATCTTTTCCTGGATTTTCAGGGTCAGATTTGTTCTCTCCGGCATCTACTTTCGTTGTCTTGGGAATAATCGTGACAGTACGGTCATACCACTTATTCTTTCTTATCGAGTGCGATGAGACTTTAATAGCAGTATTCAATGCTTCTACTGGTATCTCATAGGTATATTTTCCACCTACTTCCTTATACTTAATGTAGCTGCTCTGATCTGCCTTTGCTGCTTCTTCGGCTGTCCCCATATACAGGTAATCATATCCGGTTCCACTCAGCGTAATCATTGCGGTCATTCCAGACTCTGTGCTTTTCACAACGCAATCCACAACCTTGAACATACTCTCGCCAGTCTCAGCTGTAGCTTTATAGCTTGCTCCATCAATCAGCTCAACAGACTTATGCCCAGCCGGTACTTCTATTGCCTGTACTTCTGCCATGCTTAACAAATTCGCACCAGAAGCTTCATTTACAGATGTTAAAAGTTCTGGAAACTGAGCTTCTTCCGGCATATCCAGATACATATCTTTTTCCAAATACCACACATTCTGCTCTTTTAAATGTGGCACAAACTGTAATTTCTGTCCTAAATTTTCTGCTTCTGTCTCAAATATAAAATCAAACCCACCGAGGCTGTTCTCTTTTCCTGTTACTTCCTGAGCCTGATCGATTGCTTCTTTCTTTCCAATATAAATTTTGTCATAATCCTGATTATTTGTAGAAACTGTCACTTGGATTTTTCCATTTAGAATAACTGCCTCTACTTTTTCTGCTTTAAACGCTTCTACCAGCTGCTCTGCCTCTTCCTGAAAAGTGTTCTTTTGTGATTCGTTCTCCTGTGCTTTGTCTTTCTGTATTTCTTTTGTCTGTTCTGTTTCTTCCGAAAGTTTATTCTCCGGCTGCACTTCCGTAAGCGAATCATTATTTTGTATGTCTTTTATTTCATCTTGCGTTCCCTGAACGGTATCTTCCTGAGATTTTTTTTCTATATCTTCTTTTTTATCCACCTCATTCACAATATCCTGATGGTTCTCTTCTGTTTCTGTATTTTTCAGCTGTTCTCCAACATTCTGGAGCTTGTCTGCATCATTCATTTCCTCTGCATACAGTGCTGTTGTTGGAGTTACAGACATAGCTACTGCCATAAATAATGCTAAAAATTTTTTAGAATTTCTCTTCATCTCTTCCTTCTCCTCGTATTTTGTTCTGCCTTGTTATCTGGGAATTTATCAAGAAAAATAATTGTACGAAAAAGAGAAATCTTCTACTCATAAATGTAAAAGATTTCTTGTCCCTTATCTATTCGGTACAATCAATTACTCGTGACCTGGAATTCTCATTCCATGTACCAACGACCGGCAGGTTTCCTGACTTATAGAGTTCACATAAAATCTCTTTCCCAGTTTCCCAGTGGATGAGCTGCCTTGTCAGATTATCCGCAGCCTATGATTCTACATATCTATTTACAGTGACGAGTTCGTACAGGATTCTCACCTGTTTCCCTTTTACCTGTTCTCACAATGAAACAGCACCGAACGTTCTTCATAATTTTCCATAACAAATATAACATTTAGACTTGAGAAAGTCAATGAAACTGAAGCTTTATTACAATTCATTATACTTCAGCGACATGCTTAAAAAGCTTCCACAGGATTTCTCCCATAGAAGCTTCTTTTTTCAATTTATACGCCAAATTCCTCATACAATTTATTACGATATTCCAAATCCTCCAACGCTTTAATACTATCTTCCTGACGATTCTGCTTTGAAAGCTTCATTAATAAATTGGCAAGCCGTTCTTCTCCTATACGTTCTCCTTCTATTCTTCCTTCTATTCTTCCTTCCTCTCTTCCTCGTATTCTTCCTTCTCTTAAACCTCGCTCTGTTGCCTCTTTTTTTACCAGTCTTTCTCGCTCTTCCATCTTCATATACTCGACCTCCACACTTGTACTTGTTTTTGTCTCCTGTATACTCTCATGCAGACGGCGAAGTCTTTCATCACATTCCTCTGGAAGTCCATGTTCATTACTCTCAGTAATATAATGAAGAAAATCCACTAATTCTTTCGATACTTCATCTTCATTTTCCCCTTTTGTACTGAGAAATAATTTTGTAACCTCATCTCCAAGTAATAAATCCGGCTGTTCCTTGCAGCGACTTTCAAACGTATAGCAATACTTCTTCATTCCATATGAATCATAGTCACAAATTACAATAATAAACAGCGGTTTTAGCTTATCAAAACCTTTTTCACCGCTTTTCAACATTGGTGCATCCATCAATGCCTGATAGAATCTGGTTCGTTTTGGAATATTTCCTTCCTTCCGATTCTGCATCTCTACATCAAAAACGCGACCATCTTCAGATTCTGCGACAAAATCCATTCGGATTCCACGTTTTCCCGGAATATTGTGAATAACCTTCTGACCTTCTTTCCACTTGAGGCTTTTTAATCGCAAACCAGTAGATAATTCGATAATTGTCTTGCAATTTTCCAGTTCCACATCAAATAGAAAATCGTCCGTGAGATTCATCTCCTTTAATGGCTTCCATCTGTCTTCCTGCATGATTAAGTTTTCGGTTCTCTCCATACACTTTTCTCCTTGTATTATACCATTTATAGTTATTTTTTCAAACATGGAATACCGGACGAATCTGTCCGTATGATCAGAGCAGAACTGCTCTTAAATTAACTTGATCTTTTTCGAATGTTTGAAGTGGATATATCATAACATATTTAACATCTTCTATACAATCAATTAATCCTTAATCTTTCCTTAAATCTGCAGAACTTTTGATAAATGTAATTTTTACATGCCGTTTTGTTTCATTAGATATACAGATGTAAATAGATTTATAAATTCGTCTAATTTACCAAGAAAGGACAGCCATGTGTTTTCACATCGGCTGTCCTTTTGACATTTCATAAATATGCTGTTAAACAAAATTCACTAACTACAATAGCTTTACTTCTTTAAAAATCCCATGATTCAGCTGATAACCAACATTCTTAATACACATCTGTCCGGCAAAATGTGCTTTTCCGATCATATTAATGCAGGCCTGTGCATATCCGATTGGCTCTTCTAACTGATGATCCACAAACTTCGCTTTTTCTGTTCCAATAAGAGCAAGTGTCGTTTTCGGGCAGAGCAGAATCATAGTCTTATCATCGGCAAGCTGCTCTACTTTCTTCAAGAATGGGTATGTAAAATTCACCGTGACATCTTCCATCATCTTCGGTCCCAGAATATTCACTCCACCAGAAGAATCTGCATAGCTGATCAAATCTCCCCCGTACTCTTTCACCAGTTCCATATATTTCAAAATCTGTTCTCCCAGCTTCCAGAATACCTTTTCCATCACTTCTGGTTTTTTTCGCATTCCCTTGAACACATATCTTGCGTCGATCAGCACATTGAGAATTGTAAATGGTCCTGCCACTTCGAATACAACATGTTCTCCTTCTCCACGAAGTTTTTTACATGCAAGAAGAGTCTCATGAATCCGATTTTTCGTGAAATCCATATCCGGCAGATTTAATATTTCTTCTACATCTGTACAGACATATCCTCCAGCTCTCGGACCTGCAATCTCATTTCCAAGATTTATAATTCCTCCCATAGCCTCTGCCTCTAATGTATGGCAAAATGGAAGTTCACATATAACTGCTTTATCTTTCTCTTTCAACACTTTTGAAAGAGTCACCATTGTATCACAGTGTGTATATGCATCTGGAAATGTTAGTCCCAGTCCTTCTGTCACTTCTGAACGAATTCCTGCTGAATTATCATATGTACAATTAAAATCTTTTATATCTCCCATATTTTTAACATTACCTCTTCGCATAACCAAGATTGGATTTCCTCGCTTTATTCGGGATTTCCTATCTCATTCGTTTCTTCAATTTTTAGTGAACTTCCGGAAACATAAGGCAATCGGCAAATAATCTCTCATAGCCTTCTGTTGCACCAAGTTCCATATAATCCATATGATGAGCCAGTTCTTCCATATCGCGCTTCACCTGACCGGATAAGAGCGCCATATAAGCCCCGGTCTTGGAAGAGTTACCGACATAGACAAGTTTATCTTTCACTTCTGCCGGAAGAATTCCTGTTCCAATGAGGCTGTCTGCCGGAAGATGTGCTCCAAATTGTCCTGCGATCATAACCTTGTCAAGCTCACTCATCTCTTTTCCTGCCTTCTTAAGAAGTGCATAGAAGCCAGACAGAATGGCCCCTTTTGCAAGCTGTACCTGTCGGACATCTCCCTGAGTGATCTTAAGGTCTTCCGTCATCTTAAACTGACGTTTGATACCATCCATCTCAATCATTGGGTAACGATAATCTGTCTCTTCCAGATTCTTCAACTTGATAAATGCGCCGTCTTTTCTTACAAGTCCGGTTCTTACCAATTCTTTTACTACTGCCAGAATACCGCTTCCACAGACACCGATTGGATCGGCATTGCCGATAATTTTCAGCTTCACGCCATCTTCCTTAATTTCAACATCTTCAATAGCTCCCTCTGCCGCACGCATACCTGAGCTGATGTTCATACCTTCCAGTGCCGGACCTGCAGCACAGGAACAGGAAAGTAATCTTCCATGATCTGAAAATACAATCTCTCCATTCGTTCCGATATCAATAAACAGAACATTTTCATCTGCCTTATGAAGCTCACAGACATAAGCTCCTGCCACAATATCTGCTCCGATATAAGATGATACTGACGGCAGACAATAAAGTCTTGCCCCTCTGGATGCATGAATACCAATCTCCTCCGCTTCAATATCCTTTGCCTTTACAAACATTGGTGCATACGGTGATTTTCCAATGGACAGTGCATCTACACCAAGAAGCATATGCATCATCGTACAGTTCGCTCCTACAGAGACCTCGTAAATCTGTTCTTTCTTCACTCCGGTCTGTCCACAGACATCTGCGATCATCTCATTGATGGAAGCAACGATTGCTTCCTTAAGTGCCTGTACCCCCTCCTTGGGATGCTCCATCTCATAAGTAATACGAGTCAGGACATCCAGCCCAAAATGCTTCTGTGCATTGATCATAGAGGAATCTGCCAGTTCTTTTCCGGTCAGCATATCAATCAGTGCTGTAACAACGGTTGTTGTTCCGATATCTATTGCGATTCCATACATAGAATCTGTAGTATCTCCCTCTTCCAGATCCATCAGCACTTTTTTGCCATCTTTTTCACGATGGATAACTGCCGTGTAACTTCCTTCTTTGAAACAGAATCCACGCAATACAGAAAATGGAAATTCCACATCCGAAAGTTGTTCTTTAATCTGATCTTCAAATGGTGTCTGGTCTGTCAAAAGCGGCTTATGTATATTCACAATCTGTTTGACAATATCCAGGTCTTTTTCGAATTTTGGCACATATCCTTTTGATAGAACTTCATGCTTGCGCTCTTTCTGCATCAGCTCTACTTCCAGATCACACTGTGGATGAACCATACAGGAAAGACGCACACCACTTTTTACTTCTTCCGGTTTTAAGAAACGTAATTCTGTAGAAGATACTTCCCCTACTTCTCCTGATACGATGCGTACTTTACACTTTCCGCATACTCCTTTTCCATTACACGGATTATCAATAAATATGTTCTGCGCCAGCAAGATTTCCAGAAGGCTTGCTCCCGGTTCATAATCGTATTGCTTGCCAGACTGAACGACACGTAATTTATACATTAACTGCTTCCTCCATAATTCCATGACGGATTGCCTGGATATTGGTCAGTGGTGACTTCGTTCCAAGTCCGCATGCCGGAGAAATGATATTGGAACCGTCTCTCCAACATTTTACTGCAAGCTGCTCTACCTTCTCAGGCTGTCCAAACTCCAGCGTCCATGTACTGACATTTCCCATCAGGGCGTGCTTTTTTAAATGTTCGCGTGCCTCACGCATAGATACACAGGAATCGAAACTAAGTACGTCAGAATGTATCAGTTCTGCCTGCGGATATACATTTTTCATCTGTCCACAAATATGCATGATTTTTCCCATGGTTTCTTTCTGAAGAGCATCCCAGATCATATTATTATATTTGACCGTATACTCCTCAAAAAGCTTCGGTCCCAAAATTTCTCCTGTTCCACTTGGATCGGAAATTGCAATTATATCTGCGCCGGCATCAATCTGTGCTCTTGCAAACTTTATGATCTCATCAGTCACAAACTGCATGTAACGGTGTGCTTCTTCTTTTTTCTTACGAAGCTCTTTATAAAAAATAACCGGCTCCATAACGGAACTTGCTGTGCTGACCGGTCCCGTAATATTTCCGATAATCGGTACATCTAAGTTTCTGGATTTCAGAATACGGATTGCATCCAGTACAACCTTTGCTCTTCCTTCCTCCATACTCATCGGTGTAATAGTCTCCCACTCTGTGACCGAATTGATCGCATATCCCGTTACATGCGGCTCATAAATCTTACTGCCCATAGTCACCTGAGCCCCCATAGCTTCTGCCTCAATCGTCATGCAGAATGGAACACCTACATTTTCAAAGCAGCCTTTTTCATAATTAGCTTCTGCCAGATCTGCCATCATTCTGGCATTCAGATGTGCCTCCGGCCAACTTACATTTGCCTCATCCATCAGATCTGTCGTTATCATATTCATCATTCCACCGGGACAGATACATGGCGGTCTGTCTGTCGGCTCCTGATGCATGGCTTTCCTAATTCGTTCTTTTGCATCCATAAATCCCCAGCTCCTTTTTCGAATTCTTATTCGGATTCTTTTATATTTAGCCTGGCCTATACCTTTTCAGACCGTTTCCAATACAGCTTTTGTCTTTTCTATCTAGGCAATTCCTGTTAGCTCTTTCGCAACTTTTACAGCTTCAACCGCATTCACAGAATATCCCTCTGCTCCGATATCGTCCGCAAATTTTTTGGAAATCGGGCTTCCTCCGACCATAACTTTAAACTTATCACGGATTCCCTGGTCTTTTAATTTCTCTATAACTGTCTGCATTCCACCCATAGTTGTCGTCATCAGTGTGGACATACAGATCAGATCTGCATCTACCTCCTTTGCCTTCTCAATAAACTGGTCAAGCGGAACATCTCGTCCAAGATCATACATCTCGAATCCTGCTGTCTCCATCATAATCTTTACCAGGTTTTTACCGATGTCATGAGTATCTCCTTCCACAACACCAATAACTGCTTTTTTCTTCGCCTGATCATCTGTATTTTCCAGATACGGACGAAGTACATCCAGTCCCGCATACATTGCATCAGAGCAAAGGAGTACATCTGTTACAAAATACTCTTCTGCATCGTAAAGCTCACTGGCCTTGTTCATACCATCTACAAGACCTTCCATAATTCCGTCAAACGCCGGATATCCGGCCTCAATATATTCTTTCGCAACTTCTACGACTTCCTCATCTTCCATCTCTACTACACACTCTGATAATTTTGCTAATAATTCTTCTTTAGATGCCATACTATAAATCCTCCATAATCTAAATTTTTATTTTGTTAGAAAATACCTCATAGCCCGCAAACTGTTTTTTCCTGACATTCTCATCTCTTGACGTGTTTTATCTTGATACATTTTAACATTAATTACACATATCTTCAAATTGAGCACTTCCATATATTCGTACAGACATTTATCCATTCTATATGTCATCCATCAGATAACGAATCGCCCAAGCCGGCACTTCCGGAATCTTATCCAAAACTTCACTATCATATATAAATGCCACTGGATACTCCGGTTTTTTTCTCGGATAAACACCCATTCCATCTGTAAAATACAGCATTCCATTCAAGTTCGTAAGTTCTCCGTTTTTTCGAAGTTCTTCTATATACTCAAATGCCGGTCTGAAATCAGTTCCTCCCCGGCCATAAAGTGTCAAGTCTTCCATCACCTGCTCCAGTTCTTTCTCTGATGTAATCTTCACATCCTTCTGAACCAACGCATCACACTGGATCAGATGGAAATTCACTCTGTCTTCGCTTTTCTGCCCACTTTTTAATATCTGGTACGTTTTTTCCAGAAATCTCCGAAGTTTTTCTTCCTCCACTGACCCTGAAGTATCAATCACAGTCACAAATGTTTTCACTACCCGGACATCCTTGTACTCCAATGGCTCGATCAGCGGCATATTTCCATACAGTTGCATTCCATAAGTATAGAAATTATAATCAAATTCCTCATCATTGATCTTCATACGTTCCCCAAGCCTGGTGAACTTTCTTAAGAATGCACTATAGTCCTGCTTCTTTCTGTTTGCAAGCTTTAAATTCACCAAAAAATCACCGGTTTCACCACTCCGGCTTTTCATAAATGTCTCAAGATCCACCTGAATCTTTTTCGCAGCCTGCTTCCACAGCTCTTCCAATTTTTGATTTAAGAACATGACCTCCCGGTTCTGATTCACCTGCCCTGATTTCACCTGGATTACATCATTCCTGTTTTTTGTTTCGGGATACCAGAAGCTATGGTCATCCCGACGGAAAATTTTCTCCAGCCAGTCTATTTCTGACTCTTTTGTCTTTTTCAGATATCCATAAATCTTTTCCGCATTCATAAGTCCCACATTTTTCCGGATGCGGTCAAGTTCCCGCTTTTCATCTGCCCCGGCACTAATGTCTGCAAAGTCCAGTTTCCAGCTTTCGATGATATATTCTGTTGCCATATCGCATGCAAGATCCCATTTTCTTTGCTCGATCTGTGGATTTACAAAGAAATGTCTGAATATTCCATGCACGACTAAATGCAAATACATTCTGCTGACGAAACCTTTCTCTTTCTGATATGCTCTCAGTACGTATTCTGGATGATAGTAAAGATTTTTTCCATCTGTTCCCATACCATATGAACGATTACACATACATTTAGAGGGACTCTCCGTCAGCATCCGAATTGCCGGTTCCAGAAACCTCATATTGACCAACGTTCTCTGTCTGCTAAAGTTCAGAACTTCTGAAGCCACTTTTATTATTTCCACACACATAAATATTACACCTGATCAAGCCCCAGATTTTGAATCTGATCCATAAGATTTTTCTGTCTCTCGTAGAACATCAAATTCTTATTATGTTTAAAATACTCCCGACATCCATACTGACTGATAAATCTGGCCGTATATTCATTTTCCGTAAGTTCTGTCACAAGTACAAGAATCTCCTGTCCTTCTTCAAACACATCTTCACAAAAGTAAAATGAGTTGGACAGACACCCCGATGCTTTTCTTGTCTGCTCTTGAAAGCTTTCTGTCAACTGGGCAAAATAATCTCTGAGAATTACAAAATCTCTTTCATCCGGAGTCCGTATGCCTGCTTTTTTCCGGCATTCTTCCAGATACACAAGCACACGGTCATCTTCCCACACCTGGGCACGGGATAAATTACCGGCACGTTTTTTCTGTTTTTCTTGTTCCATTAAACATTCTTTTTGTTGTTCGATACAAGAAACAAGGTCTCGGCCTTTTTCCACATCTGCTTTTATCTTTTTCAGGCAATCCCCAAATACAAACAATGCATTTTGCATCTCCATTGTCTCTTTAACAGTATCCGTAATTCCATCCATCAAAAGACCAAGGAAAGAAATCCTCTCATCAAAAGATGCTTTCATCGCCCTCTGTCTTACTTGCTCTGATGGAATGCCAAATAAGATACGGTCCACCTGATAATCATTTTTATATTTTTTGAACAAATCATAATAAATTGCAAAGTCACGGGCAATCTGCTCGTCCTGCACGTACTGGCTGATCAGATTCAGATCCACAGGCAGATTCTTCTTTTCACTCAGACACATGATCTGACTTAAATCTTCCCAGCCTCTTGATGTCACAAAATGCTTTCCATCCACTGTATTTTCCACGGAATAAAATGCATCTTTCTTCAAATCCAGATAGGTCAGAATTGCCGGGTGCATCCCCTGCTCATAAGCATATGTTTTCCAGACACTATAATCAGGCTCTACATCCATTCTCTTTACGCGGTCCCAGGACGCAATATCGAATTCCCTCACAGAATGATTGTATTCTGGCGGATTCCCTGCTGTTACGATAATCCAGCCCTCAGGCACTTTGTGCTGTCCAAATGTCTTGTACTGTAAGAACTGAAGCATCGCCGGCGCCAAAGTCTCAGATACACAATTGATCTCATCTAGGAAAAGAATTCCTTCACATATTCCCGTGTCCTCCATCACTTCATAAACCGCTGCAATAATCTCACTCATCGTATACTCAGATACCTGAAATTTTTC
>OGXL01001601.1_pt1 | contig 18425 bp, 18 predicted proteins | sample 1576311 | NCBI WGS metagenome assembly OGXL01 (sample SAMEA3541564, study PRJEB24748) | human gut metagenome | biome: human gut; feature: human-associated habitat; material: faeces | place: China | collected 2012 | reverse complement strand
AGTATTGCGTTGTGAACAACACTTACGAGCCGCAGGATACCACAGTTTATACGACGGATGGCAACAGCTTTGACCTGCATCTGGATGCCAATGAAATCAGATGGTATGAAATTTAAGTTCTCCTTATCAATCTGTGCAGTGAACGACCACTGCACAGCATAAGAGAAAACGGTGGCTTTCCGCAATGCGGAACGTCACCGTTTTTTCGTTATACTCTTCTATGCTGAACCAGATAGGCTCGATAAAAAGTTGTTCCTACGACCCGTTCTTTTTGAAGAGTGTTAGAACGAAACCTTATAAGAGCAGTGAGATCGGGCATTTGGTTTTACATTAAAAACATAGAGGACGAGATTATGGGATTGGGCGGAATTATTGTATGGACGAGCATCTGTCCAAGCCGGTGGACATTGCGGTGCTGGAGTGTGCTGTCCGGAAGTACCTTGTTACCCCCCCGAAAATGAGAGACCGTCAACCGAGATTTACCCGTGAGCCCTTGAGCTGACACAAGAAAAAGGACAGAACTGCATGGCGGCAGTTCTGTCCTTTTTGCGTATTCCGGTCAAAAATAGGTCACCGCCAGCCCCGGGCCGCGGGGTCCAGCATTTCGGCGGCAGAGTAGAGCAGGGCATTGCAGATGGCGGCGGCCACGTTGCTGCCGCCCTTGCGGCCCATGGCCACGATGGAGGGTACGCCAAAGGCTTCGCAGGTGGCAAACAGCCGCTCCTTGCTCTCCACCACATTCACGAACCCCACCGGTACGCCAATGACCAGTGCAGGACGCAGCCCGGCTTCGATCTGGTCGGCGATGGTCAGCAGGGCGGTGGGGGCGTTGCCCACGGCCAGCACGGCACCGGGGTGCTCCTGCGCGGCCCGCTGCATGGAAGCCACCGCCCGGGTGGTGCCGCCTGCTTTGGCAAGGGCGGCCACCTCCGGGTCAGCCATGTAGCACAGGGCCGTGCCGCCCAGGCGGGCAAGGCCGGGCTTGGTGATGCCGGCCAGCGCCATGTTCGTGTCGGTGATGATGGGAGTGCCCGCCCGCAGGGCCTTCACCCCGGCCGCTACGGCACCGGGGGTGAAGTGCAGATTCCGGGCATAGTCAAAGTCGGCGGTGGTGTGAATCACCCGCTTGACCACGGCGGCGGTTTCCGACGGAGGCGTCAGGCCCAGTTCCGCCAGCTCGGCTGTGATGATGGAAAGGCTTGTCCGCTCGATGTCGGCGGGCAGATGATGCTGCGGGATCATACGCGGTTCCCTCCTTTGCGGTCCATGCCCATGGCGGCGTATACGGCATCCATGTCCAGCGCGGCCCGCACGCCGTCGGCCAGCAGGTCGAACTGCTGCTGCCGGTACTGCTCCATCGAGAGCAACGGTGCGTCGGCGGGGGAGATGCCCTTCTTTTTGCACAAAAATGCGGTGAGTTTTTCGGTCAGCTCGCCGGTGTCAAACAGCCCATGCAGGTAGGTGCCGAACACATTGGCCTGCACACACCCTTCCGGCGTGCCGTCGGCCAGAATGCAGAACGGGCGGCCCTGCACTGTCGTGCGCCCGGCGTGGATCTCGTAGCCGGTCAGCTTTGCCCCGGCAAAGGGGATGGCCTCGGCGGTGGCATGGGTCTGGCGCAGCTGCTTTTCGGCGTTGAACACGGTGTCCGTGGGCAGAAGCGCCAGCCCGCGCAGGGTGCAGGGGGTGCCGCTTTCTTCGCCGTCCGGATCGGCAAGAGTGTGCCCCAGCATCTGGTAGCCGCCGCACACGCCCAGCACAGGGGTGCCCTGCGCGGCCAGCTTGAGCACCGCCGCTTCCAGCCCGCACTGACGCAGCCACAGCAGGTCGTCTATGGTGTTTTTGGTGCCGGGCAGGATCACCACATCCGGCGTGCCCAGCTGGCGGGGACTCTGCACATAGCGCACCCCCAGCAGCGGGTGCTGTTCCAGCGGCATGAAGTCGGTGAAGTTGGAGATGTGCGGCAGGCGCAGAATGGCCGCATCCAGTGGTTTGACGGCCCGCCCTGCCTCCAGCCGGGTGGAAAGGGAATCCTCATCCTCAATGTCCACCTTCAGGTAGGGGATGACCCCCAGCACCGGCAGCTGCGTTTTTTCTTCCAGCATGGCAAGGCCGGGACGCAGGATCTCCACGTCGCCCCGGAACTTGTTGATGAGCAGCCCCTTGATGCGGGTCCGCTCGTCCGGCTCCAGCAGGGCCACCGTGCCGTACAGCTGTGCAAAGACGCCGCCCCGGTCGATGTCTCCGGCCAGCAGCACAGGGGCGTCCACCAGCTTGGCAAGGCCCATGTTCACAATGTCGTCGGCTTTCAGGTTGATCTCGGCCGGGCTGCCAGCTCCCTCAATGACGATGATGTCCACCTCTTCGGCCAGACTGTTGTAGGCGGCAAGGATGTCCGGGATCAGCGACCGCTTCATTTTAAAGTAGGCGGCGGCGGGCATCTGCCCCCGCACCTCGCCGTTCACGATCACTTGACTGCCGGTGTCGCTGCTGGGTTTGAGCAGGATGGGGTTCATGCGCACGTCCGGTTCCATCCCGGCGGCCTGCGCCTGCACCACCTGCGCCCGGCCCATTTCCAGCCCGTCCCGGGTCACAAAGCTGTTCAGGGCCATGTTCTGGCTCTTGAAAGGAGCCACCCGGTAGCCGTCCTGTGCAAAAATGCGGCACAGTGCGGCGCACAGCAGGCTTTTGCCTGCACCGCTCATGGTGCCCTGCACCATAATGCAGGTTGCTTTGTTCATGCCAGTACCTCCGCAAGGGTCTTTAACAGTTCATCGTTTTCCGGCCCGGTACGCACGGCGGTGCGGTACCAGCTGCCGTCCAGCCCGGGGTAGTTGCTGCAGCTGCGCAGCACCACGCCCCGCTGCCGCAGGGCATCGCCCAGCGTTTCCGGCCCCTGGAACAGTAGGTAGTTTGCTCGTCCGTCCAGTACCCGCAGGCCCAGTGCCCGCAGCCCGGCCGTGAGCCGGGGCCGCTGCTGCGCAATGAGTGCCCGCACCTGTGCCACATAGGCCGTTTCGTCCAGTGCGGCAAGCCCGGCGGCCTGCGCCAGACTGGACACTGCCCACGGCTGCCCGGCGGCCTGCATGGCTTCCAGCAGGGCCGTGTTGGCACACAGGCAGTACCCCAGCCGCACCCCGGCCATGCCGTACAGCTTGGTAAAGGCCTTGAGGATCAGCAGATTTTTGCTGTCCAGCAGGGCTTTGGCGGTCAGGGTGTCGCAGTCGGGCAGAAAATCCAGAAAACATTCGTCCACCACCAGCAGTGCCCCGCAGGCTTCGCACCGGCGCAGGATGCGCTCCACAAGGGGCAGCGGCGTGAGCTGCCCGGTGGGGTTGTTGGGCTGGCAGAGAAATACCATGTCCACCTCCGGCGTGATGGAGGAGAGGATGGAATCCGTCACGGCAAAATCGACCTCTGCCTGCAGAAAATGTCGCCGCACCGCACAGCCCGCACTTTCCAGCGCGGCGGCGTACTCGGCAAAAGTGGGGGCGGTCACCAGCGCGGTGCGGGGTTTTGCCGCCCACACCAACCGGAAGATCAGGTCTGCCGCGCCGTTGCCGCAGAGGATAGATTCTGCCGGGATCCCCTCGTGCGGGGCCAGCTTTGCCCGCAGTGCCCGGCACAGGGGGTCGGGGTAGCGGTCGGCGTGAGGCAGGGCGGCAGCAATGGCGTTCGCCACGCCCTGCGGCAGGCCCAGCGGGCTCACGTTGGCCGAAAAATCCAGCGCGTCGTGCCCGTACTGTGCCCGATATCCGGCCCAGTCGCCGCCGTGTGTCAGCTGTGTCATAAGATCACCCCTCGGATCGCCAGCCCCAGCAGCAGGGCCAGCAGGCTTTCGGCATACATCATTTTATTGGCGCGGCGGATGTCCTCTGGCTCAATGGGACGCAGGGCGTCGCCAATGGTAGGCTTGGGGTAATATTCCCCAAAATAGTAGGCAGGCCCGGCCAGCTGCACGCCCAGTGCTCCGGCACACGCGCTCTCGGTCTGGGCACTGTTGGGGCTGGCATGGTTGCGCCGGTCCCGCCGCCAGATACGCCACGCCCCTTTGGCGCTGTTGCCGGTCAGGGCCGCCGCCGCGCACCACAGCAGACCCGCCAGACGGCTGGGCAGATAGTTTGCCGCGTCGTCCAGCTTGGCGGGGATGCGGCCGAAGTAGAGGTACTTTTCGTTTTTGTAGCCCAGCATGCTGTCCATGGTGTTGATGGCCTTGTAGGTCAGCGCCAGCGGTGCCCCGCCGATGAGCATATACAGCAGCGGCGCAATGACACCGTCGCTGGCATTTTCGGCCACCGTTTCCACCGCAGCTTTGGTCACACCCTCTGAGGTCAGGTTCTGGGTGTCGCGGCCCACGATGCGGCTCACGGCTTTGCGAGCAGCGGGCAGGTCGTTCCGGACCAGCTCGTTATACACATTTGTGCTCTCCTGCGCAAGGCCCCTTGCCGCCAGCGCCTGCCCGCACCAGAACATCTGCACCGCAAGGCCCAGCCACGGGCTGAGCTTTGCCGCCGCCAGACACACAAGGCTCGTGACCAGAAAGGTGCCCACCGGCAGGCAGAACGCCGTCACGGCACCGCCCAGCAGCTCGCCCTGCGGGGTGCCGGGCAGGCGGGCACGCAGGAATTTTTCCAGCCGGGAGATGCATCTGCCCATAAGCACCACCGGGTGCGGCAGCCACGCCGGGTCTCCGAAGAGCGCGTCCAGCACAAAACCGCCCAGCACAGCCCACAGGACCATCACTCGGCCCCCTTTGTATACTGCACCGTCTTGATGAGATGCAAAACGTGCTTCGTCTGCCAGTCCTTTGCATCCAGCACAAAGCCGCCCGCGTTGGGCCCGCACCACGCATAATAGTCCTTGTGGGGGACGGCAAACCGTTCCATGGCGGCCATCTGGGTGCCGCCGTGGGCCAGAATGACCAGCCGCTCTTCGCCTGCGGCAAGAGCTTTATCGATCAGCTCTGCCACGGTGCGGCAGATGCGGTCTGATAATCCGTCTCGACATAATCCAGATAATCACTGAACTGATCAAAATCGTAGCAAGGCCAATATACAGATAAAACATGTTGGAAATTTGTGCGCTGTCCCGAATACTCTGAATCGGTGTACGAATCATAAAACTGCTCTTATCGTCCAGATTCCCGTACATGCAGACCACGTCCATGGTACTGGCGTCTCCGCTTATTTTCGTTACTACATAATTGTCCTTTTGCTCCATAATCACCCGTTTTCCCCTGGAAAACTGAGACTCAAACTGCATGTAAGCCAGCATTTCCGCCTCATCCTTTGTGGTACTGTAGCAATTTCCAAAAGGGTCTACCACAATCAAACGGAAATTTTTTTCTGCCAGATATTTCTTAAATGCGTCATCATCATTCAAAGCACTGTACTGGTAATTGTCCACATTGTTTAAGGCCTGATAAACATTCTTTAGACTGTCTGTTTTCCTGGCAAGGTAGTATTTCTCTAAAAACAGAGAATTCACCCCCAGCATTACCGCCAGAGACAGGCACATAATCACAATGTAAGTAACTGCCAGTCTGATTTTAATGGATTTTTTCATCATGACACCTCAAATTTATATCCCATACCCCAAATGGTTTTGATGTACTCTCCCTTATCGCCCATTTTACTCCTCAGTTTCTTTACATGGGTATCAATGGTTCTGGCATCGCCAAAATAATCATAATTCCATACAGAATTTAAAATCTTTTCTCTGGAAAGGGCAATTCCCTGATTTTCCAAAAAATAGCTGAGCAGTTCAAATTCCTTGTAGCTTAATTCTATAGGGGTACCGTCAATGGCCGCAATATGGGCAGTTTTATTGATTTCAATACCGCCTGCGCTCAAAAGTTCATCTGCACCGATAGAACTGGTACGCCGCAAAATAGCTTCCACCCTGGCTACCAGAATCTTCGGGCTGAAAGGTTTTGAAATATACTCGTCTACTCCCAGTTCAAATCCTAAAAGTTCGTCCCGCTCATCGCCTCTGGCTGTCAACATAATAATCGGCACTTTGGACTCTCTCCGAATTTCCCGGCATACCTCCCAGCCGTCCATCTTGGGCATCATCACGTCCAGAATCAACAAGGAAATGTCTTTCTTTTTATAGAATATATCAAGAGCCTCTTCCCCGTCTCCGGCTTCCAATACCTCAAAATCCTGTTTTACAAGGAAATCCCTTACCAGTTTTCTCATTCTGCTCTCGTCATCCACAACCAGTATTCTGCATTTATCCATGGTCTTTTCCTCCTTCGCACTGTAATGTATAGTATAGCAGACAAATTTGTCAAAAATGTGAAATTTCTTCGCATGGTTTCCGTTCCAAAAACAAAAAAGGAATCCGTACTAATCTCTTTTAGAACGAACTCCTTTCCCTATGGACCTGAGGGGAATCGAACCCCTGTCCGAAAGTCTATCCCTTGCGGCATCTCCCATCACAGTTATTCTTTTAACATTCCCTTATGCAGCCGCCGAATAACAGGCTGTTACACTTGGTAGCTTCATAAAATCTTCCACTTTCTCAAAGCTTTGAAAACGAAGTGCCCCGCAAAGTCGATGCCAGATTCTCAAGCAGCGGGTGACCTGAGGCTGACAAGCTGCAATTAGGCAGCTAACGCTACGTTATCGTTTGCGTTTATATTTAGTTTCCAGGTTGATATGCAGTCCCGGAGTCTGCAGATGGCTTCCTCAACTTCAAAACCCCCGTCGAAACCAGTACAAGCCCTCATATAAAATAAGCACTGCATGGTACACAAACGAGTAGATTTCCCATTCCCAATGTAAGTACATTAGGAAACTTATTACATACTATCTGGTTTCTGTATTTTTGTCAAGAGTTAATTTCAGAAAAATAATTGATAAAAGAGCCATTCCCAAAATCATCCGGCAATGGCTCTTTGTATTTGAATTTTATTTATGTAAATGACATGCTACAAAATGTCCCGGACGAACTTCCTGTAATTTCGGAGATTCCATCTTACATCTTTCTGTTGCATGCTTACAACGGTTTGCAAAAGGACAGCCCGGCTTTGGATTGATAGGGCTTGGTACGTCTCCGGACAGTACGCTGGATTCCTTCTGCGCTTCTTTATCCGGGTCCGGAATCGGCACAGATGCCAACAACGCCTGGCTGTATGGATGCAGTGTATGAGCATAAATCTCATCACTATCTGCCAGTTCTACCAGATTTCCCAGATACATAACCGCAATACGGTCTGAAATATATTTGACAATATTTAAGTCATGGGCAATAAACATATAAGTAAATCCGTGTTCTGCCTGCAGGTCTTTCAGCAGATTTATAATCTGACTCTGAATGGATACGTCAAGAGCAGAAATCGGCTCATCACACACAATGAACTCCGGTTCTACAGCCAGAGCACGGGCAATTCCGATACGCTGACGCTGACCGCCGGAAAACTCATGCGGGAAACGGTTTGCATGTTCCCGGTTCAGACCTACTGTCTCCAGAAGCTCATAAACACGCTGCATACGTTTCTCTTTGTCATACATATTGTGAATTTCCATACCTTCTGCAATAATACTTCCCACTGTCATACGGGGATTCAAAGACGCATAAGGATCCTGGAAAATAATCTGTGCTTTCTGAGAATACACATAGCGGTCTTTGGTGTGTCTTAAATTTACCTGCTTTCCATTGTAAAGCATTTTTCCACTGGTAGCCGGATAAATTCCCATAACTACTCTTCCCAATGTAGATTTTCCACATCCGGACTCACCTACCACACCAAGCGTTTCTCCTTTATAAATGTCCAGGGAAATATCATTGACTGCTACCAGATTCTTTCCCTTTCCTACATGAAAGTGCTTTGACACATGGTCTAAAGTAACCAGCTTATCCATTTACCTTTTCCTCCTTGTCTCCCGGAAAATCAGGGTGAAGTCTCCAGCAGGACGCCGTATGGCCTTCGCTCACCTGGAATACCGGCGGCTGATTGGAACGGCAGATTTTCATGCAGCATTCACATCTGCTGGCAAATCCGCAGCCCTGCGGCGGAGCATATAAGTCAGGAGGGGTACCCGGAATGGATACCAGCTGCTCCTCTTTCTTTGTATCAATCGTTGGAAGACTCTTTAAAAGAGCCTTTGTATAAGGATGTCCCGGATTGTAGAAGATATCTCTTACGGTACCTTTTTCCACTACTTTACCGGCATACATAACAGCCACATGATCCGCCAGATTTGCCACAACCCCAAGGTCATGGGTAATCAGAATAATCGCTGTTTTGGTATCGTCCTTAATTTTTCCCATCAGCTGCATAATCTGCGCCTGAATGGTTACGTCAAGAGCTGTTGTTGGTTCATCCGCAATCAACAGCTGCGGGTTACAGGCCAAAGCCATAGCAATCATGGCACGCTGACGCATACCGCCGGAAAATTCATGAGGATACTGCTTTGCTCTCTCCTCGGCATTTGGAATCTGAACCATCTGTAAAAGACGGACAGCCTCTTTTTCCGCATCTGCTTTACTGATTTTTTTCTTGTTTACCAGAGTTTCCGTAAGCTGCTTGCCTACACGCATAGTAGGATTCATACAAGTCATAGGGTCCTGGAAAATCATACTGACCATCTGACCACGGATATCCTGCATTTCCTTTTCACTTGCCGCTACAATATCTTTACCGCAAAGTTTAATGCTTCCCTCTTTAATTCTTGCAGGAGGCATAGGGTTCAGTTTCATAATTGTCTGAGCCGTTACACTCTTTCCGCAGCCGGATTCTCCTACAATAGCAAGCACTTCTCCTTTGTTTACCTCCAGGCTGACACCTCTGACAGCGTGTACTTCACCTGCATAAGTATCAAAAGAAACATGAAGATTGTCTATTTTTAATATTTCTTCCATTTCCTTACCTCCTTAATTTCGGGTCAAATGCGTCACGAAGCTGGTCACCCAGCAGGTTAAAGGACAACATGGTAACACAGATAAATAACGCTACAATAACAAGCTGTGTGGGGAACATCTGGAAAACCTTAATGGCGTCATTGGCCATAATACCCCAGGAAGACTTCGGAGGCGCAATACCCAGACCCAACATGGACAGAAATGCTTCTGTAAAGATAACATTGGGAATATCCAACGTAATATTGACAATAATAACACTAAGCACATTGGGTACCAGATGTTTGCCAATGATTCTTGCCGGAGAAGCGCCCATGGATTTTGCCGCAATAACAAATTCCTGCTCCTTCAAACCAACAACCTGTCCTCGCACCAGTCGAGCCATACCGGTCCATCCGGTAAGGGAATAGGCCACAATAATAGTTCCCAGACCACGTTCCATAACCGTCATCAGAAGGATAACGATAATCAGGTAAGGTATACCGCTGATGATTTCCACAATACGCATCATCACATTATCTACTGCACCGCCGAAGTAACCGGAGATACCGCCATAGATAACACCTACCAGACAGTCAATCAGCGCAACCGCAATCGCTACGGTAAGAGAAACTCTTGCTCCGTACCAGACTCTGGAGAATACGTCGCGTCCCAGGGCGTCGGTACCAAAAATATGCATCTGACCGGTCACAGAGTCCGGACTCATAATGGGTTTATTCTGAAATGCTACATTCTGCTCAGAATAGCTGAACGGTGTCAGCATAGGACAGAAAATAGCACCCAGAATAATCAGACCCAGAATAATCATACAAATCACTGCAACCCTACTCTTGCGAATACGGTTCCAGGCATCTTTCATAAAGCTGACAGAAGGTCTTGCCAATGATTCCATACTTTTTGCATCGGCTCCTAACACCTCAAAGGCATCCGAAGAAATTTTGCCGCTGACATCATAAGGAGTGTACTGTTCTGTCTGTACGGTTGTCTTATTATTCTTTTTTCTCATGTGTTCCTTACTCCTTTCCGCCTGTCAGTTTAATACGTGGATCGATAAATCCGTAAATCAAATCTACAACCAGATTGGCGAGAATCAGAAACATACCGTAGAAGACTGTAGTACCTGCAATCATAGTATAATTCAGAGTCTGCACACTGGTTACAAAGTATTTTCCAAGTCCCGGAATAGAGAAAATATTCTCTACAACGAAAGCACCCGTCAAAACAGCTGCTACCAGGGGACCCATAACGGTAACAACCGGCATAACTGCGTTACGTACCGCATGTTTCCAAACAATCTGACGCTGGCTGAGGCCTTTTGCTTTTGCTGTTTTGATATAATCCTGGCTGAGTACATCCAGCATACTGGTTCGCATCAAACGGCTTACCGTTGCCATAGAGCCAAAAGCCAGAGCAAAAGCCGGAAGAATCTTACTGTTAAAGTCAGACCAGCCAATAACGGCAAACACCTGAACTCCCGTTGCCTGATACAGCTTCAATCCCAGGAAATACTGTAAAACTGCACCCATAATGAAGGAAGGTACAGAAACACCAACCAGTGCAAAAAACATGGCTGCGCTGTCCCATACAGTTCCTCTCTTAACAGCAGCCACAACACCAAGAAGAATACCCATAATAAAGGCAAACAGCAGGGCGCGGATACCAAGACTAAAGGATACCGGGAAAGCTTCTGCGATAACATCTGTCACCGCTCTTCCGTCCGGAATAGAAATTCCGAAATCACCTCTTAAGGCATTTCCTATGTAAATAAATAACTGCTGAAGCACGGGTTTATCCAGTCCATATTTCTTTTCCAGGGCCTGCATAACGGAATCCGGCAACGCTTTTCCGGCTGTAAACGGTTCGCCCGGAAGTAACTGCATTAAGAGGAAGGTGATAGTTACCAGAACTAAAATAGTAATAAAAGAATAAATAATTCTTTTTAAAATGTAGCGTATCCGATTAGACAAAATAGACAGCTCCTTTCTTTTGTTTTCTTTACTTTATTATTTTTATGTTCTGTTTATGTAAAGCGCAAAAGTTTTTGCGCTTTACATAAACAGACAGGAGCCGTGTGAGAAACCACTCTGATTCCAGAACAACAGCTCCTATCTAAAATAACCTTATAAAATTTTTTCTTTCCGCTTTCCGAAATTATTTAGCGTCTGTAAAGTCAAATTCCTGGAAACCGGTACGAGTCATATTCTGCACCTTGTCAGACACGGCATAAGAAACAGCACTGAAGTAAATTGGGTAAACTGCTGCGTCTGTCTGTGTTACCAGAGTTTCTGCCTTAACCAGTAAATCCTGACGAGCTGCCGGGTCTGCTTCCACCATAGCGTCAGCAATCAGTTTATCATATTCTGTGTTGCTGTATTTACCATAGTTGTTTCCATTTGTTGTAGTAAACAGGTCAAGGAATGTCATGGCATCGTTGTAGTCCGGAGCCCAGCCTGCGTATACCATATCGAAATCACCGGAATTCATAGAAGCCAGACGTGACTTAAATGGCTGTGGTGTAATTTCTACATTCAGACCAAGTACGGATTTCCACTGTTCCTGCATAAACTGTGCATCTCTCTGAGCTCCGTCAGTATCATCACAGAGGAAAGATAATTTCAAATCTTCTGCTTTCAGTCCTGTTTCCTGAAGACCTTTTTCCAGAGCTTTCTTTGCTTCTTCTGCATTGTATCCGGTGATATCTCCAGCCGCTTCGCGATACAGCACATCATTTGCTCCTGCAATACCGGTTGGTACAAGACCTGTAGCCGGTACGGAACCATCTTTTAAGATATTGTCACACAGACTCTGTGTATCCAGAGCAAGACCAAGTGCACGGCGGATATTTGCATTGTCCAAGCCTTTGTCTGTTTTCTTTGTGTTAAACTGAATATACCAGTTGCTGTTGTTTACATAGTTTTCTACATGAATGCCGAGAGACTCTGCCTGTACGGTCTGGTCACCTGTCAGGTTGATACAGTCAATCTGTCCAGCCTGGAATGCGTTCATACGTGCATTGGAATCATTCATCATATTATAACGAACGGTTTTTACTGCAACTCTGTCCGGGTCATAGAAATCTTCATTTGCTGTCAGTGTAATGTGGTCATTGTGTACCCACTCGCTGATGGTGTACGCACCGTTTGTTACCAGCTGATCCATTTCATCTCCGTAGTGCTCTGCACCGATTTCCTCGTAAGCCTTCTGGTTTACAGGATAGTAGGTTGAGAATGAGAACAGGTGCTCTGCATATGGAATCGGGTTTACGAAAGTAACTTCCAGAGTATAGTCGTCAATGGCTTTTACACCCAGTTCAGAAGGGTCTTTTGTTCCTTCATATACTTCTTTACCATTTAACAGATTATCATAGATAATAAATGCGTAGGAAGAAGCTGTCTCTTTGTTACAAACTGCCTGATAAGCGAACACGAAGTCATTTGCTGTTACAGGTTCTCCATTTGTCCATTTTGCATCCTGACGAAGTTTCATAGTGTAAGTACGTTTGTCATCGCTTACAGTAGTTTCTTCGGCAAGGTCTGGCACCGGTTTATCATTTTCATCCAGTTTATACAGACCGGACATAACCATACGGAGAATATCTCCTGATGCCACGTCTGTAGTGAGCATACTGTTTAATTCAGGCGGTTCTGCACGTAAGTCGATTGTGTAGGAATCCTCCTCCGGTGTTCCTGCAAAACCTGTACTGCTTGTTTCTGTTTTTGCGCCACCGTCAGAAGTGCCTTCTGCTTTTTTGTCTCCTGAAGAACTTCCGCATGCGCCTAAAGATAAAATCATTGCGCTTGCAAGGGCCATTGCCAATACTTTCTTCATTTTCATATTGATTTCCTTCCTCTCTGCTAGAATTTCACACTGAAAACTTTAATACTTTGTTTTCTTAATGTTGTGAATCAATCTTCTTTATTATAATAAATTATGAAGTTTTGTCAACTGTTTCTGGCAAAATTCTCGCATTTGTGTTTTTTGCACAAAGACAAATATCTTTCTGGCCGAAACTTTTCAAGCAATTTCTTTTAAATTCTCCACAATTTTACGGATAACTCCATCTTTAAAGGGAGACTCTATGCCGCTTTGCTGTAACAAATCAGTATGAAACTCGGAAGCGGAAATCCTGCATAATTTCAGATAACTCTCCCACGCTCCCCGGCGGTCCTTATCCATCCAGATTTTGTACTCAAAAGCACAAAGCTGGGCAATCACATAATCAATATAGTAGAGAGGGAAACTGTAAATATGGTGTTGTTTCTGCCAGAAACAGCCTCTTTCAAAGAAGTCCAGCCCTGCATAATCCATATGAGGCTTATATTCCTTCTCCAGCTTTTTCCACACCTCTTTCCTCTGCTGAGGCGTCATTTCCGGATGGTCATACACTTCATGCTGAAATTCGTCCACCATACAGCCGTACGGTACAAAAATCACAGCATCCTCCAAATGCATACCGGTGTAATCGGCTGTCTTCTCTTTTCCGAAAAACAGATGATACCAAGATTCTGTAAAGAATTCCATGGACATGGAATGAATCTCCGCAGTTTCCATACCAATATCTGCATGTTCCCGGATAGGGTCTTCTGCTGCCAGGTATCCCTGGAACGCATGGCCGCACTCATGAGTCATAACGTCCACATCTCCGCTGGTGCCGTTAAAGTTGGCAAAAATAAACGGTGCCTTATAGTCCGGAAGGTACGTCATATATCCGCCCACTGCTTTTGTCTTTCTGCCAAAGACATCTAAAAGTTCGTTTTCCATCATAAAATCAAAAAACTCTTTTGTCTCCGGAGACAATTCTTCATACATCTCCTGTCCTGCTGCCAGAATTTCCTCCGGCGTTCCTTCCGGCTGGGGATTTCCCTCTGGTCCGTATACCTGTTCGTCTGTATAAGTCATATGCTCAAGTCCCAGACGCTCTCTCCTTTTTTCAAAAAGCTCTTCTGCAAAAGGAACCCATACTTCCTTCACCTGACGTCTCAGATTTTCAATTTCTTTTCTTCCATAACAGTTCCTCTGCATGCGCAGATATCCCAGAGGTGTATACGTCTCAAATCCCAGTGTTTTTGCCTGCTCTGTTCTGTTTTTTACCAGTTTGTCATACAACTCATCCAATTTATCGGCAATACTGTCAAAGAAAGCATTTTGTTTCTGGGCTGCTCTTCTTCTCACTTCAGGATCTTTACTTTTCAGATAAGGAGTCAAAAGAGAAAGATTCAGGGTTTCCCCTTCCCAGCCAATTTTAGCGCTGGCCAGAAGTTTTTCATATTCTGTCACCAGTGCATTCTCCTCCTGCATCAGTGGAATGACTTCCTCGGACACAGACTTCATGGCAATTTCCATATTTTTAAATGCCACAGACCCTATTTTTTCTTCCAGAACGTCCCTGTACGGGGAAGCAAAGAGCCGCTTCTGATATTCCACACATAAGTTGGAATACTCGGGCACCTGTTCATCATAGTAATTCTGTTCCTTCTCATAAAACTCGTCTGTGGTGTCAATGGTATGGCGAATGGAACAAAGCGTCACCTGGGTCTGCACCCTGTCATTGAGTTTATAAAACTCTTTGTGAACAGCAAACTGCTCTTCCCCGCTTCCCGCTTCTTCCAGCTTCTTCATCAATTTTTTCAGCTGCTCTTTTACCTGTACAAAATCAATTCTTTCATACGGCATATCTTTAAATTTCATCATGGTCTGTTCTCCTCTCCTGCCCTGCAGTTAATACAGGTTTTTCACCTTAAATTCTCTCTCTGTCTCTCTTCTCTGGTCCTTTTTTGCAATGTCCTGCCGCTTATCGTAAAGCTTCTTGCCTTTCGCCACGCCCATTTCTACTTTCACAAGACTGCCTTTAAAATATACCTTCAAAGGTACCAAAGTATACCCTTTTTCTCTGATTTTGCCTTCTATTTTCCGAATTTCATAGGTATGAAGCAAAAGCTTACGCACCCTTAAAGGGTCTTTGTTAAAAATATTGCCTCTTTCATAAGGGCTGATATGCATACCATAAATAAACACCTCGCCCTTCTCAATCTGAATAAAAGACTCTTTAACACTGCATTTTCCCATGCGCAGGGATTTGACCTCTGTACCCGCCAGTTCAATCCCTGCCTCATAAGTGTCCTCTATAAAATAATCATGGTATGCCTTTTTATTATTTGCAATCAGACGAATCCCTGATTCTTTTGCCATGACTTAATCCTCCCTTTCCAAACTGAAATCCACGGTTTTTGTGGCAATGTCCGCCTGTTCTACCCGAACCTTTACTTTCTGCCCCATGGAATATACCTTTTTCGTCATATCTCCCACAAAGCGGTACTTTTCTTTCTCATATGTGTAATAATCATCCCGCATGGAATTCACATGCACCAGACCTTCCACCGTATTAGGCAGTTCCACATACAGTCCCCATTCCGTCACGCCTGAAATAGTTCCCTCCATGACTTCGCCAATATGCTGCTTCATAAACTCTGCCTTCTTCATTTTAACGGTTTCCCGCTCTACCTCTTCGGCTCTTCTCTCCATAGCACTGGACTGTCCTGCCACTTCCTCCAGAATTTCCGCATAGTGGCGAATTTTTGCCTCTGTCATCTTGCCTCGCAGATGTTCCTTGATAATTCTGTGAATCTGCAAATCCGGATACCTGCGGATAGGAGACGTAAAGTGACAGTAATACTTGGCAGCCAGGCCAAAATGTCCGCTGCACTGGGTGGTATACCTGGCCTGTTTCATAGAACGCAGAAGCAGCCGGGCAAAAAACGGCTCACATTCCATGCCTTCCAGCTCTTTTAAAATTTTCTGCACTTCTTTTGGGCTGATTTCTTCTTTTGCTTTCTTCACTTTTACTCCTGCCTGATGAACCATTTCCAGTACAGCTTCCATCTTTTCCCCATCGGGAGCATCGTGTGTCCGGTATACAAAAGGCAGGCCCAAAAGCGCATATTCTTCTGCTACCGTTTCATTTGCAGCCAGCATAAAGTCTTCAATGAGCCGGGTAGCCACATTCTGTTCATAAGGATAAATTTCCACTGGCTTTCCACTGTCATCCAGACGAATTTTGCTTTCCGGGAAATCAAAGTCAATGGCTCCTCTCTTCTTTCTTCTCTTCCGAAGGAGTCCGGAAAGCTCGCCCATTTCCAAAAGCATGGGAACCAGTTCTCTGTATTTCTCTGTCACCGCTTCGTCTTCACCCAGGAGAATCTTTTTTACGTCTGTGTATGTCATTCTCTCATTCACCCGGATGACGGTCTCCACAATGCGGTGAGACACAATTTTTCCTTTTTCATTAATATCCATCAGGCAGCTTAACGCCAGTCTGTCCTCTCCTGCGTTCAGAGAACAGATACCATTGGAAAGTTTTTTGGGCAGCATGGGAATTACCCGGTCCACCAAATAGACACTGGTGCCTCTTTTCAGTGCTTCTCTGTCTAAAGCGCTGCTGTACTGCACATAATTGCTTACATCTGCAATGTGTACCCCCAGATGATACAGGCCGTTTTCCTTTGTAAGAGAAACCGCATCATCCAAATCTTTGGCGTCTTCCCCGTCAATGGTAACCATAACCACATCCCTCAAATCTTCTCTGCCATAAAAATCTCCCTCATTTAACGTCTCTTTTACGCGCTGGGCCTGATTGGCCACCTTTTCCGGAAATTCCATGGGCAAATCATAGCTTTTCGCCACACACAGGACATCTACGCCTTTTTCTCCCGGCTTTCCCAGGATTTCTGTCACGATTCCTTCCGGAGATTTTCCTCCCCGACCATAATCCTTAATCTTCACCAGAACTTTATCTCCGTCCTCGGCTTCCATAGCCTTTCCCTGGGGAATAAAAATATCTCTGGCAAACCGCTGGTTGTCCGGCACTGCAAAGCCAAAACCTGCCGACTGCTCATAAGTTCCCACGATTTCTTCGATTCCATGCTCCAGAATCCTTGTCACTGCACCTTCACAACGCCGTCCGTTCTTTTCTTCCTTCTGTACCGTTACCTGCACCGTATCTCCATGCAAGGCCCGTCCTACCTGCTCTTCCGGTATAAAAATATCCTGTCTCTCTTCCTCACCGGGAATTTCTACAAAACCAAAGCCTCTGGGATGACTGATAAAGGTTCCTGTATAAACATGGCTCTTTTTATATCCCAAACCGGTCTTTTCTTTTTTCTCCTGTTTTTCTGTCTGTTTTCTGCGGTCTTTTTCCGGCTTTCTCACAGCCTCATACTTGCCGCGCTTGCTGATGGTGACTTTCCCTTCTTTCAGGAGTATATCCAGTACCTTGTGCAGTTCCTCCCTTTTTCCCGAAGGAATCTGCAGAAGCACTGCCAAATCTCTGGCTCTCATAGGCTCATATTCCTTGCAGCACATCAACTCATATAAAAATTTTTTCCTCTTTTTCAGCTGTTGATTTTTCTTCAAATTTTCTCCTTTTCCTGTTAAAAAGATGACACCCTTGCAATGCAAGAGTGCCATGTTTAAAAGTTCAGATTCAATACTAACGCCAGCACAAAAAATAAAATCCCCATAATTTTGGTTGCTTTTACCATTGCGCCTTCCATGGAGCGTCCTTTATTTTTCCCCCAGTAAGTATCTGCCATTCCGGCAATACTTCCCAGTCCCTGGGACTTTCCTTCCTGCATCAGAATAATAACAGATAAGCCTATACAATCTATAACGAAAAGTACGGTCAAAACAATTCTCAAAATTTCCACGTTCACACCTCCTAATTGCTAAACATCTAAAGTTTAACACAGGCGCAGCATGATTTCAACTGTTATTTTCGCAGATTCCCATTTATCCCCTTATAATCATAGCAGGCAGTTTCTCCCAGCATATCCTCAATGGCAAGAAGGCGGTTATACTTTGCCGTCCGCTCTCCCCTGCAGGGCGCACCTGCCTTTATCTGTCCGCTGCCCGCTGCCACAGCCAAGTCAGCCAGAAACGTATCTTCACTCTCTCCCGAACGATGGGAAAGAATGGTTCGGTATCCCGCTTTATGAGCCAGTTCCACAGCCTCCATGGCCTCTGTCAAAGTCCCAATCTGGTTAACTTTTATCAGCACCGCATTGCCGGCGCCCATAGTGATTCCCCTGGCAATCCGTTCTGTATTGGTAACAAACAAATCATCCCCCACCAGCTGTACTTTCTGCCCCAGTCTTTGCGTCAGCCTCTGCCAGCCTTCCCAGTCTTCCTGGTCTAACCCATCCTCAATGGATAAAACGGGAAATGTCTCTGTCAGTTCTTCGTAGTAAGCGGTCATCTCTTCTGCTGTGCGATAGACTTCTGTGCCAGTCATAAAAGATTCTCCCGGAAAATAGTAAGCCTTTTTGTCTTCTTCGTACAGCTCACTGGCTGCCACATCTATGGCAAAACAGATATCCTTCCCAAGGGTATAGCCTGCGCGCTTTACAGCCTCTGCCATCATAGCCAAAGCTTCTTTTGCCCCCTGTACATCCGGCGCAAATCCACCTTCATCTCCTACAGCTGCAGACAATTTTCGCTCTTTTAAAAACTCTTTCAGCGTATGGTAAATCTTCACCTTTATGGAAGGAGTAGAAAATCCTGAATCA
>OGXL01001598.1_pt1 | contig 18485 bp, 18 predicted proteins | sample 1576311 | NCBI WGS metagenome assembly OGXL01 (sample SAMEA3541564, study PRJEB24748) | human gut metagenome | biome: human gut; feature: human-associated habitat; material: faeces | place: China | collected 2012 | reverse complement strand
GACACTCCTCGAAATAAAAAGATTTTATAAGATAGTGTAAGAAAAAATCCCCGCCTGGATATTTTTACATAACGAAGTATATAAAGATTAACATATGAATATGCAAATGTCAACCAGAAACAGATCGGGCAGGGGAATATTCCTTCCCCTGCCCGGTACACAATTTACATTTTATTATTCCATTCTGAGTCTTTCCACCACACTGTGCTTCTCCAGGTTCCGGAAACACAGATAAGGGATCACCACTGCCAGGACAAGGATCAGCGGTGTACATATGCCAAGGGGCAGCAATGTAAACTGGAAGGTGGCAAAATCGTCCGCCGCCGTCACAGCCCGCACGCCGATGCCTACTGCCAGCGCACTGACCGCCCATGAGACAAGAAGGGTCAGCCCGGCGTAGTACAGTCCCTCGTACACCAGCATCCGGCAGAGCTGCCGTTTCGTCATGCCTACGCTCTGGATCATGGCGAACTCCCTCCTGCGGGATACGATGGCCGTGATCATGGAGTTGGCAAAGTTCAGGACGCCTACCAGGGCGATGATAATGCTGATGGCATTGCCCATGACAGCCGAGGATCTTGTCTCTTCCTGGTACTGCTGTGCCATGGACTGGCGGGAGGTCACAGGAAGAGTCCTGTCCACGGAAGCTGTATAGGTGTCCAGCATCTCCTGCATGGCGTCCACCTGGCCATCTTCCACATTGGCGTAGAGTTTCCGCAGGGTGTTGTCCGGATACAGCTCTCTGAACGTACCGGACGGGATCACATACTGCAGGTCAAGGCCTGCGTCCTCCCCGGCCTCCATAGCGCCGTCCACAATGGATGTGCCCGGCAGGACAACTGCCATCACCTGGTAGCTCTTTCCATCCAACTCCACTGTATCGCCCACTGGGGAGGCCGGCAGGACATCCAGACCTTCCGCCTCTTCCCTGGAGATGGCGGCGGACGTGACAGCCAGCACGTAATCTCCCGTGGCAAATGCCTCAGGATCAAATGTACCTGCCAGCACATTGTCCTCCTCCGTCATCTCATCAAGGGGAATACCGTCCAGGCCGAACATGGAAACTGTGGCTTTCTTCTCTGCCAGAGAGTTTCTGGCATCCTCTGCCCCCTGTTCATCGTAGCTCTCCCAGTCAGCCAGAACCTCCTCATTGTAGTAGGAAGCAAGGCCTGCGGCTGTCGGATCATCCATCTGCCAGACAAACTGGTGGGAGTAAGCATGTCCTGTGTCCTCCACGCCATCGGCGTTTTCTACCTGTCTCACCAGATCCTGCCCCAGCGTTGTACCCTGGGGATCGTAGTTTCCCGTATAGTTCTCACTGGAAGCGTCGGAGAGCTCAAAGTCCGCGATAGTCAGCCCGGAGAGGTATTTCTCCATGTCAAAAGACGCATTTTTCGCATAGAAACAGCTCAGAAGCACCAGTCCCAGAGACAGGGAGCAGATGACAAGAGCTGTCCGCTTTTTGTTCCTGCCAAGATTGGCCCAGGCCATCTCCCCGAGGGACGCGCTGCCCCGCCTTTTTGTCGTCTTCTTCGTCCTGTCCGGCGCATCGCTGGCCCGCAGGGCCTCAATGGGAGACACTTTTCCAGCAAGCCGGGCCGGGCGCAGGCAGGAGATGAGAACCGTGATCCAGGCAAACAGGGCCGAGCCCACAAAAATCACCGGACTGGCAGATACCACGCTCTCCCCTTCCATCATGCCAAGCAGAACCGGAACCAGAAGGAACCCAAGCCCCCAGCCAAGAACCAGCCCCAGAGGAATGCCGATAAGACAGAGGCGGTCTGCCTGTCCGTAGATCAGCTTCTTAAGCTGCTTTTTTGTCATACCCAGAGTCTTCAGCTTCCCGTAGAACTGCACATCGGCAGTGACACTGATCTGGAAAATATTGTAGATGATCAGATACCCGGCCACAAAGACAAGGATCATGCCCAGATACATGGGAAGGCTTTCTGAGAAAGCGGAGGCGTTCATCTCTGGCGAGTAGGCCAGGTTCACACCGTACTCCAGGCCGGTCAGATCTGTGTCAGCCAGGATGCCGTCCATGGTCTCTTCAATATTTCTGTCACTGTAAAGATTGACCTGAGCCATGTGCGTGCCAAGGATCTGCCCCTCCGCTGCCGTCCCGTCCACGCCACCGGTCATCTGATCGGCAAAAGGCCGGGAGACCCAGGCCATGCTGGCGTAACTGGACTCATTTCCCTCCCAGAAACCGCAGAGGGTAAAGGTGGAGGAAACCGTCTCCTGGCTGGTGAGATCCGGCCGCCATTCCAGTGTCACCTGCTGCCCCAGCTTGTGGGGAATGCCTAGGTAATCAAGAACAGTGGTATCCACTGCCAGCTCGTCCGCCCCTTCCGGCATCCGCCCCGCAGAGGGCCAGGCAAAGGAGTGGGAGGCGTAAGCCTCATCCGCCCAGCGGATCTCTGTCTGGTGCCCTGCAAGATCACTGTTTTCCGCCACTCCCAGGACAATACTCTCGCCCGTCTCCTCCACATCCGGGTGGGCGTCGATAAGGGCCACTTCCTCGTCTGTAATGCTCTTAAAAGAGGCCTGGGCATCGTAGCCTGTCTGACGGAAGGTCATCTCGATCATGTTCCGGCTCATGCTCTGGGCCAGGGTAAAAAGGGTGGTAAACATGAGCGTTGTCATCAGAATGGCCAGCACAGCCACAATATTCCGGCCTTTATTTTTCTTAAACAGCCGGCTGTTCAGCGTTTTGATCGGTTTAAATACTTCTCTCACAGTAAAGCACCCCCTTTACTGTGACACGATGCGGCCGTCTTCTATACGGATCACACGGTCCGCCATGCTGGCAATCTCCGGGTTGTGGGTGATCATGACAATGGTCTGGTGGAACTTCTGGCTGGTCATCCGAAGAAGTCCGATCACATCGTCGCTTGTTCTTGTGTCCAGATTGCCGGTGGGCTCGTCCGCAAGAATAATCGAGGGCTTGCTGCCAAGAGCCCTGGCAATGGCCACCCTCTGCTGCTGTCCGCCGGACAGGTTGTTTGGCAGATTGTCCAGTTTCTTCTCAAGCCCCAAGAGCTTTACGATCTGCATGATGAATTTCTTATCCGGCTTCCGCCCGTCCAGGGAAATAGGAAGAATGATGTTCTCCCACACACTCAGCACCGGCACCAGATTGTAGTTCTGGAAGATGAAGCCGATCTGTTTTCTTCTGAAGACAGTGGCCTCCTCGCTGGTGAGCTTTGCAAGCTCTGTATTGCCAATGCGGATGCTGCCCTCCGTGGGGGTGTCCAGCCCGCCCAGCATATTTAAAAGGGTGGATTTTCCGGAACCGGACGTACCGATGATGGCGGTGAATTTTCCCCGCTCGATCTCCAGGTCCACGCCGTCCAGGGCTTTGACAAGAGCCTCCCCTTTCCCATAGTATTTTTTCAGTCCTGCTGCCTTTAAAACCGCATCCATTTTTCATACCTCCTGCTGTCTTACTTCCGAGGCTCCGGCATTTCCCGGAAATACCCTTCCCTCTTCTGTGTGACACCAGGATAACAGATGGATGTCAAAATAAAGGTACGCCAAAGGTACAGTTTTGTAACTTTACTCTCTGTACCGCATTCTCTCCACCACACTCTCCTGCTCGGCCATCCCCAGGAAAAGCTGAGGCAGGGCAAGAAAAAGAAGCAGGATCACAAAAGCAATGACAAACAGAGGCAGCGGAGAATACTCGTAGATAACCGCCCAGTCGTTGTTGCTGATGTAGGCAAAGTTGCTGTTGTAGTAAAACTCCATCCCGTACCACAGGCCCACGGCCGCAAGAGGCAAGGTCACAAGGAGGCTCACAGCCGCCTGGATAAGGCCCTCGTACAGCACCATTTTCCGGATCTGGCCTCTCTCCATGCCAAGACTCTGATACAGGGCAAATTCACGGCCCCTGGTCAGTACCTTTGTCATGATCACATTCACAAATCCAAGCATGCTGATGCCAAGGAGAAGGATCCCCGAGAACATGCCCACAGACACGGCCGAGGCGGCGGACTGCCGGAACTCTTCCACTGCATCGCTGCGTCTGTGCACAGACACGCCCTCATCTTCCCGGATCCCGGCGGTGGCCTCCTCGAACCGGGCCGCCCCGTCCTCCTTGATATTGACCATGATCTGCCGGATATTGGTGCCAGGATACAGCTCCCGCAGCGTGTCCGCCGGCATCACATAATTCAGCGAGAACTCCGCCGCCCGGCTGTTCCTGCCGACAGGGACAATGCCCCAGTCCTCGATGGCCGCCATGACTGTGAAAGCCCGGCCGCCGATCTCCACTTTCGAGCCTGCCGGCGCCGAGGATATGCCCTCATCCGATGTAGCTCCCACGGACAGCACATAGTTTCCTGTGGCAAATGCTTCCGGATCAAAAGTTCCGTCCAGAATACCGTAAAACAGCACGTAGTCCATCACCAGCCCCTCGGCGCCGATGAGAACGCTCCTGTAGTTTCCCGTCTCCTCCAGGGTGTCAAGGCCTTCCACCCAGCCGGGCTGGCCGGACATGGACTCCCTCCTTGTTATGTTTCCATAGTATGTGTCAATTTCGTTGTAGAAATCCACCACCGTCCGGCGCAGCGTCTCGTCCGCCGTAAGATCCACTTCCCGGGTGAGAAATTCCCCGTACTCTTCCACCTCCGGACAGGAGCGGATCTGATCCGCCATCTCCTCCGTGATGTTCCCTGCCTTTTCATTGTATCTCTGGTAATCCCCGTCGCAGGAGGCGTCGATAAAGGAGTAGTCGCTGATGTACATTTCCTCCGCATAGTAGTCCTCATCGTAGCTGATGTAGCGGATATAGGAACTGCCAAGCAAAAGGGAGGCGATCAGCAGGGTACACACAGCTGCCCCGAAGCTGCGTTTTCCTGTGGTCAGCGTTCTGCGGGCCATGCTCCAGGCTGTGATCTGCTCCCGTTTCCGCTTTTTCTTCCCGCGGTATTCCCGGTTCAGAAAGGCCTGGATCCTGGCCGGCATCCAGCCGTTCATCCGGCAGGTGGAGAAAAAGCAGCCTGCCCAGGCAGTCACCACCGCTCCCAGCACCGCCGCCACGGCCGGCCATACGTGAAGCATGCCAGGCTCCAGCCGTATACCTGTGTATCCTTCTATAATGCCCGGCGCCAGATAATAGAAAACGGCAAATCCAGGCAGCAGTCCCGCCGGCACCGAAGGGATACACAGAAGCAGCCCGTAAAGACTGGTGAAAAGTCCCGCCTGCCGCGGCGTCATGCCAAGCGCTTTCATGGAGGATAAAAGAGCCAGCCTGTCATGCAGGGACACAGCCATGATATTGTAGATCAGAAGAAATCCCCCTGCCACCACAAAGATAGCGGTAATGAGATAGCTGACCGCCCGCGCGTCGGCTGTATCCATCCGGGCGGAATTGTAGGACAGATTGGTGGAAAAAGCCACCTCGCCAAGGCCCAGATCCGCAATGATCTCCTCCGCCTGGGCATTCAGATCTTCCGGATGCCAGAGCATGACACCAAGGGTAATCTTCTCCCCTGTGCCGGCTTCCTGCCGCAGCTTCTCTGCCTCGTTGGGGGAGATCCAGGCGCAGGACTCGGTGTGGATGTTCTCCCCGGACCAGAAACCGCAGATGGTAAACTGCGTCTGATGCTCCTGCCCCTCCACATCCAGCCAGGTAAGCTCTACGGATATCCCCGTCCTGTGAGGCAGACCTAAGGAGTCCAGGGTCGTGGTGTCCAGAGCCACCTCCCCCTCTTCCCGGGGCATATGCCCTTCCTCCGGCACCGCGCTGACAGTCTGAGCGTAGTCCTCATCTGCCGCTGCCAGATAAATATTCCTATACTCTAAAAGCTCATCCCCCAGAGTCCCCACGCTGTGAAGCTCCACACTGCTCTCCACCGCGTCGTGGCCGCTGATCCGCTCCGCCTGGTGCCGGGAAAGACCGGTAAATACAATATGGCTGGTAGAGCCATACTCCGTCTGATCCTGCAGAAGATAGGAGCTGTGCACACTGTCTGCCGTGTAGAAGACAATGGTGTAAAGCATGGTCACAAGCAGGATGGACAGGCACAAAAATACAGACCGCACCCGGCTGGCCCTTATCATCCGCCGGGCCAGGCGCAGACAGACTCTCCTGTTATTGTTGTCCAGCACCGACATGCCCGCCCCTCCCTTCTTGGATCTTTCCGTCCTCAATGCGGATGATCCGGTCTGCCGTCTGGGCGATATCCAGATCGTGTGTGATCATAACCAGCGTCTGATGGTATTTCCGGTTCATCATCTTCAGAAGTCCAAGCACATTCTGCCCCGACCGGGTATCCAGGTTGCCGGTGGGTTCGTCCGCCAGCACAATGGCCGGGCGTGTAATGAGAGCCCTTGCAATGGCCGCCTGCTGCCTCTGTCCCCCGGACAGCTCTCCCGGGAGAGCCGAAAGTCTGTCTGAAAGCCCCAGTGTCTCCACCAGCTCCTCAAAAAAGGCCCGGTCCGGTTTATCATTTCCCATATCCAGGGGAAACAGAATATTTTCCTCCACCGTCAGCATGGGAATAAGATTAAAATTCTGATAGATAAATCCCACCTTGTTTCTCCGGTACACGGCAAGCTGCGGCTCTTTCAGCGTGTCGATCCTGGCCCCGTCCACATAGATGCTGCCTTCCGTGGGCCGGTCCTGACCACCCAGAAGGTTGAGAAAGGTAGTCTTGCCGCTGCCGGACGTGCCCACGATCATGGTAAATTTCCCTTTCTCGATCTCCAGGTCAATACCGTCCAGCGCCTTCACAAGGCCGGCGCCCTCCCCGTAATATTTTTTCAGTCCCTCTGTCTTTGCGATTACTTCCATTTGTCTATAACCATTTCCTCTCTCTTATTCCTTTTCATCTGCCTGCCGCTCAGATTGTCAGCTAAGCAGGAACACAGAAAATGTGGAGCCTTTCCCTTTCTCTGATTTTACCGTGATATAGCCCATCTCCTGCCGGACGATCTCCTGAGCCAGGTAGAGGCCAAGCCCCACGCCTTCCTCACCGGCCGCCTCCTGGGCTCTGTAGAACCGCTGAAAGATATCGTGGTAGTGCTCCGGGTCAATGCCTATCCCTGTATCTGTAATATCGATCCTTGTATAGATCTGCCAGGGGCGCACCTGCACACTGATGCTTCCTCCCTCCGGGGTATATTTCACCGCATTGTCCAGTATATTTCCAATGGCCTCAGCCGTCCACTTCGGATCGTGCCGTACAGTGATCCGGCTGTCACAGTCTGCATCCAAGCTGATCCCCTTTTTCTCCGCCCGGGTCCACACAAGACTTAATGCTCTGGCAATGGTGTCTGAAAGCTGCGCTTTCTCCGGTTTCAGCACAAAAGTCCCGGTCTCCAGCCGGGACATCTTGATCAGCGACTGCATAAGGAAATCCAGTTTCCCAATCTGCCCCTCCATAGTCTCCAGAAACTGTCGCCGCTTCTCTTCCGGCAGATCGTGCTCCTTCAGAATACCGGTAAACATCCGGATATTTGCCATGGGCGTCTTGACCTGGTGGGAAATGTCACTGACCAGCTCCTGGATGATCTTTTTATCCCTGCTGCTCACCTTCCTTGCCTCATCTGCAATATCGTAGAACTGCAGAAGCTTCCCCTGGACTTTCGATGTCAGACTGTCCTCATAGACATAAGGCCACCGGCCCGGCTCTCCGGCAATCAGACTGTCCAGTATCTCGCAGAGCCTGCCGGAAAACTCTGCCACCTGGCGCCGCACGAGAGCCCGCCGCACTGCTGTCAGCGCCAGGATCCCGGCGCATCCTGCAAGGAGGACAAAGCGCACTTCCCTTCTGGGAACATACGCCCACAGAACCCATACCATAGCTGCAAATAAAATCACTGTCCCAAGAGTCAGCGCCGCCTCCTGGTACCTTTCTTTTTTCCCGTTCATCTATCTTCCCCCTGTCCAGATGTAGCCCATGCCCCGCACGGTTCTGATGTATGTGTGCCCCTCGCCTTCAATCTTGGCCCGCAGCCGGTTCATAGTGACAGTCAGCGTGTGATCATCGATATAATTCCCTTCACTGTCCCACAGTTTCCCCAGCAGGGTCTGGCGCGTCAGCACATTTCCCTCATTCTCCGTCAGCACACGCAGAAGCTTATATTCATTGGGGGTAATGGCGATCTGTTCCTGGCCCCGCCTGGCTGTCAGCGAGCCGAAATCCAGACTTAAGAAACCGTCTGCCCACAGATCTTTTGGGGACTGCTCTTTTCCCCCTGCATGGCGCAGAGCTGCCTCCACTCTTTTGAGAAGGATCTTCATACTGAAAGGCTTGGTCACATAGTCGTCTGCCCCCAGGTCAAATCCTGCCACCACATCTTCCTCCAGATCATTGGCCGTAAGAAAAATGACCGGCAGCTGTGGGCATTCTTCCTTCAGCTCCCGGCACAAATCCATCCCATTTCCGTCCGGCAGATTGACATCCAGCAGTACCAGGTCAAAATCTTCCGTCGCCGCAAGCTGTCTGGCCTTCCCCGTATTGTAAGCTGCCACAGTCAGGTATCCGTTCATATCCAGCTCAAAACAAAGGCCCGCACTCAGGGCCAGATCGTCTTCCACCACCATGATTTTTCCCGCACTCATTGTTCACTCATTCTCCTTGTCCTTATCATCCTGCCGCCGGCTCTTCAGACGCCGGCATTACCATTATATTTCACCGGTCTCCAAAGGACAAGAGTCTCCTTTTTCCCTCTTGCAATCGCCTGTATATATTGTAAAATAGCTGTGAAGGCTTATTGCGGGGAGGATCATAGGATGCAAAGCACATGGGAAAAGCGCAGAAAGAGAGTTTTCGAGATCATAGAGGTAGGGACAGAGTACGACTATATCAGCCGCATCTATGACTTTTTTAATGCTTTCTGCATCATTCTCAATCTGATAGTCAGCATGGTCTACACATTTGAAGAGTACCGGACCGCTTACGGCAGTCTGCTGATGACCATAGAGCAGGCCACTGTGGCTCTTTTTATGGTGGATTATTTTCTCCGCATATGGACGGCAAAATATCTGTACCCGGGCAGCACTCAGCCCAGGGCTATTTTGAAATATATGACTTCCTTTACAGGCATTGTGGACCTTCTGTCCTTTCTGCCCCAGTATCTCCCCTTCTTTTTCCCGGCGGGAGCCATCGCCTTCCGCATGTTCCGGATCATACGGATCTTCCGCCTGTTCCGCATCAATGCCTACTACGACTCTCTGAATGTAATCACGGAAGTCATTGTGAGCAAAAAGCAACAGCTTTTTTCTTCCGTTTTCATCATCCTCATGCTGATGCTGGCCTCCAGCCTGTGCATGTACAGCCTGGAGCACGAGGCCCAGCCGGAAGTGTTCTCCAACGCTTTCTCGGGGATCTGGTGGGCTGCCTCCACCCTGCTCACTGTAGGCTACGGCGACATTTACCCCATCACTGTCCTTGGGAAAATGTTCGGCATCTTTATCGCCTTCCTGGGCGTGGGTATTGTGGCCATCCCCACCGGTATCATTTCCGCGGGATTCGTGGATCAGTATTCCCGCATCAAGAGGATGAGTGAGTACGGCCAGGAGGCGGACATCCATTTCATTCAGATCCATCTGACCGACCAGGACAAGTGGGCAGGAAAGACCATCTCCCAGCTCCACCTCCCTGCCCGGGTCATTGTGGCTGCCATCCAGCGGGATCACAAGATCATCGTCCCCCGGGGAAACATGGTGGTGAAAGCCGGGGACGCCATGGTATTGGGAGCTGAGTCCTTCCACAACAACGAGGGCGAACGCATTCAGCTCAAGGAAATGGTGCTCCAGAAAAATCATCCCTGGATCGGTCAGCGCATCCAGGAGCTGGATATCTCCGGAAGGTCCATCATCGTCCTTGTCAAGAGAAACGGCCGCACGCTGATCCCCAACGGCAACATGCTCCTTCGGGAACAGGATATGGCCATCTTCTACTCTCAGATCCACATGGCAGGGGCCACGGAGATAGATGTGTAAGCCTGCGGGAATTGATGGAATTTTCGTAAGAATTTTTTCAATTTCGGATTGACAAGACATGTAAGAATATGATATAAATATCAAGTGACCGATTTAGGTCAGAAAATGATGCAGGGGATTGGTCAAATGGTATGACAGGAGTCTCCAAAACTCTTAGCGGGAGTTCGATTCTCTCATCCCCTGTTATGAAAGAGCTGGAAATGCTTGAAAAATAAGCGTTTCCAGCTCTTTTGTTTTATTCGGAAAATCAAAGGGTATCAAACAGGGTATCAAAATATTAAATCACGAAAATGAAAGAGCCTCCGAAACGCTTCTAAAATCCATATTCCTCCCAGTTGTCCAGCACCTTCCGCTGCAGCTCCTCCGGATATCCGCGGAAGGATGCTTCTACCGGTCTGCGCTCTTCAGGCCAGCTGTGGAATGGAGTCAGACAGTTGTAGATCACACGCGTGGAGACAGCGCTTTTCTTCTCCTCCGGACTCAGGTACGCTACCAGCGGGAATATATACTGTTCCGGAATCGTCACTCTCCTGTCCGGGTGATGCCGGGTGGCAATAGCCCATGTGAGCTGGCTGATATCGCTTGGATCAATGTCGTCGTCCACTACGATCACCTTTGGAATATAAGATCCACCTTTTGAAGAAAATACAGCTCTTCCGATTTCAGATGCCAGCTTGTCGTCATCCTCGCAGGAACGGTTTCTGTCCACAGAGACGACAAACCAATGAGCCGCGGATTCCATGGGAATGAAACATTCTTTTATCGGGAATCCCTGCCTGCGCAGTACATTCTGGATACTGGCGGCAATGCTGATGCCCCAGTTGGTATGATTCTCCTCTGTAGGCACACCGGCCACGCAGAGAGGCATAATGGGATCATCCCGGTGTGTCATGGCTGTGACCTTAAAGCAGGGTACCTGCTGGCTTCTCCCTGACCACACATACCCGCCGTATTCGCCCATCGGTCCCTCCGGCACCTTTTCATCCAGTGACGCCAGCCCTTCGATGACAATCTCTGTAGATGCCGGCACAAGAAGATCATTTGTCTCACACTTCACCACATCCACCGGCTCTTTATACCAGCCGCCCATCATCTCTCCCTCACTTACACCGGAAGGCAGAGGATAGCCGGCGATCATGGCAATAGCCGGATCAACACCCAGGCAGAGAGCAAAGGGCATTTCCTTTCCTATCTCTTTCCACCGCGCATAGATTTTTCCAAAATCCTGGGTCGGGATCACAACGCCCGCGATCGTCCGGGGTCCGTCCAGCATAGCACGGGAGATGGCCCAGTTTACCCATTTCCCGTCCGGGGTGGCTGCGATAAAGATCCCATATGTATTGATATAGCGTCCCCCATCCCCATGGTGGATCCAGGGAACCGGAAGTTTTGTCAGATCGATCTCATCCCCAAACAGCTTATTTTCCTTGCATGGACCGCTCTCCACTTCCCTTGGCGGTATGGGCTTCACATCCGGGAGCCGCGACCACTCCGCCACCAGCCCCGGGGCACTCGTATCCACCGGAAGCCCCAGAGACAGAGCAACCCTCAAAAATGGATGGCTCCGGTCCGGGCTCAACCCTACCGGCGCCCCCAGCACCCGAAATCCCGGAGTACACCCTTTGATATTCTGGAAAAGAGGTGCCGGTGCCGGGAGATCATAGGCACGCCTTGTAATAGCACTCATCTCCAGGTTCCAGTCCACCTCCTTCTCAACAGTCACAATCTCACCGCATTCTTTCAGTTTTTCCACATACTCTCGAAAACTTTTGATCATCATGTTTTCCCTCCTCGTGACATATCCTGTTCAGGTACCAATACCCTGATGATTTCGATTATAGTAAAGAAATTTTTCCATGTCAAACAGGCGGATCTCCTGTATTTTTATCAGCAGTCTCCCCGTCATACCCGCCCCTCTCCCCTCATATAATAAAAAGACAACCGCAAGACGAAGGATACCATCCTATGTTCCGCAAAATGAGACCTCTTCCTTTTCTCCGGGTCACTCTTATACTGGCCGCTGCCTTTCTCCTTGGACGCACGGCCGCCCAGGTGACCTCCTTTGTCACCGCATCCCACTCTGATCAGATCCATTCTTCAGCCGAGGGAAACTGGGGCCTTGGCTTCCAGGAGGAGGGCCAGCCTCCCGTGGGAAATGCCACTGTGGATGAACTGGCACAGTACAATGCCTTCTACCTGGGCGATACAGATCAGAAACGGATCTACCTGACCTTTGATGCAGGTTATGAGAATGGCAATACCGAGCCCATTCTGGACGCTCTGAAAAAGCATAAAGCTCCCGCTGCATTTTTTGTAGTGGGAAACTTCATCTCTGAGAACCCGGATCTGATCCGCCGGATGGTGGAAGAGGGACACACGGTAGCCAACCACACCTCCACTCACCCCGATATGTCCCGGATTTCCACCCTGGAAGCCTTCCAGGAAGAGCTGGAGGGTGTGGAAAATTGCTATAAAGAGATCACAGGAAAGGAGATGACAAAATTTTACCGTCCTCCCCAGGGGAAGTACAATGTGGAAAACCTGAAAATGGCAAAGGGACTTGGCTACCACACCTTCTTCTGGAGCCTCGCCTACGTAGACTGGTACCAGGACGATCAGCCCACAAAGGAAGAGGCCTTTGACAAACTGCTGGGCCGCATTCATCCGGGCGCTGTCGTCCTCCTCCACAGCACCTCCTCCACCAACGGAGAGATCATGGATGAACTTCTGGGGAAGTGGGAGGACATGGGATACTCTTTTGGGTCACTTGAAGAACTTGCAGCAGACACAAAACAAGAAAAATGACAGACAAAAGGCGGGCCTGCATCCGAGTGCCGTTCCCGGCACTTCTCTTCAGCAGGTCCGCCTCTCATTCCGTCTTTTATTTTCCGCCCGCCGATTTAAAGAATATCAATGTACTCTCCTGCCAGGGCCTTGTTCATGCTGCGCACGGCACAGAATTTACCGCACATGCTGCATGTGTCGCTGTGGTCATCCTCCGGGCTTCTGCTGTCCCGGATGGCTTTTGCAGTCTCCGGATCCAGTGCGCATTCAAACTGTGCATCCCAGTCCAGCTTCTGTCTTGCCTCCGCCATGCGGTCATCGATATCTCTTGCTCCCGGGATGCCCTTGGCAATGTCCGCCGCATGAGCTGCGATCTTGGAGGCAATGATCCCCTGCTTCACATCATCCACATTGGGCAAGGCCAGATGCTCTGCCGGTGTTACATAGCAGAGGAAAGCCGCTCCGCTCATAGCTGCTACAGCGCCGCCGATTGCTGCTGTGATATGATCGTACCCCGGTGCAATGTCTGTGACAAGAGGCCCCAGCACATAGAAAGGCGCTCCCATGCAGATACTCTTCTGCACCTCCATATTGGCCGCCACCTGGTCAAGCGGCACATGCCCCGGTCCTTCTACCATAACCTGTACATTGTGATCCCAGGCCCGTTTTGTCAGTTCGCCAAGGCGCACCAGCTCCTCGATCTGGCACACGTCTGTGGCATCGGCCAGACAGCCGGGACGGCAGGCGTCTCCCAGGGAGATGGTCACGTCGTACTCCTCACAGATATCCAGGATCTCATCAAAGTACTCGTAAAACGGGTTCTCCTCCCCTGTCATGCTCATCCAGGCAAATACCAGGCTTCCTCCCCGGCTCACAATGTTCATTTTTCTCTTGTGTTTCCGGATCTGCTCAATGGTCTTGCGGGTAATACCGCAGTGAAGAGTCACAAAATCCACCCCGTCCTCTGCGTGCAGACGGATCACATCAACAAAATCCTTTGCCGTGAGAGTCGCCAGATCTCTCTGATAGTGGATCACACTGTCGTACACCGGCACAGTCCCGATCATAACCGGGCACTCGCTTGTCAGCTTCTGCCGGAAAGGCTGGGTATTGCCGTGACTGGAGAGATCCATAATGGCCTCCGCTCCCAGATTCACGGCGCTCATCACCTTCTGCATCTCGATGTCATAGTCCTTGCAGTCCCTGGATACACCCAGGTTTACATTAATCTTTGTGCGGAGCATACTGCCCACTCCCTCCGGATCCAGGCAGGTGTGGCGCTTGTTGGCGCAGATCGCCACCTTTCCCTCTGCCACAAGCTGCATCAGCTTTTCCACCGGCATGTTTTCCTTCTCTGCCACCCTCTTGATCTGGGGTGTCACGATACCCTTGCGGGCTGCATCCATCTGTGTTGTGTAAGTTTCCATTCGTCCTACCTCCATTTGCGTTTTTCCTTCTTTTTCTGACGCCGGCCATGGAGACAGCGGGGAGAAGAGGGATCCTTTCCCCTTCTCTCCATCCGGATGCCGACGCCTTCACCTCTGTATAACACGGTGATCATCATGGCTGTATTTCCTCCTTTTTTTGTACAACCAGATTTTTCTATAGCGACACAAAGTGGTGCCCCCAGTCTGCCGCTTTTTCAGAGGGCAAGCCCTCCGATCTGCATATTTACCCAGCTGCCCGCAGCTGGTTCATGACGCCGCCCTTCTCTAACACTGTGATCAGGATAAATGCCAGTATACTTCCTGCCACGGTGGACACGAGAAACGGGACAACGTACACAAAAAGTCCCGCAGGCTCCATCCCCATCAGTAGTTTGGCTGCAGGGTAGGCGCAAAGTCCACCCAGGATGCCTGTCCCAAGTGCCTCAGCCACACAGGTGGGCGCCAGCTTTTTCCAGCCTGCATAGACCAGTCCGCAGCAGAGGGCTCCCACCATACTGCCAGGAAAGGCCAGAAGACTTCCGATCCCCAGGATATTGCGCAGAAGACTTGCCGTAAAAGCGATTCCTACGCCCCATCCGGGTCCCAGCGTCACTGCGGCCAGAATGTTGACCATGTGCTGCACCGGAGCGCACTTGCTGCCCGCTATGGGAAAACTGATCAGACTCCCCACGACGGCCAGAGCTGTGAGAACTCCTGCAAGCACCAGTTTCTTCGTTGCTGTATTTTGTCTCATCAATACACAGCTCCTTTCTCTATTTGATCAGATGCACGGAACAAAAAAGAGATGCACGAGGGCATCTCCTATTAACACACGAATACACATCCCTACGTTGGCATTATCCAAATCAGGTTGCGGGTCGAGACGATAACAGCCTCCTCTCAGCCGGCTAACGGCCAGCTCCCCGTGACACGCTTATCCAATTGTATCTGATCCATAATCATTATAGACCTGAGAAAACCTATTTGCAAGGATTTTCGCCAAAGAGCCGGCCTGTTTTCATCCTTTTCCTATTCGTTTTCCAGACTGATCCTGGGCAGATTCCACCGGTAGCGTGAGGCAAGGCACCGGATCACCAGCACCAGCATCACCCCTGCAAACATGGCGGCCGTCATGCCGGTCACGCTGTAGAGCGCCGTACACGCCACGGCGCCTGCTATGGAGGCGCAGGCATAGATGTGGCGGACAAATATGTAGGGCGGAACGCCTGCCATAACATCTCTGAGAAGTCCGCCCCCCACACCGGTCACTGTCCCGGTGAAGATCAGAAGGAAGGCGTTATCCCCGTATCCCTGCTGGAGGCCTGCGTTTACCCCTACCACTGTAAAAATTCCCAGTCCCACAGCGTCCATCAGCATCATAGCCCCGTCATACAATTTTCCCAGCCTTTCGCTGGACAGGGACTGCCGGAAATACATCACCCCGAAGACAAGGCAGGACACCAGGACAGCCACCGTCGCATAGACCGGATTTCGGAACACGTTGGGCGGTATGATCCCCACTACAATGTCCCGGACAGCCCCTCCGCCCACGGCGGTGATCACTCCCAGCACGCACACGCCAAATATATCCATGGATTTTTGAATCCCCACCAGTGCTCCGGAGACAGCAAAGGCCACTGTGCCAATGACCTCCAATATAAAAACAACATTATCTTGAACACTCATTTTCTTCTTCCTCTCACACGCATCATTGTCTAACAGGCCTGCCGCAAACCGGCTGCCTGCCATCTGTATAACCTGTATTTATTTTTTCTTCAGCGTCCTGATATGATGGCTGCCGTAGAGCACAAGGGACAAAAGCATCATAACCACGCAGATCCCGATCAGTACCTGTGACACCTGTGCCGGGATATTGTACCAGAACAGATGGAGAACCATCATGGCGTAGAGAAGCCAGGTGGTGACTTTCCCGTGCCAGTCTGCCCCGAATACGCTGCCCGTCTTCCGGATTACCAGAAGTCCGGTAATGCCCATGAATATTTCTTTTACAACCATGATCCCAAGGGGAAGCACCATGAGAGGAAATCTTGTCAGAAGACAGGCCAGCATGGCCGCCTGGGTCAGTTTGTCTGCCACTGGATCCAGCACCTTTCCCAGATCGCTTGTCATGTGGAACCGTCTCGCTATCAGACCGTCCGCCGTATCCGTCACACCAGATATGATCAGCACGATCCCGGTCCATATATAGTTCTTCTCCACACAGTAAAGCCAGGTGAACACCGGGATCAGACAGAGCCGGAAAAAGGACAGGATGTTGGGAATGGTCAGTATTTTATGTTTTGAAGTTTCTTCTCGTATCATCTTGATGCTCCTTCTTTATTTTTTATGCGGATCATCCGGTTCCGGCCGGACGTATACAATAAAGTATATACCAACGCTCGCGGACAGACAAGGTGTTACGGGGCAAAAAAGACGTGCCGGGCAGAAGTGTCTTCCGCACAGCACGTCGAAGCTGCAGATATACGATTCTATACCACAGAAACCTAGTCGTGGATCTTGTAGTTGGCAAGCAGCATTTCCGCCACACCCGGCGCCTCCGGATCGTGGTGTCCCTTTCCCGTATCCAGGGCACGGATCTCTTCCATCTTGCTGTCCTCCAGCTCAAAATCAAAAATGTCTATATTGCCCGCAATCCGCTCCGGGTTGGTAGATTTCGGCAGGACGATCAGTCCCTCCTGTATTTCAGATCTGAGAATGATCTGCCCTGGGTTCTTTCCATATTTTTCTGCCAGCTTTACAATAACCGGATGACTAAGAAGAGCCTCATCACCGTGCCCTAACGGCTGGTACGCCTCGATCTTCACATCCGCCTCGTCCAGAAGCGCCCTGAGTTCTCTCTGCTGGAAGAAAGGATTGCACTCCACCTGGTTCACAGCCGGCATGGTGTCAAACTGAGGAACAAATTCCTTCCAGATCGTTGGAGTCATATTGCTGACGCCGATGGATTTTATCCTGCCTTCCTTCTTTGCCTCCTCCAGCGCTTTCCACGCGCCGGCCACATCGCCGTATGGCTGGTGCAGCAGATACAGATCCACATAGTCCAGACCAAGCTTTTCCAGGGATGTCTCCAGTCCTTTTCTGGCCGCCTCGTAACCGTAGTCCTGGAGCCAGAGCTTGCTTGTGATAAAGATCTCCTCCCGCGGGATCCCGCTGTCTTTCACCGCTTTTCCTACGTCAGATTAGTTAAAATAAGCTGCTGCTGTATCGATATGGCGGTAACCTGCCTTCAGCGCCTGGGATACGGCCTCGTATGCAGGCCCGTCATTGGGCACAAGAAATACGCCAAATCCCACTGCCGGGATTTTATTACCATCGTTCAATGTGATCATTTCCATGACTCTTCCTCCTTTTAAACCTATGCATTACAGGAAACCACTTTTGTTTTCCCTGTTTACATTTTAGTACACAGTTTCAAAAAAGTACAATGCCAATGGAGTATTACAGTATAACTAATTTGCATACTCTTGCCGTTCAAAACGCCTCTTTAACCTTTAAGCCTACAGGATTTCTGTGCTTTCTCCCTGCACAAATACGGCCTGGTCGTCCGTGAGCACTTTCAGCTCAATCTCCTGTCCATATTTTCTGACGATCTCCGCTGCCGCGGCTCCCATCTCCCTGTTTCCAAGGTGGGGAACTGCATAGAAATCCACCAGGGAAAGTGCGGAGTAATCTGAAAGATCCGGTGCTTTTTCTGGAGCGTCCATAACCGTACTGTAGCCGATATCCGGACATGCCACAATAGCTCCGGCCGACTCACCTATATACATTTTCCCAAGGTTCACCTCCCGGATCAGCATCTGGTCTGCCCCGGTTCTTTTCAGTTCCTGCAGAAGGAAAAACGTATTTCCGCCTTCCACAAATATCATGTCACTCTTTTTCAGACTGTCAGAAATCCTTTACAGAGAGGCAGCAGATACTTTCAGCGTATCCACCGTAAGCCCCAGATTTCCCAGCATCCTTGCCTCCTCTGCTACCATCCTTCTTATTTCTTCTTCCCCGCCGTCATCCTCTCCCAGAGCTGCCGTAGGAATATACGTTACTGTCTTACCTGTAAGCTCCGGCTCCACCTTCTGTAAAATTTCTGTAACATTCTGCATCATGGATACCAGCAAAATCTTTTTCATATGGCGCAAACCTCCTTCTGATATATGAAGTCCCTGCCGGAATTTTCCGGGTATAATCTGTTCTTATTGTAGCATTTTCAGGAAATCCATGTCTACATATTTACAATACGCTTTCCATAATCCAAAAATGAAATTTTAAATTCCGCCTTCCCAAAGAGCAGTAGGGTTTACTTC
>OGXL01001592.1_pt1 | contig 18508 bp, 10 predicted proteins | sample 1576311 | NCBI WGS metagenome assembly OGXL01 (sample SAMEA3541564, study PRJEB24748) | human gut metagenome | biome: human gut; feature: human-associated habitat; material: faeces | place: China | collected 2012 | reverse complement strand
TCTCCGTTCAGCAACTTTCTAATCATAACAAATATTCTCCACAACTACATCCTTTATGCTTTTCTCTTTTTTCTATTCTATCACAAGCTCACCATTAATCATCAATTTTTTGATATTTTTTCTTTTCCTCCACTGTAAAACAGCCTCTGAACGTTTCGTTATATAGAGGGGGACAAATAAGAGCAAGATCCACCCATGTTTAACGGTATTGCCATTTGGCATCCTGTCATCCTATGGGATTTATCTTGATGGGGATCTCCCCATACCCTCTCAATAACAGACGTTTCACTTGTCTGTTGGTTCCACCTAAAGGTGTTCACAGCACTATTTCTAATATCGGAAGGGACAGCCGATATTGAAATACGTGAACTCCCAGTGGGAGGAATAATCGTAGCGAAAGGAGGAATATGAGAACAGAAAACAAAGATAAAGAACTGAATCACAGACATTTTATAGGATTACGTCTTACCGATGTCGAACTGGATTTATTAGACCAAGGCGCTGCTTGTTTATCTGTTAGCCGATCAGAATATCTGAGGAAACTTCTATTGGAAAAGCAAATCCATCATAAGATTGAAGTTGTTGCAGACATGAATGATCTCAGAAAACTGGTCAGTGAATATGGAAAGATTGGATCGAATCTCAATCAGATTGCCAAGCATTTTAACAGTGGTGGCAGTCAGTCACGTGCTATAGAAAATGAGATCCATCAGTGCATCACGGACTTATTCATATTGAGAAAAGAGGTACTGAAACTGGCAGGTGGTATGAATGGCAATCGTAAAACACATTAAAAGCAGAAATGCAAATTACTCGGCTGCTATCAATTATCTTCTGTTTGAACATGATGAAAAAACCGGGAAAAAGATTGTAGATGAATCCGGAAATATCCATACCCATATCGTAATAAACAGTGTGAGAAAATCTGCAGTGGAAAGGCAGCCTTATATGGATAAACCACATGAAGAAGCCGCCGGATACAAGCATCGTTCCACAGATAAATTCATGAACACTTTTAAGAAAACTGTCATGGATCGGTGCCAACAGGAAGGACTTCACCAGATAGATCTTCTTGCTCCGGCTGAAAGAAAAATCACTCAGAAAGAGTATATGGCACAGAAACACGGCCAGCAAACAATAGATGAGATCAATCGGAAAATTATCGAAGATGGTCTCAAACCAACATCCACCGTATTCCTTACGCAGAAAGAATATTTGCGACAAGCGATTGATGAATGTGCTGTCACTTCCAGTAATTTTGATGAATTCCAATCTAAACTTCTGGAACTATTTCAGATCTCTGTGATTGAGCATCGTGGCAGATACAGCTATCTTCATCCTGATCGACAGAAGCGGATTTCTGAACGTGCACTTGGAACACGATATGGAAAAGAACACCTGGAACAGACCTTCTTACGCAAGGATCCATTGGCCATTCTCTACGTCAGATCTCACCTGTGCCTGGTTGTAAATCTCCAGACAAATGTGAAAGCAATGCAGAGCCCGGCTTATGCTCATCGGGTAAAACTTTCTAATCTGCAGCAAATGGCAAATACCATTATCTATGTGCAGGAACATGGATTTGATACGCAGTCAGATTTGAAAAACACACTGCTTGCATCAAAGCAGGAATTGAAAGAAATGCAGACACAGTTTGCTCAGCATCGGTCCAATCTAAGGACTCTCAACGATCAGATCCGCTACACCGGACAGTACTATGCAAACAAGGAAGTTTATTCCCAATTTTCAAATGCAAAGTACAAAGGAAAGTACCGGAAAGAACATGCGAAAGAAATTCAGAAATATGAAGAAGCCAGAGATTGGCTGAGATCCTTTTATCAGGATGGAAAGATGACAAGCCTAAAAACCCTGACTTTACAAAAAGAAAAACTGCAACAGCAGATAGCTTCCGAAGAAGAAGCAATAAGCAGCTTGAAAGAAAAATTAAAAGATCTGGACACTGCCGATCAGAATGTTGATGCCATTCTTCAGATGCAGATTCCAGAACCAGTGAAATCAAAAACCAAAGATCTCGAACGATAACTATTACAAAACAAAGGAGGAACTATCACATGACACAAGAAGAATTTAATGTTGTATTTGAACTTCAGATGAGAAAGTGTGCCGATATTCTGGCACATAAAAAGAAAGAATATACCGGTGATAATATTGACCGCCTCAGTGCATTCAAGATTGCTGCCGCTTTACAGAACTGTGATCCAAAAGCAGCACTGGCCGGCATGATGTCGAAACATGTCGTATCCCTTTACGATATGTGTTATTCCACTCTGTTACATTTTGACATGGAACAGTGGGATGAAAAAATCACAGACTGCATCAATTATCTGATCCTTTTAAAAGCTCTGGTAAAGGAGGAACAGGCCTATGGATCACATTGAAACAGCTATCTTAAACTGCTATGGAATCCGGGAAGCAGAACAAAATATGGTCTTTGCTGCCAGGCTCACACAACACGGTCACACGATTCAGAGCATGGCAGATCTGATGGACCTTTACCATCAATCCTACAGTCAGAAGACCGTAGAAAACATTGCGGGGCTTCCACATCCAACCGTACAGAAATTCATGGTCATTACCGTGGCTGTTGTTGGTGCAAGCAGACGCTTCCTGGCACAGATCACAAGGCATCAGAACGAAGTAAAGTACATGAGTGCATCTCTGCAGTACAGCAATTATTCCGGTCACGCTGCATTTGCTATTCCATATGGGATCATGAAAGCAGATAAAGAAATCCAGGATATTTACAAAAAAAGCTGTCAGTCAGATCTGGATCACTATGCAGAGCTTTGTGAATTAGGCATTGATCATGATTCAGCCGGATATGCTACACCTCAGGGACTTCGAAACGTACTGATCATCAGTGCGACACCTTACCAGTGGAAGCATATGATCGGCCAGAGGACCTGCAGAAGGAATACGGATGAAACCAGGATTGTGATGCTCTATATCTGGCAAAGATTGTACAAATTAAGCCCGATCCTTTTTGCACCGGATCTGACCGGTCCATTCTGTCAGAGAGGAAGTTGCTTGGAAAAACAGATGTCCTGCCAGAATCCTATTTCAAAACTTTGGATGCCATCAGATATCTTAAAAGCAGATTATCCATTGCTCATCAGAAGGGAGGTGAGCCGCTATAAAGATTAAACTGATTAACTTTGGTCTGAAAGCAGATCATCATCCCTTCCGGCCACATGAAAATGATGCCGGTGCTGATGTATTCATGCCTTATGATTGCGTATTAAAACCAGGTGAGGTTGCAAGAATTCCACTTGGATTTGGTCTCATCATCCCCGATGGATTTGCCGGATATGTCTTTCCACGAAGCAGCATGGCAGCAAAAGGACTGGTATGCGAACTTCCACCGATCGACTCCGGTTACCGTGGTGAGATCCATGCCATTATCAGTAACGTGAGCACGTCTTCTCAGACCATTCATAAAGACACACGCGTCGGTCAGCTGGTGATTACACCAGTCGTGATCGCAGATTTTGTCCTGGACCTTGGTAATGAACGAGGAACCGGGGCTTTTGGAAGTACAGGAGAATAATACTATGATTACATTTGGAAGAAAATTAAAACACTTAAGACAGAAAAATCATCTCACCCAGAAAGAACTCGGCATGGCTGTTGGATTTCCAGAAAGCTGTGCTGATGTCCGGATTTCTCAGTATGAAAGCGATGTCCGAACACCGAAAGAGGATCTTATGAAACTCTTCGCATCAAAACTCGGTGTTCCGGTTGAACTCTTTACCGTACCGGTACTCTCAGAACCCAGAGAGTATGCGGCCGCGGAGTATTGGAGGTATGAACTTGGGGCAGAGTTGGGTTGATTTTTCCCCGCTAGCTAAAAAACTTCTGCGTAATGTCCGAAACGTTTTAAACCGTATAACACAAGAAAACTGATTCCACCGCAATGGATCAGTTTTCTTTAAATAATGCCTACTTCATTTTTCTCTTTTTATATAATCCTACAATCAAACCAAGACTAACAATCGCTATTAAAAACCATGCAACTATATTTGTTGTATCTCCGGTTTTTACCGTGTTTATTATTTTCTGAATACTATTTGGCTTATCAGGTTTTGAAGGTGCCGGATCCTTTGGCTTGTCTGGATTGTTCGGTGGTGTTTCTGGTGAAACCCATTCAGCTTTTGGCTCTATCGTTACATTATATTCTACATTCCCATTGATTTCAGATGGAATATTAACAAGGAATGGCGCAGATTCAAATTTATCTGTACCACTTTCCACATTTCCAATCTGCGCAATCAGATAAATTCCTTCATCCAATCCTCCAAAACTCGTGCGTCCCGAACTATCTGTTTCTTGCATTAAGCCGGAAATATCATTTTCCTTCGCAAATGCAAACAATTGTTTTGCCTGTTTTTCTCTTGCTTCTGCACTGGTATCTTGTAATGATATACCTGAATCTTTAAAACTATCTTCCCAGACCAGCTCATTATTTTTCATATATTGAATTGGAATTATCGAGAACTTTGCTCCGGAAAGAGTCACTTCTTTATCCGAACTATTTCTCCCCTTGTAAATAATTTGAATGCTTCCTGTTCTGCTTCCTGCTTCAGCATGGATTGTTGAAATATCTATAAAACTACCGACAAGAAAAAGCATAACGAATAAAATAATGTGAATACTTCTTATCTTCTTTCTCACCTTACTTTCCTCCTTTTTCTATCTCGTATACTATAAATTATAGCAATCATCAGCCCTATAAAAATCACTATAATTGTTACAATCAGCACTTTAGCAGTAAAAGATAACTCCGGTTTTATATTTGTATCCGGCTCTTGCTTCGTTGCCTCTTCATAAGGTATTCTCTCTCCACGAACTAAAAGTCTGTGTGTATTAATTGCAAATGGTGTACAAGTAACAAGTGTTGCATAATCTTTACCTGGTTCAATAGATAATCCATCTGTCTCTTCCGGCAAAACGGTTAATATCTGATCGATCTGATATGCCAGGGTTTCATCTAAGACTTTAATGTAAAAAATATCCCCTACTTCCAGTTTATCCATATTGGTAAATAGTGTTTTTGTCGGAAGACCTCTATGTCCTGTCAGAACTGTATGTGTACTTTCTCCACCTACTGGAAGAGATGTACCCCAGAAATGTCCGACACCTGTCTGCAGAACAGCTTCATTTGTTCCGTGATAAATTGGAAGTTCTATATTAATCTTAGGAATACGAATGTATCCCATCATTCCAGAACCATCTACATTCAACAGACTCTCGTATCGTTCATCTACTTCTGGTTCCGTTTGGGAAAATGGATCAATCAAATCAATGTTTCCCAACATTTCCTGATTGTATGCTCTTGCATCCGCAAGCATCTGTTCCTTTTCTGCATGACTTAACTTTACACTTTTCTCATCATATTCAGATACTACTTTTGAACCATTCTTTTCATTCAAGTATCTGCTGTATGTCGGATATAATAAAACGGCGAATGCAACCAAAAGCACAAGTAAACGAATAATATCTTTTATTGTAATCTTACCTTTTTTCTTACTTTTCATTGCATTCTCCCTATCGTTATATCGGAACTGCGGCTATCCAAAAGGATACCCGCAGATTCCATTTATTCTGTCTTATGTTTCTTGCCAATTATTCTTAACATTATGCTGCTTTTCTTTTATCACGGATAAAGCTTACTACTACACCAAATACAAGGATTGCAGCGATAATACCAAATGCGATTGCACCTTTACCACCAGTTGATGGAAGAAGAGAACCTGTGCTGTTTTCGATATCGATGATCTTATCAGCTTCGTCATTGTCATCTTTGGAAAGAGTCCATTCTGTTTCATCACCTGTTGTACTCTTTGTAATGACAATTTTTACATCTTTTGCCAGTTTGTTATAACCCTCTGGAGCTTCTGTCTCTACTAAATAGTATGTTCCTTCTGCAAGACCATTGACATGAAGATTGCATTCATTCTCGCCAATTTTTGTAGCCGCAGATTCAAATACTGTGTTTTCAGATGTTGGATCTACTACATAGTTTCCATCTGTTCCAGTAACTTTAATAGCCTGTCTTGTAGCCGCATCTTTTTTATATTCTGTTTCTGTATAAAGGCTAAATTTTGCACCTGCTAATAATTCAGTTGTTTTATGATCTGTTTTCTTAATGTTCAGTGGATATGTAGGTGTTTTTGCTTCACTTGGTGTTGTCTCTGTTGTATTGTCTGGATCATTACCATATTCCAATTTAGCGCTGTTCTTTTCTGCTACAACAGCCTTATCATTTACTTTTGCATAATATGTTACATTAAATTCTTTGCCTTTATTTCCCTGATTCTCTCTAACCCATGAGGACAGGTCAAGTGTCATCTTTCTATGATTGACTGTATCCAGTGTTGCTGTTGTAGGTGCTTTAGATGCATCTGTTACATCTGTATCTTTAAAAGCAACTGTAACCTTAACTGTTGTAGCATCTTCTGCAAGTGCAGTTCCATTAACATCATTCACAAAATCAAGACCATTCGATAATGTATCGTTAATTTTGTATGTATACTGAGCATATCCTGTAGTATCCGGAATAGAACCTGTTACTGTATAGGTAACTACATTTCCGATTTCTACTGAAGTTTTGTCTGCCTTTTTCTCGATGCTTGGAGCTTCACTTTTCAGATTAACTGTAGCTGAATCAGAGTCAACTGTTACTAATGAAGCCTGAATCTGTTTTCCACCGGTTACATATACAAGATAATAACCGTATGCTAAGTTTGAAAAATCATAAGAATCTTTGTTTGTATCTGTGAGTTTTCCAGAGTTTGCTGTTGCTGTTACCTTATTTGTTAATGCGTAAGTTGTAAATGCATTGGCAAACTTCTGTACTTCAGTAGAGTCATTTTCTCCAAGTTTTGCTACTTCATCCGCATAATCTGCATCTGTAGAAGTGTCAGTAATAGTGCTACTTCCAAGTGCTGATTTAATTGCATCTTTGTAACCAGTTGCAGTATTTATCGTATAAGCATAGTTCTTTGTGGCTCCACTGCCAGATTCTGTTACATCAAATAATTTATACAGGTAAATTGTCTGTCCGGTGAGTGTCTGTCCTGATTTTACATTTACTGTAAGTTTTCCTGTTGTTGTGTCGTCTGCGGCAAATGCCGTTACTGCCATAGCCATTGTCATAATTGCTACCAGCAGCATTGCCATGATTTTCTTCATTCTTTTCATAGCTGTTTTCTCCTTTTCTTTGGAATAAAGTTTTTATAGCTGTTCTGCCTTCTGATTTTCTTTGCTTTTTTTGCATCGCATTGCAAGATAAATCAGTAAGAGCAGGATACCTATCAGGTAAATAAGATAGCTTCCATAACCTCCTGTATCCGGGAGTCCTGGAAAATGTCTGTTGGTTATATTGAACGTAAATCCATCATCGGATGTATTTACCGTTGTTGTATAACCATCCACTTTTGCTTCTGTGATGGAATACGTGTAATAATAAATTTCATCTCCATCTGTCTTGTATGCCGGGAGTTCCTTTATCACCTCCTGCCATTTAGATTTATCGATGGAACCTTCTATTTTGTAACTCTCGTAACCTGGTACTGTTTCTGTCAATTCATTTCCTGCCTTATCTTTCCAGGTACGTGATATTGTTACCGTAATACTGTTTGGTCTTGAATTATCAAAATTGTTTAAATCCTTCCAAACTTTATTTATTGTCAGTTTGATGTTCTCATCACATGGATCCTGTGACTCGGATGGTTCCGGTGTATCACTATCTCCCGTGTTCAATGTTGTTTTGGTATCTGACATCAATACTGCTTTTGCCGACGATTCATATGCTTTCAGTTCTGCTGTCGTAGACGATGTATCATCTGTCAGCTTTGCATTTTTCAAAGTATCATAGCTTTTTACCGAATTCATATGGCCCAATGTGTAAATATCCCATCCACTGGAAGCGTCTTTTTCATAGCTGAGATTCAACCTGTCTGAATTCTTTTTGATCTGATCCAGTGTCTTCTCCAGCTTTCTATAAATACGGTAATTGTTGTCCTCACCTTCCACTTTTTCCAATGTGTTGAACTTATATTGTGAATCTAATTTACTTATTCCGCTAAATGGTCCGACAAGATCTTTTGTTCCACGAACCACATCACAGTAATACATGTTGTTATTCTTCAAAAGTCCTTCATCGTTGAATCCAACAAAGCCACCACTTCGTCCGTCTTTAGCATCACCATCATTGTTATTTCCGGCTCCACCGGCATAGACATCATATCCTTGACTGACACCGTAGACATTACTATCTGTGATTTTTGTTCGATTCGCCTTGATCAGACTCACACTGATATTGGATTTGGCATCATTATCATTCAAAAGTCCATTTTCATCGCATGGAAGTTTGATGGATGAATCTCCAATCGTAATAATTGCAAGGTCTGTCTGTTGATTGTTATCCGTTGACTTTTTTGAAAGTCCTACAGAAATATCCAGTCCAAGCAGATTTACACGAAGCAGTTTGCCATCATACAGCGCATCCACTTTGATGATTCCAAGATTAATCTTCAGAAGATCGGAATCCTGGATTTTATCCAGATATAGTGCTTTTACAAGTTGATTAACAACTGAGAATATTACATTCACTGCTCCTGAATCCAACTTCAAATCTGCAAGATAAGCGAAACTTGTTCGTCCTGCAAATCCACCGGCTGTTCCACCTGACGCTACCTGTTTCAGTCCAATTTTCTGGTTTGTCTTGTCACCTGCTGTACAATTCGACATTCTTGCAAGATTTGCATATCCGATAAATCCTCCGGCAATCTGCTCATCTCCATTTGTACTCTGCACGGTGTAACCGTCATCCGTTCCTGTAACTGCACAGTCATCAATGTGAGAACCAAAAATGTCCATAACTCCAAGAGCTCCACCAAGTAACTGTCCTTTATTGTCTCCAATAACGTCTATCTTGTCTGCCTTAACTACTCCGCTCTTTCCAGAATAGCCAACAAATCCTCCGACACTATTTAAACCTCTTACATTACTTAAGCTCGTTACTTTGCTGTTTTTCACAGAACCATTTAACAGTGAGCCACCAAAACCTCCGGCTGTTCCGCTATATGTAACTTCATTGTTCTGACCAGATTTTATTGCTGTGTTTGCACTGACACTTAAGCCAGCATCCTTACTTCCGCTTACAGTTCCGTAATATACATAACTTCTAAATGCATCCAGCACATCGGTTCTTCCAAGCTTTAATAATTTATCAAGAAGCGAGGTTTCATTTCCTGCACTGATATTGGCAACTCCGGCTACGTCAGCAACACCGAAGCATCCTCCGGCATATTCACCTGCGACTACGGAACGGATATTCTGTACAGAAACTCCTGCCTCTTCCGTATCCTTCTTACCGAGTACAGTTCCTTCCAGATTTCCGGCAAATCCTCCTGCCGCTTTTGCATAAGAAGTGTTATTACTTTCACTTGCATGAGCACCATTTACGATGATTCCCCAGTCATCCCAGGATTCCACATCTGCATAACGGATAGTTGCGACTGTGGCATTTAATACTTTTATCAAATCTGCCGGTGTACTTAACAGTTTATTCAAGAGCTGACTGAGTAATCCTTCCCCAGCGGTTGGATCCACTGTTGCAACACTTCCTGGTCTGGAGCTTCCGACAAATCCTCCAACATAGCTTCTTCCGTCAACTCGTCTCAGCTTTGTGACCTTACAGCGTGCATCATTTTCGCCCCAGATCTGCCCACCGATCAGTTTTCCTACATAACCTCCGGCATAACCACAAGTATCTTTGTCATCTACACCTTCTGACTGGACAATCAGTCCGCTCTGATAACCCTCTACCGAGGATTTCTTGATTACTGGCACAAAGACATTAAGTACCTGCAGCATTTGTCCTAATTGCAGATTAAGACCGAGGATATCAACTCCTCCAAGCTTTGCTGCTCCGCCGTTTATCATTTCTCCTGCAAAACCTCCGGCGCATCGAAGCCCTTTAATTGTCTTCGCCTGATAAGCCTGTCCATTTGTAATCGTACCTGTCTGCATCGAACCAACATAGCCTCCGGCTGCTCCGCCATTTGCCAGTTTTATCTCATCCCGGTAGTTTACTCTTCCTGCAACGACATTGTATCCGTAAGCATATTTACCAATAATCGCATCAAGTTCTTCCTGACTATTTACTGTTCCATGCTCAGCAAGATCACTTCCATAACCTTTGTATTTACCAACGAATTTCACCCAATCATTCCAGTCTTTATAACCCATCAGGGCAAGTGGCCCGTAAACTGCCGTATTTTCTTCTGTCGGATAAACAACGCTAAGTGCTCCAAGGATGTTATCTACTTTTACCAGTCCCAACAACAAGGACAGGTTTCCGGTACTTGCCGTATCAGCTGACTCCATAAGTCCTGTGAAGCCACCAGCAATTTCTTCTCCGTATACCGAACGGATTCTTACTGCTTTACAAGTACTTGTTGGTCCGGTATATTCTTCTTTACTTTTCCATTTCTTTGTATTGTTTCCCCAGATGTGACCGCCTTCATTATGTCCTGCATAACCTCCGGCCATACCTCGTTGTACTTGCTTTGTGGAGGCCGCATCTGCACGAACTGCACCACCACAAGGAATACATGTTGTGGAACTGTTTCTGATCGTTGGTACAAAATCCTCAGCAACAGATGCTAATGCACTTTCTACATCCACAAGTCCTTTTAAAATACTTGCATTTCCTAGTACATTTGCCACATTTCCCGGCTGCAAGTCTCCTACATAACCACCGGCTGTAATCTGACCAATGGTATAAGAAAAGTTATTTGCGTTGGAGTCCTGAATGTGTCCACCAGAAATCTTTCCGGCAAATCCTCCTGCATCTCCAAGAACATCATTTTCTGACGCATCGGATGCAGTATTTTTCCAAGAAGCCTTTACTGCAAAACCTCCAACATCTCCTGTAACATTCGAATGTTCTATTGTAGAAACAACGACATTCAATGCATCCAGCACATTATTGATTCCTATCGATTTACCAAGTACGCTCAAACCTTTTCCAACGGAAGCTGCAGAACCAATATCCATATATCCGATATATCCACCAGCATATCTAGCACCTGTTACCGCATATGTGCTTTTGTTTTCATCATAGTATGTTGGCGCTTCATTTGCTTCTAAATCCTTCGGAGCCTTCACCTCTGTATGCTTCAGGTTCGTAACATCACAGTAGCTTACCTGAACACCGCTTCCGTAACCGATAAATCCTCCAGCACTTCCGGAATTGCTGTCGTCTGTTTTCGTTTTGTTGGCAGTAACCGTAAATCCGTTGTCTGACTTGACTCCGGCATACTGCACATATGGAATGTAGGCATTGATCAGATTAAGCAGATCTCCAACATTTATATGCAGACCTGTGATTCCGCCCAGAATGCTGATTCCACCTCCAGCCTCTGCCAAAGCTCCGGAGTAAACATTTCCGCCAAAGCCTCCGGCATAAGACTGTCCGTTTACATGATCCAGATTATATACAGAATAATAGTTACCTTCTCCTGCGCCCTGATTGTTAACCGTTCCACTCTGGAAGTTTCCGGCAAAACCGCCTGCTGTATCTGCAGCAACTCCGCCTTTATCAACATAAGTAACCGTGCACTCTGTATAAGAAGGAAGCAAGTACGTGACAGCACCTAACAACTTATTTGCATTTAGCAAAGCCTTGACATCCTCTTCACCAGCTACATCTGCAAGACCTCCGGTCTGTGAAGAACCTACAAATCCTCCTGCAAAACCATCTGTATCATTTGCTGTTACTTCTTTTAAATTTTTCACATCAGACTTAATGATCTCACAGCTGTTACTCTTTCCGATGAAACCACCGGCTGTATAATCCACTACTTCGCCGTTGGAATTTGCACCTGTTGCTTCTACAGTCATACCTCCTGCGATGCCATTTACATGAGCTTCATTGATTTTAACTCTGACACCTTCTGCCACAGAAAGCAGATTTTCTACTTTAAGCAAGTTGTTTAGTCCTAACAGATTCAAAGTCAGTCCGTTTCCACCAACCAGATCTCCCGGACCTGCACAACCGATAAAACCACCGACTCTGTTTTTTGCCGAAACAGATTTTACCTGATTTAATGTTACAGTATCCACATCTCCACCAACAGCCTCACCAAGTGCTCCGCCGGCATAATTTTCTTTTGCTTCAACTGTATATCCATCATTTACTCCTGTCACAGTTACATGATGCACAGTAAATCCAAGGAAGTTTCCGATTCCAAGCGTATTATTTAAAAGTCCTGTGACATTTGCTGTTGTTACACTTCCGGCAATACCTCCGGCACGATTTTCACTTGCCGTAACTGTTTTTAATCCTGTGAGCACATTATCTCTTTGGGCTACACTGCTCGCATCCCCTCCGCCATGTTTCCAGTACGGAAGTTTCTTTAAATATTCTTGACTGGATTCTGCAATATAGACGCCATCACCACCACCAAGAATACCACCGGAATAACTCTTGCCAGCCTCAACTGAAACTGCTGAACAATCCATGTTACATCCTAGTATTGCTGATGGTGCAATTCCTACGAGTGACAAGAGCATACCTGCTTTTTCCGGATCACTGGACAAGAGTCCTGTCAATAAGTCTTTCACTGTTGTTAAAAGGCTTGCATCCTTGACTTCTTTATTTCCAAGGTTTGTAATCCATCCAACTGTTGAAATACCGCTCACACCGCCGGCATAACTTCCACTTGCTTTAACTGCGATGCTTCCATTCGCTCCGCAGTTGACCGCATAACTGTTTGCCTGTGCTCCTACGATACCGCCTTGATAATTTTCACCAGATACTGAGACATTGCATCCTGTCAGATTGCAATTTAACAAGATACTCTGTGGCTGCATTACTCGAATAAGTTCAACACCTACATCACTTAACAAACCTCGGATTTCCGCATCTCTGCTGATTCCTGCAAATCCTCCGCCGTATTCTTTTGCCGTTACAGAATAACTACTGTTTTTCACGGAGCAGTCAAAGATTCTTGTTCCTACCTGCTGTCCTACAAAACCACCTGCATAATCTTTATCCGCAGCTCCGATAGTTCCTGCCAGATTCTCTACATGACAGTTTTTGATATTTACATTTTTGTATCCAGTAGGGATTAAACTACCAACCGGCAATGCATTGTCCAGAAGAATTGTGATCAAATCTCCAAGCCCAAGTCCCGGAATTGCATTTAACAATGATGATAATGCATTCACCGTTACTCCAAGAGCTTTTGACAATCCGTCATACTCTGTTACACCTTCTGTATAACCGACAAACCCACCAGTACGATCATTAATATTCGAAACACTGACTGTTCCTGTCACATCACAGTTTTCAATGGAAACATCACCCACTAGCCTTCCGGCAAATGCCCCTGTTGCATAAATCGTCGGATCCTTTGCTCTTGCATTTAAAAGTGCTGATAATGTATCTCTCAAATTCAGGTTTACGCTTCCAAATGTTAAAACTCCTACTAATAAATCAACTACACCACCTACAAGCCATCCAAGCCCTGATGTGAGTCCACTTATTATAGTCTGTGTATTTTTATGCGTATTCGTATTGTTTTGTACATTTACATTTTGTAATTCCAGGTTTGATACAGAGACCGTTCCGGCGCTGACACCAATGTTGTTTACATTCACCTCATTCGTAACTGTTCCAAAAAAACCAATTCCTATATATTTAGAACCATCCATTTCTTCTGTCTGGTTCACATTCACATTAGAAATTACAGGTCTTCCAGTTGCCAGAATACTGTTCTCATCTGCTAACTTCGTCTCGCCGCCGGAAAGCTTGGCACCGACGATATCACCAGATACCATAAGTGGTGTCCACAGATCATCTTCTTTATTTGAGTTCACACCATCCTTGGATAAGTCAATATCTCGAAAAATGATGTAATTTGCATTGGATGAATATTTTAAACCACCATATTCTTGCTTTAACTTCATCAGACTCGCTGTTTCATTGTCAGGTAACCCTTGGTCGTTAACGCCACATAAACTACCAGTTCCTACTGTAAGACCACCCAATAATGTCCCTAACAGTCCACCTACTCCCTTCAACAGGCCCGTAACAATATCATCGCTTGTCAAATCGACATCTGCCAGCTTATACTTACCATTATCTTTATAATATAGATACGAGTTATCACCTTTCACTGTATCTGGCTTTTGTTGGAATCCAGAAAGATGGGTAGTTGCCCCTTCTGCAGCAACAGCATTAAGTCCAAGATCCGCATCGCCTGGATAGTATGGTGTGTAGAAAGGCTTTCCGCCAAGTAATCCGCTTACTAACCCCTGACGGTAATAAACATACAGTCTCGGAGTTACGCTCTTATTGCTTCCAATCGCCCGCAACTGTGACTCATTTCCGATCAGAATATATTTCTTCCCGGAAACTTCTACATATAATTGTCCCGGTTTTGTTCTTCCATCTGCATGTTCACCATCTAGCCACTGAACTCCATTCGCTGATTTTTCTGTCAATTGATCTGCAACCAGTTCTGGCTTATCCGAATTAAACTTCTGCGATAACACATAATTATGAGACTTACTATAAGTCAGATACTCCTGATCTTCTCCATCCGGGTAAATCATCTGCCCCATACCAAACTGTGGTGCATCATAATCTAATGTCATAACAGGTTCTGTTTCAGATTCTTCCTGTGCAAGTACCATTAACTGATATGGATTATATATGTAGATTGTATCCGTTTCCTTATCATACAGCGTTGGTGTTTCGTTTTCTTCTAGTTTCGTACCTGTGATAGTTCCGGTAAAGGAATCCGGTACTAACCACATCTGTTCCGAGTTCATCTGGATGTCATTCATCAAAATGTACTGAGCATCTGCACCGTATTTCAGCTCTGTGCCTTCACTCTTTACTACTTCTCCAGAACCAATCTGTCCTTCCTTATCTCCTGTGTAAATATAAGCATCTGAACCAATCTGTTTTAATTGTTCATAATTATAAATGCATATTTTACTATCCTTATAATAAGCATCTATGTTATCTGTTGATTCCGATTTAACATTTCCACCGAACGATTCCGATTCGTCATTTTTCGAGTTTTCACTTGTTTCCCCCGATATCTTAGATTCGGATTCCGTGGAGCCATTTATTTCATCTGAAACTGTGGACTCGGTTGATACTTCACCATTACTCTTATTGGCATCATCAGAAAGTGTCACTTGACTAGTGTTGGTACCCGATGGATTTACGTCTGCCGCATCCGCAATATTCACTTGAGAAAATAAGATAGCCATACATAGTATTACTGCGATAATTCTGTTCTCTATCCTTCCTTTTTTCTTCATATCTGGACCTCTAATCGGAATAAAAATTCCTACCCTTTACTCAATATTGCATTCTAATATCTAGAATGATTTTTTAGCATAAAATAACTAATTTTATTATAATATCCGTTAAATTTTCTTTCATTTTCATCAAATACCTACTGGACTTTTTCCTTACTCTTCTCTGTTTGATTCTACTTTCTGCACCCACTCTTTTTGCATAGCCGCAGTAAAAAAACATTGAAGCAATTTCATGGAAAACGCTCCACATTCAGCATTTACAATCATCCTTACCGCCTCGGCATGTTTCAGTTTTCGTTTATATGGTCGCTCACTGACCAAAGCATCATAGGCATCCACCAAACCGACCACCTGAGCACAAAGCGGAATCTGATCTCCCTTTAAACCGTCCGGATATCCAAAGCCATCAAATCTCTCATGGTGATGTCGGCAGATTTCATAGCTGTACTTATTCAATTTCTCTGTTGTCATACCATTCGGAAATCTCAATGTCATCTCTGCACCGGTAATTGGATGCTGCTTCACGACTTCCATCTCGTCTATCGTTAATTTCCCATTTTTATTCAATATTTCTATCGGTACCCGGATTTTACCAATATCATGGATTGGTGCCAGGTGTGATACATTTTCAATCTCTTCTTCGGTAATTCCATATTCCGGATAATTTTTCTGCAGTTGGCGATAAACCTGCTCCGTATAAAAACTAATATCATCCTGATGTTCCGTTTCCACCAGATTATTGTGATTCAATACCGCAACAAGCAAAGAAACCATATCCCAATACTGTTTCGTGATATTCTTTTCTTTCTTCCGCAATTCCTGTTCCATATTAACAATCGTATCTGGAATGACCTTCGCATTATGTAATGTGAGAATGGCAATATTCTCCGTCTCATCTACATATCTTTTTGCTTCCATCCAAATATAAGAATCTGCTTCATTATCACATATTCTGCGGTAGGACATATCATCTTCCATACAGCCGTCTACTAAGTGTTCCGTAAGCTTTTCGCTTGTCAAAAATCGTCTTAACTTCTGGCGATCCTGTTCATATACATATTGTTCTGTGTACTTCCTTATAAACTCATCATAGGTAGCTGAATCACTTACTTTATCATAGACTTCATGTACGTGGGAATAAATACATTCATATGTTTGATCCTTTAAATTCAATTTTATAACTACATAAAAACGTCCAAAATATTCATCTTTGCCCGGTTGAATAATATCTGATATTTTCACATTTTCCAGCCTGTTATTATAAGTGTTCTGCAGATCCAGTAACACCTTATGTACCTTGCAGCAATCTGAATAATTTCTGGAACAGTATCCGTCCTTCTCCAGACATCTGCTAATTGCCATTGTTGACTCTGTACAGTTAATAACGTCCATAAGAGAAATTTCTTCCGGTCGTTTTTCCAGCATATAGCCTCCATTCGATCCCTCTGCCGCTTTAACAATTTCTTTTTCTTTTAATTGCTTTGTTATTTTAGGAATGTAACTTGCCGGAATATTTAATTCACGAGATAGTTCTGCTGTAGTTATTACCTTATTTTCTGATGCTAGATAACATACGATTCTAATGGCATAATCCGTTGTATTTGTAAGCTGCATAATGTCACCCTCTCTGTCCGTCCCCAATAATGATTTTTATCCTGAACATTTTTCTTGTTTCTTTCATTGTAAAAGGAAGAATCATACTTTCAGGTTCTTCACTTCACAAGCACAATTCTTCCTTTTTGCCTTAATGATATTTTCTTTTTACTTTTCTGAAAAATACCATGCTTCCAATGCCAATCAGTAAAACCACAATCAGCATCATAATCCAGCTATTATTCTGAATATTTCTTCCGGTTACGGGCGGTGCCACGGTTGATGTATTTGTAAATTGGATATCTTCCGTTCCTGTTGCTGCCATTGTAAATGATGCTGCTTCTCCAACGGTTTTCGATCCACCATTTATCGAGTATGACACCTCGAAGTTTGTTCCCGGTGCTGGCTCCGTAACGGTATATGTCCATCCTGTCGGTAAGCAACTGATATCTACAGATTCATCTTTTTTCAATGTAAAGGCTGCCTGATTATTTGTGAAAGTCAGTTTTTCTGCTGTTCCATTTCCTTTTTCAATAACAGCTGAAAGATATCTTCTCCCAGTGTCGTTTCCTGTCTGGGAAGCTGTTTCTCATTATTCTGTTCTTTCTCAACCTGTTTCTTTTTCATGTTTCATTCCTGCTTCATATCAACTTAGATAATCAAGGTATTCTTTTATGTACTGGTTAAAGTATAGCACTTGTTTTTTGCAAAAATAATACAGAGAATAGGAAGATATTTTCACGTTTTGCTACAAAAAGTTTGTAGTTATCGGTTTTTCGCAAAAAAAGAAACCATACCGTAGAGATATAGTTTCTCTTTAAATTACAGTGTTTCTGCCATTTTGAATAAAACGATTCCATTTCTAACAGCCAGCATCTCAGCAGAATTCTTGAAATCAATGCCAGAAATATCTCTTATTTTTTTCAATCGCCCTGAAAGAGTACGATAATTTACATAGAGTTTTTCAGCTGCTTTATTCGCATTCTTATCACAGTCCAGATACGCCTGCAGCGTTTCAATCAGTTCTCCATCATGTTCTTTATCATGTGTACTTTCTCCACCAACTGGAAGAGATGTACCCCAAAAATGTCCGACATCTGCCTGTAACACAGCTTCACTTGTTCCATGATCAAGTGCTGTCAGGATTGCTTGCTGTGCACATCTATTCGGTCTGAATCCGTAGCTATGGTCATGGAACTGTTCCTCATAGATTGGTGTTAAGACCTGTGCAATGGCTTGTTGTATGAATCTGTCTGTTACTGTTGGTACTCCCAGGTTTCTGACACCACCGTCTGGCTTTGGTATCTCCACTCTTCGTACTGGTTGAGGTTTATATTTTCTTGTCCTCAACTGTTCCTTGATAATTTCGCCGTCCTTTACAAGATGTTCTTTAAGTTCTGTGTACTTCATTCCGTCCACTCCCTCGGCACCTTTATTTCGTACGACTTGCAGATATGCTCTGTTGAGATTATCGCTGGATAGTATCTGCTTCATTAGACTACTTGTGTCCATGCGTTCTTTCCTTTCCGTCTCGCTTGATTTGACC
>OGXL01001587.1_pt1 | contig 18536 bp, 17 predicted proteins | sample 1576311 | NCBI WGS metagenome assembly OGXL01 (sample SAMEA3541564, study PRJEB24748) | human gut metagenome | biome: human gut; feature: human-associated habitat; material: faeces | place: China | collected 2012 | reverse complement strand
GCTGTTGCAGAAACCGGATGTGCTCTTGCTCGATGAGCCGACGAATCATCTGGATATCGAATCTATTCAATGGCTGGAGGATTTTCTTATTAATAATGGAAAAGCGGTCATTGTAATTAGTCACGACCGTAAATTCGTGGATAATATTACAACACGCACCATCGAAGTGACGATGGGACGTATCTATGATTACAAGGTAAATTACTCGCAATATTTGCAGCTGCGCAAGGACCGCCGCGAACAGCAACAGAAGGCTTATGACGAGCAGCAGAAGTTTATTGCTGAAACGAAGGAGTTTATCGAACGGTTCAAGGGGACTTATTCAAAGACGTTGCAGGTGCAGAGCCGTGTCAAAATACTGGAGAAGCTGGAATTGCTCGAAGTGGACGAGGAGGATACTTCTGCATTGCGACTGAAATTCCCGCCTTCACCCCGTTCGGGCAGTTACCCGGTCATCATGGAGGGTGTTGGAAAGACATACGGAGACAAAGTGGTATTCCGCAATGCTAATCTGACGATTGAGCGTGGTGATAAGGTAGCTTTCGTTGGTAAGAACGGTGAGGGTAAGTCTACGCTCGTGAAGTGTATCATGAAGGAGATTGAGCATGACGGTACATTGACTCTCGGACATAATGTGCAAATTGGATATTTCGCTCAAAATCAGGCTTCGCTGATGGATGAAAACCTGACGGTTTTCCAAACGATTGACGATGTAGCCAAAGGGGATATCCGGAACAAGATTCGTGATTTGCTGGGAGCGTTTATGTTTGGCGGTCCCGAGGAATCGATGAAAAAGGTCAAAGTGCTTTCGGGTGGAGAGCGTACCCGTCTGGCTATGATTAAATTATTGCTGGAACCTGTCAACCTCCTGATTTTAGATGAGCCGACGAATCATCTGGACATGAAAACGAAAGATATTCTGAAACAGGCATTGCTGGATTTTGATGGTACGCTGATCGTCGTTTCACACGACCGTGACTTCCTTGACGGGCTGGTTACCAAGGTGTATGAGTTCGGTAATCAAAAGGTGACGGAACATCTTTGCGGTATCTATGAGTTCCTCGAAAAGAAGAAAATGGATTCGTTGCAAGAACTGGAAAAGAAATAATAAATAATAAAAAGAGGGTATCGGCTACAGGCGAAATAAAAGTATTTGTATATTTGCACTTTGAAGCTCTGAAAAGCGGATAACCTCTAAAAGAAAGGATGAAAGGGAAGAAACGAATTATAGTAACTCTGCTGTTTTTTATCAACATTATTATGTTGGTGGCAGCGGTTATTCCCCATCATCATCACCCCAACGGAATGATTTGCATGAAGCAGGACTTGCCTGTAGAACAGCAATGTCCCACGCATCATCATCACCCGGGAAACGACTCATGTTGCAGCAGTGAATGTATGACTCGTTTCTACTCTCCCACTCCATCCATACATACGGATAGCGGACCGGATTACGTATTCATCGCTACCTTATTCACGGATGTAATCATCGAGCATTTATTACGACCGCAAGAGAAACGGATTAAAAACTATTACGTTTACCGAGACTCTCTGCATGGTACGGATACTCATCGTACCACTTCTCTTCGTGCCCCTCCCTACTCTGTTTTTGCGTAAAAGCGTAAATGCAAATTAGTTGCATCTGCGCTACCTTATCTTTGTAGCATAAAAAGAAAACAGTAAAATTTAGTAGGAAAATATCATTATGAAAAAACTTATTTTCGTGGGAATCCTGGGCTTATTCGTGCTGGGATCCTGTAATAATAGTACCGTCACACACACACACGATGAACACGATCATGCCGCGGAAGGACATAATCACGAGGCAGAAGGACCCGATCATTCCCATGAAGGCGAATGTAGCGGAGAACACAATCATGAAGCAGCCGATGAATACAACGAAGCTGCCGAAGCCCACAGTGATGAAATCATTCTTCCGAAAGCGAAAGCTGAAGCAGCCGGTGTAAAGGTGAGCGTTATTGAACCTGCACCTTTCCAGCAAGTGATTAAAACCAGCGGACAGGTGCTGGCTGCTCAAGGGGATGAATCGGTTGCCGTAGCTACAGTAGCCGGCGTGGTATCTTTCCGTGGAAAAGTAACGGAAGGTATGAGCGTCGGCAGCGGCACTCCGCTAGTCACTATTTCTTCAAAGAATATCGCCGATGGTGATCCGGTGCAACGTGCCCGCATTGCCTACGAGGTATCCAAGAAGGAATACGAACGTATGAAGGAGCTTGTTAAAAACAAAATCGTATCCGACAAGGATTTTGCACAAGCGGAGCAAAGTTACGAAAACGCCCGTCTTAGTTACGAAGCTCTTTCCAAGAATCATTCGGCTATCGGCCAAAGCATTACGGCTCCTATTGCCGGATATGTGAAAAGTATTCTCGTGAAAGAAGGTGACTATGTGACAATCGGACAACCGCTGGTAAGCGTGACGCAGAACCGTCGTCTTTTCCTCCGTGCCGAAGTGTCGGAAAAGTATTACCCGTATCTCCGCACCATCAGTTCCGCCAATTTCCAGACTCCTTATAATAATCAGGTGTACGAGTTGAAAGCATTGAACGGTAAACTTCTCTCTTTCGGAAAAGCTGCCGGAGACAATTCTTTTTATGTGCCTGTCACTTTTGAGTTCGACAACAAAGGGGAAGTGATTCCCGGCTCATTTGTGGAGGTATTCCTGCTTTCTTCAGCAATGGAAAACGTGATTTCTCTTCCGCGCACCGCGCTGACAGAGGAACAAGGCATATTCTTCATATATCTGCAACTGGACGAAGAGGGTTATAAAAAACAGGAAGTAACGATAGGAGCCGACAACGGCAAAAGCGTTCAAATCCTAACTGGTGTAAAGGCTGGCGACCGTGTAGTGACCGAGGGTGCTTATCAGGTTCGACTGGCAAGCGCAAGCAATGCAATCCCGGCACACAGCCACGAACACTAAAGAGACTAGGCGTCGCAACCGTTTTTTTTGTGCGGCGCATCTATCAAGTTATTTATAACTCTCAATTAATGAAATATCATGCTTAATAAAATTATACATTACTCCCTACACAACCGGCTGGTGGTAGTTTGTGCGGCCATCCTCCTGCTTATTGCGGGAACGTATACCGCCATGCATACGGAAGTAGACGTATTCCCCGACCTAAATGCACCTACGGTAGTAATCATGACCGAAGCGAACGGTATGGCTGCGGAAGAAGTTGAACAACTCGTTACTTTTCCTGTTGAAACTGCCGTAAACGGAGCTACGGGTGTGCGCCGTGTCCGCTCTTCCTCTACTAACGGATTTTCCGTTGTTTGGGTAGAATTTGATTGGGGAACGGATATTTATCTCGCTCGTCAGATTGTTAGTGAGAAATTAGCGGTGGTCAGCGAATCGCTGCCGGTCAATGTCGGCAAACCGACTCTTGGACCACAGTCTTCTATCTTAGGCGAAATGCTCATCGTCGGTCTGACTGCTGACTCCACTTCCATGCTCGATCTTCGCACGATTGCGGACTGGACCATCCGTCCACGCCTGCTGTCTACCGGAGGAGTGGCACAAGTGGCTGTGCTCGGAGGAGATATCAAAGAATATCAGATTCAGCTAGATCCCGAACGGATGCGTCATTACGGCATCTCGATGGGAGAAGTGATGGCTGTAACACAGGATATGAACCTAAATGCCAATGGAGGTGTGCTCTATGAATTCGGAAATGAATATATTGTACGTGGTGTACTCTCCACTTCGAAAACAGAGCAACTTGGCAAAGCGGTAGTAAAGACAGTGAATAACTTCCCTGTCACGCTGGAAGATATTGCAAACGTAACCATCGGCCCGAAGGCTCCGAAACTGGGTACTGCTTCAGAACGCGGCAAATCTGCCGTCCTGATGACTGTTACCAAGCAACCGGCTACCAGCACACTGGAACTGACGGACAAACTGGAAGCATCTCTGAAAGACCTCCAGAAAAATCTGCCGCCGGACGTAAAAGTTTCAACGGACATATTCCGTCAAAGCCGCTTTATCGAAAGCTCCATCGGCAATGTGAAAAAATCACTCTTTGAAGGAGGTATTTTCGTTGTCATCGTGCTTTTCCTGTTCCTGGCAAATGTACGTACTACGCTGATCTCATTGGTGACACTGCCTCTTTCCCTGCTCGTTTCGATCCTGACTTTACACTACATGGGGCTGACAATCAACACCATGAGTCTTGGAGGTATGGCGATAGCTATCGGTTCATTGGTAGACGACGCCATTGTCGATGTGGAAAACGTATATAAACGACTGCGGGAGAACCGCCTGAAAGCGGAAGCAGAAAGACTAAGTACGCTCGAAGTGGTATTCAATGCGTCGAAAGAGGTGCGCATGCCTATCCTTAATTCAACGTTGATTATCGTAGTCAGTTTTGTTCCGTTATTTTTCTTGAGCGGCATGGAAGGCAGAATGTTGGTTCCACTAGGTGTTGCTTTTATCGTGGCCCTGTTTGCGTCTACGATAGTTGCCCTGACACTAACTCCGGTACTCTGCTCTTATCTATTAGGAAGCAATAAGACGAACAAGGAACTGAAAGAAGCTCCTGTTGCCCGCTGGATGAAAGGGATTTATGAAAAAGCACTGACTTGGGTACTGGCACATAAACGTGTGACTCTCGGAAGTACAATCGGACTTTTTGTAGTTGCCCTCGGAGTGTTTTTCACACTTGGACGCAGCTTCCTTCCTTCGTTCAATGAAGGATCGTTTACTATCAATATCAGTTCTCTGCCAGGTATTTCGCTGGAAGAAAGCAACAAAATGGGACATCGTGCCGAAGAGTTATTGATGACAATTCCCGAAATACAAACGGTAGCCCGGAAAACGGGACGTGCCGAATTGGATGAACATGCGTTAGGAGTCAATGTTTCTGAAATAGAAGCTCCGTTCGAATTGAAAGACCGCTCGCGCAGTGAACTGGTAGCTGATGTACGTGAAAAATTAGGTACGATCACCGGAGCAAACATAGAAATCGGACAACCGATCAGCCACCGTATCGACGCAATGCTATCGGGTACGAAAGCGAATATTGCTATCAAATTATTCGGTGATGACCTGAATAAAATGTTTTCACTCGGTAATCAAATCAAAGGAGCGATCAGTGACATTCCCGGTGTTGCCGACCTGAACGTGGAACAACAGATTGAACGTCCGCAGCTGAAAATACAGCCTAAACGGGAAATGCTAGCTAAGTTCGGTATTACCCTGCCGGAATTTTCGGAATATGTGAATGTAGCTTTGGCTGGAAAAGTGATCTCACAAGTGTATGAACAGGGCAAGAGTTTTGACCTGATCGTAAAAGTGAAGGATGATGCCCGGGATGAAATAGAGAAAATCCGTAACCTGATGGTAGACACGAACGACGGCCGCAAAGTTCCTTTGAGCTATGTAGCGGAAGTGGTATCGGCCATGGGTCCGAATACGATCAACCGCGAGAATGTGAAACGTAAAATTGTCATTTCCGCCAATGTGGCCGATCGTGACTTGCGCAGTGTTGTGAATGATATTCAGAAACGTATCGACACATCGGTACAATTACCCGAAGGTTATCATATCGAGTATGGTGGACAGTTTGAAAGCGAGCAGGCTGCCAGCCGGACATTAGCGTTGACTTCATTTATCAGTATCGTGGTTATCTTCCTGTTGCTGTACAATGAGTTCCGCAGTGTGAAAGAATCCGGGGTTATCTTGCTGAATCTTCCGCTGGCACTGATCGGTGGTGTATTTGCTTTGGTGATTACAACAGGAGAAGTCAGTATTCCGGCTATCATCGGTTTCATTTCCTTGTTCGGTATTGCGACCCGTAACGGTATGTTGCTCATCAGCCACTACAATCATTTGCAAAAGGAAGAAGGTTTGAATGTATATGATAGTGTGATTCAAGGTTCTCTCGACCGTCTGAATCCGATTTTAATGACGGCATTGTCTTCTGCACTGGCACTGATTCCATTGGCACTTGCCGGCGACTTGCCCGGTAACGAAATTCAGAGTCCGATGGCAAAAGTGATTCTAGGAGGATTATTAACGTCTACTTTTTTGAACGGTTTTATCGTTCCGATTGTTTATCTGATGATGCATCGGAAAGATGCCCAGAAAAGCCTGTAGAGAGGGATATTTTTCCTCGGTGAGAAAACCATCGTTCCCCAGTGAGGAAACAAGTGTTTCTCGGTGAGGAACGGGTCGTTCCCCGGTGTCAAACAAATAGATGCCTTATCATAAAGTATCTATCAACAATAGCTTGTAATAAATAAAGAAATTAGAAATGAAACAAATCATGACCATAAGCGCTGCACTTCTTTTCTTAACCATAGGTGAAGTGCAAGCCCAAAACGGAATTGAACAGGTATTGAAGAATATCGAAACGAACAATAAGGAGTTGCAGGCAAACGAGCAACTGATTACCTCGCAGAAGTTGGAAGCCAAAACGGATAATAACTTGCCTGATCCTACTCTCTCTTACGCGCATCTATGGGGAGCAAAAGATAAAAGCGAAACAATCGGTGAGCTGGTTGTTTCACAAAGCTTTGATTTCCCTAGTTTATACGCCACACGTAACAAGTTAAACCGTCTGAAAGCCGGAACTCTTGACAGTCAGTCGGATGTTTTTCGTCAGGAGAAACTGTTACAGGCAAAAGAACTTTGCCTAGACATTATCATGCTTCGTCAGCAAAAGCATATTTTGGAGGAACGTCTCCGCAATGCGGAAGAACTTGCTAAAATGTACGCCAAACGTCTCCAAACAGGGGATGCAAATGCTCTCGAAACCAATAAAATCAACTTGGAACTGTTGAATGTCAAAACGGAAGCGTCTCTGAACGAAACGGCACTTCGCAATAAGCAGCAGGAACTGAATACGCTGAATGGTAATATTCCGGTGGTTTTCGAAGAAAATCAATATCCGGCTATACCGTTCCCAAGCGATTACCAAATGTTGAAATCAGAAGTCATGGCTACAGACCGTACCTTAATGGCACTAGGCAACGAGGCTCTCGTTGCCCGTAAACAGATTGCTGTCAATAAATCCCAGTGGCTGCCGAAGCTGGAACTCGGCTACCGTCGGAATACAGAGACTGGTGTGCCTTTCAACGGTGTAGTGGTGGGCTTTTCCTTCCCGCTTTTCGAAAATCGGAATAAGGTGAAAATTGCTAAAGCGCAGGCACTCAACATCGACTTGCAAAAGGATAATGCTACACTGCAAGTGGAATCTGAATTGGCACAACTTTACCGGGAAGCGAAAACGCTGCATGCTTCAATGGAAGAATATAGCAAGACTTTCCAGTCTCAACAAGATTTGGCATTGCTGAAACAAGCTTTGACAGGTGGACAAATTAGTATGATCGAGTACTTCGTTGAAGTATCGGTGATCTATCAAAGTCATCAAAATTATCTGCAATTGGAAAATCAGTACCAAAAGGCAATGGCACGGATTTACAAAAGCAAGCTATAAATAGTACATAAAACCCTTTAGGTATGGGTTACGCTGAACATACTAATTTCTATTTTTAAGTTATATAAGTATGTTTATATAATAAATTAGGCACGGATTACACAGAATTCACGGTCTTTAGTATTGTCATAACTATAAAGCAACAGTGTTAATCCGTGCAATTCGTGCCTAAATATATCTCCTCTCTTTTTCTTCAAATTCCGACTGGATATTTCAAAACAATACATTACATTTGCAACGAATATAAAATCTGAATTATGAGACCTAAACATTTCTATTTATTCATGTTATGCTGCATCCTTACGCTACTAAGTGGCTGTAAAGATGATGACGACAATCCACTGCGTTTTTACAACAGTGAATACGAAGTACCTATGGGTGGCAGACGTTACCTCGGCCTGGAAAGCGGAAATGGTGACTACTCACTTGCAGTGAAAGACACACGCATCGCAAGTGCCGGAACTGAAACTGGCTGGAGTGGAGTACCTGCCGGACGTATGATTTATGTAACCGGTATCCTCACCGGAACGACTTATCTGACAGTAACAGACAACGCCACACAAGAAACCTGCACTTTACCAATCAAGGTGGTCGATAATTACGAAAATATGGAGTTGCTACGCAGCTACTTGTCTAACTTACCCAACGGAGATGCGAATCTTCTACCCGGTATTTCCGACATTTTTCTGATTAACAACCACGCACGGGATGCTTATTTTTTCAAACAAGGAGAACAGACCGCCTTTTCATCCGGACTTGAATTAATAACCCAAGGAAGTTACAAACTGGAAAAAGAAGAAGGAGACGATAAGAAAATGACACTAACCCTCACTTTTTCGGAAGATATGGCAACACCTGTTTCCGATCATAAATTCATAATATGGGGAAACTCGTACTTATTTCATCGGTTGGATAAAAGCCTAAATCTGAACTGGAACACTCCGCCTATTGGAGAAACGCGGACATCACCTGCACCTCCTCCTTCCTACACGCTGGAAGAAATAGCTGAAGGCACAGAAATCGGAAAAGGCAGACAGCTTAGCTTTAGTCTTTCCCAACAGGAAATACCTGCGGGAATACTGCCTTAATCAGTAACGTATTCTGATAAGATGCGTATATTTTCCGGTAAGTATCCACTACGGATGCGCCATTCTTGCGGATAAAGATTATTGGCACGATTGCCGATGTTCTTCACAAATCCGAGAGGAATATGCCGATAAGTAAGCAAAACATATCCACGAGGGGCTGTTACCGGTAAGGTAATGGCCTCTTTTCGTAAATATGTGATGGCCTGTTCATAACTTATTTCTTCCGTAGCGAATGCTTCCCGGCATAAAAGTGAGGTACACATTGCCAACGCATGGTTAGGGATCAAATCCTTTCCTTTCACCTCGCCTATCTCAATCCCTGCCGACACAATTTTCAGGCTTTGTTTCATCGTCGCCAATTCATTAGTATAGTACTGTGAGAAAGCTCGGATATTTGTTCCTTCCGCCAATAAAATATACTTGTCCGAATTTTCATCATTCAACCAACTTTTAGCCATATTCAGATATTCTTTCGATACAGGAGAAGATGCTGCTGTTCCTTTCTTATCCTTCTTCTTGAAAGCTTTCTCTTTGGCGGAAGAAGATACTGGGATCCCTTCTTCCGTCTCCGGCTTACGAAAAGCCACCAGAAAAAAGCCTTCACCTTTCGTCTTATGAGGGAAAAAATGATAGACGGGAATAGAAGATTTAGAATGATCCCCTTTATCTGACAAAAGATCTCCTGTTATATTCCAATTCTCCTGCACCTGCACAGTTAATGGTTCGCCCCCATACTCTTGTTGAATCCAACGTGCATTCTCTTCATCCTCTTTTGTATTAAATGTACACGTACTATATATAAGAATACCTCCGGGCTTCAACGCATCCCAGATATCTGCAATAATCCGTCGCTGGCGCTGCCAACAGATTTCCACATTCTCGGGGCTCCACTCTTCCACAGCTACCGGGTCTTTACGGAACATACCTTCACCGGAACAGGGAACATCTGTAAGAATCACATCAAAGAAAGAGAGTAAAGCCGAAAAATCTGCCGGATCATTATTGGTCACTACCACATCCGGATGTCCCCACTTCGTCAGGTTTTCAGCAAGAATCTGCGAACGATTCCGGATTACCTCATTGGCTACCAACAGGCTCCCTTCGGGAAGTACACTACGGGCATGAGTCGATTTTCCACCGGGAGCCGCACAAAGATCCAACATCTTCACCGGTCCCGTGATATATTGCCGGAGTACCTGCTCCACAAACATGGAAGAAGCTTCCTGAACATAATAACAGCCTGCATGGAATAAGGGATCGAACGTGAAAGTGAGACGCTCCTCCAAATAGAATCCTTCGGAAGACCAAGGTACTTTATCCGATAAAGAATGATTGATTTTCAATTGATTCAACCGGATGCTAACCGGTGGTTCCTGTTGGAGGGCAACAGCCAGTTTGTCGTATTCTTCATCGCCCAATAGAGCGCGGGTGTAGTCTATAAAAGAAGCAGGTAATTCCATCTTTCGTTTATTAATTTCCGCAAATATCAAAAATATTTCGTCTCTTTGCAACTTTCTATGATATTAACTACGTCTAACAGATAAAGAAATAAATTAAAAAACTATTGATATGAAAAATTTTCTATTAGCATTGATGGTTGTACTGACCACTTGCACACTGGCTGTTGCCCAGACCACCGTTGTTCGTGATTCCATCGGGAAAGTAAAAGTAACTGTGACCAAAGACAATAAAGCAAATACGAACAATACTGCTGTCACAGTGATTGGTGTAGACACAGCAGATGCTGATTCTGCAGACGTAAATGCAAACTCAAGTAATGTTAGCACCACTCATGGCAAAGCCAGCTTCACATTCGATTCGGATGACAGCGATTTCCCCTTCCACAATGTTAGTGCCGGCGGAGGTATTCTGGTAGCAATCATTGCAATCATTGCTGTATTCGGATTTCCGGTATTCATTCTATTTGTAATCTTCTTCTTCCGTTATAAAAACCGGAAAGCACGTTATCGCCTTGCCGAACAGGCACTTGCTGCCGGCCAACCGCTTCCGGCAGAGTTTATCCGCGAAAACAAAACAGTCGATTCGCGTTCACAAGGCATCAAGAACACCTTTACGGGTATCGGTCTTTTCATCTTCCTCTGGGCAATCACCGGCGAATTCGGAATTGGAGCTATCGGCTTACTCGTTACATTCATGGGTATCGGACAATGGATTATCGGTAGTAAACAACAGACTCAAGACGCAAATGCTACCCGGATGTATACGGGTAATAAGGATGAAAAAAAGAACCCGAATAACGTTAGAACCGATAGTTTCGAAATCATCCCTTCTGAATCCGAAGAGAAAGACAAAGGAGTAAACGAAGAAAAGAACGACGAGAATAAATGAGCCAACTCAATGATATATCGTTAGTCGCACAGGTCGTGGTGTTCAAGAACACCAGGGCCTTTGACCAGTTGGTGAAGGAGTATCAGTCGCCCATCCGGCGATTCTTCCTGAACCTGACTTGCGGCGACAGCGAATTGAGTGACGACCTTGCGCAAGATACATTTATCAAAGCGTATACGAACATTGCCTCTTTCCGGAACTTGTCAAGTTTCTCTACGTGGCTGTATCGTATTGCTTATAATGTTTTTTATGATTATATTCGCAGCCGGAAAGAGACAGCCGACTTGGATACAAGAGAAATAGACGCCATCAACAGCACCGAACAGGAGAATATCGGGCAAAAAATGGATGTCTACCAGTCACTCAAAATGCTTAAAGAAGTGGAAAGAACCTGCATCACGTTGTTCTACATGGAGGACATTAGTATCGACAAAATTGCAGGGATTGTAGGAGTACCGTCAGGGACAGTGAAAAGCCATCTGTCACGCGGGAAAGAAAAATTAGCAACGTATTTAAAACAAAACGGTTATGACAGAAATAGACAATGATAAGCTCTTGCGCGATTTCTTCGCAGAAAACAAGCAGGAAATAGCAGATAACGGATTCAGTCGCCGTGTCATGCACCACTTACCCGATCGTAGTAATCGCCTGGCTCGTATCTGGAGCGCTTTCGTGATGACTGTGGCGGCCGCACTTTTTGTATGGTTAGGTGGATTGGAAGCAACTTGGGGAACCATAAGAGAAGTATTTATCGGTATGATTAATCATGGCACTTCAAGCCTTGATCCGAAGTCAATTATTATCGCAGCTATTGTACTATTATTCATGGCTACACGAAAGGTTGCTTCGATGGCATAATTAACTCCTAGAAAGAAGTTATTTCGTTAAAGAATGATAAATTTGCCCTTGTTAGCAAAGGAGCCCAAACTTAGATATCGTATCTTTGTTCTTCTGTAAACTAAAAGAGTGAGAAGAGTTTTGAAATTACGTATATTTATTTTATTTCTGTTCCTGCCTATATTGAGTGTTCAGGCAGGTATCATCGACAGTCTGATGATACATCCCAGGGACTCAATCGGATTAACCAGCGATTCCCTTGTGCTACGCTATTTACAAGAATCGGGAATCCCTATATCTGATAATAATAAGGTAAAACTGCTAAAAAGCGGACGGGAGAAGTTTATCGATTTGTTTGAAGCCATCCGGGAAGCTAAACACCACGTCCATCTGGAATATTTCAACTTCCGAAATGACTCCATCGCCAATGCTTTATTTGCTCTGCTGGCCGAAAAAGTGAAAGAAGGGGTCGAAGTACGAGCTATGTTCGATGCATTCGGAAACTGGTCGAACAACAAACCACTTAAAAAGAAACATCTCAAGAAAATACGTGAACAAGGAATCGAGATTGTCAAGTTCGATCCATTCACTTTTCCTTATATCAATCACGCCGCCCATCGCGATCACCGGAAAATAGCTGTCATCGATGGAAAAGTGGCTTATACCGGTGGTATGAATATCGCCGATTACTACATTAACGGACTACCCAAAATCGGAACCTGGCGTGATATGCACACACGCATTGAAGGGGATGCCGTCAATGATCTGCAGGAGATATTCCTAACGATCTGGAATAAGGAAACCAAGCAGAATGTAGGTGGAGCCGCTTATTTCCCCCAACATGAGGAACAAACGGACAGTACGAATATTGTGGTAGCAATCGTAGACCGTACCCCGAAAAAGAATAGCCGTATGTTAAGCCACGCTTATGCCATGAGCATCTATTCGGCCCAAAAGAATGTTCATATCGTCAATCCTTATTTTGTACCGACTTCTTCTATCAAAAAGGCGTTGAATCGGACAATCGACCGAGGCGTAAATGTTACAATCATGGTTTCTTCTGCCTCCGATATCCCGTTTACTCCGGATGCCGCACTTTATAAGTTGCACAAACTGATGAAAAGAGGAGCTACTGTCTATATGTATAACGGTGGATTTCATCACTCTAAAATAATGATGGTGGATGATTTGTTCTGTACAGTTGGCACTGCCAACCTGAACAGCCGCAGCTTGCGCTATGATTACGAAACAAATGCCTTTATCTTTGATACCAAAATAACGGGTGAATTAAATACAATGTTCCGGAACGATATCGAGCATTGCACGCAACTAACGCCTGAATTCTGGAAAAAGCGCTCCCCGTGGAAGAAGTTCGTCGGCTGGTTTGCTAATTTATTCACTCCATTTTTGTAATTTTGTGCGGAGAATCATTTTCACCACAACTTATTCATTATGAAACAATACCTGGATTTACTCAATCGTGTACTAACCGAAGGTACAGAAAAAAGTGACCGTACCGGAACCGGAACCATCAGCGTTTTCGGTCACCAAATGCGTTTTAATCTTGATGACGGTTTCCCGTGCCTGACAACCAAGAAACTACATCTGAAATCAATCATATACGAATTACTTTGGTTTCTGCAAGGTGATACTAATGTGAAATATCTTCAGGAACATGGAGTGCGCATCTGGAACGAATGGGCGGATGAGAACGGCGACTTAGGACATGTTTATGGTTATCAATGGCGTTCATGGCCTGACTATAACGGTGGATTTATCGACCAGATCAGTGAAGTGGTGGAAACAATCAAACATAATCCGGATTCACGCCGTATCATTGTAAGCGCCTGGAACGTAGCAGATTTGAATAATATGAATTTGCCTCCCTGCCATGCTTTCTTTCAGTTTTATGTAGCAGACGGACGGTTGAGCCTGCAACTGTATCAACGCAGTGCAGATATTTTTCTGGGTGTTCCTTTTAATATTGCATCATACGCATTATTGCTGCAAATGATGGCACAAGTGACGGGACTGAAAGCCGGAGATTTTGTTCATACCTTCGGTGATGCACATATCTACCTGAACCACTTGGGACAAGTGAAGCTCCAATTATCACGTGAACCTCGTCCATTGCCACAAATGAAGATCAATCCGGATGTGAAGAGTATCTTCGACTTCAAATTTGAGGACTTTGAATTAGTGAACTATGACCCGCATCCGCATATTGCGGGAGCAGTAGCCGTGTAACTTTATGAGTAAAATATCTATCATTGCTGCCGTAGACCGCCGTATGGCTATCGGCTTCGAGAACAAACTTCTTTTCTGGTTACCCAATGATTTGAAACGTTTCAAAGCATTAACTACCGGAAACACCATACTGATGGGACGCAAAACTTTCGAGTCACTACCGAAAGGCGTATTACCCAATCGCAGAAACATCGTTTTATCTTCCAACCCGGCTACAGAATGTCCCGGTGCGGAAGTTTTCCCTTCACTCGAAGCAGCTTTGCAAAGTTGTAAAGAGGAGGAACACATTTATATTATAGGAGGAGCAAGTATTTATCAGCAGGCTCTTTCTTTCGCTGACGAACTTTGCCTGACAGAAATAGATGATATGACTCCCGAAGCCGACGCCTATTTTCCAGAAGTATCGCCAGAGATGTGGCAAGAAAAAAGCAGAGAAGCTCATCCTGCGGATGAGAAACATCTCTGCTCCTATGCTTTTGTTGATTACGTGAGAAAATAACGATTAATCTTCATCTTCTATGTCGACCATGATTGGCATCTGCCGCTTAATGGCTTCATGGAAGGAGATTAATGTCTCGGTACGCGCCAAACCCAATGGTTGTAACTTATCGTGAATAATACTCAATAAGTGATGGTTATTCTTTGCGTAAATTTTGATAAACATATCGTATTTTCCGGTAGTGAAATGACATTCCACCACTTCGGGGATAGCTTCTAAAGCTTTTGTTACCGAATCAAAGGATTCGGGATCTTTCAGATATATACCAATATAAGCGCAAGTCTCATATCCGATTTTCTCGGGGTCGATGACATATTCCGAACCTTTTAATATACCTAAATTAGTAAGCTTCTGAATACGCTGATGGATTGCAGCGCCGGAAACATTACATGCTCGTGCTACTTCCAAAAAAGGAATACGCGCATTCCCTGCAATCAGTTTCAGAATTTGCTCATCTAAAGCATCTAATTGATGATGTCCCATTTTTGAATCAAATTGTTTTTATCAATGAATCTTTTATGCAAAGTTAGCGATTTTTCGACAACAAATACTATAATCTATTACTTTTATTTGCAGAAAGCGGATAAGTCAACAATAGTTCGTACCTTTGCGAAAAACATAAATATACCATTAATATGAAACATATTTGCTGTATTATTCTGTGTTTCTGTACTTCTATAGGAAGTTATGCACAGAATTTTGCTGATTATTTTCAGAACAAAACATTGCGAGTGGATTATATCTTTACCGGGGATGCTACACAACAGGCTATTTATCTGGATGAGCTATCACAACTTCCTACCTGGGCAGGACGTCAACATCATCTTTCGGAACTTCCATTGGAAGGTAACGGACAAATTATAGTGAAAGACCTTGCCAGCAAACAGTGTATCTACAAAACGTCATTCTCTTCTTTGTTTCAAGAGTGGCTGTCCACAGACGAAGCTAAAGAAACAGCCAAAGGATTTGAGAATACTTTCCTTCTTCCTTATCCTAAACAGCCTGTGGAGGTAGAAGTCACTTTATATTCTCCGCGAAAAAAAAGATTGGCTACCTATAAACATATCGTGCGTCCGGATGATATATTGATTCATAAACGGGGGGTATCACATGTCACTCCGCATCGGTATATGCTTCAAAGTGGTAACGAAAAAGACTGCATAGATGTTGCCATCCTTGCAGAAGGATACACAGAAAAAGAAATGGATATTTTCTACCAGGATGCCCAACGTACCTGCGAAAGTTTGTTTTCGTATGAGCCGTTCCGCTCCATGAAGGGTAAATTTAATATTGTTGCCGTAGCCAGTCCTTCTACGGACAGTGGTGTCAGTGTTCCCCGTGAAAATCAGTGGAAACAAACGGCGGTTCACTCCCATTTCGATACTTTTTACTCAGACCGTTATCTGACTACCAGCCGGGTAAAGTCTATCCATAATGCATTGGCAGGCATCCCCTACGAACATATCATTATCCTGGCTAACACGGATGTATATGGTGGTGGAGGAATATACAATTCGTATACGCTGACCACGGCCCATCACCCGATGTTCAAGCCGGTAGTCGTACACGAATTCGGACACAGTTTCGGTGGATTAGCTGACGAATATTTCTATGATGATGATGTGATGACAGATACTTATCCGCTGGATGTCGAACCATGGGAACAGAATATTTCAACACGTGTGAACTTCGCTTCCAAATGGAAAGATATGCTTCCGTCAGGTACCCCGATCCCGACCCCCATTGCTGAAAAAAAGAAATATCCCGTAGGAGTATATGAAGGAGGTGGCTACTCTGCCAAAGGCATTTATCGTCCGGCTTATGACTGTCGCATGAAAACAAACGAATATCCGGAGTTTTGTCCGGTTTGTCAACGTGCCATCCGTCGAATGATTGAATTTTATGTTCCTTAATGGAATACAATTATATTATTGTCAAACTTAAAACCCAAACCTCATGATTAGACTTCAACCAATTAGTACGTCGGATCTGCAACATTACAAATTCATGGAAGAGCTTCTAATTGATTCGTTTCCACCGGAAGAGTACCGTCAGTTGGAACAACTGCGCGAGTACACTGATCGTACGGGCAACTTTCATAATAACATCATCTTTGATGATGACCTGCCAGTCGGCTTCATTACCTATTGGGATTTTGACAGTTTCTACTATGTAGAACACTTTGCAACCAATCCTGCCCTGCGAAATGGAGGCTATGGAAAACGCACGCTGGAATACTTATGCAATTATTTGAAACGCCCGATCGTATTGGAAGTAGAACGTCCGATAGAGGAAATGGCAAAACGACGTATCAGCTTTTATCAACGTCAAGGCTTTACGCTGTGGGAAAAAGACTATAGCCAACCTCCTTACAAGCCCGGAGATGATTTTCTGCCCATGTATTTAATGGTACACGGAGAATTGGATTGTGAAAAGGATTTTGAAACAATCAAAAAGAGAATACATAAAGAAGTATATGGAGTAAAAGACAACTAATTAAATTAGGTAGCAGCTCGAAATTAGTTTCACAAATGGAAAACCTTACTCCAGCTACGTATATATAAAAAGGGCGTTCAATTTGAATTGAACGCCCTTTTTATATATATTGAATTAACTAATTACTTCTCACCACGTTTCGTAGCCGAATAGTTAATCTTCAAAGCATAAGATTTTCTAAGAGCATTTTTTACATCAGTAACAATACCCATCTTTGTCTTCTGATCTACTTTCAGAGACACAGTCATCTTAGCAGCATCGCCTTCATTCATACTCGCACGTTCCTGAAAAATGAAGTCTTGTACTTCACCCACTTCAGCATAACTGTCATTCAACTGAATACGACTTTCAGTACCCATTTTCGCGCGATATTCTTGTGTAGGTTCCCCTACATAAATGAATGTTACCAGTGATTTCTTCTCCAGTTTTTCGAGTTCAGTACCTTGCGGAAGTGTAAACTGTACCTTTAACGTTACCTCACGCATTGTTGTTACAATCATAAAGAAGAACAACAAGGTAAAGATAAGGTCAGGCAACGAAGAAGTATTCAATGCCGGCATTTCACGTTTACCAGTCTTATTAAATTTTCCCATTACTTACTTCTTTTTTTCTCCGTATTTTTTAGGTTCTGCTTCAGAAATTCGTTGCGGATAAACTTCACGAACAGCTTTCTGCTGTGCATCATTCAGTTCAGCGTAAGTAACCCCAAACTTTTCTTGAGCTAACTCATCTCTCAATTCATTGTATGCAGCTACCAATTCGTTCTGCACACTTATATACGCCTGATAAGAAGACCCGCGGTCATTCTGCAAAGAAATTACACCACTTGCTCTTGCTCTTATCAAAGGAAAATTGGAAGAACACGGACTACTTCGTGACGCACAACTCTATGAAATTAATGCTAATACAGAGCTTACTTTCAAAAATATGAGCGTGACCTTCTTCCGCACTACTCACTCAATTCCAGAACCTCTCGGTATTGTCATCCATACACCTCAAGGTAAAATTGTTTGTACCGGTGACTTTAAGTTTGACTTCACCCCAGTAGGTGAGCCAGCAGACCTTCACCGTATGGCTGCACTTGGTGAAGAAGGCGTCCTTTGCCTCCTCTCAGACTCAACCAATGCTGAAGTACCAACTTTCACAAATTCCGAGAAGGTCGTTGGTCAATCCATCATGAAAATTATTGAAGGCATCCACGGACGTATTATCTTCGCCTCATTTGCCTCAAACATTTTCCGTCTGCAACAAGCTGCCGAAGCCGCTGTAAAAACTGGCCGTAAGATTGTTGTCTTCGGACGTTCTATGGAAAAAGCCATCGTCAATGGGGTTGAACTAGGCTACATCAAAGTTCCAAAAGGAACTATCATTGACCCTAGTGAGATGAAAAACTACCATGCCAGTGAGATTCTTATCATGTGTACCGGTTCTCAAGGAGAGCCTATGGCAGCACTTGCACGTATCGCTAACGGGATGCACCGCCAAGTGACACTACAACCTGGTGACACCGTTATCTTCTCATCTAGCCCTATCCCAGGAAACACAACCAGCGTTAACCGC
>OGXL01001569.1_pt1 | contig 18676 bp, 19 predicted proteins | sample 1576311 | NCBI WGS metagenome assembly OGXL01 (sample SAMEA3541564, study PRJEB24748) | human gut metagenome | biome: human gut; feature: human-associated habitat; material: faeces | place: China | collected 2012 | reverse complement strand
AATTCTATTCCCTCTTTCATTTCTTCCATAGAGAAATTTTTTGCTTTCGCACGCAGTCCAAATGCCTCGCCACCAATATATACTGCATCTGCGCCGTAAATAACAGCTGTTTTTAATACTTCAAGGCTGCTTGCCGGTATTAAAAGTTCCGGTCTTCTCATTCCTTTTGTATCCTTCCTTTCCTATTTCTTCACACTCACGGTAATTCCATCTCCAATCGGTAACACCGAAGTTACCAGCTCATCGGAATGTGTCAGTTCGTACAGATATTCCCTCATTCTCTTATAAATCGTACGGTTTCTTCTCGTCACAATAAAATGGGATTCGATAATATCTCCGTCCTGCAAAACATTGTCTGATACCAGAATCCCTTCCGGTTTTAACAATCTGAAGATTTCCGGCATAAAATGGATATACTGCCCTTTTGCGGCATCCATAAAAATAAAATCAAACGGTTCCCGCAATTCTTTTAAGATATCTGCTGCATCCCCCTCTAAGAGGGTGATCTGTTTTTCTTTTCCTGCCCGCACAAAATTTTGTTTTGCAATGGGAATTCTTTTTTCATAATTCTCAATTGTGGTGATTTCACATGGGATTGGATTGTATTCAGCCATTAAAATTGCTGAAAATCCAACTGCTGTTCCAACTTCAAGGATTCTTGCGGGTCTTTTTATCGATAAGATCAGTTTCAGAAAACTCTGCATTTCCTTCCGGATAATCGGCACACGGTCTCTTAAAGCTTCCTGCTCAATCGCTTCAATTACCGCGCTTTCCGGCACCTCCAGCGACCGGATATAAGTCACCATCCGCTCATCTATGATCATTTACAACCACCTCTCTCCTCAATCAGGGACACCCCTCTTCGCAATTGGGGACGTAGCACTTCTTCAAAGTACTACGTCCCCTTTTAAATAAATATCACTTTATACATCCATAATAATCGGCAAAATCATCGGACGACGTTTTGTTTTTTTCCAGATAAATTCGTTCATTGTATCGCGGATCACTAATTTTATCTTGCTCCAGTCAGCATTTCTCTGATGATTCAGGCAATCTTCTACTGCGTCAGTTACGACTTGTCTTGCCTCTTCCATAAGATCTTCTGACTCACGAACATAGACAAATCCACGGGACACAATATCCGGTCCTGCCAGGAGCTGGTTGCTTCCGCGCTCTAACGTCAGGACTACGATCATAATTCCGTCCTCTGCCAGATGCTGTCTGTCTCGAAGTACGATATTTCCTACATCACCGACACCAAGTCCGTCTACAAGAATCTCTCCCGTATGGACTTTATCTACGACTTTTGCCTCTTGTTCACTGACTTCCAGTACATCTCCGGAATGAAGCATGAAGACATTCTCTTTTGGAATTCCAAGAGATTTTGCCAGGTTCGCATTCGCCTTTCTGTGACGGTACTCACCATGTACCGGTACTGCATACTTTGGTTTGACCAGTGAATAAATCAGCTTTAATTCTTCCTGACACGCATGTCCGGATACATGAGCATCCTGAAAGATAACATTTGCACCTTTCTCAGACAGTTCATTGATAACTCTGGATACGGATTTCTCATTTCCAGGAATCGGGTTAGAGCTTAAAATAACTGTATCGCCTGGCATGATCGTTACCTTCTTGTGAATGTCTGCCGCCATTCTGGAAAGAGCCGCCATAGACTCACCCTGGCTTCCGGTCGTGATCAGAACCGTCTTCTCCGGAGGATAATTCTTAAGCTGGTCAATCTCGATCATCGTGTTCTCCGGAACATTCAAGTATCCGAGTTCCTGTGCTACCTGAATGATATTCACCATACTGCGTCCTTCTACCACAACCTTACGGTCATACTTGCACGCTGAATTGATGATCTGCTGTACACGGTCTACATTAGACGCAAATGTCGCAATGATGATTCTTGTATTCTGATGTTCTGCAAATATATGATCAAAGGTAATACCTACCGTACGTTCAGACTGTGTAAAGCCTTTTCGTTCTGCATTGGTACTGTCTGACAAAAGTGCCAGTACTCCTTTTTTTCCAATCTCTGCAAATCTCTGAAGATCGATAGCATCTCCAAAGACTGGTGTATAATCTACCTTAAAGTCTCCTGTATGCACAACAATTCCTGCCGGGGAATAGATTGCAAGTGCTGCTGCATCCTGGATACTGTGGTTCGTCTTAATAAATTCTATCCTGAACTGTCCAAGGTTGATAGACTGTCCATGTTTTACTACTTTTCTTCTCGTTGAGCGAAGCAGATTGTGCTCTGTCAGCTTCTTCTCTATAATACCCATCGTAAGCTTTGTTGCATAGATTGGGATATTGATCTCCCGTAAAATGTAGCTTAATGCTCCAATATGGTCCTCATGACCATGCGTGATAACAAATCCTTTTACTTTCTCAATATTGTTTTTCAGGTATGTCACATCTGGAATAACAAGGTCAATTCCAAGCATACCGTCCTCCGGGAATGCCAATCCGCAATCCACAACAATAATACTGTCTTCGTACTCGAAGGCAGTAATGTTCATTCCGATTTTCTCGAGTCCCCCGAGTGGAATGATACGCATACTTCCAATATTCTCTTTTTTCAAGTTTACACCTCCACGTAATTACAGACCCCCAGTGTAACAAAGGGTCTATTTCTGTTTCTTTCTACATTCACTGCACTGTCCGTAGAACTTTAATTCGTGGTCTAACACATGAAATCCTGTCTCTTCTTCTATATGCCGCTCCAGTTCATCCAACAGGTCGTCTTTAAAAGGCAGTACTTTTCCACATGTTTTACATATCAGATGGTGATGATGGTGCTTTCCTGTGCCATCCAGCGTCTCCCCGATCTCATAACGCACACATCCATCATCCAGATTAATACGATCCACCAATTGCATTTCCAGTAACAACTGCACTGTTCGGTAAATGGTTGCCAGCCCGATCTCCGGGTAATCTTCTTTTACGAGCTCATAGATATCTTCAGCAGTCAGATGTCTGTCCTTATTCTCTGCAAGAACCTGCAGCACAAGCAGTCTCTGATTCGTCACTTTAAGCCCTTTTTCTTTTAACTTTTTCTTAAAACTCTCCTGACTGACTGACATAATTCATTACCTTTCAATTTCCACATCTTCCAGAAGTTCTTCAAAAACTCCCATTATCCCATTCAGTTCTTTTTCATCTTCCACAAACTCATAGATTGCCTCTGATGATTCCTCCGGTGACGTGTCTTTTAAAATCCAACATTCTGCATCGTCTTCTTCCGAATCCGTGACAAGAATATAAGATACTCCATTTAACTTTGTCTGCTCCAACACAAAAAACTCTTCATTTTCCTGTGAATCTGCAGACGCAAATGTAATCTTTTCCATAAATCTTCTACCCTTCTTTATTCAGGTGTGCGGAGTCCAGGTATCCCTGCAATATAAAAACAGCCGCAATCTGGTCAATATACTTCTTGCGGTCTTCTCTTCTTACCTTATTCTCGATTAAAGTCCGCTCTGCCGAAACAGTAGTCAGACGCTCATCCCACATCACGACCTCAAGGCCGGTCCGTCGTCCGATCATCTCACCAAATTGCATAGATTTTTCCGCCCGATCTCCAATATCATTGTTCATATGCTTCGGAAGTCCGAGCACAATCTTCTCAACTTCATACTCTGCCACCAGTTCCTCGATGCGGGCACATGTCTTCCGAAGCTTGTTCTCGTCCTTACGGCATATAGTCTCTACAGCCTGCGCAGTTATCCCCAAAGAATCACTGACAGCCACCCCGACTGTACGCGAGCCGTAGTCCAGTCCCATAATCCTCATATATATTATCCCCACTTATTATGCTCAATATACGTCTTGAACATCTCTTCAACCAGCTCATCCCGTTCCATTTTCATAATCAGACTGCGGGCACCATTGTAACTGGTAATATAAGTCGGATCACCTGACATAATATAACCTACGATCTGGTTCACCGGATTATACCCTTTTTCCACAAGAGCCTTGTACACAATTTCAAGAATATCTTTTGCCTGAATCTGTGGTGCACTCTCTACCTGAAAAAATTGTGTATTGCTTAATTCTTTCATACTACTCACGTCCTTCACATTACTTTGTAATTATTCTCACATCTTCATAATTACATTTCTTCAATCTTATTCTAACCTATCATTTGTCAAAATTCAATGAATTATTTGCTTTGTATCTTCGATTTTAACATTTTTCAGTTGATTTGATAGATTTTCTTCTGTTTTTAAACCAATTTTAACATATTCTTTCGTATGCCCGACCTGGTAAATGCCGTCTTCTGTCTCAACAGCCTCTTCCATCAGCACTTCCTGTGTCGTTCCAAGGAGTTTTTCTTCATAAGCTTTCTGTTTTCTATGGCCAAGCTCGATCATTTTCGCGCTTCGCTCACTTTTTATTTCCTCCGGAACCTGATCCGGCATCACTGCTGCTTTTGTTCCTGCTCTTCTGGAATATTTGAAAATGTGTGTCTCATAGAAATTCACGCGGTCTACAAAATCCATGGACTCGGCAAACTCTTCCTGCGTCTCCCCCGGAAATCCTACAATCACATCTGTTGTCAGTGCCGGATTGTGGAAATATTTCCGTAAAAGTTCACATTTTTCCATATATTCTTCTGCACTGTAACGACGATTCATACGCTTCAAGGTCGCATTGCAGCCACTCTGTAATGACAGATGAAAATGCGGACACATCTTCGGAAGTGCAGCAATACTGGAAGCAAATTCTTCTGTAATGATCCTCGGCTCCAGAGATCCAAGCCGGATTCTTTTAATGCCGTCAATTTCATGTACTTTCTGGATCAGTTCCAGAAGGCTCTCCCCGGTATCAATTCCATAAGAACTCAGATGGATTCCTGTCAGCACAACTTCTTTATATCCGGAAGCTGCCAGTGTCCGCACCTCTTCTAATACATGTTCCAGGTTACGGCTTCTGACACGTCCTCTCGCATACGGAATGATGCAGTAAGAACAGAACTGATTGCACCCATCCTGGACCTTGATATACGCGCGTGTATGCTCTGCTGTATGAGTGACCTGCATCTCCTCATATTCTTTCTCATGGTTGATATCAATCAGCTCTTTTTTTACTTTATGCTGAGCATTGTAATACTCGTCCAGAATCGCGATCAGGTCTTTCTTTTTATTATTTCCAACTACGATGTCCACACAAGGGTCGATATCTTCTCCTCTTGCCTGCACATAACAGCCTGTCGCCACAACTACCGCATCCGGGTTCATTTTCCGTGCTTTATGAAGCATCTGCCGGGATTTGCGGTCTGCAATATTGGTGACTGTACATGTATTGATAATATAGACATCTGCCCCTTCTTTAAATGGCACGATCTCATATCCATTCTGCTCCAGAAGCTCCTGCATAGCCTCTGTCTCATATGCATTTACTTTGCAGCCCAGATTATGGAGCGCAGCTTTCTTTTTCATTTTACACATTCCTTTCAAAATATTTGGTAATTTGTTTCTTGACTTTTATCTGTCATACTTTTAAGATAGAGATGATAGAAGTATGATAAATAAGGAGGTAACGTACAATGAAAACTGTACAGGTTTATTTAAATTCAATCCAAAAGGTGAACTCTTTTTCTCACGAGCTTGAACAATTCGACAACGACTTTGATCTTGTTTCCGGAAGATATATCGTAGACGCTAAGTCTGTTATGGGAATCTTCAGTCTGGATCTGAATGAGCCAACAACTCTGAATATCCACGCAACAGATTCTGAGATGGGTCCTATTCTTGAAGCGATCAAGCCTTATATCGTAAGCGAAGATCCTAAGTAGGATTCAGGCCAAAAAGCATATATCAAAAGCAAAGCAGCAAAGATAACAGGGCAGTTCTTCCTTTCGAAGGGCTGCCCCTTTTTATTTCACTTTTTCTATTTCACTTCAATGATCTCTGCTGTATCTAACGCTGTCTGCATAAGTTCATCGATCTTCTCTGCCAGATTCTCCTCAGAACGGCGGATAACCTCGATATTCGGCTTTGTGACCGGATGCTTTGCCACGAAAATGGTACAGCAATCCTCAAATGGAAGAATAGAGGTCTCGTAAGTATCGATCTTCTCTGCCACATCTACAATGTCCTGTTTATCAAATCCGATCAACGGACGATATACCGGCATCGTACATACATCATTCGTTGCAGCCAGGCTCTGCATAGTCTGACTTGCCACCTGTCCGATACTCTCTCCCGTCACCAGTCCAAGGCATCCATCACGTCTTGCGAATTCTTCCGCAATACGCATCATATAGCGGCGCATAATAATAGTCAGCTCGTCATGCGGGCATTTGTCATAAATATACAACTGAATATCTGTAAAGTTCACAACATGTAATTTGATCGGTCCGGAATATCTTGCCACAATCTTCGCAAGATCAACAACTTTTTGCTTTGCACGCTCACTTGTGTACGGCGGTGCATGGAAATAAGTTGCCTCAAGACCAACTCCTCGTTTGGATACCATATAGCCTGCGACCGGGCTGTCAATCCCACCGGATAACAGAAGCATAGCGTTTCCATTGGTTCCTACCGGCATTCCGCCTGCTCCTGGAATAATCTCAGAATAAACATAGATTTCATTTCTCACTTCTACATTTACCAGTACATCCGGGTGATGTACGTCTACTTTGATCTCCGGGAACGCATAGAGAATCGCCTCTCCAAGGTCACGGCTTATTTCCATAGAGTTCTTCGGATATGACTTTCTGGCACGACGTGACTCTACCTTAAATGTAAAGTTTCGGTCCGGATACATCTCTGCCATATAAGCTACCACGTCTTTTTTCAATTCCTCGAAACCTTTATCCTCCATACGGACAACCGGGCAGATTCCGACCAGTCCGAACACTCTTTTCAAATGTTCCACCGTATCCTCGTAATCATAATCACCCTCACAGTCCACATAGATTCTTGCCTGGGATTTGTGGACATCAAAGTTCCCGTCTACATCCTTTAACGCATAACGCACCTGTCTTACAAGAGCATCTTCAAAAAGATAACGGTTCTTTCCTTTGATACCAATCTCCCCGTATTTCAATAAAAATGTATGAAATCTCATCGATCTTCTCCTCATTTATCTCTAATGTCTGGTATATTTTCTAAGCATCGGTACTATATTATACAGAGTATCTAATGTATAGTCAATCTCTTCCATCGTATTAAACTCAGAAAGACTGAATCTAAGCGTTGCATCCAAAAACTGTTGACTGGCTCCGATTCCTTTTAACACGCCACTGATCTGCGGATGGTTGGAAGCACATGCAGAACCACTGGATACATAGATGCCTTTATCTTCCAGCGCATGCAGAAGAACCTCGCTTCGGATTCCCGCAAATCCAACACTGATAATGTGTGGCGCACTGGTCTCATCATAAAGACCATGGATGGTCGTATCCGGGATCTGCTTCACGCCTTCAATAAAATGCTCCTTCATCGCACGCATCGCTGCAACTTTTTCATCCAGATTTTCATAAATCATCTTCGCAGCAAGACCAATCCCTGCAATTCCAGGTACATTTTCCGTACCGGAACGGACATTTTTCTGTTGTTCACCGCCAAATACGATTGGTTTTATCTTCACATGTTCATCAATATAAAGCACTCCAATTCCTTTTGGTCCATGAATCTTATGTCCACTGATGGAACACATATCCACCTTCAGGCGCTTCGGGTAAATGTGATACTTTCCAAATCCCTGCACGGCATCCACATGGAACAAAATGTTCTTGTTATACGCTTTTACCATGCTAGCAGCCTCCTGGATTGGCTGTACGGATCCCACCTCATTATTCACATACATCACAGATACAAGGATCGTGTCTTCACAGAGTGCATCCTTCAGTGCGTCCAGACTGATTCTTCCAAAGCGGTCCACCGGAAGAAATGTAACACGAAATCCTTCCTCTTCCAGATATCGCATCGTATTAATGATTGCCGGATGCTCAATTCCGGATGCAATCAGATGATTTCCTGCTCTTCGATTCGCTTTTGCTGCCCCGATCAATGCCAGATTATCACTTTCCGTACCTCCGGAGGTGAAAAAGATTTCTTTCTCCTGCACCTTTAAAAGCTTTGCAAATGTCTCTTTCGCTTCTTTTATATATTTTTCAGCCTCCACGCCCTTACGGTGCATGGAAGATGGATTTCCATAATCTTCACACAATACCTTACGGACCAGATCTCCCACTTCCGGGTATGCTCTCGTCGTAGCAGAATTGTCCAGATATACTTCCTTCATTCTATCTCACTTCCTGTTTCCTTTTTCCAATAACAGTTGATCACTGTCTCTTCTTATCATCAATATATGTCCTTGCAATTTAATATGTAACTTGCTCCAGTTGAAACATCAGCACAGACAATAGCGCAAGTCCCGCTGTCTCTGTCCGTAAAATACGCTTTCCGAGAGTTATGACCTGACCGCCCATCTCACATGCAAGCGCAATCTCATCCGGATCAAATCCGCCTTCCGGTCCGATAAATATTCCAACAGACTGTCCCGGCTTTATGGACTGTATCAGTTTCTTTGTGTGGTCTATACCTTCTGCACACTCATAAGGCACCAATACAACATCCAAATCTTTTGCCATCTCAAGGGCTTCCTTATAAGTCTTCACAGACGTCACTTCCGGCACGATCCCCCGCCCGGACTGTTTGGCTGCGCTGGCTGCAATTGTATTCCAACGCTCCACTTTCTTCGCCCCTTTTTTCGCATCCAGCTTCACCACACACCTCTTCATGGAGACCGGGACTACCGCATAGATTCCAAGCTCCACACATTTCTGCACGATCAATTCCATCTTCTCCTGCTTCGGAAGACCCTGAAACAGATAGATCTTTGATGGGAGTTCCGCATCTGAAACTTTCGTCTCTACGATTTTTAACTGCACCTGCTCCTCTTCAAAATCCCGAACCTGGCAGAGATATTCTTTTCCCTGGCCGTCACTGACCGTCACTTCCTCACCAATTCGCATACGGAGCACATTTTTCATATGATTCACATCAGAACCTTCGATCCGGATTGTTTCTTCCGATACCTGAGAGGCATCTACAAAAAAATGCTGCATTTTCTCTTTACTCCTCTAGGCATTCTTTCTTGCTACAACAGATACCCACTCGCCCTGGTGATTCACTTCCAGAACTTCCAATCCGGCAGCCTTCACAGCATCTACTACAACCTGCTCTTTATCTTCGATAATTCCACTTGTAATATATACAGCCCCCGGCTTCATCTGGTGAATGATGACCGGCGTCAGCGGAACAAGGACATCTGCCAGAATATTTGCTGCTACAATATCATATTTCTCATATCCAACCGCATCCTGAACAGCCGTGTCATCAATGATATTTCCGATCATGACCTCATACTGGTCCTTGCGGATCCCATTCACTTCCATATTCTCATGAGTCGCATCAATGGCGCATGGATCAAGATCTGTTCCAAGAGAATGCTTTGCCCCGAATTTCAGCGCCAGCATTCCAAGAATCCCACTTCCACATCCAACGTCTAAAATCTCCGTCTCGGATGTCACATATTTTTTCAACGCTCGGATGCAAAGCTGTGTTGTCTCATGCATACCTGTTCCGAACGCTGTACCCGGATCAATGTGGATGACCATCTTGTCACTGTCCTCTGGCTTTACATTTTCCCAGGATGGGATTACAAGAATGTCATCTATATAGAATTGATGGAAATACTGCTTCCAGTTATTGACCCAGTCTACATCTTCCGTCTCAGATTCCTCGATGGTGCACTCCCCAACATCAAGAAATGCGCGCATATCTTCCAGTTCTTTTCTCACGTTCATAAGAACCGGCGCCACATCTTCTTCCTCATCCAGATAAAATGTTAAATATGCTGTTCCGTCATCATCCGGAATATCCGGCAGAATATCCACGAACATCTGCTCCTTATCCTGTTCTGTAAGCGGGATCTTGTCCTCAATCTGCACACCTTCAATTCCAAGATCAGCCAGCATACTACTCACAATATCCTCCGCCTGTGTCGTTGTTTTTAAACGAAACTGCTTCCACTTCATAACATTTCTCCTTCTCTATCATTATTTTTTCTGTCTTTTTATACATAACTACTCTTCAAGTTCAGCTCTTGCTGCCTGAAGCGCAGCATCTACTACATGATGCATGTCCATGTAACGATACAGTCCCAGTCGTCCACCAAAGAGTATATCTTCTTCTCGATCTGCCAGTTCCTTGTATCTTGCATAAAGTGCACCATTCTTCTCATCATTGACCGGATAATAAGGTTCGTCCCCTTTCTTCCATGTCACCGGATACTCTCTGGAAATCACCGTCTTCTCCTGAGTTCCAAATTCAAAATGCTTATGCTCGATGATTCTTGTATAAGGCACCTCATATTCTGTATAATTAACCACTGCATTTCCCTGATAATTATCCGTATCCAGAATCTCTGTCTCAAAACGGACCGTACGATATTCTAATTCACCAAAACAATAGTCGAAATATGCATCTACAGGTCCAGTATACACTACTTTTTTACCGAGTGGGCGAAGATTTTCTTTTTCTTTCAGATAATCCACATTCAAACGGACCTTGGCGCCTTCCAGCATCTTCTCAATAATCTGCGTGTAACCTCCCACCGGAATCCCCTGATAAAGGTCATTAAAATAATTGTTATCATAAGTCAGGCGGACCGGCAGTCTCTTAATGATCTCAGGCGGCAGTTCTGTCGCACGTCTCCCCCACTGCTTCTCAGTATACCCCTTGACCAGAATCTCATAAATATCTTTTCCAACCAGACTGATTGCCTGCTCTTCCAGATTCTTCGGCTCCTTCACGCCATATTCCTTCACCTGTTCCTCAATCTTAGCCTTCGCCTCTGCCGGTGTGATCACACCCCAGATCTTATGAAATGTATTCATATTAAACGGCATATTGTACATCTGGCCTTTATAGTATGCTACCGGGCAGTTCGTATAACGGTTAAATGTTGCAAACTGTCCAATGTAGTCCCACACATCTTTATTACTTGTGTGGAAAATATGTGCCCCATACTGATGCACCTGGATTCCTTCTATCTCTTTTGTATAAATGTTTCCACCGATATGCGAACGCCTCTCTACGACGAGACAGCTCTTTCCTGCCTTCATAGCCTCATGGGCAAAGATTGCTCCATAAAGCCCAGCCCCTACAATAATATAATCGTACATAATCCCTCCTGCAGCCTTTTAAGCTCCATTTATGCCTTTTCAACTCCATTTATGCCTTTTAAGTTCCATTTATTAAGAGAGGAATGCATCTTACATTATGCATTCCTCCCTGGTTACTCATTTCACTCTTATTAATCCAGATCAATATAATCTACCTGGAATGTGTCATCCTTCTCAGAATGACTGCGTCTTTCCTTCGGACGCTCACTGAGCAGATCATCTAAGTCATCTACCATATCATCCTCTTCTTCCTCATCCATCACAAATGATTCGAAGTTCTCATCTTCATATAAAGACATATCCGTAATGGTATTAAAATCATCGAATTTCACTGTACGAAGCGGTGCTTCTCTGACTTCATCAAATTCCTCTTCTTCAAAGTCATCGTCTGCATAATCATCTTCGTCATCATAACGATTACTATCATAACGATCGTCATCATCGTCATCATCATCATCGTCAAATTCGTCATCTTCGTAGTCATCAAAATCATCTTCGTCTACGACTTTTTTCTTTTTGCCTTTTTTCGGAGCCGGCTGAGCTTTCTTTTTATTTTTCTTCTTCGGAGCTGGTTCCGGTTCTTCCTCTTCTAAGTCGATTCCATACTCATCGTACAGGTCATCCAGCTCAATATCACGGTTACGAAGCTTCACACGAACTACGATCAGACGGATAATAAGAAGAAGTAAAATAATAATAAAGATAATCGCAAACACTTTAAAATGTCCGTCGATCACATTCTGCATCTTATCAAAGAAGCCATTGGCCTTTTTCTTAGCATTGCTTGCTCCGGTATCCTGCTTTACATCACATCTCTGATACGTATTCTCCTGAGAATCATACTCATAGAAATTCTTCGTACCATTGTTGTTTACAGCATACATCAGATAAAATCCATCTTTGTCATTATCCTGCCATACAGGGAATTCCTGTCCGTTCAGTGTCAGCGTCGTCTGCGCATAATTAGATGGCAGCTTCACACTTGTATCACTTAACAGAACAATCGTTGTTGTATCGGAAATATCGATCTCTTCATATGGTGCAAATGTTGCATTTGAATCATCATATAAGAAGAAATTAGAATTACCATCCGCTGATGTCAGATAAGCAAGGTAAATACCATTTGTCTCATTATAAGCCATTGGGCGGTCAGCGCCCTCATAATTCATGGTTGTCTTTGTAAATCCCGCCGGAAGTGAAGCTTCTACAAAATCACTCAGCGTATAAGAAGTACCGTTCACCTCAACTGTAACATCACCACTAGCTGCGGTGTCAGCACCTTCAGCAGCCTGAGTATCATCCACGATCTTAGAAGGATCTCCGGCAGCGATTGTCACTGTAGATTTTCCTTCTGTCAGCTTGACCTCTGAGCCGGAACTGGATTTCACATCCTGAGATGCTACCGTAATCTCAGTGGAACCTTCTTTCAGTGCCTGAAATGTCATGGTAAATGACACTTCTGAAGAACCGCCATTTCCTGAGTATGTCAGGGTTCCATCGCCACCGGTCACTCCATCGCCGGAATTAAACTTCAATGCACTGGCATCATAAGAAAGTATTACTGATGAACTTCCAAGAGATCCACTGCTGGATTTTAAAACACATTTTACGTCTACCATATCTCCCACAGCCGTACTCGGATCTGCAAAAGAAATTCTACCGCCAGCTGCATGGGATGTCAGTGTCACGCTGGTAGCCAGCACACATACACAGGCAACTGCAGCCAGTACTTTCTTTAAAAACTTCATGTACTTTACCTCTTTTTTCTATAGTTTCTGTATTTTAAGAATGGTTATACATTATTCTGCACTTTCACCACCGGAAGATTCTCCGCCGCCGGAGCTGCTTCCGCCAGATTCACTTCCACCACCGGAACTGCTGCCACCAGAACCGCTTCCGCCAGATTCACTTCCGCCACCGGAACCGCTGCCTGAACTTCCGCTACCGGAGCCGCCGCCTGATCCGCTGTCTGATTTACTGCCACCGGAGCTTCCACTGCCAGAGGAATTGCCGCTACCGGAGCCTCTACTTGAAGTTCCTGAAGATTTATTGGAACTGCTTCCTGATGAACCCTTAGAAGAACTGTTGGAGTTGTCATCGTAATAACTGTCATTATCTTTTGTTGTACCTTTACCAACATCAGTTGCTTTCTTTTTAACACCTGCATCAATACTCAGCACAACATCTGATGGGGTGTAGCCATCATCTCCAAAGAAGAATTGATGAAGCTGTTGCACATCTCCTGCTAAATCAGTAGGAAGTACGGAACTTCCAATTCCACTTAATGTTCCAGTTGATTTATTAAATGGGAATCCCGTAGTTTCTCCCAATGTATACTTTTTAAAATCTTTTGCATAAGAAAGAATTTCCGGTAATGTAAAGTTAGTACCTACCTCTGCAAATACGTCGTCTGCAATTTTATTGATTGTTGCAAGATTAGCTGCCTGTAATTTTTCTACAATCTTCTCAATCACAAAGCGCTGACGCTCAGTTCTTTTGAAGTCATCGCCTTTCGTGTAACGAATACGACAGAAAGAAGTAGCCTGAACACCATCTAGATGATGCACCCCAGCACCAACCAGGTCTTCTTCAAATGGACGTCCTGTTACTACAGCAGTCTCATCACAATACATGTTCGTATACTTAACTTCTTCTTCTGTAAGTTCAATATCCAGACCACCGAGTGTATCAATCACATCAATCATAGCATTAAAATTCACTGCAACATAATGTTCAATATTCAAATCCAGATTTTTGTTCAACAATGCAACTGCCTCTTCTACTCCTCCAAAGGAATATGCTGCATTCGCTTTATTGTATGTACCATCTGACTGTTGCAAAATCGTATCACGATATACGGAACTAATCTTTACTTCTCCAGTCTCCTGATTCAGGCTTGCGATCATGATTGTATCACTTCTGGTACCTTTTCCCAAAGAAGCCTCTCTGGAATCCACTCCAAATAACGCAACATTTAAGTATCCCGTCTTATGTTCTACTTCTTTATTAATTTCCAGCTTATTCACATCTAGCTTCTGGACTTCCATCTTGTCTACCTTGCTGGTCACATAAGCCGCTGCCGCTGCTCCTCCACCAATCACGAGTACTAATAGTATGCTAACAGCAATCACACCAATCTTCTTACCTAACGACCAGGTAGAAAATCCTCTTTTTTTTCTTCTACCTCTATGTACCTTACGATTACTTCTTCTTTTCTTAGCCATCGAAACTTCCTTTCTTTGAACAGAATTAAACAGATTAATAATATCCTATTTTTTTACAAATTTCAACAGAAATTATGTTTCTTAAGATTTTTTCCAGTATTTTGGACTTGATGTACATTTTAATACGAGCCATTTTGGTAATTTTTCATATCTCTTTCCTAAGAAATATCCCATATATTTACATCCTGACTGATATATCAAATTCCATATTCTTAAAGGTTGTCCGCTCCGGATCAGGTATTTTGCAGTCGCTTTTACCATACGGATTCCTTCTCCTTCTGACGGAACTCCTTCAAACACTTCCGGATGTTGCGCCTGTGACACTGCAAGATCAAAATTACGATGAAACTGTTGGTTTCCCGTATAATTATGTGAATGTATCACTTTCGCTTCTGCCACATATGCCACCTTATCTCCAGCTAATATCCTCTTTCCGGCAAAAATCATATCTTCATTAAATATAGTTGGATCTTCAAATCCTCCTGCACTCAAAAGATAGTTTCTTCGATAAGCTGCACATACATCTGAGCAAAAAAATGTTTTAATTCCAAGCTGTGATAAATCAACTTTTGATTTGATTCTGCTTTTTTCCGGGTAATTAAACCTTCTTGTATATCTTTCTATTATATTGCAATCCTCTCTTGGCAATTGTCTTCCATATGCAATCCCAATCTCTGGATTACTTTTAAATATTTCCACAAATCTTTCGATCAACTGATTATCTGCCGGAATCGCATCCTGCGTCATATAGAGAACAATATCTGCCTGTGAAATACTAGCTCCCATATTTCTTGTTCCCCCATGATCAAACTCTTCTTGTCTGATGTGAGTAACTTCAATCTGATATGGTTCTGATTCAAGCATTTGTGGAAATTCTCCTACTTCCGTATTAATTATGATAATTTTATGAATCGGATATTCCTGCTTTTGTAACTTGCTAATTAATTGTCCAAACTCACTTCCTGGTCTGTATGTTGGAATAATTACATCCACCTGCATTTAAAATTCCCCTTTATTTACTATTTTGCTTTTCTGAAGTGTCTGATTCTTCTCCTCCACTCTTATAAGTAAAGTCTGTAGTCTCTTTATAAGTTTCCGGATCAACCCCTGTCAATTCTATAATTGCATCATTTGCTTCTTTCACTTCATCAGAAGGATCATAATCTTCTTTTCCAAATAAAAATTGATGTAATTCTGTTACATTTTTAGCCAATCCAACTGGAGCGACATAAGACCCTTTGTGTCCTTTTACATTGTCACATGTTGTCACTTCAAATGGGAATCCAGACATCTCACTAAGTTTGTAATTTGTTGCTTTTGATGCAAGCGCCAGGAAATTACCTGTTGTCAGATTTGTAGAAATCTGTGGAACGATTTCATTAATCAACTTGTTCAATGTAATCACGTTTGCACTCTGTGCTTTTTCAACTATTTTTTCTAATACAATTCTCTGACGATGTGTTCTCTCAAAATCCATTCCGCTTGTATATCGAATTCTCGTATACGCTACTGCCTGAATACCATCTACGTGATGTGTTCCTGCTCCTTTAAGTCTGGAAGTTTCACGACCTACTACAATTTCAGTTTCATCGCAATACATATTGGTGTATTTAATTTCATCTTCTGTAAAATCAAGATCAATTCCACCCAACGCATCTATAATATCTGCCAATGCATTGAAGTTGACGCTGATATATTTTTCAATATCAAGATCTAAATTACGATTCATAAGCGCAATTGCTTCGGCTGGTCCTCCTGTATGATATGCAGAATTAGCTTTCTGATATTTCCCATTTTCCTGCTTCAAAAGTGTATCTCGATAAAGTGAAATTAATTTCACCTCATTGGTCTTATTATTAATACTGGCTATCATCATACAGTCACTCTGTACCCCGCCATCCAGCTCGCCTTCTCTGGAATCCAGACCAAATAATGCAATATTCGTATAATCTCCTGTACTCTTATAAATATTAAGATCATCTGTGTTCAACGTAGTCGTATCCATCTTATCCATAACGAACATTCCATAAGCTACAACTCCAAGTCCTGCCAGGATCAATAATTCCACCATAATAATGATGATTCTTTTTCTGCGTTTCTTTTTTAGCCTTCGTTCACGTTCCAATCTTTGCTGTCTTTTATTCAATCTCTTTTTATCCATACTTACACTCCTCTTATTCGAACCTTCTTATTTCCTGTTTAATATGCGTTTCTGTTAATAAAGCCTTTAAAAAATGTCAGGAAAATAATTTTAAAATCAAATCCCATTGTCCAGTTTTCGATATAATAAAGATCAAATTCTATACGCTTCTGAATAGATGTATCTCCCCTGTATCCATTCACCTGCGCCCAACCTGTAAGTCCAGGTCTTACCTGATGCTTAATCATATATCTTGGGATTTCCTCTTTGAATTTTTCAACAAATTGCGGTCTTTCCGGCCTTGGTCCGACAAGACTCATGTCTCCTATTAATATATTAAAAAGCTGTGGCAATTCATCAATACTTGTCTTACGAATAAATCTTCCAATTGGTGTCACACGTGGATCATTTTTCGTCGTCCATCCTTTCTTTTCATCTTTTTCATCCTGAACAACCATAGAACGGAACTTATACATATAAAACGGACGATTATGCTTTCCAATTCTTTCCTGTTTAAAAATAAGTGGTCCCGGTGAAGTTACTTTAATAATGATTGAAGTAACAAGCATTACCGGCGAAAACAATATAATCGCAACCAATGCTCCAAAAATATCCACACAACGCTTTGCCACTGCGTTTAACATATTATTCAAAGGTACCCGTCGAATATTTATGACCGGCATTCCCATCAAATCTTCGGTGTACGGTTTTGTCGGAATAATATTATTATAATCCGGAACAAATTTCGTATGCACACCAGACTTTTCGCACATATTAACAATCCGTCCCAGTTTATGATACTCAGCCAGTCCAAGCGTAATTACAATCTCATCCAATTGGTTCTGCGGAAGAATTTCTGCCAGTTTATCTGTTCCGCCAAGAATCTTTATTCCTCGATATTCCTCTCCTTCAGGCTTATTATCTGCCAATATTCCTTTTACAATATATCCCCATTCTGGATGTGTTACCACGCGATCCAGATATCCTTCTGCTGCACGGCTATATCCGACCAACAAGATATGTTTCTGATTATATCCCTGCTTTCTATACTTTCTGAGAATCCATCGTAACACATTTCTAAACCCTATCTCAGCAACTACATTTACACAGAAAAATACAAACAACATCTTTCTGGAATAATCTGTCATTTTTGCGAGATAAAGTATTAGAATAAATACTAAGAGACCAATAATATTAGCCTGTACGATATGCCACGCTTCAATTCTTCTTCCCTGTCCACGCTTTGGAGTATACAATTGAAATGCATAATATAGAATCAAATAGATAGGTACTACAAACACCAGCACTTTCATATATTGGCTCAAAGAAAGATACCATGAAGACAGCGCGAATAATCCACTTTTAAAACGGATAAACCACGCTGCTCCATAAGAAAATATAATAATAAGTGCATCTATCAACACATGTAATCTATTAAATAACTTTTGATTATCTTTAATCACAATTTTCACCTGACTTTTCAAAATATAGCTCTTTATTCTACAAATTATACTATATCTTTAAATTGTCTACAACCCTAATCAGATGCATAATTCTTAACATTTTTTTAATATTTACGTAATATTTTTATATAATTTTCATTCAAATATTGAATAATTTCATTCATACGCTCTGCTTTTTGATTCTTCAATACCTTATAAACCATCCTTTTTAGTTTATAATATCTGTATTCAAAACGAATCTTCTTCTTATAATCCAGTCCATATTTTTTTCCATAATAAATACAAGAATCCATTTCGTGCCCAATCATATTCATAGACATCGGCGTACTCTTCTTTTCCAGATGAATCATTCGAATTCCCGGTTCATACACAATCTTACAATCTTTTTGCACCTTTCGAAGTCTTCGAATCAAATCCGGCTCCTCATAATACATAAAAATATTCTCATCAAATTTTCCCGCCTCATAAAAAGCATCTCGTCTTACAAACAAATCTGCCCCAGCAATATACATGTTCTTTTCATCATAACGGTCTTTCCGATTCCATAATTTTAATGACCATTTTTTTATTATAGAAGGCTTGTAATCAAAGTAAAATGAAAAGCCCGGTTTTAGATCTTCAAACAAAAGTTTCCCTCCCA
>OGXL01001563.1_pt1 | contig 18688 bp, 19 predicted proteins | sample 1576311 | NCBI WGS metagenome assembly OGXL01 (sample SAMEA3541564, study PRJEB24748) | human gut metagenome | biome: human gut; feature: human-associated habitat; material: faeces | place: China | collected 2012 | reverse complement strand
TTTCACGCATCCGTCCCTGATAGCTGGAATGGTTGACAAAGGTATTCCCTGTGTAGCAGAGGCGGATAGGAAGATCCTCATCTCCAAAAAGTGTGGCGGCTGCCCGTGCGATGGAGGGGGTGATGTCCGGCCGGAGCACCAGCGTGTTCCCCTCCTTGTCAAAGAACTTGTACAGATCTTTTGAGGGGATGGTGCCGATCTCTTTGCGGAAGACATCAAAATATTCAAAAGTAGGTGTCTGGATGTCGTGATAGCCATAGAGCTGCAGCACTTTGTGCAGACGGCTCTCCAAAGACAGCTTCTTGCCGCACTCTACATTATATATATCACGGACTCCTTCCGGTGTATGTAGTAACTGTTTCATGAAAATCCTCCTCACACTTTACCGTGGTAAAACACTAAAACTCTTTTGCAATTATACGCACTTTTTTATGTATTGTCAAGTTCGTCCCTCATAGACAGGTCCAGGTTCATAAGATCCAGGTAAGGCAGATAGACATTTGCCTTCATATCCATAAAGAAGCGCGGGTCTAGCTCGTCTATGCGGAAGCTTTTCCGTCCCCCCTGCCGGGAACGGTTCCAGAATTTCAGAAGCTCCTCGAATCTCATATAGTAGGCTCTGTTCTCCCCGCTGAAATAGATGAGGAGAAAGGCCACCCCGCCCTGCCGTTCAAAGCGCTCCATGAAAACGGCCTGGTGCTCGTGGATATTCTGGATAGGGAAGGTGGTCTCCGCACATTCCTTTGCGTCAAAACATACGGGGATCCCCTGGACAACGCCGATGTAATCTACGGTACTGCGCTGTTCGAAATAGGCCAGGGTGATCTGCCTGTGCTCTTTATCCATGCGGACCGGAGTGATGGGGGTGGGGATCTTCTGGATCAGAGCGATATTCTTTTCTGCATACCGCTCATTGGTCCTGTTGATGATATCCTCCAGCTCCGAACCCCGCAGTCCTCTTGTACTCCATGTTGCCATGTCTACTTTTCCCCCTCTTCTTTAAGAATGCTGGAAAAAAGATCCGGAAGGGGCGCCTCAAAGGTCTTTCCGGACAGGTAGGAAAGGGGGCCGGAAAGATCCGGAAAGACGAGACGGTACGCGTGGAGGAGCTGGCTGTCAAGCCCCCAGTCTCTCTTCCACCGGTCATTCTGTCGTCTGTCCCCGTATTTGTAATCTCCCACAATGGGGTGCCCTGTCCCTGCCAGGTGAGCCCTGATCTGGTGGGTGCGTCCGGTCACAAGGTGGACTTCCAGCAGTGTGGTGTCCCTGTACAGGGCGACCGGCCGGTATTCGGTCTCAATAAAGAGATCTTTTGGTCCCCGCTTCTGTGCGTGGATGGAGACCTTGTTTGTCTTTTCATCCTTCTGCAGCCATCCCCTTATGCGCATAGATTTTTCTACCCGGCCGCTGACCAGACACAGATAATATTTTTTCAGTGTCCTGTCCTTAAAAAGACGGCTCAGCTCCTGCAGGCCTGCCAGGCTCTTTCCCGCGGCGATGAGACCGCTTGTATTCCTGTCCAGCCGGTTGCAGACAGAAGGTCGGAACGTGCGGAGCTCCTCTTTTGTAAGCTGCCCGGTTGTGAGCAGGTAGTCGGTCACATACTCGGTCATGGACCACTCCTTGTTGTCCGCTCGCTGGGACAGTAGGCCGGCCGGTTTGTTTAAAAGAAGAATGTGGTCGTCCTCATAGACAATGTTTCCCCTTCCCAGGCGGAAATCTCCTCTTTTCCCCGGGAGAGACTTCTCTTTTGAAGCAGGGGCTTCTTCTGAAAACTGGTCAATGGTCTCCTGGGAGAGGAAGAGGCGCACCACGTCGCCTGAGGACAGCTTCTCGCTTCCGGCTGCCTTCTTTCCGTTGAGGACGATATTCTTTTTTCTGAGCATTTTATAGAAAAAGCTTTTGGGCGCCTTTTTCATATATTTGGCAAGAAATTTGTCCAGGCGCTGTCCTGCTTCGTTTTCTGTTATCTTTAATTCCTGCATGTCTCTTGCTTTCCTACATGGAGATATTGAGAAGGATCCGGCGGATCCGGTTCTCTCTTTTCCTGTGTTCGCTCTGCTCCACCTGAGCAATGCTGTTCAGCCCTTCTGCCCGTGTTAGAAAGGGCGTGTAGTCGGAAAAGATCTTTACGGTGATCTTGGTCAGACGGTTTTCCTCCAGGATGTTCTTAATATGTCTGGCTGCCTCCTCCGGGACAGTCTTTTTGTTGGGGGCATAGCCGCAGACTGTATTGCCGGAGATGACCACTGCCTCCACGGGCATGATCTTTTCACGGCTGGTGATGACCAGGTCAAAAGCTGTGGTAAGAAGAGGTGCCTTGTCCTGGATCTCAGCCGCCTTTTCCTGGTCAGCGGTCCTGTAGGGCAGCACGGTGATAAGACCCACCAGCATTTTGCAGGCAGGCAGGCAGCCCACGATGGCTACCACAGTAAGCAGATTCAGCTTAGTGCCGGTCTGCATGTATCCCAGTACCAGGAGGGCGATCACGATGCCAAACTCCAGGAGAGTGAGCAGTAAAAGCCGTATTTTTCTGGCGTTCAGATAGCCAGGTGTTCCTTTTTCAATCTTCATCTTAAGTCAGACTCCTTGTATTCATTTTGTTCATAAACCAGTCGGTCAGTCTGTCGGGAGCGATCTTGGCGGCAGTCCGCGCTCCCTGCATGGCTGCGCCATAGACAGACACCCTGCGGCGCTTCCTCACGTCAGACAGAGCTTTTCTCACGACCTTTCCGGGCTGGGCCATAAGCTTCTTTCTGGCTCCGCCTGCCGGGTCTCCGGCTGTCCGGAAGAAAGCTGTCTCCACAGGTCCGGGGCACACGGCAGTGACAAAGATCATTTTGTCAGCCAGCTCGCGCCCCAGGGCTCTGCTGAAGCTGAGCACGTAGGATTTTGTGGCTCCGTACACCGCTGCCCCGGGCTGGGGTGCAAATGCAGCAGCGGAGGCCATATTGACGATGCGGCTTCCCCTGTTCATATAGGGGAGGCAAAGGCTGGTCAGATGGGTCAGGGCCACACAGTTCAGCTGGATCATCCCTGTCAGGGTATCGGTGTCTGACTGGGAGACCGGGGCATTGCACCCGGTCCCGGCACTGTTGACCAGCATGCGGATATCCGGCTTCAGTGCCTCCAGGTCCCGCTGAAGATGGTAGTAGATGTAATCCCTGGTGAGATCGCTGTCGTAGATGCGGCAGTAGATGCCGCTCTCCCGTGTCAGCTCTTCTCTGAGCTGTTCCAGCTTGTCGCTGCTGCGGGCGATGAGCCATATCTCATCCAGATTCCGGTAGAACTTCGGTATCTGTCTGGCAAACTCCCTTCCAAGTCCGGAGGAAGCGCCGGTAACAATCGCTGTTTTCATATAAATCCCTTCTTTATCAATTATCTATACTTGTCTGCGTGTTACAACTTTCCCTGGCTGTCAGGCTTTCTTTTTATGTATATTGCGGATTGTCTTTTTCTTTCCGCTTTTTCTGGCCCCTCTCTCCCCCGGACCAGATGCGGACGGATTTTTGCGCGGTTTTTTCTGGACAATGCCGCTCTCCTTCTCTTTTGGCTTCCTGGGCCGGATCAGACACTTTCTGTCAAATCCTACCAGGTCCATCCGCCCCTCACGCTTCAGGGCCTCCAGGACCAGGTCATAATTCTTCGGATCCCGGAACTGGATCAGAGCCCGCTGCATAGCCTTTTCATGCGGATTTTTCGGCACATAGACTTTTTCCATATTCCTGGGATCTACTTCTGTATAGTACATGCAGGTGGAAATGGTGGAGGGGGTGGGATAAAAATCCTGGACCTGCTCCGGCATCACGCCGAGATCCCGCAGGTACTCTGCCAGGGCGATGGCCTCCTTCAGCGTGGAGCCGGGATGGGAGGACATCAGGTAAGGGACAAGGTACTGCTTTTTCCCGAGCTGTCGGTTGATCTTCTCGTATTTCTGAACAAAAGACTGGTAGACACTGTTTTCCGGTTTTCCCATTTTCTGAAGCACAGGATCTGCTATGTGCTCCGGCGCCACCTTCAGCTGTCCGCTCACATGGTACATGCACAGCTCCCTTAAGAAAGTGTCATCTCTGTCAGCCATCACATAGTCAAAGCGGATGCCGGAGCGTATGAACACTTTCTTGACACCAGGCACATCTCTTAGTTTCCGTAATAATTTTACGTAGTCTTTATGGCTGACTTCCATATTTTTACAGGGTTTTGGAAAAAGGCACTGCCTTCTGCTGCACACGCCTTCTGTCAGCTGTTTTTTGCAGGAGGGCTGCCGGAAATTGGCGGTGGGGCCTCCTACATCGTGGATGTATCCTTTGAAATCCTGATCCTGTGTCATCTGCCGTGCCTCTGAAAGCAGGGACTCGTGGCTCCTCGTCTGGAGGATACGACCCTGGTGGAATGTCAGCGCACAGAAACTGCAGCCTCCAAAGCATCCCCTGTTACTGACAAGGGAGAACTTGACTTCCTGGATGGCGGGGATTCCCCCTGCCTCCTGGTAGGACGGATGCCAGGTACGCATGTATGGATAGCTGTATACCTGGTCCATCTCCTCCTGGCTGAGAGGTTTGGATGGCGGATTCTGGACCACAAAGCAGTGATCGGAATAGGGTTCTACCAGCCTCCTGCCGGAAAAAGGATCTGTGTTGCAGTACTGGGTATAAAAGCTTTTGGCGTAGTTTATCCTGTCTCTTTTCAGATCTTCGTAGGAAGGCAGGATCACAGGATCGTAGACACTGGACAGATCCCGCACCTTGCACACAGTCCCATCGATATAGGTGAGATCCCGGATGGAGAGACCGGCATCCAGCGCTTCTGCAATGGCTGCGATGGACCGCTCACCCATTCCGTAAGAAATAAGATCTGCTCCTGAGTCCAGCAGAATGGACCGCTTCAATGTGTCGGACCAGTAGTCATAGTGGGCGAGACGGCGCAGGCTGGCTTCAATGCCCCCGATGATGACCGGCGTGTGTTTGTACACCTGCCGGATCAGATTACAGTACACTACGACAGCGTAGTCCGGGCGTTTTCCCATGACGCCGCCTGGAGAGAAAGCGTCTGTACGGCGCTTTCTCTTTGCCACTGTGTAGTGGTTGACCATGGAGTCCATGTTCCCCGCTGATACTAGAAAAGCCAGCCGTGGCTCCCCGAACTCCATGATACTCTTCTGCTTCCGCCAGTCCGGCTGAGCCAGGATGCACACTTTATATCCAAGGGACTCTAAAAGTCTTGTGATGATGGCATGGCCAAAGGAGGGGTGATCCACGTAGGCGTCCCCGGACACATAGACGAAATCCGGCTGGCTCCATCCTCTGTCCTCCATCTCTTTTCTGCAAATCGGTAAAAATCCCTGTTTCATTCTTCTTTTAACCTCTTGATCTCATGTTCAGTGAGAGGGCGGTACTCGCCCGGGGCAAGGCTGTCATCCAGCCGCAGCGAGCCCATGGACTCCCGCTTCAGATAGCTTACCTCCATCCCCAGGGAAAGGAACATCCGCTTCACCTGGTGGAATTTTCCCTCCCGTATGGTAAGGCGCACCCGGGACAGAGACTGTCCTGCCTCAAGTATCTCCAGCCTGGCGGGCATAGTGACCAAGGGTTCCTCCTCAGTGCCGATATTGACCCCTCTCTGGAAGGCTGCCCTGGTTTCCTCCGTCACATGACCCTGCACCTCCACGTAGTAGGTCTTGTCCACATGGTGTCTCGGAGACAGAAGTCTGTGGGATAAAGCGCCGTCATTGGTGATCAGAAGGAGTCCCTCTGTATCTTTGTCGAGGCGCCCTACCGGAAAGAGATCTTTTCTCTTCTTATACTGGATCAGGTCCAGGACGGTCCGGTCTCTTTTGTCTTCCGTGGCGGATACAACCCCAGCCGGCTTGTTGAGCATGAAATACTCTTCCGCCGCGTAGGAGACCTCTCTCCCATCCAGGCAGATCTGGTCTCTTTCATCCACCTTGCGCTCCGGGGAGCGGACCAGCTCACCGTTGACGGTGACAGAGCCTCTGCGGATATATTTTTTTACTTCCTGGCGGGTACCCTCACCCATGTCGGCCAGGTATTTATCTAATCTCATCATACGGACTGCCATCTCCAGCCTGGCAGATATTTGTTCTTTAGGGTTCCGCCGGCCAGTTTACCCCAGCCGAGAGGATACCCGTCCACACAGAAGAGATGCCAGCCCTTCTGCGACGGGGAGACCAGATCTTCCACGTTCAGGGTCTCGCCTTTCAGATAGCGGACCACCCGCTCATCGCTGCAGGGCAGGCTGATGACCTGGTCAAATTCTTCTGCTTTGAGTGCCATTGCCAGAGCCTGACTGGGCTCGAAACGGTTTTTCTTAATCTCGCCCAGGAGAAGTCCTGTCCGAAGGAAACGGATCCCCCGGATATCAGACAGTCCTTCGGGCATATAATAAACCCTTTCGCCGTGAATATCCAGTCTGGACGGGCTTAAATCTATCTTAAGTTTCTCTAAAAACTTTTCCAGTTCCTCAGGCAGCTTTCGGTTTCTCCGCTTCAAAGGCTCCTTTATTTCCGGCCCGGATACCTGCTCTCCCTTTTGGAGCAGGGCCAGGAAATGCCCCTCCCCGTGCATCCTGTGGGGGAAGATGCGGACCGTATCAGCCAGGGAGGCATCTCCGTTCTGGACTAGATCCGGCCTGCCGGGAGCAAAGCCCTGGTAGGGATCTATGGGGCAGACATGGAATTCCGGCCGCTCTCTTAAAAGGTGGGCAATGACCTCCTCGTTTTCCGACGGGTCAAACGTGCAGGTGGAATAGAGCATCATGCCTCCCTCCTTAAGCATGGAGGCCGCCTGCAGGATGATATTTTTCTGTATCTTTGAAAAAAAGGCGGGACCGTGTTCTTCCCAGGCCTTTACCATCTTCCGGTCTTTGCGGAACATGCCCTCCCCGGAGCAGGGAGCATCAATGAGGATCTTGTCAAAGAACGAGGGGAAGAACTCTGCCAGGCGTCCGGGTTCTTCGCTGGATATAAGAACATTTTCTATACCGAAAAGTTCGATGTTCTTTAAGAGACCCTTGGCTCTGGAGCTGCTGATGTCGTTGGCGGCAAGAAGGCCTCTCCCACCCAGCTTTGCCCCCAGCTCTGTTGCCTTGCCGCCGGGGGCGGCGCACAGATCCAGCACTCTGTCGCCGGGTTTCACAGGAAGCCTGCTTGCCGGTGTCATGGCGCTGGGCTCCTGCAGATAGTAGAGGCCTGCAAAATAATAGGGGTGCCTGGCAGGGGATACTTCCTCCCCATTATAGTAAAAACCATTTTCGATCCAGGGAACTTCCCGGATCTTAAAAGGACAGATCCTGCGAAAGTCTTCCACAGATATTTTCTTTGTGTTGACCCTGAGCCCGTAATACCTGGGTTCCTCGTAACAGGCTATATATGATGGGAATTCGTCGCCCAGAAGGCGTTTCATTTTCTCTTCAAACTCAGATGGGAGTTTCATCTTTTTCCTCCGTTTTTATCTTGTAGTCATCTGATAAAGTATAACACAGATGGGCAGATTACACCAGCTAAGAATATTGGTATTTCAGCCGGTGCTCCTCCAGCGATCGCAGCAGATAGTAGGGATTTACACTGATCTCCTCCCCTGTCCCCCAGGAGTAAATGCCAAGGTGGAGGTGAACATCAAATTCACCTTTGGTTCCCTCCGGCCCATAGCCGGAATCTCCCATAAATCCCAGCAGCTGTCCTGCCTTCACTGTATCCCCCTCACAGATATCCGTGTAGGAGTCCAGGTGTGCATAGTAATAGTAGACGCCCTGGGGAGAAGTGATGCCGATCCTCCACCCGCCCAGCTCCAGCCATCCCAGATTGGTGATGGTCCCGTCAGATATGCTGACGACCGGGTAGATTCCCCTCTCGTTCCTGGCGGCCATGATATCCGTGCCCTCATGGCTGTTTCCTTCCTTGTAGTTTCTCTCGTACATCCAGGAATCTACGTAGGACACGGTGAGAGAAGGATCCAGGGAGGACGCAGGTACAGGGAAATAGATGCTGTCCTCTTCCACCTGCTTAAGGAATGTTCTGCACTCCCGTGAAAGAAGGGTCTGGTCCTTGCGCATGCCGGGGGAGAAAAAGTCCTTTCGATAGGAGGCAGATGAGATGGTTCTTAAGGCCAGCGTGTTCTGTCGTCCTTTCTCCATAAGACATCCGATCCCGAGAACACAGAAAAAAGAAAATAGTAATACAAGAAGGAGCAGCCTTCCGGCTTTTATTTGTCTCAATGCAAAACTCCTTTTTGTATTACTATATGAATGACTACAGGTATTTTAGTCGTGTACTATCTGCATTTGGCAAGAACGGCCTTCAGATAGTCGTAGCATCTCTCTGTGGAGGCGATATCCAGTTTCTCGCGGACAGAGTGTACATCCAGAATGTCCGGGCCAAAGGATACGCAGTCCAGATCCGGACGCTTGCCAAGGAACAGGCCGCACTCCAGACCGGCATGGATGGTGATGACTTTTGGATCCTCGCCGTACATCTCTTTGTAGGTATCTACCATGATCTCGCGAAGAGGTGAGTGCTCTTTGTACATCCAGCCCGGATAGTCGCTGTCTGCTGTAAAATCAGCATCGAAGAGAGCTGCAAGAGTGCGCAGTCTTTCCTGCAGTGCCTCCTTCTTGCTGTCTACTGAGCTTCTGACAAGGGTGCATATAGTGAGGACATCGTCTTTCACGGACATGACACCGGGATTGAGAGAAGTCTCTACCAGCCCTGCAAGTCCGCGGCTGTAATCCTGTGTGCCGTTGGGCATGAGATAGAGATAGTCAATGACCTGTGTGGTCCGCTCCGGTGCAGCAGCCTCCAGCTCCTTCTCCCCTGCTTCTTCCACCGTCACTTTGAGGCCGGGCTCTTCTCCCATAAATTCTACATCCCATGTCTCCTTCATTGCCTGGGCAGCTTTCTCTATCTTCTCCAGGCTGCCTGCAGGTGCCAGGACAGAGGCAGTGCAGTCCATGGCGATGACATTCTCTTTGCTTCCGCCTGACAGGCTCACAAGCTGAAGGCCAGTCTCCTGGTTCAGCTGATGGAGAAGCTGTCCCATGAGCTTCAGGGCATTTCCCTTCTGCATATGGATCTCTGCTCCGGAATGTCCGCCTCTCAGGCCGGAAATGCGGATCACAAGAGAGAGTCCGCGGCTGGTCTGCCGGTCAAGGGCAAATGAGGTGCGGCAGGTGATCCCTCCTGCGCATCCGCAAGTGAGGTATCCTTCTTCCTCTGAGTCGATATTGATCAGTTTTGTTCCTTTTAAGACACTCAGATCCACAGCCATAGCACCGCCCATGCCGGTCTCTTCATCTGTGGTAAAGAGAGCTTCCAGAGGCGGATGAGGAATGTCCTTGCTGTCCAGAATAGCCAGAGCCATGGCGATAGCGATCCCGTCGTCTCCTCCCAGGGAAGTGTTTTTTGCTTTGACGAAACCATCCTCAATATACAGGTCAAGCCCATCCTTTTTAAAATCGTGATCGGAATCTTCTGTCTTCTCGCAGACCATATCCAGATGTCCCTGGATGATCACAGGCTCACTTGTCTCGTAGCCCTCTGTTCCGTTCTTTCTGATGATCACATTATTTGCTTCATCCTGGATAACCTCCAGTCCCCGCTCTTCGGCAAAGCGAACACAGTAATCGCTTATCCGCTTCGTGTCAAATGTCCCGTGGGGGATGCTGCACAGCTCCTCAAAAAAGTGAAAAACTGCTTTTGGTTCCAGATTGTCAAGTACTGCCATTGTATTACTCTCCTTTGTCTTATATGATTGTCTTCCTCTATTGTGTCACGGAATACATAAAAATGCAAGCCACACCATAAAATAAACCAGATCTTCTTTTACGCACCGGAGGTGCCATCCCATGAAACGCCGACTCTTCACACTGGCAGTCATCTTCTTTTTCTTTGTCATGCTTCTCTTTCCGGGGCCTGTGTTTGCGGGGGCAAGCCAGGGGATCCTGCTCTGGTTCCGCACTGTCCTTCCCACCCTTCTCCCCTTTATGATCGCTGCCAATCTGATGGTGCGCACAAGTGCAGTGCACTATATTTCCCGCCTGGCAGGCGGTGTGCTGGGGCGGATGCTGAAGGTGTCGGGGTGCGGGGCTTTTGCGGTCCTCTCCGGATTTCTCTGCGGATATCCCATGGGGGCAAAGGTGACGGCAGATCTCTTGAAGGAGGGAAAGATCTGCAGGGATGAGGCAGGGTATCTGCTGTCTTTTTGCAACAATACGAGTCCCATGTTTATTGTAAGCTATGTGGTGATGCAGAATATTGAAAGGACTGCCTACTTTGTCCCGTCTGTGGCCATTCTCTTTCTGTCTCCGGTTGTGTACAGCCAGTTTTTTTACAGGATCCTCCGAAAAAAATACGGTGACAGCCTGGACGCTGCCGGAAGATTTAAGAGTCCTATCGGAGGGAGACGCACCTTTTTTTCCTTTGATGTACTGGATCGCTGTATCATGGACAGTTTTGATTCCATCACCCGTGTGGGCGGGTATATTATGCTCTTTTCTATCTGCACAGAGCTGGCCTTTCTGCTCCCGGGAACCGGAGGGGCTGCATCCGTGTGTCTCTTTTCATTTTTGGAGATCACAGCCGGCATTCCTATGCTCTCCGGGCTGGAGGCGGCCTTCCCGGTACGGTGGGTGCTGATCATGGCTCTTACATCTTTTGGCGGATTCTGCGCGTCTGCGCAGACCTACAGTATGATCCAGGGCACTGGCCTGAAAATATCCGTCTATCTCATAGAAAAGCTGGTCACCGCAGTGGTGACCAGCTGTATGTGCATCCTCTATCTGTGTATGTTCTGACAGGAGTATACGAGGCAGGATTTCTTACTCCAGCTCGATGCTGTCTTCCTCATAGGCCTCTACCGGCTCCTCCGGTGTTCCGTACTCGGCTTCCAGTCCTCTTGCAGACTGATCCGGGATCTCCAGCTCGGAGCGGTTGTTGCGTACCATGTCGTAGCACTCCTGGAGGGAGTTGACAAGGCCGTCATATTTTGTCGTGTAGCTGTCCAGCGTGTGGCCGATGATGCTCTCCGCGTTGGCAAGGAGGTCATCTGTGTACTGCATAGCCCCGATGCGGATGTCGTTAGCATCGTTGGTGGCGTTGTCCAGGATCTGCTGTGCCTGCTCTGTGGCGGCTGTCACGATCTCATTTGCCTGGGCATAGGCCTGCTGCATGATCTCGTGCTCGCTGACCAGCTCAGATGTCTGGATCTGTGCCTCCTGGAGCATGCTGTCTGCCTTGGCCTGCGCATCAGCCAGAATGGCGTCTTTATTTGCAATGATCTTCTGATAGCGCTTGATCTCATCCGGTGTCTTCATACGGAGTTCACGGAGAAGCTCGTCTATCTGATCCTTGTTTACAATGATCTTTGTGGTGGACAGAGGCTGAAATTTACAACTGTCGATGTACTCCTCGATCTCTTCGATAATCTGTTCAATACGGCTGCTCATAATTTACACTCTCCTTTTTTATCCATTTTTTCCTGCATCCGCTCTATTACGATATCAGGTACAAACTGTGAGATGTCTCCCCCGAAAGCGGCTACTTCCTTTACTGTGCTGGAGCTCAGATAAGAATACTCCAGGCCGGTGGTCAGAAAGATCGTCTCCAGATCCGGCTCCAGCTTGTGATTGGTCTGGGCCATCTGAAGCTCGTACTCAAAATCTGTGATGGCACGAAGTCCTCTCACCACCATCTGCGCTTCCATTTTTCTCACAAATTCTACCAGCAGTCCCTCAAATGGAATGACTTTTACATTTGGAAGATTTTCCACTGTTTTCTCTAGTATTTTAACACGTTCTTCTACGGAAAACAACGGACTTTTTGCGTTATTTACCAATACTCCGACGATTAATTCATCCACCAGTTTTGCGGATCGTGTAATGATGTCCAGATGTCCGAATGTGACCGGGTCAAAACTGCCCGGGTAAACCGCTCTTAACATATTTCTTTCCTCCCCGAGGGCTCTATAAAGACGTGCTTATTCGTCTTGTAGACTTTCTCTTTTATGATATGAAATCCCAGCTCATCCAGATAGTCGAAGGAAGTATCCTTTGCGGCCTCCACGATGATCACGCCCTGGTGCGCCAGAAGATCGGACTCAGCCAGATAGGTGAGCACCTGCTTTTCCAGCTCCTGGTTGTAGGGGGGATCCATAAAAATGTAGTCAAACTGTTTCTCCCCCTCCAGCCGGTAGAGAGCTGTCATCACATCGGAGGAGATGGTGAGAGCTTTCCGCTCCAGGTGAGTATGTTTCAGATTGTCCTTTATGCAGGCCATGGCTTTTGGATTCTTCTCCACAAAGACAGCCTCCATGGCTCCCCGGCTCAGGGCCTCGATCCCGATCCCGCCGCTACCGGCAAAAAGATCCAGAAAAATACAGTCATAGAGATAGGGGGCCAGCATATTGAAAAGCGTTTCCTTTATGCGGTCCGTTGTGGGGCGGGTGTCAAGCCCGTCCAGCGTTTTCAGCTGTAGGCTCCGCGCGGTTCCGGCGATCACACGCATGAAATCACATCCTTTTTGTTCATTTGGGACGTAATACTTTTAAAAAGTATTACGTCCCAAATTATACTAACTGGTGTGTAATTGTGTCAACAGAAATAAACAAAAAGCACCCGACAGATATTATTTCAATCTGCCAGGCACTTTTTGTTTTGATGTTTCGGAATTTTCGCAGGTATTTATACACTTTATTTCAGCTGCGCATTCTAGGGCGGTTTTCAGCCTATTTTCCAGCCATCTGTCTCTCCTGCTGTTCGATCATCTTTTTCACCATATAACCCCCAACAGATCCGTTCTGTCTGGAAGTAAGGTCACCGTTGTAGCCCTCTGTGAGCGGTACGCCCAGCTCGCTTGCAACCTCGTATTTGAATTTGTCCAGTGCACCCTTTGCTTCAGGTACTGCTGCTTTGTTAGATGAACGATTAGTCATTTTTATACTCCTCCTTTTTTGTAACATTTTGTTTTGTTGTTACACCGATAGTATATGGAGGATTTATAATATTACACTAGCATTTCCTGCATGCTTTTCCATTTTTTTCAACCATTCAGAATCGGCAGCTTCCGGGGAGGAGACAGCCTCACTGGCCATCTGGAGAAGCCTTGCGTCCTGGAAGACATCCCCCAGCTTAAAATTCATAAGACCGCTCTGGCGGATGCCGAACAAGTCTCCCGGTCCCCGCAGCTTCAGGTCCTCGGCTGCGATCTTGAAGCCGTCGTTGCTCTTGTTTAAGATGTCCAGCCGCTTCTTCGTCTCCTCATCGTGGGAGCCGGTCATAAAAATGCAGTAGGATTGGTACTTTCCGCGTCCCACCCGGCCCCGCAGCTGGTGAAGCTGAGCCAGGCCGAAGCGCTCCGCGTTCTCCACCATCATGACGGTGGCGTTGGGCACATTGATCCCCACTTCGATGACCGTGGTGGAGACAAGTACCTGGATCTCTCCACTGCCAAAACGCTCCATGATCTCGTCTTTTTGTGCCTGCTTCATCTTTCCGTGAAGGAAGTCGACAGCGATGCCCTCTCCCAGCTCCTCCTGGAGCATGGCGGCATAGTCTGTCACATTCTCCACCTCCAGATGCTCGCTCTCCTCCACCATGGGGCAGATGATATAGCACTGGCGTCCCTCTGCCACCTGTTTTTCTATAAACCGGTAGGCCGTTTTTCGATAGTTTGTGTCCACCACGCAGTTCTTGATGGGCAGACGGTCGGAGGGCAGCTCGTCAATGACGGAAATATCCAGATCTCCGTACAGGATAATGGCCAGCGTCCGGGGGATGGGGGTGGCACTCATGACAAGAATGTGGGGCATTTGCCCCTTCTGGGCCAGCATCTCACGCTGTTTGACTCCGAACCGGTGCTGCTCGTCTGTCACAACCAGAGCCAGATTCTTGTAGCCTGCCTTTTTCTGGATGAGGGCGTGTGTGCCGATGATGATCTGAGCGGTCCCATCCTCCATCCGCTGGTAGGCCTCCCGCTTCTCTTTTGCCGTCATGGAGCCGGTAAGGAGCTCAGTCCGGATGGGAATGTGGTGCTCCTCCAGCATGGAGGTGATGGACTCGTAGTGCTGCTTGGCCAGCACCTCGGTGGGGGCCATGAGAGCGCCCTGGAAACCATTCAGTGCCGCTGTCATAAGAGCCAGAAGAGCGATAACTGTCTTTCCGGATCCTACGTCTCCCTGGACCAGGCGGGACATAGAAAAATCTTTCTGCATATCCGTAAGGATCTCATCCCAGACCCGCTTCTGGGCACCTGTGAGCTGATAAGGCAGTTCGCGGATAAAGGCGTCTACCTGTGGCTTTGGCGTGATATGGAAATCATTGCGTGCCCGGTCTGTCTCCTCCTTCAGCAGCCGCAGGGAACAGATAAACCGGGAAAATTCCTCGAACACAAGCCGATTCCTGGCGTGAAAGTACACTTCCTTGTCCTCAGGGAAATGAATGCCGCGCAGGGCATAATTGTACTCTGCCAGCTGATACCTGAGCCGCAGCGTCTCCGGCAGCAGTTCCCGCTCCAGAGGCAGACTATCCAGTGCCTGGCGGACTGCCTTCATGACCGTATTGTTGGAGAGGCCGCTGGTCAGCGGGTAGACAGGCTGCATGGTATGGAGCTTCTCCTCATACTTGGCAGAGGGGTAGAAAATCTCCGGGTGCTCCATGACAAGGCCGCTCTTTTTCCGGGACACAAGTCCGCGCAGGGTGATGACGCCGCCCCTTGCCAGTGTGTTCCGAAGAAAGGGCATGCGGAACCAGACTACTTTCAGTGTGCCGCTGATATCCTTCAGATAGAGGGACGTAACCTGCATGGACCGGTTCCCTGACACCTGCACTCTGCCGAAAATAGCGCCTGTGACGGTCTGGACTTTTCCCTCCACAACCTCACTGATCAGGACCGGCTCCTCGTACACATCATAGCCTCTTGGATAGTACTGGATCAGGTCCCCCACGGTATGGATATCCAGTTTCAAAAAAAGTTTTTCTGTCTTTTCTCCGATCCCTTTCAGCTCATGGACCGGTGTCAGTTTATTCATACGACAATCTCCTGCTTTACTATCTGATTTTTCCGGACAAAAGAAATAACAGGCAAAACCAATGCCTGCTATTCCCTGTTATAACGTATCCTTTGGATCTATTCTACAGCCAGCACATAATAATAGATGGGCTGTCCGCCGTAATGTGCATCCACATCCACGTCCGGATATTTTTCTTCGATCTCAGCCACAAAGCGCTGCGCTTCCTCCTCTTTCACTTCCTCGCCGTAATACAGACTGATAAGTTCAGAGTCCTCATCTACCAGCTGATCCAGCATCTGCCGTGTGGTCTCCTCGATCTGCGTACCCACAGCAATGATACCCGCATCGCCGATGCCCATGATATCGCCTTCATGGATCTCCTTGTCGTCGATCTTTGTATCGCGCACAGCGTATGTCACCTGGCCGGATTTCACCTGTTCGATGGCCTCCAGCATGGCCTCCTCATTCGCCTTCCCGTCGGCCTCAGGCATAAAGCTGATAATAGCTGTGATCCCCTGTGGTACGGTCTTTGTCGGGATGACGATGATCTCCTTGTCTTTCACAAGAGCTTTGGCCTGGTTGGCTGCCAGGACAATGTTTTTATTGTTGGGGAGGATGAAAATTGTGTCCGCATTTACATGATCCACTGCATTGAGCATATCCTCTGTGCTCGGATTCATGGTCTGTCCACCCTCAATAATGTAATCAGCACCCAGTTCACGGAAGATCTCATTGAGTCCTTCGCCTATGGAGACAGTAATGAATCCCATGGGCTTTCTGGGCTGCGCAGCAGCGGCCTTCTCCTCCGCTTCCTTCTGCTGTTTTGCCAGCTTCTCAGCGTCACGGATCAGCTTCTCCTGGTGTTCCTCGCGCATGTTGTCGATCTTCATGCGGGAGAGCTGGCCATAGGTGAGGGCTTTCTGAATGGCAAGTCCCGGATCATTTGTGTGTACATGGACTTTCACCACGTCCTCATCAGCCACGCAGACGATGGAGTCGCCAATGGACTCCAGATAAGCCTTGAATTCATGCTCATCTGTCTCTGTGAACTCTTTCTCTGTCATAATGATAAATTCGGTACAGTAACCAAACTTGATATCAGCCGCGGACTCAGCGGAAACTTTCTGCTGGCCGGCCAAGGCAAATCCGGCACTCTCGGATGCGAGAGAGCTGTAATCGATCTCCTTGCCAAGGAAAGCATCGTAGGCACCCTTCAGGACTTCCATAAGTCCCTGTCCGCCGGAGTCCACAACACCTGCCTCCTTCAGAACCGGAAGCATGTCCGGAGTCTTTGCAAGGACTGCATCTCCCTCCTCAAGCAGGGCAGGGATGAACACTTCCAGATCATCCGTGGTCTCAGCCAGTTCACTCGCCTTCTCAGCGATGCCCCTGGCAACGGTGAGGATCGTCCCCTCCTTTGGTTTCATGACAGCCTTGTAGGCTGTGTCCTTGGCACGCTCGCAGGCTGCCGCAAGGTTTTGTACATTGATCTCCTGCTCATCCCGCAGAGCCTTTGTAAAGCCACGCAGAAGCTGGGATAAGATCACGCCGGAATTTCCCCTTGCACCCCGAAGAGATCCAGATGAGATAGCCTTCGCCAGAGATTTCATATCCATGTCAGCGAGAGCTGTCACTTCTTTTGCCGCCGCCATGATGGTCAGCGACATATTCGTACCTGTATCGCCGTCCGGCACAGGAAACACGTTGAGTTCGTTGATATATTCCTTTTTCGCCTCAATATTCTGCGCCCCGGCAAGAAACATCCTGGCGAGCATATCCACACTTATAGAATTTGTAGCCACTTAAAAGTCCTCCTTAACTAATCGATGACCCTGACGCCTTCGATGTAGATATTGATTTTATCCACCGGCATGCCGGAAAATTCTTCCACTTTATATTTTACATTGCTGATCAGATTGTCCGTGACAGCGGAAATGCTGACACCGTAGGACACGATCACATGGAAATCAATGGTGATCCGGTTATCCTCTGATATGGTCACCTGGATGCCGTGAGTGAGACTGTCTTTTTTCAGAAGTCTGACAAGGCCATCCTTCACGTTGACCGCTGCCATGCCGACAATGCCGAAGCACTCAACGGCAACAGTACCCGCATATTTTGCGATTACTTCAGGATTTACTGTGATGATACCAAGATCTGTGCTCATGCTTCCCTTCATATAGTTCCCTCCAATGCTCTATTTTCATACTTTGATATAAGTCTGCTTAACAAAGGTATTATACTCTGTTTTCCATTGTTTTACAACAAAAAAAGACTAACTTCCCATGTCTGTATAGGGAAATTAGCCCTCTTTTCTCACTCGCTGATTAAGCACGCTCTACTTTGCCGGATTTTAAGCAAGAAGTACATACATACATTCTCTTTGCTCCGCTCTCTGTTTTTACACGTACAGATTTTACGTTTGATTTCCACATTTTCGGTGTCTTTCTATGAGAGTGGCTGACACTGTTTCCAAAGTGAGCACCCTTTTCGCAAATAGCACATTTCGCCATGACTGCACCTCCTAACGCTCATAATAGTCTGTTTTCCAGACTCGCAACAATCACATTCTATCAGAAGAAGTTCCAAAATGCAAGCATTTCTTTCTGATTTTCAAAAATATTTCTCACTTATCATCTTTGCAGCAGAAAAACAGTTCATATGCAATCAGAAGACAAAGGATAATACAGAGGACTTCCACAAACAAGTTGGGAAGCCAGATGCTGATCAGAACCCCAACTGCGATCCAAAATAAGGCAAAGCCGGCTACCCGTTTCATAAAGACATCTCCCCCGCACAGGGTTTCTTCTTTCTATCTTATGCCTTGCCGCAACCGGGCAGAACTTACAGTTCTTACTTTTTCTCCTCTTCTGCTTCATCCAGAATATCGTTCAGGTCCTCCTCGGACATCTTGCCATTTCCTTTGGAAGTGAAACGGTCCAGCACATCCGGAACCATGTCCAGGATTTTGGTGATGGTATCCTGGTTCTTGATATTTACAAGACGCGTCGTGCCATTCTGGATAACAAGGACAGCGCTGGGAGTCATCTTGCCGCCCAGACCACCTGCACCTTTCTCTTTTTTCTCGCCGCTTTTGTCCCCGTTAAAGGCGCCGGCCCCAACGGCAAAGGACACATCCACGAGGGGAAGAATGATGGTGTCGTTGATATGGATGGCGTCTCCTACCACCGTCCTGGAAGAAATGACAGCGTCCATCCCCTGAAACAAAGCTTCCACAGTCCCTTTAAAATTATTGTCAGCCATATTAGTTAACCTCCTATGTTCTTATGCTTCCGCATGCAGCAATCCCCGTATATCCCGGAAAGTCTCCCGCACTGCCCGGCGCCGGATCAGCTGAAAAACCGCAAAGACGAGACTGGCTGTATAAAGCCGTCCCTCCAGTTTCGCCGCGCCCTGAAAGATCCGTTCCTCAAAGTCGGGAGAGATGCGTACTTCTCCAGGCAGAAAAGGGTAGAATACCGCGATCCCTGCCAGCAGCTGCCCTGTGTGATAGGGATCCTCAAATCCAAAGCGCAGAGAAAGTTTGAAATGCCTGGGAAGGACATGTACGAGAAGCCGGATGACTTCCTTTTTTGTAATATAGAATGCCTTTTTACAAGATTGTCACTACTATCGAAAACTCCATGGAGTTACCGACAACAGTGATTGTC
>OGXL01001555.1_pt1 | contig 18724 bp, 14 predicted proteins | sample 1576311 | NCBI WGS metagenome assembly OGXL01 (sample SAMEA3541564, study PRJEB24748) | human gut metagenome | biome: human gut; feature: human-associated habitat; material: faeces | place: China | collected 2012 | reverse complement strand
GCTCTTCAAAGTATTTCTTACCAACTTCCATAACTACGTCAGAGTACATCTGGATGAATCTTCTGTAGCAGTCCCAAGCCCAGCGCGGGTTACCGGAAGCTTCTGCCAGAGTCTCAACAACTTCCTCATTTAATCCCAGGTTCAGGATTGTGTCCATCATACCAGGCATGGAAGCTCTTGCACCGGAACGTACGGAAACGAGAAGCGGATTCTCTTTGTCTCCGAATTTCTTTCCTGTGATCTCTTCCAGCTTAGCCATAGCGTCCATGATCTGACCCATGATCTCGTCGTTGATCTTTCTGCCATCCTCATAGTACTGTGTACAAGCCTCTGTAGTAACAGTGAATCCCTGCGGTACCGGGAGTCCCAGGCCTGTCATCTCTGCGAGGTTGGCGCCTTTGCCGCCGAGAAGGTTTCTCATGGTTGCGTTACCTTCTGTGAACATATAAACCCATTTTGTTGCCATGTTCCAATGACCTCCTAAAAATTTTTCTTTCTAGTAATATCTAGTAATTTGCACATAATATTTTACTGTTTTTGCCATGGTTCGTCAAGTCCTTAACCAGTAAGTTGTAAAATAATATGCCGGCCGCTCTTTTTTGCCATAAAACCCTTGAAAACCAAAGATTTACATCTCTCGGATAAACGCCTTGTACCCCTTGTATGCCTCGTACACATCCGCCTTGCTTGTGATCTCCCAGGGAGCGTGCATGCACAGCACGGCCACGCCGCTGTCAATGACTTCCATCCCATAATTTGCCATGATGTAGGCAATAGTTCCGCCACCGCCTGCATCTACTTTTCCAAGCTCCGCGAACTGGTAAGCCACATTCTGCTCATCCATGGCACGGCGGATCTGCGCCAGATACTCGGCATTGGCATCATTGGACCCGCTTTTGCCCCTGCTGCCTGTGAATTTGTTGAACACCAGGCCCTTGGCAAAAAAGGCGGAGCTCCTCTTCTCAAACACTTCCGCGTACATGGGATCGTAGGCAGCGCTCACATCAGAAGAAAGCATTTTGGAATTCTGCAGGGCCCGGCGCAGCTTCAGCTCTGACTCTCCCTCTTTAAGCGCCATCACCTCAGCCACTGTATTTTCAAAGAACCGGGAATGCATGCCTGTGGCGCCTACGCTGCCGATCTCTTCCTTGTCTACCAGGATACAGCAGGCGGTCTTTTTCAGATCAGCCGTGTCCATCATGGCAAACAGGGATGTGAATGCGCAGACTCTGTCGTCCTGTCCGTAGGCCATGATCATGCTGCGGTCAAGTCCGCAGTCCCTGGCCTTTCCCGCGGGAACGATTTCCAGCTCAGCGGAAAAGAAATCTTCTTCCTCAATCTGGTACGTTTCTTTAAGAAGCTGCAGGATCTGTTTTTTCACTGCTTCTTTTTCTGCTTTGTCCTGGGCGTCTTCTTCCTCTTTTTTAAGTGGTCTGCTTCCCACCAGAAGATCCAGCTTTTCTCCCTCAATGACAATGTTCGCCTTTTTCTCCAGCTGCTTTCCTGCCAGGTGCACAAGGAGGTCTGTCACTGCAAAGACCGGATCCTCCTCCTTTTCTCCTATGCAGATATCCACGGTTGTCCCGTCTTTTTTCACAACCACACCATGAAGCGCCAGAGGCAGGGTCACCCACTGGTACTTTTTGATGCCGCCGTAATAGTGAGTATCCAGATAGGCAAGTTCCTCATTTTCATAGAGAGGATTCTGCTTTACATCAATGCGGGGTGAGTCAATGTGGGCGCCCAGAATATTCATACCCTCCTCCAGTGGATTTTCACCAATGTGGAAAAGGATAACGCTTTTTTCCATGCACACTGCGTAAACTTTGTCTCCTGCTGAAAGGCTGCCGCCGGATGTGATCACTTCCTTCAGATCACGATAGCCGTGTTCCGCGGCAATGCGGACAGCGGCCTTTACACACTCCCGCTCCGTCTTGCCCTCGTCCAGGCATGCTTTGTATAAACTGCTGATGCGCTCCAGCTCGCCGAGCTCCCCTTCGGAGTAGGTAAGCCATGCATTTGTTCTTTCCATATCTGTAGTCCTCCTTTATGATGATGGGTATAGTATAACATATTTGATTGGGGACGTAACCCTTTTAAAAAGTATTACGTCCGGAATTAAACTAACTGGTGTGCTTTTATGAAATATTCCCCGTGTAATTGTGTCAGTTGTTTTTTACCTGATTTCTTACTTTTGAATATAGAAGTTTAGATTTGCGCTGTGATACATGCAGTGTTTGTTGAATCCTTTCCATATATTCTTCCCGATATTCTTTTTCTTCAAACACCTGGCTAAGATAATTCATCCTTGCCTGCGCATACATTTCTCTTGCGATTCTTTCTGCAATCTCAATCCTCTGCTGTTCCATTTCCTCATAGATATCCTGGAAAATTTCGTACTTCCTCTTTCCATGGAAATCATCAAAAGACATCCGATCACAAAATCTCTGTTTTACTAATTGTATACTATCTGGATGTATCAGCGGATCTTTCCCAGAAAAGAACTCTTTCATACTGCTGAAGCGGTAATCTCCTGCATGCACTACCATTCCGGCTTTTACCGGATTCATATGAATATAGCGAAGACAATTCCAGAAATAAGATTCTGTCTCAATACATTCACTTGTAAAACGATTCTGAAACACATGCCCATTACGGTTATGTTTATAATTATAATAAAATGCGTATTCTGCCAGGATCCTGGCCATGAACAAAGATAAAACCTGAAGCTCTGCCCCAATCATAATATGCACATGATTCGACATGATACAGTAGGCATAGATTTTTACTGCATATTTGCTCTGATATTTTCTGATAATTTTCTGGAAATATTTCTTTTCTCTTGTCTGATTAAAATTATTTTCCCGGGCTATTCCTTTTCCAACAACGTGGTATATGCCGGTGCTACTCTCCTGTCTTTTTCTCTGTGGCAAAATATCTCTCCTCTCACTTGCCACAGGGACATTTCACACAATTACACACCAGTTAGTTTAATTCCGGACGTAATACTTTTGCAAAGTATTACGTCCGGAATTAACGGAACTACACATTACAATCCCATCTCGTCTCTTACTTCCATGAAGCATTTCACGATGAAATCGATGTCTTCTTTTGTGTGGCTTGCGCACACCTGGGTACGGATTCTTGCCTTGCCCTTCGGTACAACCGGGTAGGAGAAGGCAACTACATATACGCCCTTGTCCACCATACGTTTTGCGAATTCTGCTGCTGTCTTCTCATCGTACAGCATAACCGGTACGCAGGGATGTGTGCCGGGGATCACGTCAAAGCCGTTGTCCACAAGAAGTTTTCTGTAGTAAGCTGTCACTTCTTCCAGATGATCCCGAAGTTCTGTGCTCTCATCCAGCATCTTGAACATCTCAATGCTGGCGCCTGCAATAGCGGGAGCAAGGGAGTTGGAGAACAGGTACGGACGGCTTCTCTGGCGGAGAAGGTCAATGATCTCTTTGCGGCCGGATGTGTATCCGCCTGACGCACCACCGAGTGCTTTTCCAAGAGTACCTGTGATAATGTCCACACGGCCCTGCACGCCGCAGTACTCGGGAGTTCCCCGGCCTGTCTTTCCGACAAATCCGACTGCATGACTGTCATCCACCATAACCAGTGCATTGTACTGGTCTGCCAGATCGCAGATACCTTTCAGGTTACAGATAATTCCATCCATGGAGAACACGCCGTCTGTAGCGATCAGTTTGATCCTGGCTCCCGCCTCGTCTGCCTCTTTCAGCTTAGCCTCCAGGTCTTCCATGTCGTTGTTTTTATAGCGGTATCTCTTTGCCTTACACAGGCGCACACCGTCAATGATGGAAGCATGGTTCAGCTCATCGCTGATCACTGCGTCATCAGCTGTCAGAAGTGTCTCGAAAAGTCCGCCGTTGGCGTCAAAGCAGGAGGAATACAAGATGGTGTCATCTGTTCCAAGGAAATCGGAGATAGTCTTCTCCAGTTTCTTGTGGATATCCTGTGTTCCGCAGATGAATCGTACGGATGCCACGCCAAATCCTTTTTCGTCATATGTTTTCTTGGCAGCCTCGATCAGTCTCGGGCTGTCTCCCAATCCCAGGTAGTTATTTGCACACATGCAGAGGAGTTCTCTTCCATCTTCCATGGTCACTCTCGCTCCCTGAGGAGAAACGAAAGGCGCCTCGCCTTTAAACAATCCTGCTTCCTTAATCCCCTCCACTTCTTTTGCATAAATGCTTAAAATATCGTCTTTACGTGCCATTTTCTTTTTTCGCTCCTTTACCTTATTGTTAATGTACTTTCCTAATTATAATGCAATCACATTCAGATGTCAGATCAGTCATTTACATGGGCCCAGTCCAGGATCACCTTGCCGGACTCTCCGGAAATCATTGCCTCAAATCCCTTGCGGTAATCTTTGATGTCGAAATGGTGAGTAATAATGCCGCTGATATCCAGACCAGCCTGAAGCATAGTGGACATCTTATACCATGTATCCCATACCTTTCTTCCATAAATACCGCGCAGATTCAGTCCGTTAAAGATCACCGTCTCCAGATCCACCTTAGCATCTGTCCTCTGCAGGCCGAGAAGTGCGATCTTGCCGCCGTGCTTCATATTATGAATCATATCGTGGAGCGCTGCCTGGGAACCGGACATCTCAAGACCAACGTCAAAGCCCTCTGTCATTCCGATTTCTTTCATAACATCCGGAAGCTTTTCTTTGCCCAGATTAACTACTCTGGTAGCACCCAGCTTCTTTGCCAGGTCGAGACGGTACTCGTTGAAATCTGTCACCACCACGTGTCTTGCACCCGCAAATTTTACGATAGCTGCTGCCATGATGCCGATAGGACCTGCACCTGCCACAAGCACATCCTCGCCCAATACATCATAAGAAAGAGCTGTGTGAGTTGCATTTCCAAAAGGATCAAAAATCGCGTACATCTCTTCCGGTATATTAGGATTGCAGGGCCATACGTTAGAAGCCGGGATGACCAGATATTCCGCAAACGCTCCGTTGCGGTTTACACCCACGCCCTTGGCATCCTTGCAGTTTTCCTTATGTCCTTCCAGACAGTTGCGGCATTTGCCACATGTAATATGTCCTTCCCCGGATACCAGGTCACCGATGTTAAATCCGCGAACGCCTTCTCCTGTCTCCACGACTTCCCCAACATACTCGTGGCCGGCCGTAAGGCCAATAGGAATCGTATGCTGTGCCCAGTCATTCCACTGCCAGATATGTACGTCTGTCCCGCAGATTGCTGTCTTGTGGATCTTAATCTTCACATCATTCGGTCCTACCTCCGGTATGGGGACTCGCTTCATCCAGAGTCCCTCTTCCGGCTTCTCTTTAACAAGCGCCCACATCATTCCATCATTCATTTGTTCTCCCATGATATACATACCTCCATTTTTCCTTGTGTCTGTCTTTTCCGGCAGATATTTAGTCTGGATTTATTATAACACCAGACTTCTTTTACTACAATTCATTATTGATATTTTTTTATGCAAAATGTCGCTTATGTTTGTTATTTTTATAACAGTTTTTGTGAAAAATATCGTATTTTTTGAATTTTTCTATGGCATTATTCTATGATTTGTGCAATAATAGAATCTATCAGGTAACGAAAAACCTAACTGAAATAATGAGAGAAAGAGAGGAGAAGCAGATCCAAACATATCTGCGAAAAAAAGTATGAAAAATCTAATCAAAAAATGGAACAGCATCAGTCTTGTAACGCGTATCATCTGCGGATTGATCATCGGTATCATCCTGGGGCTTGCTGTTCCGCAGGCAACCGGCATTTCCATTCTCGGAGATCTGTTCGTTGGGGCGCTCCGCGGCGTTGCACCCGTCCTGGTATTCTTCCTGGTCATGAGTGCACTGTGCCATATGGGCGAAGGACAGAAGACCAACATGAAGGCCATCGTGATCCTCTACTGCCTGGGCAACCTTCTGGCCGCTCTGGTAGCTGTGATCGCGCATTACATCTTCCCGGTCACCGTAACCTTCTCCGAGAGCACTGCCACAAGTGATGTAACTCCCCCGAGCGGCGTTGTAGAAGTGCTGACCAACCTTCTGATGAACCTGGTGGACAATCCGGTGAATGCCATTGTGAACGCCAACTACATCGGCATCCTGGCATGGGCCATCATCTTCGGCGTAGCCCTCAAGAAAGCCGGCCCCGGCACGAAGAAAGCCCTGGAGGATATCTCTGACGCCGTTTCCGTTGCCGTACAGTGGGTTATCAGCTGTGCTCCCTTCGGTATCATGGGCCTGATCTTTGGCACCATCTCCGAGCAGGGACTTGGTGCACTTGTAGAGTACGGAAAGCTGATCGCTGTTCTGGTTGGCAGTATGGCGGTTGTCGCTTTTGTTATCAACCCGCTTGTCACATTTGTATGTGTGCGCAAAAATCCGTACCCGCTCGTGTTCACCTGCTTAAAAGAGAGCTTTATCACAGCGTTCTTCACAAGAAGCTCTGCTGCCAATATCCCGGTTAACATGGAGCTCTGTAAGAAGCTGAATCTGGATGAGGATACATATTCTATCTCCATCCCGCTGGGATCCACAGTCAACATGGCCGGAGCCGCTATCACGATCTCCACCATGGCGCTGGCAGCAGCGACAACACTGGATATCCAGGTATCCTTCGGATCCGCTCTGGTCATGTGCGTACTGGCGGCAGCAAGTGCAGCCGGAGCATCCGGCGTAGCTGGCGGTTCCCTTCTGCTGATCCCGCTCGCCTGCAGCCTCTTCGGCATCCCGAACGACATCGCTATGCAGGTTGTCGGCGTAGGCTTCATCATCGGCGTAATCCAGGATTCCTGCGAGACAGGTATCAACTCTTCCACAGATGTTCTCTACACAGCCTGTGCGGAGTTCCGTGACAGACGTCTTCACCCCGAGAATTACGTTGGGAAGCAGGAAGCTCGCTTCACAGTTCCTAAGAACAAATAAGATAATACAGACAAGTAAATATACGGCAAGTAAAATAGAATGCCGCCCGATCATCAGATTAGAGGATCGGGCGGCATTTTCGCTCCGTTTATGAAAAATCAGGAGAGTATCGCTTTGTTTTGTGGATATTCTCCTGGTTCAGAAAAGATACGAAAGGGGTTCTTCCTGCCAGCAGCCGGACAGGATCATCATCAGGGACCAAGCTTTCCAAATTGAATGGCAAAACCACTTGATAAGAAAAGGAGCATTGCTCCATAGATGAATGACTCATCTATTTTGCAACACTCCTTTTCTTATCAACTTTTTTGCTTTCTGCTGCTGTCTTACCATTCAAATTTCTTTTCGAAATATTTCTCCAGATCCTCGATCTTTACTCTCTCCTGCTCCATGGTGTCTCTGTCACGGACAGTCACTGCACCGTCTTCTTCTGACTCGAAATCGTAGGTCACGCAGAAAGGAGTGCCGATCTCATCCTGACGGCGGTAACGCTTTCCGATATTTCCTCTCTCATCAAATTCGCAGTTATATTTTTTGCAGAGCTGTGTATAAATCTTTGTGGCGCCCTCGCTCAGTTTTTTGGAGAGTGGAAGCACGCCGATCTTCACAGGAGCAATGACCGGATGGAAATGAAGGACTGTACGCACATCTCCGCCTTCCAGCTCCTCCTCATCGTAAGCGCTGCAAAGGAACGCCAGAACCATACGGTCAGCCCCCAGTGAAGGCTCAATAACATAGGGGATATATTTTTCCTTTTTCTCATCGTCAAAATAGGTCAGATCCTGCTTGGACACTTCCTGGTGCTGGCTTAAGTCATAGTCTGTCCTGTCAGCAATACCCCACAGCTCGCCCCAGCCGAACGGGAAGAGGAATTCCACATCTGTGGTAGCACGGCTGTAGAAGCAGAGCTCTTCCGGAGAATGGTCTCTTGCGCGCATCTCTTCTTCTTTGATTCCCAGTGTCTTCAGCCAGTCAAGGCAGTACTTCTTCCAGTATGCATGCCACTCAAGATCCGTTCCCGGCTCGCAGAAGAATTCCAGCTCCATCTGCTCAAACTCTCTGGTACGGAAAATAAAGTTACCCGGTGTGATCTCATTTCTGAAAGATTTTCCGATCTGGCAGATACCGAACGGAATTTTCTTTCTGGATGTACGCTGCACGTTTTTGAAGTTCACAAAGATGCCCTGGGCTGTCTCCGGGCGCAGATAAACAGTATTCTTTGCATCTTCCGTTACGCCCTGGAATGTCTTGAACATAAGGTTGAATTCCCGGATCTCTGTGAAATTGTGTTTACCGCACGTAGGACAGGGGATGTTATGTTCCTTGATAAACGCTTCCATCTGCTCATGGCTCCAGCCGTCAATGGTGGGCCCGATGTCAATGTCGTTCTCCTGGGCATAATCCTCGATCATTTTGTCCGCACGGAATCTTTCATGGCACTCCTTACAATCCATCAGAGGGTCGCTGAAACCGCCCAGATGCCCGGATGCCACCCATGTCTGCGGATTCATCAGGATGGCACAGTCCACACCTACATTGTATGGATTTTCCTGGACAAATTTCTGCCACCAGGCTTTTTTTACATTGTTCTTCAGTTCCACGCCAAGATTTCCATAGTCCCATGTATTCGCAAGACCACCGTAAATCTCAGACCCCGGATAGACAAAACCTCTGGATTTTGCAAGGGCCACGATTTTGTCCATTGTCTTCTCAACCATTTCTCTTTCTCTCCTTTATAAATATTGGATAATGTCAATATTATACCGTTAAGCACTGCAGTTTTCAAGCCCTGATCATCTGCTCCAGAATATCCAGCGACTTAAAATGCCGGTCCACGTAGATCTCCATGTACCTTTTCATGATCATCTCCAGCTCGCCCAGCACTTTCTCAGAAACGGTAAAGGTATACAGCTTTTCAATGCTGGATGTTTCAATGTACTGCATCGTATAGAGCGTAGAGGGATCCAGCGGCAGGCAGTCTGCCCCCTGGGGCCGGCACCCGTCGCAGACAAGTCCTCCCTTGAGAGGGCTGAAAAAACTTCCTGTCGTCTCCCGGCGGCAGATCACACAGTGGAACACATCCGGCCCCTCACCATTTATAGTAATAGCTTTCAGTTCGTATATGTAGCGGATCAGTTTATCCGGAATAGACTTTTTCACAAGAGCTCGCAGCGTCTGATAGAGAAGCTTCAGAAGCTCTGTCTCATCATTTGCCTCCCGGGCATAATAATTGGCAATATCCATAAAATAAAATCCGTAGAAAGCACCCTCCACGTCCATCCTCAGCTCTGCAAAATAATTTGATATAGAAGCCGATATCAGCGTGTAGGAAGTCCGCCCCTCATACAGGGAAAAACTGCCAAAAGAGAAGGGCTCTGTCGCCCCGGCCAGGGGGCTGTTGGGTCTGCGCGCCCCCCTGGCGAATGCGGCGACTTTGCCCCGCTCTTTTGTAAGCAGCACAACTCGCTTGTCATATTCACCGATAGGAGTGGTCAAAAGGACCATTCCTGTCAACATTATCTGCTCCACTGTCTTCCTCTCCTGTCCCGTCTCCCGGCTCTTCATATTTCCGCATGATAGCCATGCACATCTCTATTCCTTTGTACTCGAGATAGTCTGAAATAGCTCCCGAATGCATAAACTTGTCCCAGTGTTCTTCCATCTTTTCACCTCATCCTATTGTTGGTTCCAATATTCATGAGGTTAGCATCTCCTGTGGACGGTTCTTTTTATTCATCTTCCCGATATCCAAAATTTTTCATCAGGTATTCACTGTCTCTCCAGTCCTTTTTCACTTTGACCCAAAGCTTCAGGTTTACCTGGCATCCCAGCATTTTTTCAATCTCGTACCGGGCTGTACTGCCGATCTTTTTCAACATATTTCCTTGTTTTCCAATAATGATCCCCTTGTGGCTGTCCCGCTCGCAGATAATCGTCGCATCAATGTGCATGACTTTTTTATTGCGCTTCATGCTCTCGATCGTCACAGCGATGCCGTGGGGGATCTCTTCATTCAGACAGTGCAGGGCTTTCTCACGGATCAGTTCCGCCACGATCTGACGTTCCGGCTGGTCTGTGATGGTGTCCTCATCATAAAACTGCGGTCCGTAAGGCAGATATTTCATGATCACCTTCAGGAGCTCATCTGTATTCTCCCCGCTCCTGGCAGACACAGGCACGATCTCTGCAAAATCGTAGAGATCCTTATAAGCAGCAATGGCCGGGAGCACTTCCTCCTTCTTCACCATGTCCACCTTATTGATCACAAGGATCACCGGCGTCTTCACTTTCTGGAGCTGATCGGCAATATGCCTCTCACCCGCTCCGATAAAGGTGGTTGGCTCTACAAGCCAGAGCACCACATCTACCTCATTGAGGGTCCGCTCGGCAATATTGACCATATATTCGCCCAGCTTGTTTTTCGCTTTATGTATGCCCGGAGTGTCCACAAAAATGATCTGTCCCTCTTCTGTGGTCAGCACAGTCTGGATCCTGTTCCTTGTGGTCTGGGGTTTGTTGGATGTTATAGCGATCTTCTGGCCGATCAGATAGTTCATAAGCGTTGATTTTCCAACATTTGGGCGGCCTATGAGGGTCGCAAAACCTGATTTAAAATTATCTGTCATATTTACTCCTTTTTATTATATTTCACAGGGGTTGGTACACAATTACACACCAGTTAGTGTAAATCCGGACGTAACACTTTTAAAAAGTGTTACGTCCCCTGTTAAAAGTTTGTCACATTGTCAAACATATCCCGGTTTTCCTCGATCTTCTCCTCGCTTCCGATGACGCAGATCTGGTCCGCCGCCAGCATAGCCTCCACAACGCCTGCCAGAGCCCGGATATCTTCCTGGGTAGCATCCAGCACCTGGGCGCGCTCCCTGCGGATCATCTCCGCGCTGACGTGGTTCATGTAAAGATTCATGGAGCGGTCTCCCTTAGACGCAGGAGTCATGGGCTGATCCAGATTGCTGATGGTGCCGATGATATATTTGTTCATATCCCGGTCGCTGACCGTAAAGTTCTTCAGGTAGTCCACAACGCCCTCGTACACGTCCATGGTGCGCTTTAAATGAGGATCACGGTAGGAGACAAGATATCCCTCACCGATCCGGTTAAAGCTGCTCATGCAGCCGTAGGCTCCGCCCTTGACGCGGATATTCTGCCACAGGTAATCGTAGCTCAGGATCACTTTCAGGATCTGCAGCGCACCTGTGTAGGATGCCCCATGATCAATGAAATTACCGGTGCGGGCCACGTACTGAACCTTGGAAGCTGTCTTGAAGCCCTCGTTCTTCTTCTGGCAGTGGATCACGCAGGGTCTCCCCGGAGCTCCGTCTGCAAAGAGTCCTTCCTTTATCTCTTTTACCAGCTCCTCCAGGCCATCCAGGCCGTCCCGGGAAGCAGTAAAGCTGACCATCATATGGTCCCCCCGGAAAATCTGCCGGCTCAGTGTTTCAAGCACCTGTGTCAGCTCATCTTTTCTCTCCTCAAAGTGTTCTGACAGGTCTGCCACAAACTGGTAAAAGTCTATACCGTTGGTCATGTCCTTGAATTTCGCTGAGGGCGAGGCGTAAGACAGGGCCCGCAGGGCAGCAGTGGTGTGTCCCGAGGACTGGAACCGCATGAGAAGCCGGGATTTCAACATATCCAGGATCTCCTTGATCCTCTTTGTATCCTCCAGTTTTGACCCGGTCAGGATCTCACGCATCATCCGGAAGGCAAAAGGCATCTGACCGTACATGGCCTTTGCCTTTATCTCAAAGGTAGCACGGAAAGCTTTCTCCTCCACCTTAGTCACATCGTTGTAAAGTTCCAGGGATGTACCGATGCCGCCAGTGTGGCTGTTGATCTCATTGAACAGTTCCCCGTACTCATAATTTTCTGTATCGATAATGCCCAGCACAGACTGAAGAATGCCCACATACCCCAGCATCTCCTCCGGCACATCCGAAAGATCAAACATGAGATCCACATAGCCGATCCCGTTGGTCCAGGTCTCGTGGAACACAGCAGGCACACCGGCAAGTGTCATCTCCTCGTTGATGATAGGCGCGATCTCCCGGGAAATATCCGTCCTCTGCAGCACGGGGATCTTCTCAATATCCTCCGGCCTGTCCGGCTGGGACTGGTAGTCCTCCAGCTCTTTGGTCTGCTCCACCAAGCGCTCTTTCTGGGCATCGCTGAGGCTGTCCTTGAGGGCCTCCATCTTCTCCTCCAGCTCCCTGTCCATTCTGGCCGTGCGGCCCTTCTCCGGCTTCACCACGACAATGGCCCCGTGAGTGTTGTCCAGCAGGTATTTCCGGATCAGCTCCTCATAGTATCCTGTTCCCACCTGACTTTTCAGGAACGCAAATGTATCCAGGGCATCAATGTGCATAAATGGCTCGTTTTCATCGTAGAGCCAGCTGTCCATCATCTGCAGCCCATACATAAGTCCCTTGGGATAGCTGCCGAAGTCCGCCTCCCTGTATCGGAACTCATGATAGTTGATCCCCGCCTCCAGGGCTTTCTTGTCTATACCTTTGTCCGCCGCATCTGTCAGCACCTCTTCGATGATGCGGATAAATTCCTCTTTCTGCTCCACGTTGGCATTTTTGGCAACAACAGAGAAGATGGGCTGGTAAATGCCGTTGTCGTAGGATCCTATAATATCCTTCCCGATGCCTGCATCTGTCAGGGCTTTCTTTAGGGGTGCGCCCGGCGCGGACAGAAGCGCGTAGTCCAGGATCTGGAATGCCAGATACAGCTCTTTGTCCAGGCTGGTGCCGATCACTTTATTGTAAGAGAGGTAGGTGTTGTCCTCCTCCGGTTCATCGCTTGCGATGGAGTAGGGGATCTCCTTTTCCACCATCCTGTCAAAAGTCTTCTGCAGACGGATGGCTGAGTCCACCGGCTCATTCTCATAGGCGCTCAGATATTCCTCATCCAGCCAGTTCAGTTTTTCCTCCATGTCCATGTCTCCATAAAGGTAAATGTAGCTGTTGGACGGATGATAGTATCTCCGGTGGAAGTCAAGGAACTGCTCGAAGGTCAGCTCCGGGATCACCTCCGGATCACCTCCGGACTCATTTGCGTAAGACGTATCCGGGAAGAGGGTGTTCAGCACCACTCTGTCCAGCACGCCCTCCGGAGAGGAAAACGCACCTTTCATCTCATTGTACACGACCCCGTTGTAGGTCAGTTTCCCGTCCTTCTCCTCCAAACGGTAACTCCACCCCTCCTGGCGGAAGATCTCATCGTGCTCGTAAATATTGGGATACAGCACAGCGTCCATGTACACATGCATCAGGTTCTGGAAATCCCGGTCATTGCAGCTGGCCACAGGATAGACCGTCTTGTCCGGGTAGGTCATAGCATTTAAGAAGGTATTCAGGGAACCCTTCACCAGCTCCACAAAAGGATCTTTGGCCGGAAAATGCTTTGATCCGCACAAAACCGAATGTTCCATAATATGGGGCACACCTGTGCTGTCTGCGGGCGGCGTACGAAAAGCGATGCTGAACACTTTATTGTCGTCATCATTTTCAATGAGGACCACTCTGGCACCGCTCTTCCTGTGTTTCAAAAGGTAACCTGTCGATTTGATCCCGCCCAGTTCCTCCCGGCGGATCAGTTCATAGGCTTTGCAGTTATTGATCTCCATACTATCTATCCTCATTTCTTTTTTATTCTCTTTATATCTGAACATATATTATAGCAGTTTTCCCGTAAATAAGAAAGCTAATCAGCTCTTTTTCCGGGTCTGACCTAATGAAAAAAAATGCAGGATATGTTATCATCAATACAGATCGTAAAAAAGACCGGAGGATATACAAATGACCCTATTCAGACATTCCACCCCAGAAGACATAGAAAAGATCACCGAGATTGCAGGTTGCGCTTCAGACTTTTTAAGAGCCCAGGGAATCGACCAGTGGCAGAAGGGCTACCCGGACAGGCAGATCTTCCTGTCTGACACAGGCACAGGCCTGGGCTATGTGCTGGAGGAAGACGGACAGATCGCCGCTGTGTGCGCGATCACATTCACAGAAGATCCCTCCTACCGGGAGATATTTGACGGGCAGTGGCTGACAGAGCGGGAAGGAGAAAAAGCTCCCGCCTATGCCGCCATCCACCGCATGGCTGTAAATGCCGCTCTGCGCGGAAAAGGGTATGCGGGACAGCTCTTTGAAAATGCCGCCTCCCTTGCCAGGGAGAAAGGAATGAAGAGTATCCGGATCGACACCCACGAGGGCAACCTGCCCATGCAGAGCGCCCTGAAAAAGGCCGGTTTCATCCGCTGCGGCAGGATCTTTCTGCAAGGTGGAGCCGAGGATGGTGATCCAAGGATCGCCTTTGAAAAGCTCCTGTAAAAAAGTTACACAAAGCCAAAAACCCGGCAGGACGTTCCTTGTCCCGCCGGGTTTTCTTTTCTTTTATATATCAGCTACTTTACTGCCAGGATCTTGAAATCATCCGCCTCTTTGCCGATCTGGCAGAGGAGACGCCTCATGTTGCTCTCCTTCAGATTCCCGTCCAGAGTCATGGTAATCTTCTGTACTCCACCCTCTGTAGACAGATTCATGCTGTCTATGGCAATCTTGTTCAGCTTTGTCATATTGATGAACAGATTGAGATCGCTGGTTGCCGCCGGGCAGGTAAAGGAGATCTCCACCCGCGTGTGGGCGGCATTTTCATCCACGCCTGCCGCAGCCGCAGCGCCATCCACCACTGCGTCCTGCATGGCTGTCAGCTTGCCGTACTGGTATCTTCTGCTGACGCTCATAAGATGGCGCAGGAATGTAACATACTCATCGTAAACTTCCTTGTCCACGTCCCCGGCTCTCTTCTCGATAATGGAAAGTTCTCTCTCCAGGACAAACACATCTCCGCCTGTCTGGGCCTTCACCTCGGCCACTTTTTTTGCACATTCCATTCTCTTCAAAAACAAAGGTTTCATCTGTGTATCCACAGCGTCAATATCTGCACGTGCTTCCTCAAGTGTCATAGTCTGTCTCCTTTCCTTTTCCCGTCCGGTTATATTTTATACTACAGAAGCGCTCCCTGCTTCTCCAGCTCCGCGCGCACCGCCTCTGCCGGAGCCTCACCGTGAAGCGCCTGGCAGGCTGCCGCTACGCCTGCTGCATGCCCGGTAGCAAAGCATGTTCCCATGACCCGGACCGCCGCGTGGGCTGTCTGCTCGGAGGACACCATTCTTCCGGCACCGTAGAGATTGTCCAGGCTCTCGCACTGGAGAGCGCCCAGTGGCACGTCAAACCAGCTTCCCTCAGACACCTCGATGTAGGTTCCCATCTTGTTGGCATCCATGTGGATCTCCGGCTTCCATCCGGCCCTGGCCACACCATCGGGCCGTTTTCTCCTTCCCAGCACATCCTCTGCCGTGATGATCTCCTTGCCCTTCATCCGCCTCGTCTCCCGGAAGCCGATGGCCGGGCCGATGACTGTCAGCTCACAGCCCTCCATGCCGTGGAGATACTTTTTAAAGGCCTCCACGTAGTAGAGCACCTGTCTCCTCGTATCCAGCTCCATTTTCGTGAGCTCCTCGCAGTCCAGGCCTGCGGGGATGGTGCTGGGAAGCAGGACTGCCACCTGATCCGAGCCCTCCCTTTTCAGGATGAAGCCCTTCTCCTTTGTCAGGTGGGGAATACCATCCTCCTTTGCCCGTATGACTGCCTTCTCCACCGCCTGAGGCGTCAGGTCACAGGAGGTGTCCACGCCGCTTAAGCGGAAGGGAAGCGTGGCCGCCTGCACATTCCCGTTTTCATCTCCCCAGAGCGTCGGAGCGCCCGCCAGGTGGACCACATTGGCGTCTCCGGTTGTGTCCACAAACGCCTTTGCCTCCACCAGGAAGCACCCCTCATCGTCCACGCACTCAAGGGCTGTCACTGCCCGCTCCTCCGTGCAAACGCCTGTGATCCTTGTGTGGAAAAAGCAGGTGACGCCGGTCTTTTCCAGCACATTGTCCATGGCGCACTTCAGATACTCCGGATGAAAATTTACATTTTTATTTCCCGTGGCAGAGACAACATAGTTCCAGGAGCTTTCGCTGAGAGCCTTCATCTCTTTCAGGATCAGCTCTCCCGCTCCTTCCACGACCCGAACCGGGTTTCCGCCGCAGGTGAAAAATCCGCAGAAGGCGGCCACGCCGGAATGGGTGGCCTCGCCTCCAAGGTAAGGATTTCTCTCAATAAGCAGTGTCTTTGCTCCTGCCATGGCAGCTCCGGCGGCGGCAGCAACTCCTGCCGTCCCGCCGCCTGCCACGACTACATCATACTGATATTTTCTTTTCATGTGAATTTCTCCTCTCACACAACAGATATCCTTTTATCTCCTATGCAATGAACAGAGATCCAAGCGGGTATGCGATAAAGCTGAGCACCAGGATACCTGCGATGGCAAACAGTCCGCCCCACACGAACATGGACTTGGTGTCTGTCCATCCTGAACCAATGGCAACCGTGTTCACCGTACTCTGTCCTGCCGGCGTCATGTTGCAGATCGCCGCCGCAAAGCCTACCATACATACAACAGCGCCCACATTCACGGAACCTGCCGGAAGGGCTGTCAGGACAGACAGGGCAACCGCGCTAACAACTGTTGTGGTAACGATATTGGACGAGAAGTTGGTCTCGATAACCGCCCATGTCATGAAGAACAGGATCAGTCCGATCACGGGGAGGTTTGCTGTCAGAGGCTCAAGCGCACCTGTCAGCCAGGAGCTGATGCCTACGTCCTCGTTTGTCAGGCAAGAGCCAAGCTGCGTGGCTGCCGCTGTCATCAGTACGCTTCCCCAGAGAACACCCTTGCTGACTGTCTCTTTAAAGTTCATGATGCTCTCACCGTCCACACGCACAACGAACAGGATGATGCATCCAAGAAGCGGAGGCATGGCTGTTGACCAGCTGTTGACGGTCTCGTAGAACTCCGGAAGCACATTCTGCACAAGGCTGGGAGCCACCCAGAGAAATACGGTGAGGGCCATAACGCCAAGTATCACTTTCTCTTTGAAATCCGCCGCCGGAACAGTTCCGCGAAGACTCATGGCCTTATCCGGCTGGATGTCCTTCATATCGTCCGGACGGTAGATAAATTTAAATATCAGGATCAGGATCACGATCAGGATGATACCTGTGGGAATACCCATAGCCATGTACTGGAACTGGTTTACATCATTTCCCGTAGCCGCTGTGTAGTACCCGATGGCCATTGTGGGCCACACATGGCCGATGGCTGTCATACCGGAGGAAAGGCTGATGCAGAAAGCAGAGCCCATCATGATCATATTTCCGGCCTTGCCGCCCTTCTTAAGTCCCAGTACCTGGTAGATATCCTCCAGGAAGGGCATGAAGGCCACGAACAGTACGGACGGGGAAATAAAAAGTCCCATAAACGTCACAGCCGCAAGCAGGAAACACACAAAATACCAGGGTCCTTTTCTTGCAATCCTGTTTGTGATAAAATAAATGGTACAGCGACGCACAAAGTTGGTCTTGGAAAGCGGATATACCAGCATGAAGGTAAACAGCAGGAAGGCTACCGTTGTATTGCCGAACGCCCCTGCAAATGTACCGGAAAATCCGAATATCGGAATCAGTCCCAGAGCCAGCAGCGTGATCATACTGGGCCAGTCAATGGAAATCCCGATCCACATGATGAGTGAACCGAAAAATACACCCAGCACAGCCCATGCGTCTTCGGAAAGTCCTCCCATGGCCGGCATAAACCGGGAGCCTATGATGACTACAAGGGCAAGTACCAGGAATGCAGTGTCTTTTACGCTTTTCTTGTTTTGCATTGTCATTCTCCTCTCATTCCTATTACTTTATTACTTTGATGTATTAAATTACTGTTATATTATAAACAATCTCGTGCTATTTGTAAAGAATTAATATATTATAATACCAATAGGTTTTTCTTATACCATAATCCATTCATAAAGGAGGTCATTCCCATGCAGATCCAGCAGATGCGCTATGTGCTTGCCGCCGCGGAAAAAAAGAGCTTTTCAGCGGCAGCCAAAGCTTTATTCCTCTCCCAGCCCTCCCTGTCCCAGCAGATCCTCCATTTGGAAAAAGAGCTGGGGGTCTCCCTCTTTGTCCGCCACTCCAAGTCCGTCTCCCTCACCGAGGCAGGGGAGCAGTTCGTCACAGCGGCCCGGCGGATCCTCAATGAAGTAGACCAGCTTGCAGAAAACATGAAAAAGTACAGTATCCTGGAGGCAGGGACGCTGCGCATCGGCATGCTCTGGATCGCGGGATATCTCCAGCTTCCCAGAGTGATCACCGACTACCACCAGCTCTTTCCGATGATCAGCTACCAGCTCCATGTGGAGGGCAGCAACACCTTGATGCGCATGCTGGCCGCCCGGCAGCTCAACGCCGTTTTCGTCATCGCATCCGACGACCTTTCGGACAGCGAGGACTTCTACTGCCACAAGATCATGGAAGACCATTATGTGGCCGTTATGTCACAGGCCAATCCGCTTTCCGGAAAAGACACCCTCTGCATCCGGGATCTGGACGGGGCAGACATTCTGATGCCCGCAAAGGAATCCGCCTTTCGCAAGGATATTGAGCAGGTCTTTGCCCGTTTCCAGGCAGTGCCCAATGTTCTCTGCGAGACCAGCCAGTCTGACATTGTCATGCAGCTCGCCGCCCAGAATCTTGCCGTGGGCTTCGCCTCACGCTCCATTGCGGAAAGGCTCCTCGTGCCGGGATGCCGCATCGTTCCTCTGGAAGTCATCGCCCCTGCAAGCGTGGCGTCCCCCTG
>OGXL01001544.1_pt1 | contig 18797 bp, 17 predicted proteins | sample 1576311 | NCBI WGS metagenome assembly OGXL01 (sample SAMEA3541564, study PRJEB24748) | human gut metagenome | biome: human gut; feature: human-associated habitat; material: faeces | place: China | collected 2012 | reverse complement strand
AAATATGCTCACCTGCTACGAAATCGCAGGAATCTATTGCTCTATTATTTTCCTCGAGATATGTTACCTGATATTCCTCTGAGAAAATTACCTCTGGAAGCTTATGCATTCCGGCAATAGTGTCAGCGCCATACTCAGTAACAATAACAGGCTTATGATATTTTGCGTGCCAATCTTCAAGATCCTTCTTCATCATCGGATAAATGGTCCTCCAGCTTTCCTTTCTTCTTCAGCTTGCGCATGGCCATGAGAGCCAGATCCATCAGGCAGACAAACTTGTCCTCCCGTCCTTTGAAGATCTCGCTGTGGTCCGCCAGATACTGGCGGTATGTGTCCTCGATAGGCTTTTTGTAATCTCCCTCTCCAAATGTAATATCCTTCAGCTCAGTGGAGAAGGTGGTGTGACGACAGTGGTCAGACCAGTACGTATCCAGCACACGGATCTCTGTCATAGAGGGATCTCTGTCCTCCTCGCCCTTAAAGTAGTTCTGGATGTGCTGGAAGTCCTTGAATGTCATGGCAAGTCCCAGGGAATCATAGAGCTCCCGGAGCTTCTCCTCTTCCAGGTCCTTAAACCCGTCAAAGACCTTGACATCTGCCGGCTCGTCAAATTTTGTCACAAGGGTCTCCGGCTTGTCCATACCGGTCTCCCTGGAATCCACCGGGTTGATGCAGTGATGTTTGACTGCCTCAAACTGCTCATCCGTCAGTTCTCCCCCGATCACATAGGTGGTTGCGGTGCGGATAACCGGCTTCTCATCTTCCTTTATAAACTGTATACACTGCTCGGCAGAGTCCGCTCTCTGGTCAAACTGTCCCGGGAGGAACTCTACAGAAAAGATCCTGTCATCCTCCGCTGCCGGAAATGTCTCTTTATACAAAATGTCTACCGGCGGCTCCGCAAAAACACCTCTGCAGGCTTTTTCAAAAGTCTCCTCTGAAATGTTCTCCACGTCGTAGCGGATCAGCACCCTCACGCTGGTGAGAGTCTTTATCCCCAGGTAGCTTTTGATCTCGTGGAAGAGATCTTTCGCCTGGACTGCATACTCCGGTTTTTTCTCCACATATACTCGTCTTACATTGCCCATAAAACTTCCTCCGTTTTTTATATGTTCATTTTATGATACGCTAACTCTATGATAGCATGGGGTTTGTTATTAGTAAAGTTAATATAACTAAACATTTTTATAAGTTCTTCTTATTTTCTTTGGCATCCCGTACCGGACTTGCCTTCCCAAGGAAGCGCTGCCACACAAGAAAGACGATCAGCAGGATCAGAAGCGAGCCAATGAAAACGCCTCCGATCCGCATGACCATATCATAGAAAAATCCCTCCGGGAGCATTCGGATCATGTAATCCGTGGCCGGGTCAAAAAGCCACAGGTCATTGGTGAAAAATATCTCGTGAAAGATCGTAAAATACTTTGTGAAGTCCGAGGCGATCAGAAGCCCCAGCACCACAGTCAATGCCAGAAAAATACCCAGCGCTATAAAATATGCCTTTGGAAGGATCCGTTTCCAGTCTCCTTTCAGGATCACAAGGAGGATGATAAGCACTGCAGCTCCCCCCAGCAGCCACCACCGAAGAGACAGGCCTCCAAGGAACAGGTTCTTTACATCCGCCATGTGGAGCCGGTCCTGCTGGTTAAAAAAGTCCTGGGTCTGCCCCTCCACTTCTGTGATCACTGACAGTTCTGGTCTCTCCCCGATGAGGTAATCCATCATCTTCTCTGTCACATCCATGACATCCTCCATCTCCATGCCAAGACTTTCCGTGACATTGTATTTCTCGTATTCCCTCTCATAAAATGCATAGTCCGGATCCCCGTAGATGGCGATCTGAAAGCTGGTGATCAGGAGGGTCAGCACAAGCAGGAACATGGCTGCCACGGCCAGTATGTGATGCAGTTTCTTCATAAAGCAATCCTTCTTTCTGTTGTCTTGTTTTTTGTGATTGTAATTTCCCTGATTTTCCCTTATAATACTAATGATTTTTATTAGGAGGACTTATCATGGATATTAACTATGAATTATATAAAGTATTTTACTATGTTGCCTCGACTTTAAGTTTTTCCGAGGCCTCCAAGCAGCTTTTCATCTCCCAGTCAGCGGTGAGCCAATCCATCAAGACGTTAGAGAGAAAGCTGGACCAGGTTCTCTTTATCCGGAGCACAAAGAGAGTCCAGCTGACACCCGAGGGGGAGATCCTGCTGCGTCACGTGGAGCCGGCCATGAACCTGATCCAGCGGGGAGAGTCCCAGCTTATGGAGTCCGCCTCCACCGGAGGACAGATCCGCATCGGCGCCAGCGACACCATTTGCCGGTATTTTCTCGTGCCCTACATCAAGCGGTTCCACGAGGCTTTTCCCGGCGCTCACATCAAGGTGACCAACGCCACCTCCATCCAGAGCGTGGAGCTGCTGAAATCAGGACAAGTAGACTTTATCGTTGTCAACTCGCCCAACGCCTACTTAGGGAGCGCTGCCACGGTCAAACGGATCAAACTGTTTCAGGATGTCTTTCTGGCCAACCGGGACTTTGAGGAACTAAAAGGCCGCCAGCTCTCTTTTGCAGAGCTTCTTAAGTATCCCATCCTGATGCTGGACAAAAAAAGCACCACCAGCGAATTTCTCCACAGCCAGTTCCAGCAGCATCACCTGGACCTTGTCCCGGAGGTGGAGCTTAGCAGCAATGACCTGCTCATTGACCTGGCCAAGATCGGGCTGGGCATCGCCTTTCTCCCGGACTACTGCATTCCCAGGGAGGACGACAATCTCTTCGTCGTAAAGACAAAGGAAGAACTGCCTCAGAGGGAGCTGCTGGCTGTCCGGGGCACACGCATCCCTCTGTCCAAGGCAGCTGCTGCCTTTCTCGACTATTTTGAGGAAGTCTGATCCCAGAACAGCCGCATTTTATCACCCGCATTTTTCACATTGCATATCTCCAGGCCTTCCCACTCTCTTGGGAAGGTCTCTTTGTATCTGGGCTCCCGGAAACGGTCGTCCAAAAGCAGGATCACCCCTCTGTCCTCCTCCGTGCGGATGACACGGCCCGCAGACTGGAGCACCTTGTTCATGCCCGGATAGACGTAAGCATAGTCAAATCCCCGAAGCCCTTTTTTGTCGAAATAGTATTTCAGAAGTTCCCGTTCACTGCACACCTGGGGCAGTACGGTCCCCACCACCGCAGCGCCTATAAGCCGGTCTCTGGACAGATCGATGCCCTCGGAAAAGATGCCGCCCATAACGCAGAACCCAAGCAGGCTCTCCTCTCTCTCCTCCTCAAATTCTTCCAGGAAAATCTCCCTCGCCTCCTCCGACATGTAAGGGGCCTGGATCACACACTGGATCCGACTTCCCTCCTTCTCAGCCAGGAGGAGGAACCGGTCGTATACTTCCTCCATGAACTTGTAGGAGGGGAAAAAGGCCATGTAATTGCCCTTTTTTTCCCGCACCATCTCCAGGAGATAGGAGGCATACTTCCGGTAGGTGGTTTCTCCCCTCGCCGTGTAGCGGGTGCTGACGTCATTTCCCAGGAGGAGAAGGCGGTTTTCCCTTGCGAAGGTGGACTCCGCATACACAGCATAGTCGTCACTTTTTGTGCTCAAGAGCTGCTTGTAATACCGGATAGGAAGGAGGGTGGCAGAAAAGAAGACCGTGCTCACCCCCTTTTCCAGCGCCTCATTTAAGTTCACCGCAGGGTTGACGCAGAACAGGCGGATGAGGAATTTCCCCTCCCCGTCAATCTCCGAGTAGATCATATAATTCTCATCCAGCTTCTCGTAGATCGTCTCGAACATCCGCACTTCAAAATAGAGGTCCAGCACCTCCTCCCGCACATCTTCTTCCTTGCACTCTTCCAGATATCTCTCCATCTCCGCCATGACTGACAAAAGCTTCAGGTAGATGCCTCCGGCACTCTCCAGCACCTGGCAGCCGTCACACCCCCTCTTCAGGGCCAGGAGCTGGCGGTTGCACTCCTCCAGCTGGCGGGCCAGCCGCTCATCTCTTGTCTTTACCAGGCGGCGCACCTTCATCACATCTTCCTTACAGAGGCTGGCGCTGAACATCTCCCGCCCCCGCTCCACCAGATTGTGTGCCTCATCGATCAGGAAAATATAGTCCCCTTTTACTCCCTCACCAAAAAAACGCTTCAGCTTTGCGTTTGGGTCAAAGACATAATTGTAATCGCAGATCACCGCGTCTGCCCACAAAGACAGATCCAGCCCCAGCTCAAAAGGGCACACCTGCCATTTCTTTGCCTGCTCCTCCACCGCCTGCCGGCTCATGTCGTCGGAGGTGGTGATCATCTCGTAGACCGCATCGTTGATCCTGTCAAAATGCCCTTTGGCGTAAGGGCAGTAGTCCGGGTTGCACTCCGGCTTCTCGCAGAAGCAGATCTTCTCCTTGGCTGTCAGGGTGATGACTTTGTAGCAGAGAGCCCCCTTCTCATCCTCTTCTGAACAAGCGTGTTTCAGAATGTCAAAGGCCTGCTGGGCCACTGTCCTGGTGATAGTCTTGGCCGTGAGGTAGAAAAGCTTATCTGCCAGCCCTTCGCCCACTGCCTTCACAGCAGGAAAGACCGTGGCCATAGTCTTGCCCACCCCCGTGGGTGCCTGGATAAACAGCTTTTTCTTCCGCTGGATGGTCCTGTAGACTGCGGCTGCCAGCTTTTTCTGCCCTTCCCTGTACTGATAGGGAAATTCCACCTGTTTGATGGAGGCATTCCGCTTTTCCTTCCACTCCACCTGGAAGAGTGCCCACTTCTCATAGGCATCCGTGATGCCGTAAAACCACTCTCTCAATTCTTCTATCGTGTACTCCTGCCGGAAACGGCGGATCTCTTCAGTCTCCAGATGGCAGTAGGTCATCTGCACGCCCATCTTCTCCTGCCCGTTCTGCTCCCCATAGATAAAAGCATAGCATTTGGCCTGGGCCAGATGCACCGGGACTGGCTCCTCCATCGTGTTCACATCCTTGAACACGCCTTTGATCTCGTCAATGACCAGTCCCTCCTCTGTATCCATGACGCCGTCCGCCCGCCCCTCCACCTGGAGGATGAACTTTTCGTACGGTACCTGGCACTTCATGGACACCTCCGGAGTGTACAGACTTCCCATCTGCCGCTGGATCTTCCGGTGGAGGCGGGCCCCCATCTGCATGGCCTCCTTGTCAGCTGAGGCAGTTCGATTGTCAAGGTCCCCGCTCTGGAGGATGAACTCCACCAGGGCGCGGACCGAAATTTTGATCAGTTGCTTTTCCATAGGTCTATTATAAGTGGGGACGTAATACTTTTCAACAATGTTACGTCCGAAATCAAACCAACTGGTGGGGTATTGTGCATAGCAAAAAAATAATATCTGATTATTTTTTGGAATTGTCTATCCTGAACTATCTAACAAATTCTGTCATGTTGGGGCGGTACCGAAGCGGAAGGTGAGTCCTCTGGCATTTGGGGTTTTCTCTTTCCTTAATGGAAATGGTATTGCAAAACTCCCGCCACAGCTTCTGCATTTCTTCCTCCTGATCTGAAAGGCGGGACAGTCTCGCATCCAATCGGCCTTCCATATCTTCCTCCTGCACCAGGACCCAGCGCCGTCCCGACTCGTGAACAACGAACATATCCCGGTTTTTATCCCGTATCATCCAGTTCTCCAGTGGAAAGCGTTCTTGAAAATGAGCTCCCAGACAGGGCAGGACCTGATTTTTCGGTGTGATGTCCGCAAAAAGTATTCCATTTTCCAGTTCCTGAAAGCGCACAAACCCTGTCAGCAGATGGGCTTCATTTCCCACAGCACGGCTTAACTCAAACACCTTTTCTACAGAAGGGTTTCCAAGATGCTCCATGATCTTCCGGGGCTGCCTGATCTTCCGGGCCGCAAGAAGGGTACCTAGGATCGCCTCGCCTTTTTGGTCGTCCCGCGAAAGAGCTGCATAGTAAATATGGTGATAGACATCCTGACCAAGATTGCCCAGGATCATCCGCTCCACTGCCTCCGCTTTACTCTCCTTTTCCAGGATCTCCCGGTACTCGCAGAACAGCTCCGGCTCCACGCTGCCCTGGATCGCAATCCCGCTGGCCCCCTCCCGGCGCCGGTCTTTCCACGCCTCATACACAGCAGAAAAGATTCCTGTGATGCTGTCTGTGCAGATATAGATTGTTTTCATATGACGCCTCCCTTCGCCGCACTGCCAAATCTTACATCATCAAAAAGCGAGAGCTGTCTGAATGTCATGCCGCCGGCTCCCTCAGGCAGCCTCTCCTTTACATTCAATAAATTCCGCGTGATATAGTCCTCCTCGATTTTTACCGGATACATCATCTTCCCGCTGCACGTCAGAAAATACAGAGCCCTTTTGAGCACCACCCCCATTTTCTTCAAATCGCCAAAATCCAGTTTTCCATACCGCCTGGCCTTCACGATCCTTCCAGCCGACTTGTAACCAATGCCTGGTACTCGCAGCAGAAGTTCATATCTTGCGGTATTGACCTCAACAGGAAATACATCCAGATTGCGCAGAGCCCAGTTGCACTTGGGGTCAAGGAAAATATTGAAGTTTGGATTTTCTTCTGTCAGGAGCTCCCCAGCCTGAAACTGGTAGTATCTGAGCAGAAAATCCGCCTGGTACAGTCGGTGTTCCCGAAGGAGTGGCGGCCCCTCCCCTGTTCTGGCCGGCAGGGAGGCGTCCTCATTTACGTGTACAAAAGCAGAATAGAACACTCGCTTTAACCCGAACTTCTTATAGAGAGCCTCTGCCACATGAATGATCTGAAAATCCGTCTCTGGTGTGGCGCCTATGATCATCTGGGTGCTCTGCCCGGCGGGCACAAATCTCTGGGCATTCCGGTACAGCTGGATCTCCTCCCTGTTTTCCTCCATTTTGTTCTGCACAAGCCGCATGGGCGCAAGGATCCTCTCTCTTGTCTTGTGGGGCGCAAGGAGGCGCAGTCCCTCTGCTGTAGGCAGTTCCAGGTTGACGCTCATCCTGTCCGCCAGAAATCCCAGCCTCTCCAGCAGCTCCTGACTAGTGCCGGGAATAGCCTTCACATGGATGTAGCCCTGAAAGCGGTACGTTGTCCGCAGCTTATAGAGCGCCGCGTAGATAAGCTCCATTGTATAATCCGGACTTTTCAGCACACCAGAGCTCAAAAACAGGCCTTCTATGTAATTGCGCCGGTAAAACTCCATCGTCAGCGTACAGATCTCATCCGGGGTAAAGGAGGCTCTTGGCACATCGTTGCTCCTTCGGTTAATGCAGTATTTGCAGTCGTAGATACACTCATTTGTAAACAGGATCTTCATCAGGGAAATGCATCTCCCGTCCGCAGAAAAGCTGTGACATATTCCCGCCTGAGCACAGCTTCCGATGCCCGTGCCGTCGTTGCTGCGCTGGGTGCCACTAGACGTGCAGGCCACATCATATTTGGCCGCGTCAGTCAGTATTTTCAGTTTGTCAGCTATGGATATAGACTGCTGAAGTTCCATGATCATACATCTCCTCTTAACAACATAGAACATATGTTCTTATTTCAGTATACAAACGTACGTTCTGCATGTCAAGAGGCGATAAATATGACTGTTCTTTTCTTTCGGTCCTCTCTTACTGCCATTATTTATTTTATGTGATACACAATTTCACACCAGTTTGTTCATTTTTCCGCAAGGGATGATACAAAATTACACACCAACAAACGTAAATGGGGACGTAACCCTTTTAAAAAGCGTTACGTCCCCATTTACGTTATAACTTATTCACCACGTCCGCCAGGTACTGGTTGTCCGCCTCGTAGAACCGTTCTTCTTCCACGGACTCCGCCAGCTTCGGATCAATAGGCATTTTCCCGAGGACCGGCACGCCCAGGTCCCGGGCTGTCTCCTCGATGTGGCTCTCGCCGAACACGGAAATCTTCTTTCCGCAGTCCGGGCATACGAGATAACTGTAATTTTCCACAATGCCCAGCACCGGAATATTCATCTGCCTGGCCATGTTGCAGGCCTTGTCCACGATCATCTGCACCAGGTCCTGGGGAGATGTGACAATGACGATGCCATCCACCGGCAGGGACTGGAACACCGTGAGAGGCACGTCCCCGGTTCCGGGAGGCATGTCCACAAACAGGTAATCCAGCTCCCCCCACATAACATCAGTCCAGAACTGCTTCACCACTCCCGCGATGATGGGACCTCTCCAGATCACCGGGTCAGACTCATGCTCCAGGAGCAGGTTGACGGACATGACCTTCGTGCCGTCCTTTGCCACGCTGGGGAAGATTCCCTCGTCGCTCCCCTTTGCCGTCTCGTGTATACCATACATCTTCGGGATGGACGGCCCTGTAATATCCGCATCCAGGATCCCCACGGAAAATCCCTGCTCCCGCATGATCCTTGCCAGGGAGGCCGTCACCATGGACTTGCCCACGCCGCCTTTTCCGCTGACCACGGCGATCACTTTATTCACATGAGAAAACGGGTTCGCCGGTTCCCTCATATCCTGGGGCTTGCTGCCGCAGGAGTCTGCATGGGCGCACCCCGCACAGTCGGAGGGGGAGCACCCGTTTTGCTGCTCTGCCATTTTTCACTCTACCTCTTTTCTTACTCTTCTGCCTTCCAGGGCTTTTGTTCTTACTCTTCCACTGCCGCGATGACTTCGATCTCACACAGCACATTCTTCGGAAGTGTCTTTACAGCCACACAGCTTCTGGCTGGTTTGGATGTGAAATATTTTGCATACACCTCGTTAAACGCACCAAAGTCTCCCATGTCTGCCAGGAAGCAGGTTGTCTTGATGACTTTGTCGTAAGTTGTGCCTGCTGCCGCCAGGAGCTCGCCGATGTTCTTGCACACCTGCTCTGTCTGTCCCTCGATGGTATCTGCCTCAACTGCGTCTGTTGCCGGGTTGATGGCGATCTGTCCTGCCGCGTAGAACACGCCGTTGTAAATGTATCCCTGTGAATACGGTCCAAGTGCTTTTGGTGCTTTCTCTGTCGCTACTAATTTCATTTCTTATCTCTCCTTTGCTTTCTCCAGTAATTTCTGTGCCACACACACGTCAAAAAGACCCATGCCCACAGATTTAAAATATGTGGTTTTCTTTGCGATCTCATCTTCGTCAGCCCCGGATGCCAGGAACTTATCCATAAGAACCACTCTGTCCATGGTGAGTCTTCCCTCGGCAAGCGGCTGACTCAGATCGCCGCTCTCCTCACAGGCATAGGGAAGCTCGATGTACACGTTGTCCACCAGATCCCAGATCACATCCGGTATCTCCCGCATCTGCGGAGTATAGGACCCAATGGCGATGATGCATTTTCCTTCCAGCAGCTCCCTGTCATTGGGAAGTACCGGCTCCTCCGAAGGGGTAGCGGTGCAGATGATATCGCTGGCCTTCACCAGTTCTTCCACTGTCTTACATTGTACTACTTCCACCGCCGGATCCGCAATAGTCTTCTTCAGTCTTGCCATGAAATCCGTCAGATCACGGTCGCTGTGGTTCCAGATGTAGACGGTCTCAATGTTCCTGGCCGCGCAGGCGTACACAGCCTGGTGGAAGCCCTGTGCTCCAGCGCCTACAATACCTACTGTGCGGGCATCCTTTCTGGACAGATGGCGGATCCCCACGCCGCCTACAGCCCCTGTTCTCCATGCCGTCACAGCCTGGCCGTCCATAATAGCCAACGGCGCGCCTGTTGTCCTGTCATTTAAGATCACAAGCCCGTCCAGGGAGGGCAGCCCCAGCTTTGCGTTCTCCGGGAAGATGGTCAGCATCTTTGTCCCGATCACATCTTCTGTAAAACAGGGCATATAAATAAGAGTCTTGTTCTCGTGCTCGATTACCGGCCGGGGCGGCATATAGTAGGCGTCTGCCCCGAAGATCCGGTATGCCTCCTCGATCTGGTCCATGATCTCGTCCGGATCCACCAGTTTTTCAATCTCTTCTTTTCCTAAGAAAATCATACTGTTTACCTCTCTTTGTCTTCTTTATTTTGCGTTGTGGTTCGCCGCCTTGTAAATCTCGTAGGCGTCCTGCGCGTCTATCTTCTTAAAGGCACCAAGCAGGATGGTATCCCCCTTTGTGGCGCTGTCCGCCAGCTTCCGCAGCACCTCGTCCGACTGCACGCCTATCTCCAGCTCCCCGATGCAGACGGGCATATGGAGAGACCGAAAGAAATCTTCTGTCGCCTCAATAGCCGCCACAGCCGCCTTCTCCTCATCATCCTCAACAATGCCCCATACTTTCTCTCCATACCGGGCAAATCTGGCCGGATCGATCTTGTACACGTACCTTGCCCAGCTTCCCCAGATAGCGGACAAGGTTGCACCGTGAGCCACATCAAACATACCGCCGATCTCATGTCCCAGCTTGTGGCAGAGGAAATCCTTTGGCCGTCCAAGACCTGTCAGATTGTTGTGGGAAATGCTGCCGCACCACATGATCTCGCTCATGGCATCGTAGTCCGTCTGGTCTTCATATGCCTTTTTCCCACAGGTGATCATGGTCCTTAAGAGTCCCTCTGCGATCTCATCGGTCAGCATGTTGCCGTCCACCGGCGTGAAATACCGCTCCAGCGTATGCATCATGATATCCACGATGCCGCAGGTAAGCTGGTATTTCGGCAGGGTGTATGTAAGCTCCGGGTTCATGATGGCAAACTTCGGTCTGTTAAAATCCGTGTTGATTCCCGCCTTCTTGCCGGTCTCCTCGTTGGTGATGACAGCGGAGTCACTTGTCTCGCTGCCCGCTGCGGAGATGGTGAGGATGACACCCACCGGCAGAGCCGCCTGCACCTGTCTCTCCCCGGCCCAGTAACTCCACACGTCCACAGAAGGATCCGCGGCACCGATGGCCACAGCCTTAGCCGTGTCAATAACACTGCCTCCGCCCACAGCAAGGATCAGGTCCGCCCCGAGATCCACCGCCATCTTCACGCCCTCCCGGACAAGGCCCAGGCGTGGGTTTGGCTTCACACCGCCCAGCTCCTGGAAGGACACACCTGCGTCCGCAAGCTCCGCCTTTACCCGGTCCAGGAGACCGCTCTTTTTCACACTTCCTCCCCCGTAGACGATGAGGACCTTATCCCCGCCCCACTTCCTGGCAAGCCGCCCGGCTTCCTTCTCCGCATCCTTTCCAAATACGATCTCCGTGGGTGCGTACTGCACAAAATTTTTCATAATAAAAGACCTCCTTACGCTGCAATCGTACTCTAAAGATTGTAACATAAGGAGGTCTCAAATTCAATCGGTCTCCCGGTATCTGCTCACCGCCATCCCCACGCCGAAGATGGCCGCCGCAAAGAGAAGCTGGAGCCCCAGTCCCTGCAGCACCTCCGCCCTCTGGCCGGCCGTGAGGGAGGCGTGGTCCGACAGGATCCCGTTCACAGTCTCGTACCAGTACACAGGCAGGAATGACGCCGCCCGCCTCACCCCCTCGGCCAGGACATCCATAGACACGAAGACACCGCAGAGGAAGCACATGCCCAGGGTCACCACATTGACCACACCGTTCACTATGTCCGCGTTTTTCACCAGCATGCCGATCACATAGGCGATGGAGAGGCTGACCAGGACCAGAGCGGTCACATTTGCCATATAATAGGGAAGATTTCCGTCTGACAGGAAGTCACCTCTGTAGAGGGTGACCGGCAGGATCAGGGAGATCACCCACACAGCCGCCCCCAGGACCAGATATCCGGCCATCAGCTCCAGGTTCTGACGCAGCCTGGGCACAGGGGATACAAGGAGCCTTCGCCTCACCTCCTCCTTCCTGAAGGCGATCATGATAAAGGCCGCCCCGTAGCACAGGATCGAGAGGACCATGTAGGGCAGATACTGAAAGAGAAAGGCGTGGGGCGCCGGCTCTCCCCCGTACCCGCTCTCGTCCAGCATCCGGACAGAGCCGGCCCCGCTCTGGGCCTGCAGCACAAGGGCGCAGGCCTCCTGGGTCCCGTATCCCGCTGCCAGCATGGCCTTCATCTCCCGAAGCCAGGCGCTGATCTGGCTGTCCACATAGTAAGCGCTGGTCGTCCCCGGGATTTTGGTCACCTCCAGCTTCTCCTGCCCCGCAAGGCAGGCAGCCTCAAAGTTCTCCGGTATCCTCACCAAATAGTAGATGTCCCTGTAAAACATTTTTTCCTGCAGACCCGTCAGGTCACCCTCCCACTCCGTCACACGGTGGATCTGTCCCAGGTATTCCTTCAGCCCCTCTGCCGCCGCTCCCCCGTCCCGGTCCTCCACGGCCACAGGCAGAGAGGTCATCTCAAAGGTATCCGTCCCCTCCTCTCTCAGGGAGAGCTGGACAATAACAGCTATAGTCACAAAGACAGCCACATACAGGAGCAGCATGTGGAGCTGACGGAGCGCCAGCTTGATAAATCCTCTAAATACTGTCATACTGTTCCCTCCTCACTGCGGCGAAGGCCAGGAGGATGCAGAGGATGCTCATGCCTCCCAGGATCGCCATATCCTCCAGCAGTCTGTCATAGTCCTCGTACACCGCCAGGCAGTAGAAGGCGTCGCTCAGCACTGCCGCAGGGTTGATCCGGTTAACGACCGGGCAGCGGGTCTCTATGACATATTTCATGTTCCCGAACATAAGCCCTGCCAGGAAGGAGGGAAACAGGGTCGCACAGACGCAAAGCCCCATCTTGATGGAGAAGGAATAACGGCTGATGCTCCCTGTCAGGATGCCAATGCCCACCCCGATCAGGGTCCCCGCAAGGTCCACAAGAAGGACCCATCCCGGGCTGCTGCCAAGGTCCACTCCCAGCACGAGCCATATAAATCCGGTCAGCACCAGCACATTTGCATAGTGGAGAAGGATCAGCACGGCAAAATCCGCCAGGATCCCCTTCAGCTTGTGCATGGGAGAGACGCTCCGGCGGGCTCCCAGGGCAGACAGGTTGGCCTGCCCGTCGCAGCACGTCTTGATGCCAAGATAGGCGCCGGACAGGCAGGAGAAGGCGATGAGGGCAAAGAAATACTGCACCCCTGTATTGGTGGTCCTTCCTCCAAGGCTCACCTCCCGCACCCCGCTCTCCTCGGACGCTTCCAGTGCGGCCGCGGCGGCTCGTTCCACTCCCTCCGGGTGGTCCTTGGCTGCCCGGGCAAGGAGATACGCCTGCTGCTCGTACCCCTCCATGAGTTCCCCAAGGATGCTCTGATCAAGCCCGGAGCCGTCCACTGTCAGCTCCGGCTCTTCCTTTACGGTGAAGACGCCTGTCACATCTCCTTCCCGCAGCGCGGCGAAAGCCTCCTGGCTGTCTTCATACTCTTTTATTTCTATTACGTCCCCGTCCAGGGCTTCAAGGAAGGCAGAGAAAGGAGGGTTTTCCTCCGCGAGCACCACGCCGGCCGGCACAGACTGCATCTTCTCTCCCATGCCATCCCCTGCCGGATTGCCGAAGGACACGTAGAAGAGGACTGCCAGGATCAGCGGAAAGGCAAGGGCCCAGAACATAAAGGACTTCTCCCGCACAAGGGTGAGAAATCTGTATTTCAGATAGGTTCCCATTTTATCCCTCCTCCTCTTCCTTTCTGTCCCTGAGCCTCTTTCCCGTGATCTCCAGGAACACATCGTTCAGCGTGGGTGGCTGGGACCAGACCCTTCCGAAGGGAATGTCCGCCTCCTCCAGCCTGTGCAGAAGCCCTGTCAGGTTGCCCGCCCCCTGGGTGCACTGCACCCGCAGGACTCCCTCCTGGCAGTCTGCCGACACCACGCCCGGGAGCAGCCTGACCTCCTCCACCTGCTCTCCTGTCATTCCGCCTGTCTCCACCGTGATGGTCTCCCCGGTGCCGATCATGGCCTTCAGCTCCTCCTTTGTGCCTGTGGCCAGAATGCGGCCCCGGTCCATGATGGATATCCTGGTGCAGATCTTCTCCACCTCCTCCATGTAATGGGATGTGTAGATGATGGTGGAGCCCTGCTCATTGAGCTTTTTTATCCCCTCCAGGATGTGATTGCGGCTCTGGGGGTCTACCGCCACCGTGGGCTCATCCATGAGGATCAGCTCCGGCCGGTGCGCGATGCCACAGGCGATGTTCAGCCTGCGCAGAAGTCCCCCGGAAAGCTTTTTGGGATATTTTTTCAGATGGTCCTCCAGCCCGGTAAAGCGGACCGCCTCCTCCACAAGCTGCCTGCGCCGCTTTTTGTCCTTCACATACAGGCTGCAGAAATAGTCGATGTTCTCCCGCACGGTCAGCTCCTCGAAGACGGCCACATTCTGCATGACCACGCCGATCCTCCTCTTGCTCTCATAGCTGTCCGGCTCCATCTTTTCTCCGAAGACCCGGATGCTCCCTTTGTCATATCCAAGGAGAGCCAGCAGGCAGTTGATGGCCGTGGTCTTCCCCGACCCGTTTGGCCCCAAAAGGCCGTATATCTCCCCTCTCTTTATTTCCAGATCCAGATGGTCAAGAGCCAGCACATCCCCGTATCTCTTCACCAGATTGTGTATACTGACAATGGTTTTCTCCTCCATACTGACCTCCCTCTCTCATTTTTGATTTCACTTGTAGTATAAAAGTTTCCGTCCTATAATGATAGTGTCACCTGTCAGCAGACCGAATGACAATTGTCATTTTTTATCCATCCCAAAGAAAGGAGGCCCCTGATGAAACGACTGAGCGACTGCCTTCTCCTGTTTGTCTGTTCCCTGTCCCTGACCCTCTTCTGTCAGGACCTGACCTGGGCCGTCACCGGCTTCCTGGTAACCCTGATCTGCCTTTCCGCCGTCCTCCTCTTTCCGCGGAAATCCGTATATATCCCCGCCTTTCTCTGCTGGACTATTTCCGCTCTCCTTACGCCCTGGCAGCTTATCTTCCTGCCCCCTGTGCTGTACACCGTCTGCACCTGCAAAAGCCCCCTTCTCTTTGCCCTGTGCCTCCTGCCCGCAGCCTTCCACGTCCCCGCTGCCAGCCCCAGGCCCGCCGCTTTTCTTTTGTGCTTCTGCCTGGCCGCCCTTCTCCTTGCCAGGCGGACGCAGGAGGGCCTGCGCCTGGAAAAAGAGGTCCATGCGGCCAGGGACACAGGCATGGAGAGAAATCTTCTCCTGGAAGAAAAAAACAGAGCCCTGCTGGAAAACCAGGACTACCAGGTGTACACCGCGACCCTGAAAGAGCGGAACCGGATCGCCAGGGAGATCCACGACAATGTGGGACATATGCTCTCCCGCTCCATCCTCATGACAGGGGCTATCCGCACGGTTAGCCAGGACAGGGCTCTGGCCAGACCGCTGGAGGAGTTGGAGGACACCCTCCACACCGCCATGACAAGCATCCGGCGCAGCGTCCACGACCTGCGGGATGACTCTGTCAGCCTGAAGGAGGCGATGGAGGACCTGATCCGGGATTTTCAGTTCTGCAGCGCCTCCCTCTCCTACGAGGCAGGGCTGTCCATCCCGAGGGAGGTAAAATACAGTGTGATCATGATCTGCAAGGAGGCCCTGAGCAATGTGATACGCCACAGCGATGCCTCCAGGGTCACCGTCTCCTTCCGGGAGCACCCCGGCTTCTACCGGCTGTGCATCCAGGACAACGGCACCTCCGCCCCTCTGTCTCTCACGGACGGCATGGGGCTCTCAAACATGAAGGAGCGGATCCGCTGCCTGGGCGGCGTCATCCAGTTTAACACAGAGCAGGGATTTTCCATCCACGCCTCTGTCCCAAAGGCAGCGGCAAAAGACATGACAGAAAGGAAATCTATATGAATATAGTGATCATTGACGACGACGCGCTCGTGACCACAGCGCTGAAGACCATACTGGAGGCAGACCCGCATGTCACGGTCACAGGGACAGGGAGCGACGGCCGGGAGGCCCTCTCCCTCTACAGAGCCCTGCGGCCGGACGTGCTCCTCATGGATATCCGCATGGAGGGCATGAGCGGCCTGGAGGCCTCAAAGGCTGTCCTCGCGGAGGATCCGGGAGCCCGCATCCTCCTTCTCACCACATTTTCAGACGACGAGTACATCATCCAGGCCCTCCGCTGCGGGGTCAAAGGATATCTCCTGAAAGCCGACTACAGCAGTATCCTGCCCGCCCTGCGGGCCGTGCAGACAGGCCAGACCGTGTTCGGCACGGAGATCAGTTCCCGCATCCCAAAGCTCCTTCAGGAGGATAAAGTTTTTCCACAGGAGGCGTACGGTCTCACCGACAGGGAGTATCAGCTCATCAGTCTGGTGGCGGAAGGGCTCAGCAACCGTGAGATTGCCTCCCGCATGTTCCTGGGGGAGGGGACCGTGCGCAATTACCTGAGTGTTCTGCTGGAAAAGCTCTCTCTCAGAGACCGAACGCAGCTGGCCGTCTTTTTTTACCAGCATCTGCAGTAACCCGTCTATTCTCCCCATCAGACAAAGGAGGCAGCTATGATCCAAGAAACATTGCCATCTCACATGAAACCTCTTGCCACTATCAACGGCTTTCCCGTCCGTCCCGGCCTTTACGAGTATTTTGGCGCCTGGGCCATCCCAGGAGGAGTCAGCTTTACTGTCCATTCCCAGAATGCCACGTCCTGTGAGATCCTTCTCTATCACCGGGAGTCGGAGGAGCCCTACGCGATCCTGCCCATTCCTGACAACTATAAGATAGGAAACGTCTTCTCCATGATCGTCTTTGGTCTGGATGTGGAAGAATTCGAGTACGCTTTCCGCCTGGACGGCCCCTGGGATCCGGAGAAAGGCCTTCTCTTCAGCAAAAAGAACATTCTCATTGATCCCTACGCCAAAGCCATCACCGGGCAGAGCACCTGGGGCAAAAAGGTCCTGGAAAAGGGGTACCGCGCAAGGGTCGTCAAAAATAATTTCTACTGGGGCGTGGCTCCCCAGCTCTGTACTCCCATCGAGGATCTGGTCATCTACGAGCTCCATGTCAGAGGCTTCACCAAGATGGCAAAGGACGTGTCCGCCCCCGGCACCTTCCTGGGCCTAAAAGAAAAGATCCCCTATCTGAAGGCCCTGGGCGTCAATGCAGTGGAGCTGATGCCTGTCTTTGAGTTCGACGAGCTCATGGACAAGCGCACTCACAACGGGAGGGAGCTCCTCAACTACTGGGGCTACAGCACGGTCAGCTTTTTTGCCCCCAACACCAGCTACGCCGCTGACGTGGAGTACAACAGGGAAGGCCTGGAGCTCAAGGAGCTGGTAAAGGAGCTCCACGACAACGGCATTGAGATCATCCTGGACGTGGTCTTCAACCACACGGCTGAAGGCAACGAAAACGGCCCCATCTTCTCTTTCAAAGGATTTGACAACAACGTGTACTACATGCTCACACCCGAGGGATGCTACTACAATTTCAGCGGCTGCGGCAATACGATGAACTGCAACCACCCGGTTGTACAGCAGATGATACTCACCTGTCTGCGCTACTGGGTGACCTCCTACCGCATCGATGGCTTCCGCTTCGACCTGGCCTCCATCCTGGGGCGCAACGAGGACGGCTCCCCCATGGAGCATCCGCCCCTGCTCAAAAGCCTGGCATTCGATCCCCTCCTCGGGAACACAAAGCTGATCGCTGAGGCCTGGGACGCCGGAGGACTCTACCAGGTGGGAAACTTTCCGTCCTTCAGCCGCTGGAGCGAGTGGAACGGGCGTTACCGGGACGACATGCGGGATTTCCTGAAGGGCGGCATCTCCCACACCAGCGCCGCGCTGCAGCGGATCAGCGGCTCGCCGGACATCTACGACCCGAAGATCCGGGGCACCCACGCCTCCATCAATTTCCTCACCTGCCATGACGGCTTCACCCTCTATGACCTGTACTCCTACAACGAGAAGCACAACGAGGCCAACGGCTGGGAAAATACAGACGGGGCATGTGACAACCGCAGCTGGAACTGCGGTGTGGAGGGCGAGACCGATGACCCGGATGTCCTCTCCCTTCGCATGAGGATGATACGCAACGCCTGCGCCGTCCTCATGTGCAGCCGGGGTACTCCCATGTTCTTTGCGGGAGACGAGTTCTGCAACACCCAGTTCGGGAACAACAACCCCTACTGCCAGGACAACGAGATCTCCTGGCTGGACTGGACCCTTCTGGAAGAGCATCAGGACATCTTCCGGTTCTTCCAGTACATGATCCACTTCCGCAGGGAACACCCTGTCCTTCGGGGCTCTTCCCAGAGCTGCCGGTACTCGCTTCCGGACATCAGCTTTCACTCCGGCGAGCCCTGGCAGGCGCCGCGGGACGATGGGGAGGGTGTGGCAGGCATCCTCTTCGCCGGTTACGATGCAGTACAGGCCCGGGACGATATCATCTACCTGGGCATCAACGTACACTGGGAGGCCCACAGCCTGACCCTGCCCCACCTCCCCGGCGGCCTCCACTGGCACATCGCGGTCAACACCGGAGACGAGGAGCATATCCTCTTTGAGGCTCCCCTCCCCATGCTGGCAGAGGACAGTCTGCTCATCGGAGCGCGGTCTGTCATTGTCCTTGTTGGCCGATGATCACACAGGAAAAGGCCCACACAGGCTACTGTGTGGGCAAAATATTGTTTCAAATATACATGCAGACCGTCTATTACGGTTTCTTTACTTCCCTTGTCTCTTTTTTGGCAAGGGCTACATAGATTTGGTCTGCGTCATAGTCCGGGGCAAACTGGCGGGCCGTCTCACAGATAAGACTTATCTTTTCCTCCGGCTCTTCAAGCTCTTCCGCTATGACTGATACTGCCTTGTTTTTCCTGATCTTCTTGCAGACCAGTGATATAAGCTTTGTTTCCTCACCTTGCTCTTTTCCCTGCGCCTTTGACTCCTGCAGCTCGTCTGCAAACAGCTCTCTCAATGCCTCGCACATTTCCTTCT
>OGXL01001537.1_pt1 | contig 18871 bp, 9 predicted proteins | sample 1576311 | NCBI WGS metagenome assembly OGXL01 (sample SAMEA3541564, study PRJEB24748) | human gut metagenome | biome: human gut; feature: human-associated habitat; material: faeces | place: China | collected 2012 | reverse complement strand
ATAAAGGTTCGGGAGAAGAGATGGAAGATAGAGAATTTCTTGTATGTGGTTTTGAGGGTACATAATAGATGAACCAGAATGAGTCGTAAGAGACGCGTTCTGGTTTTTTTGTTATAATAAAACCACTGGGAGGAAAAAGATGGAGATGGAAAGAGGTTTTCAGGAAATCAATCAATATGATGACAGTATGTTTCCAGTGGGAATCTACGTGGTGACAAAGGAGAGTATCATTCCCAGAGGACGAGGATTCAGGGACTTCCACTGGCATGAAGAGCTGCAGATCACTCTGGCGCTCGAAGGGGATCTGACTATTCGTGTACACACCAGAGACTATGAGCTGAAAGAAGGGGAAGGTATTTTTATAAACCGTAATCTGCTCCACGCTGTAACCTGTATGTCAGAGCACGGAAAATATGCAAGTCTTAATTTCCCGGAAAAACTGCTGAGTTTTTTTCCCGGGAGTCGTATGGAACAGAAGGATGTTCTGCCTTACACGGGAGGAAATGCTTTTGAGGCAGTGGCCCTGGAAAGAGATATTCCATGGCAGAAGACGCTTTTAGACCTGGCGCAACAGAGCTGCCGTGTTCTTGCAAAGAGACAGACATGGGAGGCAACCGGAGAGGAGATACCGGAGTATCAGGTGGCGGTAAATCTTGTCCATTTCTGGATGATTTTTCTTCAGAATTTGTCCGGACAGATGCAGCCCCCTGCGCGCGGGGATATACGGAAAAGAGAGAGAATACAGACAATGTTATCCTTCATACAGGAAAATTATATGACGCAGATACGTCTGGAGGATATCGCCGCATCAGCCAGTGTGAGTCCGGGTGAGTGTTGTCGCAGCTTTAAGAGTTTCTTTGGCAGAAGTCCGGGGCGCTACCTGAGCGGGTACCGGATTATGAAAAGCCAGGAACTGCTTTCCGGGAAAGGCTCTGCGCTTACAGTCACAGAGGCTGCTCTCGCTGTGGGATTTTGTGATACAAGCTATTTTATCCAGTGCTTTAAAAAGGAAACTGGTATGACACCGGGGGAGTACAGAGACCGGAAATGTTAGGATTTTCATATTACCTGTCAATTCCTTCATAGAAACATCTGCGTAATGCTGATAGAATAGTCAGTGACAGTACAGCGGGCTGTTAAAATAACAGGATTCGTACAAGGAGGAGACAAGGATGGTATATATAAGTGAGATCAGCACCACTGCGCCTGCGAAAGGGACCAACGCGACAAAAGACAAAGTGTTCGCGCTTCTGGACAAGCTGCATATTCCTTACCAGCGGGTAGAGAACGATGTGGTGGAGACCATGGAGGAATGCGAGGAGATTGATAAGGCTCTTGGCACTGAGGTAAGAAAAAGTATTTTTCTGTGTAACCAGAAGAAGACCAGCTTTTTCCTTGTTGTTATGCCTGCCGGGAAGCAGCTTGACACTTCCGCTCTGGAGAAAAAACTGGGGGTGGGGCATCTGTCTTTTGCCTCGGCAGAGATGATGGAGAAACATCTGGGCGCGAAGCCGGGATCCGCCTCTGTCATGGGACTTGTCAACGATGAGGATGAGTATGTGCAGCTTATCATGGACAAGGAAGTGGCAGGAGAAGAGTGGTTCGGGTGCAACCCTGGGATTAACACGGATCATCTGAAGATGAAGACAGCCGATCTTCTGAATAAATTTCTTCCCCGTATTTACCACAAGGCGAAAGTTATTGAGTTATAGAAGAACAGTTTGTGCTTTTTGTTGGCCAGGCAGGTGTGCCAGAGTGTATAATAGTCTCAAATAAAATGATACGGATGACAAGGGAATGAGAAAGAGAATATTTGTACTGGCAGCTCTGGCTGTCTATCTGGAACTTGTGTTCCACCTGTATATGGGGCTGGATATGCGGTATGCCCCTGTATTTTTGTGCGCTGCGGCGGCCTGGGGGCTTCTCGCCACGGCTGTGGTCTTACTTTTGCCCAGGAAGGTCCGGCGGGCTGTGGGAGTCGTCATCACGCTTCTGATGACAGTGGTCTATATGGCGGAGTGCATCTGTAAAGTGATCCTCCAGCAGTATTATCAGATCATAGGAGGGCTGGAGACCGCCGCCGGCAATCACTTGGGAGACTACAGCGCGGCTGTGTGGGGAGCCCTGGCGGAGAACATCCCGGGGCTTCTTCTTATGGTGGTGCTGCCTCTGGGCGTATATTTCCTGGCGACAAAGGAACCGAAGAAAGTGCCTGGAGAGGCTGACATCGATGGACAGGCAGACAGCGACGGGAAAAAAGAGAAACGGACAGAATGGAAACAGGCGGGCCTGACATTCGGGGCGGCATGTGTTTTTTGCGTGGCCTGTCTGGCGGCGGTCTTTCTTCTGCCCTGGAAGGGGGATATCAACCCGGCCTATCTGGCTCGGACAGACCTTTACACAGACGACCAGGTGGAACAGCTTGGCCTTGGGACCATGCTGCTGCAGGACGTCCGACACAGTATATTCGGAACTCCAGGGGAGACGATGCCCCAGGTGGAGGAGGCGGCGGAAGGGCAGCAGGAACCGGAGGAGCCGGTGTATGATTACAATCAGATGGATATTGATTTTGAAGGGCTGGCAGCGGCGGCGTCCAGCGATGAAGAGAGATGGCTCAGTGAATATTTCGGAAGTGTGCAGCCGGCACAGCAGAACGAGTATACGGGCATGTTTGAGGGGTACAATGTGATCTTTATCACAGCGGAGGGCTTCAGCGGCTATATGATCGACCCGGAGCTTACGCCCACCCTCTACAAAATGTCCACAGAGGGATTTGTGTTTAAAAACTTTTATTCTCCGCTTCATTTTACAAGTACATCGGGCGGGGAATTTCAGAATCTGACAGGACTTTACCCGAGGGCAGGATTTCCGGTCAGCCTGACAGAGAGCGGAAAGCAGTCCACATACCTGCCTTTTACACTGGCAAATGCATTGAACGGGGAGGGCTATACTTCCATCGGATATCATTTTAACCAGAATATGTACGGGCGGGAACTGTCCCACCCCAATCTTGGATATGAATGGCGGCAGGCAGATGCGTGTGAGCGACCGGTGACAAAGGAGACCGACGAGGGCGGCCGCGAGTACTGGCCCCAGTCGGACGACTACATGGTACAGCAGACGTTTGAGGACTATGTGGATAAAGAACCATTTAACATCTACTATCTGACCATTAGCATGCATCTTCCCTACGGGTACGACAGCAATGAGATGTCCAGGCGAAACTGGGACCAGGTGGCTTCTCTTCCCTACTCGGACAAGACAAAAGCCTACCTTGCGGCAGGGCTGGAGCTGGAGAAGGGACTGACCCATCTGCTGGCGGACCTGGAGGAGGCGGGTATTGCGGACCACACACTGATCGCAATGGCGCCGGATCATGTGCCCTACTCGGATCTGGACATTCTGGAAGAACTGGCAGGGCAGGATTTCGGTTCTGACTCAGTGGAGACGCTGGACGAGGAAAATGTGAGCCTGGATGTGTACAAGAATACCTGGATCCTCTGGTCAGCCGGCATGGAGGAACCTGTGGAGGTGGAGAAAGTCTGCTCCCAGGTGGATATACTCCCCACCCTCCTCAATCTTCTGGGCGCAGAATATGACTCTCGGATGCTGGCGGGCATTGATGTGCTGTCTGACCAGGAAGGGATGGCGGTCTTTTTCTCCAGATCCTGGATCACGGACCAGGGGACTTACAGCAGATATACAGAGGAGTTTCAGCCTGCACCGGATGTGGAGATGACAGAGGAAGAAAAGAATGTGTATGTGGAAAATAAAAAGTACCTGGCGGACTGCCGTCTGCGGCTGGGAGAACTGATCATAGAGACGGATTACTACCGCAAGGCGCTACCGTAGCCTTCCGGTTTTTGCGTTGGGGAAGACGGGCAATTGTCTTTTCTGTATGCAGAGCAGGACAATTTTTACTATTGATAGCAAAATAATAACCTTTATCAGACGGTTTATTTCATTCCCGTAAATCTTTGTATATACTTACAGCAGCAACTGTAAAATACAGAAAGAGGGAAAATTATGAATTCAATTGCCAGAACACTGCTTGGAGTTGCAGCAGGTGGATTCATCTTTCTGGGAGCAGGCATAAGCACGGAAGCTGCCAATCCATTACTCCCGCTGGATGAGTTTATCCCGGACGTAGAGGCCAGAGTGTTCACCAACAACGAAGGAGAAGAGAGACTGTATCTGTACGGCTCTCACGATGAGTATGGCTCGGGAGATTGGTGCTCCCATCAGTACCGTGTGTGGTCAGCACCCCTTGATAACCTGGAGGAGTGGACAGACCATGGAGTATCCTTTGCATCAAAGACTGGAGAAGGGTATATATGGAATGGGGAAGACACAGATGGTGTTTCCTGGACTGACAACAGATTGTATGCGCCGGATGTGATCAAGATAGGAGATACATATTATCTGATCACATGTAACTCGGGAGGCCCCTGCTTGGGAGTAGCTACCAGCAAAAACCCCGAAGGGCCTTTTTCACCAGCCCAGAAAATTGTATATGACGACGGTACGGAAACAAGCAGTATCGATCCATCCATTTATGTGGAAGGAGAGGGAGACGATTTAAAGGTGTATCTGTACTGGGGACAGAGACATGCATTCAGCGGCAGTGGACTGCACGCAGCTGAACTGACACAGGACGAGAACGGAATTTACAGGATTGTAAAGAAAGACACAGACAGAATTATCATGGGCGGAAAGGATGACAGGGAGTCCGGCTTCTATGAAGGCGCGTCCGTGAGAAAGATCAATGGAAAATATTATCTGCTGTATCCTTCCGATAAAGGTAAGGGTGTTCATATGATGTCCTATGCGATAGCGGATGATCCTCTCGGTGAGTTCAAGTATGCGGAAAATATCCTGGACAATGACGGCTGTGACCTTGCCGGAGGCAACAATCATGGTTCTTTCTGTGAGATCAATGGTCAGTGGTATCTTTTCTACCACAGAGGATTTGGAAACAGCAACACGCAAAGAAAGGTTTGTGCAGAGAAGATCTACTTTGATGAGAACGGTAAGATCGGCGATATCAACGGAGATATGGTCCAGATGACCAACCACGGTCTGGGCGGTCCATTAAGTCCGTATGAGAAGATTGAAGCAGCGTATGCAACACATGTTAGACTGGACGGCTTTAAGAGCGGATGCTACCTGGAAGAAAAGAGCAAAGACCTTCATCCGCTTGTTAATATCACAGATGGAAACTGCGTAGAATACAGAGACTTTGATTTTGGACAGGGCGTAAACAAGCTGTCTGTTTCCGCGGACATGCTCTCTCTTGGAGGCGGTTCCATGGATATTATTCTGGATGATCCCCAGAATGCTCCCATCGGCACTATGATCATTCCGGCAAATGGATCCGGCAGCTACCAGACACTGCATGCAGATCTTCCTGCAGTGACAGGCGTCCATACCGTATATCTGAAGTTCCACAGCCAGCAGAGCGGCAATATCTGTGAGATGGCTTCCTTCCAGTTCCATGAGACGGCAAGCAGCCTGCATGAAGATTTTGACGCAGGTCTGGAAAACTGGAGGAATACAGAGAACGCCTCCGTTTCCGGCAGCATGCTGACACTGGCAGACAATAGAAATATGGAGTCTGCTATGGGAGAAGACTGGACGGATTACAGCGTAGATGTGCGTGCGGCTGTGCAGAGCGGCAAGGCAGGCATCGTATTCAGAAAACAGGATCAGGATACATACTATGTCCTGGAGATTGCAGAAGATGCTATGACATTGAAGAAATCCGTAAAAGGTGTTGAGAAGACAGTCGGACGCATCGAGGAGGCAGTGCCGGCAGGAGAGTTCCACAGCTACCGCGTGGAGTGCTCCGGTGATATGATCAGTGTCTACAAAGACGGTGCATGGAAAGATACGTTCCAGGATGGCAGCATCCTTTCCGGAAAAGTAGGCCTTTTCCAGGAAGAAGGAACAGCCGGACAGTATGATAACGTGTATGTGTCAGAGAATCTTACAAGGATGGACTGGATCGAGGTCAATGGACAGTCCCTGGCAGGATTTACCCCGCAGCAGAATACCTACACCATTCGTCTGAAAGAAGGCGCACAGGTTCCTGAGGTGCGGGCCTTTACGACAGATAAAAATGTAGAGACAAGCGTTACACAGGCGGAGGCGGTTCCGGGTGCAGCCACAGTAGTGATCGGGGATGCAACTTACACCATTGAGTTCCAGACTGCTGTACCTATCAGCCTTAAGAGCAATGATTTTGCCAATGAGGAAGTAGGAGACTTCTGGGAAGTTGTCAATCCAAATCCAGGTAATGTAAGGCATGAGCCGGGCAATGGCCTGGTGATCACAGCAGATCCCGGCGATCTGGGAACAGAAGGAGAGCCTAAGAATATGTATCTTCAGAAGGCGGACGGCGACTGGACCATCGAGACTGTGCTGTCATCTGATCCGGCCTTCGGGGAGATAAGCGGGGCATGGCCGTCAGCAGGCCTGGTAGTATACGGGTCAGACGGCAGCTATATCAAGCTTGTTTATCTGCCGGGCGGTGTGGAATTTAATACCAGCACCGGAGAAAAAGAGCAGCTTGGAGTATCTGCAAATGATTCGAACCAGGATCTGTATCTGAAGCTGGAAAAGACCGGAAACCAGTATACAGCTTACTACTCTCTTACCGGAAAGGACAACTGGCAGACATTCTCCGGAACACGCACCATGGATATCCTGGATACGCGCGCCGGCCTTGTAGTTACTGGTTATAATGGTGCCGTATGTCCGGATGTTACCTTTAAAGAGTTCACGGCAGCTGAGAAAGAGCAGCCCATGGACAACCTTCCGGAGTACGTGCCGGCAGATGAGGTGTCTGTAAAGGAAAGCGAGATGACCGTATTTCTGGGCACAGAAGCTGCTGTTGGAGCAGATGTACTTCCAGAGAACGCTACCTACAAAGATGTATTCTGGACAGTGGACAATGAGGAAGTAGCACAGATCCTGCAGGGCGCATCCTCAGATATCGTCACTGTACAGGGCAAGGCAGAAGGAACAGCTGTCCTTACAGCAGCCCTGAAGGACAATCCGGACAAAAAGGCTGTATGCACAGTGACTGTCAGAAAGCCAAAACTGCAGTCTGTGGAGAAGGCAGATCCGCTGGTGAATATCGCCAACGGAACACTGCTCGACAAGATGCCATTCCCGAAGGAAGTGGTTGTGAATACAGAAGTAGGACAGATGCGGGCAGAAGTAGCCTGGGATCTGGAAAACGCCAAGTATGATGTCAGCAGCAAGAAAGAGCAGACCTTCCAGGTGAGCGGCAGGATCACTCTTCCGGATGGAATCGAAATGCCGGAGGATGAGAAGCTTCTGGATACTTCTATAGAGGTTACCGTTCTGGCTGCGAAAGAGGATATACAGGGAGGAAATGGAGACAAGGAAGATCAGGGACAGGTTCCCGGGGCTGGTACTGACAGTGCCCATAAGGCTGCCAGGACAGGGGACACAGCGCCTGTTGTACTGTGGATCGTACTTGTTGCTGCAGCGGCAGTGGTAGTGATCGCTGTTGTCGTTGTCAAGAAGAAGAGACGGTAAAATTATAAAAAAGAAATATAAAAGTAAAATGCTGCCTGGTCTGCTGCTGCGTGTTACAGTGGCAGGCCGGGTGTTTTTTTGCGCCTTTTCGTTTAAAAGTGGTATGAAATGACTTGGGAGAGCACCCTTTTCCCTTAAAGAAGGGAGAATGTTGTCACGCTGTTTTCCTTTTTAAGCATAGTTTGTCTGCAGAATGAAGGCCGCAGACCATTCTGTTTTTTAGATCGCGGATAAGAGAAGATAGACCATACTTTTTTAAAAAAGGGATGTCCCCTTCCTATAAATCGAAATGTCATAGGAAAGGGACATCCTCTACAATCTTTTTTATGAATTTGCTGTTTCTGTTTTATTTGTCAGTATCTTTTTTCTTTCTTCTCAGACACAGGGTGCCACATCCGGCAGATGCTGCCAGTGAGGATACAAGAAACGCGATGGAAGACATATCTCCGGTTCTTGCTGCTTTGTGCACAGAAGAATTGCTGGTTCCGTTAGATGGTGTACCTGGCTTACCATCGCCTTTTCCTGGTGTATTAGGCTTGTCAGAGCCAGAACCGTCGCCGTTGTCAGCTTTCTTTGTGATCTGGAATTCTACGATCTTTTCCAGCGGATTATAATTTTTAGCTTCTACGGCTGCTTTCATGTAGTATGTGCCGGCGACGGTTGGAACATTGGCTGTAAATTCGCCGTCACGGCTGGAGGAATATGTGAAGATCGGATCTCCAACAGCAGCCTTGGCTGTCGGTGTGCTGGGCTCAGATCCCTCTTCCCAGTCAGCTATGGACGGCTCCTCGATCCAGCTGTTCTCAGCTGCGTGGATCGTGAAAGGAACAACAGTTTCCAGAGCGCCGTAGCTGTCTCCTTCGGCAACAGAAGCTTTCATATAATATGTGCCGGCATCTGTCGGTACATCAGCTGTGAATTCTCCATCGGGAGATGAGGAGTATGTGAAGACCACATCGCCAAAAGCTGCCTCGCCAGTAGGGGTGGAAGCTGCTTCTCCATATGTCCAGTCGGCGATGGAGGGATCTGTAGTCCAGCTGTTCTCGCCAAGAACATTGATGCGAATATCAATGCAGCGATCTTCATCTGTGGGGTAAAGGCGCGGTCCGACTACATAGTCATAAGTGATCTCTGTACCGGGGGTTACTTCTTTGAATACAGTTCCCTCCAGAATGGCTCCCTTGACACCTCTATTTTCACAGACCTTGGTAGGATCGAAGTCCGGATAGAGTTCCTTCATATCTATGGAAGTGCTGCCGGCAGGAATAGTAACAGTATGTCTCTGGATAGTATTTTTATCCGTCAAATCCAGATACTGGTCTTCACCTATTCCAATAATATCAAACAAGTGGTTCCCGCTGATATACAGACGGTCTATCAAATCATTGTTTGTGATATCCAGTGTGGTAAGATTATTATCTTTACAGCTGACAGTTTCAAGTTTTGTGTTGTGACTGAGATCAATAGAGTCCAGTCCCATGTTGTCGCAGTACAGAGATGTCGGTTCTGTGTTTGCGGACACGTCCAGCGGAACTTTGGTTCCTGAACAATTCAAATATGTAAGTTTTGTATTCTGACTTATATCCAGTGATGTCAAGGCTGTATCGCCGCAGTACAGTTTTGTCAGTTCGGTATTTGCTGATACGTCCAGTGATGTCAAGGCTGTATCTCCTGAGCAGTTTAATGTGGAAAGCGCCGTATTTCCACTTACATCTAAAGATGCAACAGAAGTATTTTTTATAGTTAAACTCTGCAGATTTGCGTTTTTGCTGACATCCAGGGATGTGATGGGATTTCCTTCGCAGTTAAGAGATTCTAGGGCCGGGTTTCCTTCTGTGTTAAGCGCTGTCAGTTTATTGGAGCGGCATTCCAGTTTTTTTAGTGCGGGATTTCCACTTATATCCAGAGCGGTTACACTATTTTCGTTACAGATCAGAGTTTCCAGCTCTGTACAGCCGCTGACATTCAGTGATACAAGAGATTGAGTCTTCGAGATCGAGACTTCTTTCAGTTTGGTGTTTTTGCTGAGATCCACATTTGTCACGCTGTCTTTTGTTGCTGAGAAAGAGGTCAGATTGGTGAGATACTCTATACCTCTTATATCTTCTGCATCATCTGCCACATAGTAAGAGGTGATATTGGAAATCTCTGTGGAGGATAAAACTCCGTCGTTGTCCTTATCGTATTTTTTCTGGAGGTCTTCCCGGAAAGCTTTGTTTGGAAAATGTGCCTCATCGAGAGGAACTCCGTCAGTCTTTGGTGCAACCTGCATTGTGGCAGCCTCAGACGGCGATGCGGATTCTGCAACCGTGGAAGTATCGTTCACCTCTTCTGTATCTTTTGCCTCGGTGACCTCTCCGACTTCCTCGGTGGTCTGTGTTTCCTCTGAGGAGTCTGGCAGGGTGATGTCTGCTGCAGGGACAGATGAGGCCTCTTCCTTAATAGTGACTGGCTCCTGGGCATGCACCAGATACCCGCCTCCGGAATTGAGAGCGAGCATGGATACTGCCATCAGTGCGATAAATTGTTTTCGTTTCATTGTAATCTCCCTCCTGTTTGATGATTAGATCAACATGGGCATCGTACACGGAAGAAATGCCGGTGCCGCATGAATAGCTTATACAAATTATGATAGCATAATGACAGAGAACTTCTGATATATTGTGTAGTACAATTTTAACTACCAACAGGACAATTCTTACTTATGCCTGGGAATGGATTGCAAACTATAAGGTAAATATCTGATAATATCATAGGCAATGTATTTTTCTTACTAAATGACTAAAAGCAACAAGGAGGAGAAAAAGGTGAAAAAGCAACTGTTAAAATGTCTACCCATGCTTATGCTGGCAGTGCTGCTTTGCATTCCGGCGCTGCCTGCAAAAGCATGGATATCAGACAATGGGGATGGTACATTCACCAACCCTGTCATGTGGGGAGACTATCCCGACAATGACATTATCAGAGTGGGGGATACGTATTATATGTCTTCCACAAGTATGCATCTCTTTCCGGCTTGTCCGATTATGAGTTCCAAGGATCTGGTCAACTGGAAGTATGAGAGTTATGCCCTGTCAGAGGAGGAAGCCCTGCGTCTGGCGAACAATGACGATGGCCTGACTCTGAAAAACGGCAGGAACGTATATGACAAAGGACCCTGGGCTACCAGCCTGCGGTACAGTGAGAAACTGAAGAAATTCTATCTGCTTGTCAATATGCAGGACGGTGTGGACTCAGAGTATGCAATACTTTGTGTTGCAGATAAAGCAGCAGGTCCCTGGAAGGCATACCGTCTGGATAACCCGGATGGAGCCATTAAAGGCTTATATGATCCGGGCCTGCTCTTTGATAAAGATCCTGTGACAGGAGAGGAGAACGGGGATATCTGGGTCATCCATGGGCAGGGAAGCCTGTACGCCACAAAACTGAAAGTGGTAGATGAGCAGACAGGTGAGCTGGCTATCGATGAGACACAGAAAAATCTTCCATTTTATAATTATACAGGTGGAGCTTTCAATGAGGGATCCCACGCTTATAAATTCGGCGATACATATTACGTGATCAGCACACCTACATGGTCTGGAACTTCCACAAAGAAGTCCATTGCCATCCAGACGAAAGACCTGCTGCACGGTCCCTATGAAGTGAAAGACATCATGCGCAGTTACATGAACTTCGGAGAAAACGGCATCCACCAGGGGGGGATTGTGGATGTGCCCCAGGAGGACGGAACATCCCAGTGGTGGTCTGTTATTTTCCAGGATCGTGGCAAGCTGGGACGTGTGCCTACCCTGCAGCCGGTTTATTGGGAAGAGGATGAAAATGGTCTGATGTGGCCCATGATGGGCGTGCAGAGCCAGAATGGTGATCAGGCTGTAGTTACGATGGAAAAACCGAATACGGGAGCTTCTACAGAGCCCCAGAAACCAGCTGATTCGGATGAGTTCGACAGCAGTGAGCTGGGACTTCACTGGCAGTGGAACCACGTCTCAGATCCGGAGAAATGGAGCCTGACGGAACGCCCGGGCTATATGCGCCTTCACACGGCAACGGTAACAGACAGTCTGTCCAGAGCACAGAACACATTGCGGCAGAGAGTTGTGGGACCGGAGAGCTCTGCAACGATTAAGATGGAGATCGGCGGTATGGCTGACGGCGATGTGGCAGGTCTGTCTGTTATACAGCAGTCGTACAATTATATTGGCGTAACGACAGAGGGCGGCCAGAAGAGAGTCTTTATCAGCGACAACGGTACAGAGCAGATGTCTGAAGGAATTCCTGAGGGGACACAGGAGATCTGGTTTAAGGCGTCCATGCCCAGGTATGAGTACCGGACAGAATTCTCCTACAGCCTTGACGGGGAGAATTTCATCCAGCTGGGCGGAAAATATGACATGCATTACGGAAATTATGTGGGAATGGGATTCGGAGCCTTCAACTATGCGACAAAAGAGCTGGGCGGTTATGTGGATCTGGACTATTTCCATATGGATACGCCGGATGACGACGGAAACTACAATACACTTAACGAGAAGATCGAGGCGGAGAGATATGATCTCCAGAGTTATGACAGTACCCTTGGTGAGCCGAGCAGGGACTATAACCCTCTGACCAAGTGGACTGCGGATTATACATATTCAGATAATCTGACAAAATCCGGAGAGACTTATGACCTGGTTCTTAGCAATCTGCGAGACGGCAACTGGGTACAGTTTAACCGGGTAGATTTCCAGGAGGGAGCAAAATGGTTCAACTTCCGTGTGTCAGGGACGGCAGACGGAGGAAAGATCGAGGTGCGGCTGAACGATGCGCAGGGAGAACTGCTTGCTGAGGTCGACGTTCCCAATACCGGGGATCTGGAAACCTTCCAGAATGTGATCGTTCCGCTTGAAAATTCTCCGAAAGGTGTAAATAAAATATGCCTGGTATATAGAGAAGGAGCGCCGACGGCCTGCCAGATCAATTGGTGGATGGTCGGAGACGGGGAACAGCCCTCTGTTCCGGCAGTTCCCGAGAACCTGAAGGCAGAAACTGTCGGGGAAGGACGGGTCGAATTTACCTGGGATGATGCTGCCGGCGCCAGTGAATATGATCTGAAGTTGGGAGATGAGATCATCAGCAATGTGACGAGCCCCTATGTGAAAACGGGTATTCCCGAGGGAGCTATGTACAAAGCTATGGTCCGTTCCAAAAATGATGCCGGGTACAGTCAGTGGAGCGAGGGAGTAAAAGTCTCCACGGAAGGAAACCCGTACCGCATTCCTCAGAGCAGCATGTCAGTGCCCATGTTCTCAAGCCAGGAGGAGGGCGGAGAAGGACCTGTGAGCGGTTATATCTCCGCGATCCTGGACGGCAATGCTGACACATTCTGGCATACTGCGTGGAGCAGCGGCAATGCACAGCCACCTCACTGGTTTATCGTAGACCTTGGAAATACATACAATGTCAACAAGATCACTATGCTGCCCCGTCAGGGAAGTAGCAGTCTTCCCAACGGACTGATCCGTAAGTTTACCCTGTCTTACAGCACGGAAGGGATGGAGGACGAAAACTTTACCCCGATACTGGAAGGCAAGGAGCTGCCGGAGGGGACGGCGCTGCAGACCATAGAGTTTGAACCGGTGACAGCCCGCTATCTGAAAGTATATATAGAGGAGAGTCACAATGATTTTGGCTCTCTGGCAGAGCTGGAGGTCTACAGGACAGAGCCCGACACATCGAACCCCACAGCGCCGGAAAGCGTAACGGCCAAAGTTGTGTGGGAAGGAGACATTCCGGCAGTTGCCCTGAACTGGGAAGCTGCCTCGGATGCAGAGTCCGGTATTGTCAGCTACTCTGTCTTCCGGGATGGAAAGCTTCTGGATATCACAAAAGACCTTACATACACAGACATGTCTGTGGAGCTGGATGGACAGTATAGATATGAGATCGTGGCTACCAATGGTGCAGGTATGGACGGAGAGGCGGCAGTCCTCGATGTGACAGTAAACGCGCCTCCAAAACCTGTTGAGATCCCACAGGCAGATATGACAGCTACAGCGTCCAGCGAGGAGACAATAGACGAACCCAATACTGGGCATGGATTTGCTGAGAACGTGCTGGATGGAGATCCGTCTACATTCTGGTGTACCCAGTGGAGTAGTAAAAACCCCGATGGAAAGCATCCGGGACCGCACTGGCTGCAAATCGATCTCGGAAAGGTCTACACGCTGGATCATGTGGATTTCCTGCAGCGAGATCTGGGAAATCCTCATGGTCAGGTGACAGAATATAATCTGTCCTACAGTGAGGATGGAGAGAGCTTCACCATGCTTGTGGAAAACGGACAGTGGGATCTGAAAGATCAGTCGAATACAGTGGCTCTTAATAACATCAGAGCACGCTATCTGAAGCTGGACTGCCTGAGAGGACAAGGGGACTATGTTCCGGCGGCAATGGCCGAAGTCAATGTGTATGCGGTGGAGAAGAGCCTGGACAGCATCGCTGTAAAGGATATGCCTGCTAAGGTGTCCTACATGGAAGGTGAATGCTTTGATCCGACAGGCCTTGCGATGACGCTTGTCTATAATGATGGGACAGAGGAAGAAGTTAAGTATGACGAGGAGACAGCAGACGCCTTCTCATTTGATCCTTCCCTGGAGACAGCACTGACAGCAGAAGATAAGGCAGTCACTGTTACTTACAGTGAAAAGCAGTCGACAGTACCGATTACAGTGCAGGCGCAGACACCGGATGTACCGGATAAGAGCAGCCTGGAAAGTCTGATCAGACAGGCAGAGGGAATTGACCGGAGCAAGTATACAGATGAGAGTCTTGCTCAGCTGGATGCAGCCCTTGAGGCCGCCAGAACAGTTATGGCGGATGATAGCCTGACAAGTGAAGATCAGCAGAAAGTTGACGACGCGGCAGCAAATCTGGACGCCGCAATCAAAGCGCTGCAATTAAAGCCGGAGGATCCGGGACAGCCAGGTGACGGCGGAGATGGAGGAAATACCGGAGACGGACAAACTCCCGGAAGCGGACAGAATCCATCCGGCGGAAATGGAAATCAGAACAGCTCAGGCGTATCTGACAAGAAAGCGGCAAGGACAGGGGATGAGATACCGGTTCTTCCACTTGCAGGAATTGTACTTGCAGGAGGAGCGGCTGTTGAGATTTGGAGAAGAAGATCTCTGAAATAAATAAGAGGGCAAAACCGTCTTTTTAAGACTGTCAGATTTATGACAGTCTGATGAAAGACGGTTTTATTTTGTTATAGAAGACAGGACTTTTTTGTAATTTTATAGCATTATTTTTTTCTGATATTCAAAAATTTTTCAATTTATTTTATCATTTAAAAGATGATAAATGAACGGGAATCCTTGACATGAGAACCGTAACGGAGGTGGAGGAAATGACAAAGATCTTATTGTATGATATCAGAAAAGATAAGGTTGAGATCGTCAAGGATATTGTGAGAGAACACTTTGAAGACACGGAATTCATAGAGATTTTAAACCGTGGGGAAGGACAGTCAGAATGCACGGATCAGATGCGTAAAGCGGATCTTGTACTAGCAGATATCAGCGCCTGTGAATATACGGGCCTCCAGTTTATCAAAATGCTCAAGTGCGAAAATCCGTATATACAGTGTATCCTGGCCTCCAGGTGCACGGAATATGATATTATATATGAAGCTATGCAGGTAGGTGCGCTGGATTATATCCTGAAGCCTGTTCAGGCAGAAAAGCTGAGCAGTGATGTCCAGGCAGCGAAGAAGGTGATCAACAGAGAAAAGGCGGCTTCGGTCGGCGCGGAAATTGAAGAGAAGATGAAGATTATTCTGCCGATTATTGAAAATGGTTTTGTCAATAACATCCTGATAAAGGATGAAGAAGAGTTTCAGTGGGACGTTTATAAGAACCTGTTCGGGATAGAGGAAGAATACGGTTATATGCTTGTGATTGAGTACGGAGACAGGATACAGGGAGGCAAACTGACCAATCCAATAGGAGCCGGGGTGCAGATCCAGAGACATATGGATACGGTTCGTAAGATCATTCATAAGTATTTCCGGGGAATATACGGGGAGCCCTTGTCAAACAGGATGTTCGTGTGTGTGCCGTTTCCAGATGAAGGGATGGACAGGCAGGAGATCAATAGGACAGCAGAAAGTGCAGGAAAAATGGCGGATGAGATAGAGGGCTGCACCGGACTCCAGGTGAAGATAGGGATTGGAAATGTCAAGCCTATGAAGCTGATCCAGGTTTCCTGCCGGCAGGCACTGCAGGCATTAAAGCAGCCGTATAAAAAGATCGTGCATATCAGCGAGGTGTGCGGACATTGTGCATATGAAAAGGATTATCCTCTTGAGACAGAGGAAGAAATTTTCATGGCTGTCCGAAAAGGCAACGTGGGAGCAGTGAAAGCCCAAAGCCGGGAGTTTTTTAACTGGATGGTGAACCGGGAAGGAGAGCTGGATGACAATATACGGCTGAAATGCCTTGAGTTTGTACTCCGGGGAGAGACCATTGGCTATTTCCAGGGAGGGCTTACATACTGCTTTGACTGCAGGGAAGCCTACCTACAGGAGGTTCTTTCCTGCAGCAACCTCCAGGAGATGGAAGAGTGGTTCCTGGACAAAATGGCAGAGGCAGGCATCAATATGGGAAATGCTGTGAGCGTGGAGAACAAGGACAGCCAGGGAATCGTAATGGAGGCCCAGTCCTATGTTGAGCAGAATTACAGGAAGGAGATCACACTCAATAAGATGTCAGATATTCTTCATGTACATCCTAATTATTTCAGCAGAGTCTTTAAAGAGAAGACAGGAATGAGTTTTGTGGACTATATAGCATATGTCCGGGTGAAGCAGGCAGAAAAGCTCCTGAAATCAGAAGATAAAAGCGTGAAAGAAATCAGCATTGAATGTGGATACAGAGATTCCAATTATTTTGGGAGAGTGTTTAAAAGGCGTACGGGAATGTCGCCGGCAGATTTCCGCAGGAAACAGTTCAGGACAGTCTATCCGGATGGGAGATAACTTGAAAAGGACAGAACGGGGAAATATCGAGACCTCTACCGTCTTATCAGTCCAAGTCAGGAACCGCTCGGCCAGCCGTGTCTTCTGAAACTTCTGTGGCGCTTTCCGGAGAGGAGAATGTAGCTCTATTGTATAGTCTTGTTTCGGGCATATGACAGAAAAAGTTATTGACATATACCCGAAATAAGACTATACTTTACAGAAGAGAAGGCGACAGTCACCAGAAAAGGGAGAGAGAAATGCGACAGGAGGAGATGAAAAATGCCAAGACCCAGAAAATGCAGACGGGTGTGTGAGTATCCCCGGACTCTTGTATTTGCTCCGGCAGGGAGCAGGAAGAAAGAGACCGTGAACATGACTGTGGACGAGTACGAGACAATCCGGCTCATCGACGACGAGGGATATTCCCAGGAGCAGTGCGGAAAGCAGATGGAGATTTCCCGCACCGCGGTCCAGCTTGTCTACGCCTCCGCCAGAAAAAAGCTGGCGAGGGCACTGGTGGAGGGGCTGACTCTCTCCATCGGCGGAGGGGATTACCAGCTCTGCCGGGGAGACGGGGACTGCGGGGCCTGCGGCGGATGCTACAAATACGCCATCAGCCGGAAATATGAAAAACCGAAGGGAGACAGGATCATGAGGATAGCAGTTACATATGAAAACGGACAGGTGTTCCAGCATTTCGGACACACGGAGCAGTTTAAGATTTACGATGTGGAGGAGGGGAAGGTCATCGCCTCGGAGGTGGCGGATACGGACGGACAGGGACACGGAGCCCTGGCAGGCGTGCTCTCTGCCTTGGGTGCGGACGCACTTATCTGTGGCGGCATCGGCGGAGGCGCCGTACAGGCGCTGACTGCCGCAGGCATACAGCTTTACGCCGGAGTGTCAGGGGATGCGGACCAGGCGGTGGAGGAGCTGCTGGAAGGAAGGCTCTCGCCTAACGCGGAGGCCAACTGCGACCACCACGGACACGGGGAAGGACACCATGACTGTAAAGGACATGGCGAGGGACATCACGGGTGCGGAGGACACGGAGAAGGGCACCATGGGTGTGGACATTAAGGAGAGTACGGGAAAAGCACAGGAAAGGCATGGGAAAAGTACGGAATTCAAATATAAGAAGATAAAAAGAGGCAGGGCGCCCTCTGCTAGCGATCAGCATGCAGAAGGCGTCCTGCCTTTTCCATTTCTTCAGCAGAAGGGGGAAGGACATCCTCCAGAGAGTAGGGGATGCCCAGTTCCTTCCACTTGTAGACTCCCAGAGTGTGGTAGGGAAGCACCTCCACCCGCTCCACATTGGCGAGGGAGCGGATAAAGGCATCCATTTCACGCAGGTCCGTCTCTTTATCTGTGAGGCCGGGGACAAGGACGTGGCGTATCCAGACCGGCACGCCCAGCTCATCAAGGAGGCGGGCCATGTCCAGGATGTTGTCATTTCCCCGGCCAGTCAGCCCAAGATGTCCCGCCGGGTCCATCATCTTCAGATCCAGGAGCATAAGGTCCACGTACTTCATCAGCTCCAGAAACCTGCTGTAAAAGGGCTCTTCCCGGGTAAAGGGGGCGCCGGAGGTGTCGAGGGCAGTGTGGACGCCGGCCTCCTTTGCCTTCCTGAAAAACTCCACCAGGAAATCTATCTGGAGCAGGGGCTCCCCGCCGCTGACCGTGATGCCGCCGCCTTTGCCCCAGTAGGGGCGGTAGCGGAGAGCCTGGGCGAGAAGCTGGTCAGCGCTCACCCTGAGAGCCTGGCCGGAGGTCAGCGCCCAGGTGTCCGGGTTGTGGCAGAAGCGGCACCGCAGGGGACAGCCCTGCAGGAAGATGAGAAACCGGATGCCCGGTCCGTCCACGGAGCCGAAGCTTTCCGTGGAGTGGACAAGGCCCCTGATCTGGCCTTTGACGCTGCCCGGCTGTGACAAATGTTCTGACAGGTGTTCCATCTGCAAGTTCCTCCTGTTTGATAGGTGAGCGATAGGCGTGTTACATGGTCTTGTGGCAGGTCCGGGCGATCACGTCCAGCTGCTGTTCTCTTGTCAGGCTGATGAATTTCACCGCATAGCCGGACACCCGGATGGTGAAGTTGGCGTACTCCTCCTTCTCGGGATGCTCCATGGCGTCAATGAGCTTCTCCACGCCGAATACATTGACGTTGAGATGATGGGCGCCCTGGAAGAAATAGCCGTCCAGGATGGAGGTGAGATTGCGCACCCGCTCTTCCTGGGAGTGTCCCAGAGCGTCGGGGTGGATGGTCTGGGTGTTGGAGATGCCGTCCAGGGCCCACTCGTAGGG